>OLRV01002553.1_pt1 | contig 13751 bp, 15 predicted proteins | sample 1672421 | NCBI WGS metagenome assembly OLRV01 (sample SAMEA3136684, study PRJEB25190) | human gut metagenome | biome: human gut; feature: human-associated habitat; material: faeces | place: Austria | collected 2013
TTTTTTATTTATGTAGTTGCTTATCAACCCAGTTCTTATACAGAACTGCTGTCAAGGCAACGTTTAATGTTAAAGAAAACATTAAGGATAATATTAAAAATAGTATCACTTTAATCATAAACATCACCACCCCTCCTACGATATTTCGTAAATTCAGGTGGCAAAACCACATCTGTTTCTCATCATTTCCTATGCTAATTATTCTACAATATTATTTAAAATCTGTCTATAATATTAATAAATTTTTATAATCTATTTCTGTTTATAAATTCATAAATCTTATTTTTATATGGTTGTTTCCTAAATAATAAAATATAATTGATAATCTTTACTATCAAGCGTCTGCAAGCATTAAAATGTCAACTTTTTTATATTTTAATTTTCTATAATATAACTTGTTTTCTAACTTTTACAATACATTTTATCTTTATTAAAAATTATGTTATAATAAAAACGTAACGTATGTTAGCATTTATACAAATTTATTATGAAAGGAAGAATTGTATTGTATTCATTAATTAGAAATATCATTCTTATAACTTCTTGCCGTATATTATTTCATGTAAAATATGAAAATCTAGAAATATTAGATAAATATAATAAATGTTTAATTTGCCCAAATCATTCTAGGATTTTTGATCCTGCTTTTTTATATCCTAAAGTTGAAAATATGTATAGTGTTGCAAAATCTGAACTCTTTAAAAATAAGTTAATTGCTAAATTTTTAACATATCATAACGCTTTTCCTATTGAAAGAAATAAAACTGATATAAAAGGAGCAAAATCTATATTAGAACAATTAGAAAGTCGAGAAAAAATCAGACTTCTTATCTTTCCAGAAGGCGGTATATTTAAGGAAAATTATAAATATAATAAAAGAAAAACCAAAAGTGGTGCTGTTTACCTTTCAGCAATAGCAAATGTGCCAATTATTCCTGTGCATATTACAGTTAGACCTAAATTTTTCTCTACCGTGACAGTTACATTTGGTGATGCCATTTTCCCAGATAAAGCCGTTTTAAAGAATAAAAAATTATTAAAAGAAAATGCTACTAAATTAATAAATCAAATTTATGATATTAATTAATACAATTTCTTTATATATCACACTTTAGTTTTTCTTTAATATAATAAATTAGGTGATTTTATGACTCCTTTTCAATTAACTACCTTTATCAATTCAATCGCAAACTTTATAGCTTGTGATTTAGATGATTCAGAATTAAGTTTATTATCTGCAGTTTTTACTCAATTAGGAGATACATTAGCTACTATTTCTGCACAGCGTAATATTTGTAACAAATAACTACTTAATTAAAAATTTTTTAATATTACAAAATAGTCAAGCTATGAACTTGACTATTTTTATAATTTTCACTCTATTATCTCCATTGCATCACTTTTACTATTTAACCCCTCTAAATTATAATAAGTCTCTGGAATACGTCCTACAATAACATTTTCCACCAACAATACTTGATTAGTTATTTCTTTTTCTATATCTTGAAATGGAGTTAAAATATTAACTCTGCATTTAACTTCTAAATAAACTCTATGCAATGTTTGATTTATCCCTTGCGCTGTAAATTCACTTTTTAAATCAGTTTCCACATTTCCAATAGATGATATTTTAATTTTTACTCCTGGTCCTCTCCCTGCTAATAATTTAAACCCAGTAAAACTGCCGTATTGCTATTTCAATATTTTCTCTTCCTCTATTATCAATATCTTCCTGAATTTTTACAGCTACATCTGAAATAATTTCATTAATAGCTATTACATTTGATTTAACCATTGTTATATTATTATTATTATCTTTTTCCAATGTAAATAATTCATCATAAGAATGTTCTTTCATAACATTTGTTGCTTGTTCATTTGATACTATTGTAGCAATTGATTTTGCTTTCGCCTCACACAATGTATCAAATATAGGATATACTGCATCTAATACTATTTTTACAGTACTAAAAGCAATTATTAATATAATAATTATTTTAGCTATTTTTTTATTCTTATGATTATTAAGTACTTCTCCATTTATAAGTACTTTTGGAATTCTAATACGCGGTCTAGAATATATCTTATGCATACTCTTTTACAGAAGCTTTTGAATAATGTGGTATAAATAATTTTTGATCTGGATATATTTTATTTTCATCTTCAATTCCATTTATTCTAACAATGTCTTCTACTGTACTACCAAAACGTTTGGCTATTTTCCACAATGTATCATCTTTTTTTACTATATACATTAATATACTATAATCTTCTGCTTCCCTTTCTCCATCTGTTTGAATTTCATCAATAATATTCATATTAGCACTACGATAAGAATTTAAATTCATTGTTATATCAATATTGCTATTAACAACACCACCTTCTTGTACGATAAAATCTTGATTTGTTATTTCCATTTCCATATTTCTATTTATATTATCATCCCCACACTGTTCTTCAACTGTATAATTAAAAGGTATCTTTACAACCCTATTATCTACTTGTAAGTCACTATTTGATAATATAAACCTTAATTCTAATTCTCCTTCATAGTTAATTTTATTGTTCAATTGATTTTCTTTTTCTATCATTGGAACAACATCTACATCTATAATACTCCTATTTTCAATTCCTTCTATATTTACTTTTTCTCTTACTTGTTTAGTTTCTCTAATAGTTTTTTTATTGGTAATAGTTGTTATTCTTTTTTTATTAAATGTTAAATTCTCACTAGGACTATATAAATCTTGAATTAAATTAATTTCTTTTTCTTCATATACAGTAGCTGCAGCACTTATTTCTAATTCAATATATATAGAATGTTCCTCTGCAGAATTTGGCTTTAATACTATATTTTTTATTTCATAATCAACATCACACATATTTTCTTCTGTAACATTAGGTATATCTATAAAGCCAACCACTGGTATTTTAGCTGTTATATTATTAATCCTATTATCTTCTGTTAGATACATAATTTTTATACTTGCTTCTGATTTAGTTAGTATTTTATTATAACTAATTTTTACATCCTTTTCACCAATTGCTACATCTGCCTTTAATATTTCTGCTAAATTATCTACATTATCTATATTCACAGTATCTTTTGCATAAATTTTAGTATCTCCCATTCCTACTAGTGAATTAACCTTTAAATCTTCTTTTAGTATTTGAATATCCTCTGCATTTTGTACATTATTTACGATTTCTACTTCTTCATTCGAGTATATATTTATCTCTATTTCAATAGCAGCTTTTATTCCTACTTTTCTTCCATTAATTACTTTTGCCTCAATTGATTTTAATTTTGTATTTAATTTACAATTCATTCCTTCCTTGCAATTTGCAATTTGAATACTTTCAGAAAAATCAAGACTTGTTGTTAATCCTCTTACTTTATCTTTACTATCATCTGCCATATACATGATATATGTATTTATATTTCCGTCTATTCTTACTTTTTCTTCTAAAACTTCTTTTTTATAAATACATACAACCCCACTTGTACAAATTGTATTTAAAATATCTGGCTTTGAATCTGGTACAATCATATCTCCTTCGACCAATATAACTTCTTTTTTTGTTGCAACTAATTTATTAACACATAAATTTTCTTTTATTGTATCTACAACCATTTATTTGACCTCCTTTATTTTTTTCTTTATACATGTATATTTGATAACTTAAGATTTTATTACTTTAATTGCAAAAAAAAAGTAGAAATTAAATTTCTACTTTTTTTCTATAACGATGTCTTTCTTGTCTTTACAGATGAAACCGGTGGAATTAATGGTGAATATGAATCGCCATCAAAAACTTCTACTTCTACTGTTCTGGTTAAAATATCTGTATAACTATACGTCACATTTCTATTATTTTCCTCGTATTTCACAACAAAAATATTTGGATACGCTTTTTCTATCGTGGCTTCTTTTTCAAAGGCTCTACTTCTTCCTAAAGATCCTTTTACAATTATCTTTTGCCCTACTTTCTCTAAGATATCAGTTTTTAGATTTGCTATATCTGTTCTACAAATCATTTTATCACCTACTCCCTTAAGATGGCTTGATTATAGCATTTTTAAGCGAAATTGTCAAAAAATGTTTGTTCTTAGCAAATCTCTGTATCCGTTATTTTTCAATATTTTCATCGATTTATTTTTTGTTTTTTACAATTATATTACATTTATATTACAATTGTATTAAGTTGGTTTATTTTTATTTATAGTTCAACATTTGGTCATCTTCCCATTTGCTCCAATTCCCCCAATTCCATCTCTTCCATCCCTTAATTCATAAGCAATATCATCTATTGTAATATATTTGTATTTTTCGGTCAATGCTATTTTTTCTGCAACTACTAATGGATCTAAAAAATCTATTAATATTCTTGCAGGAGAAGATGCAAAATTAGCTCCTGCAGAAATAATGGCTTCAAAATAACTTTGACAAGCTCCTGCAAATATTACTAACTTTTTACCTTTTTGTTTATCATATTTCCTTGCTTCTTTAACTGTTTCTATAAAATATCGAGAATTTCTATAATTATATATATCATTATATCTCATCCCTCTTTTTATCATTCCATCATGCCCTGTAATTACTAAAATATCTGGATTATATGATTCTAATAATTGATACACTACTCTTGGTTGTCTATATTCTGGTATATATTTTACAATTGCATTTAATCCTAATTTTCTATAATATCGATAAGATTTCTCACTATATTTCCTATCTCCATCTAAATGAAGTATTTCTCCTGTTATAATTTTTTCTTTTGCTCTAGTTTGATTTGTTACTACACCAATTCTATAATTTCTATCTTCCCATTGTTGCTTGGATTTTTCAATTCTGTTTTCAATTTTGCTATCCATTTTTCTAAGTATATCTTTTACTTTTTGCTTATCAACTAATTCTAAATCTGCAATCTTACTATCAGCTTCAATTCTTTCTATAACACCATTTAAAACTGCAATTTTTTCTTCTGGTTTGTTTAAAATATTAATAACTCTAAAAATAATATCTTTTCCATAAGATTTTCTTACTACTATATCGCCTTTTTTTATGTCATTCATTCTACTCACCTCATTACTTGGGCTATTATATTTTATGTCTAAATATGTCGATTAGTGAATAAATTAATTTTTTAAGTTTAAGACTTTTTCATTGCATTTAATATTTTTATATGTTATAATAATTTAGTCTTTAGAGACTTTTATGAATTTATTTTTAGATTATTTCCCTTCTTTTTAGGTTGATAAGTAAGAAATACAATTCAAATCAATTTGAAAAGGAGGTTTTTATTATGGCAGATAAGACAATTGTATGCAAAGATTGCAGTTCAGAATTTATCTTCACAGAAGGTGAACAAGCTTTTTATCAAGAAAAAGGATTTACTAATGATCCTGTTAGATGTCCAGAATGTAGAAAAGCAAGAAAACAACAAAAATACAATCATTAATAATTTATATTATAGTAATATTATATAATTTTAATATAATATCTAAAAGAGAATTTGATTTTATATCAAATTCTCTTTTTTTCGTTTAAATGACTATATTTCATTTTAGTAGCCATTCCTCCTCGTATGTGCCTTTCCGCCTTATTCTCATCCAAAACTACTCTTACTTGTTTTGCCAAACTTGGATTTATTTTTTTTAATCTTTCTGAAACATCTTTATGTACTGTGCTTTTACTAATTCCAAATTTTTTAGCTGCTCCTCTTACAGTATCTTTTGATTCTATAATATAGTGTGCGAGTTCAACACTTCGCTCTTCTATAGATAACTTAACTGTTGAGGAATTTCCCATTACAGGTAAGTTATGTGTAACTATTCGTTTCATAAAGAAAAACCCCCTATGTGAATACTTTTGTTTAATTGTATTCGACATTGAAGGTTATTAGAACTTTTCTATTTTATTTCTTCTTTGTTATTATACACCTTATCTAAATATTTATCTGGATACATATTATCTAAAAATATATCTACTTGATTTTTAGCCGGAATATCATTATGTCTTTCTTTTTGTCTATTAGCAGCCATACATGAGATAGTAATATCAAAAGTCATAAATAGCATAAAAAATATAGTAAATATTCTAACTCTTTTTTTATAAATTAATGGTTCTATCTTTTGAAGCCATGGATATACTACTTTTAAAAATACTACAGCAATAATTCCCCAATAGAAACAATATAATATTGATGTTCTTCCATTAAGATTTAAAAACAAATCACTATAATCCCATGAAATAGTACCAAATAATATTTCTTGAAAAAATGAGCATAAATATTCTAAAGTTCCACCCATTATCATTCCAACAAAAAATGCCTCTTTGGGATTTTTTATTTTGCTTACTAATAAGTAATAGGCTACTGCTCCCATTCCATAAATTTGTATAAATGGTCCATATACAAGACCTTGTCTAATAACAATTGTCCTAGTATATACTGCTCCGTATATCATTTCTGCAAAGAACCCAAATATACTTCCTATTACAAAAATCCAAAATATTTTTATTATAAAATTTATTATATCTTTTATCTTGTTATTTTTCTTTTCCATATATTTCCCCAATTACTTTACTTAACATTATTATATACTATAAAAATAAAAAAGCAAATACTTATCTAGTATTTTTCAAAATATTTATATTACTTCTTTAACATATGAATTAATTATAGTTATTTTTATAATTATATGCTATAATATATTTATATATAGGAGGCTTGTATGATACAAATTAGCAATATAAAAATAAGAAAAGATATATCAGATACAAAATTATTTGAAACAATAATAAAAAAATATAAAATTGAACCAAAAGATGTTGTCGAATGGCATATTTCAAGAAAATCTATTGATGCTAGAAAAAAAGACGACATCCATTATATTTATTCAATTGATTTAAAATTAAAAAATGAAAATAAATATAAAAAATTTAATAAAGTTAAAGAATTTAATATTCCTAAAATAAAAGCTATAAATACTGACATAAAAAATGTAGTTATTGTCGGTGCTGGACCTAGTGGCTTATTTTCTGCGCTTACACTTGTTCAAAATGGTATTTCTCCTATTGTTATTGAACAAGGAGAATCTGTTGAAAGCAGAAAGATTTCTGTTGATAAATTTTTAAAGAATGGAAATTTAAATGTACTTTCTAACGTTCAATTTGGTGAAGGTGGTGCTGGTACATTTTCTGATGGTAAACTTACTACTGGAATTAATAGTCCTTATTGTAAAAAGGTTCTTCAAGAATTTGTTAACTTTGGAGCACCTGAACAAATTTTATATCTATCAAAACCTCATATAGGAACAGATAATTTAATTAATATTATTAAAAATATTAGAAATTATATTATTTCTAAAGGCGGATCTTTTTTATTTAACACTAAAGTAGTTGATTTTAATATAATTAATGGAAAAATCATATCTGTTTCTTGCTTAAATAATGGCAATTTACAAGAAATCTCTGCATCTCATGTTGTTTTAGCTATTGGTCATAGTTCTAGAAATACTTTTGAAAAGCTTTATGAAAAAGGTATTAATATGAAAAAAAAGAATTTTTCCGTTGGTGTAAGAATAGAACATTTACAAGAAGAAATTAACAAATCTCAATATGGAAGTTTTACTAATCTAAAACTCCCTCCTGCTGAATACAAATTAGCATATCACTCACCTAATACAGGTCGTTCTTGTTATACTTTTTGTATGTGTCCAGGTGGAGTTGTTATGGCTTCCTCTAGCGAAAAAAATACCATTGTATCAAATGGTATGAGTAATTTTTTAAGAAATGGAAAAAATGCTAATTCTGCACTTTTGGTAAATGTTGTACCAAATGATTTTCCAAGTGAATCTCCTCTTGCTGGAATTTACTTTCAGAAAGATTTAGAAGAAAAAGCTTTTGTTTTAGGAGGTTCAAATTATTATGCTCCAATTCAAAGAGTAGAAGATTTTCTTCAAGACAAAAAATCAACATTTATTGGAAAAATTGAACCTACATATTTGCCTGGTGTCACACTTTCTAATTTAAATGATATTTTACCTGAATTTGTTTGTTCTACATTAAAAGAAGGTATTTTATATTTTAATAATAAACTTGAAGGCTTTGCTAACCCCGACAGTATTTTAACAGGAGTAGAAACCAGAAGTTCTTCTCCCGTTAAAATTGTTAGAAATGAAAGCTTAGTTTCTAATATTATAGGGCTTTATCCATGTGGCGAAGGAGCACGGCTATGCTGGCGGTATTATGTCTGCAGCAGTAGATGGAATTAAATGTGCTATTGCTATTTTGGAGAATTAAATTTTCTCAATCTATCTACTGTTTCTTGTAAACTGGTTACTAAATAATCTATATCTTCTTTTGTATCTTCTTCTCCAAAAGTAGTTCTTAATGCTCCATATGCTAATTCTGGAGATAAACCTATTGCTAATAATACATGAGACGGATTAGAAGAACCTGTTGAACATGCAGAACCGCTTGAAGCGCAAATCCCTTTAGCATCTAAATTTAATAATAAAGATTGCCCATCTACTAACTCAAAAGAAAAATTTGCGTTACCTGGCAATCTTTCTTTTTTTGAACCATTTAAACGTACATTTGGTATCTTTTCTTGTACCTGTAAAATATAATAATCTCTTAATTTAGTTAAATGTTTTTGATGTTCTTCTAAATTTATATTAGCAAGTTCACAAGCTTTTCCTAATCCAACAATTCCTGAAACATTTTCTGTTCCTGCTCTTTTATTTTTCTCCTGATGTCCACCATCTATAAATTTTTCAAATTCTATTCCGTTTTTTACATATAAAGCACCTGTACCTTTTGGTGCATATAATTTATGTCCTGATAAAGATAACATGTCTATTTGCATTTTTTGTACATTAATTGGTATATTTCCACACGCCTGAACTGCATCTGTATGAAAAACAATATTATGCATTTTTGCAATTTTAGCTATGTCATGTATTGGTTGTATAGTTCCTATTTCATTATTTGCATACATAATACTAATTAAAATAGTATCATTTCTAATCGAATTAATCAATTGATTTATATCTACTATTCCATCTTTATTCACATTTAAATATGTTACCTTAAATCCTTCTCTTTCTAAAGATTGACATGTATGCAAAACAGCAGGATGTTCAATTTTTGAAGTAATAATATGTTTTCCTTTAAAGGCTCTTTTATGCGCTATCCCTTTAATAGCTGTATTGTCACTTTCAGAACCTGATCCTGTAAAATAAATTTCATTTGCTTTACAATTAATTAATTTTGCAACACGTTCTCTTGCATTTTCTATTGCCTTTTTAGCTTCTCTTCCAATTGTATACATAGAAGATGGATTACCAAATTTTTCTTTTAAGTACGGTAACATTTCTTCTAAAACTTCATCTTTTACTCTTGTTGTGGCTGCATTATCAAAGTATCGAACATTCATTATTATTCTCCTTTTATTTGAACATTATATATTAATATTATATTCATACTTTAGTATCATATTGACAATATTTCTTTAATTTTATCTAATTTTTCTATTACTGCTTGATATCCATATTTATAACAACTGTCTAATTTCTCAATATCTAATAATCCTGTTTTATCTGTTTTTATAGTTAAAACAAAATCACTTGTTTCTAAATTCTCTTCTGATATTTTATTTCCCATAATATCAATTGTTCTCATTGCTAAATCCATTATATTACTATTTTCATCGATATCATCTGCTTTAAAATTAATTGCAATTACTTTATCAGCTCCTTGTTTTTTCACTTCTGAAACAGGTATATTATCTAACATTCCTCCATCCATGAACTTGTGTCTTTTAAATTCACATGGGCAAAAAAAAGCAGGGAAACTACTACTAGCTCGCACAGCCTTTCCTATTGATATGTCTGTTATATATTGATATTTATCCCCACTATTTTGAGGAATTTTATTTGTAAATATATATTCTTTTGCATCACTAACATCTACTGCTGGAATAACAAGTGGCATTTTTTCTATGTCCTCAATCTTTTTTACGCCTTTTCTTAAAGCTAAACAATTATAAGTTTCTTCTATATTTTTACCGCTTCTTAAACCTTTTATTTCTATTTTCTTATTTATCATAAAACTTCTAATTCCAGAAATAATTGGAGTAGAATTAATTCCTGCAATCTCCTTTGCATATCTCTTAAATAATATGTAAATATAATAAGGAGAATAACCTAAAGCATATAAAGATGAAACTAAGGCTCCTGAACTAGTTCCTCCAATCACATCTATTTTTATTCCATTATCCTCTAATGCTTTTATTGCTCCTGCATGAGCAATTCCTCTTATTCCCCCACCTGATAAAGCTAATCCTAATTTCAAAAAAACACCTTCTTTTTTTTATCTTATTTTTTATTATTTACTTTTTTATATGAATTTAATCAAAAAGAGTTGATTTATTTTCACAAATAAATCAACTCTTTTTTACATTATATTAAATTTCTATAACTTATTCTTATTTTGCATCAGTATAATAAACTTCTCCAAATCCATATTTTACCTGATAATAAGTTCCAATAAATGATGGTTCTATTTCATCTTTTAGATTATAAGTTGGCTCTACTACTTCTTTACCTTGTGTATTAATTGCTCCCCATTTTCCATCTTTTTGTACAGAAGCAAATCCAAATTCATTAAATTCTGTTACTTTGTCATATTTTGCTTCTACAACCATATCTCCATCTTTATTTACAAATCCCCACTTATTATCTCTCTGTTGTGCAAATAATACATTATTTGGATAAACTTCAGTATTTTTAATTTCGTTTCCTTCTTTATTAAAATACTTTTTCTCATTTTCATTATATATAACAATATAATTATCTTTTACCTCAATTTTTGCATCTTTCATTTCACATATTTTTGACATATTTTTATCATATAATTTTGTAATATTGTCTTTTGCAATTACTGATTGTATTATAGACGTATCTTGTACTTTTTGAAGTGAATCATTTTCAATTTGAATTTTCACATTATCTTTGTCATCTATTACACCTAACTTTGAATTTTCTATACTTACTATAAAATAATTGTCATATAAATATTCAATATAATTATATTTTTCTTCTATAATTTGCTTTCCATCTTTTCCTATTATGCCATATTTAGTTCCATCTTCACTATTAATTCTAATTTTATATTTTTCATTACTAGTATTCAATATTGCAATATTAGTATCTATATTAGCTTCTGTTCCATTACTATTATATACTGTTGTTCCTTGATTATCTTTTGCATATAAATAGACTCCTGTAACATCTATTTGATCGTATTGAGCTGGAACTATAATTTTTCCATCTAATGATGCAACTCCATATTTTTTACTTCTCTCTATTAATAATATTTGGTTGGTCGTATCATATGTTATTGATTGATATTCATTTTTTATAATTTCTTTATCATTTTTAGTTACACCAAACTGACCATTTTTGGCTCCTAACAAATAAGCATTATCATTATCTTCTATATCTGTTATTCTTGATAACTGATTATATTCAACTTTTAATATTAATTTTCCACTATTATTAATATAACCATAGCGATATCCTTCTTGAGTTTTATTTGAAACAATATATCCTGCAAATTTATACCCATTTTGTTCTGTATAATATCCATCAACAGTTATTTGTTCATATTCTATATTAATTAATTTACTTCCTTTTATATTTATAACACCATATTTATCATTTTGTTTTACTAATAGTTCTCCCTCTTTATATGGCAACCCATCAATTTCATCATAAATAGGTTTTGTTATTTCTTTTCCTTTAAAGTCTATTAATCCATATTTTCCATTTTTATAATATCTTAACACACTTTTTTCATACATTAAATCACTAGCAATGTTTTTTAGTCTAATTGGCTCCACTTTTTCGTATTTATTTAATATTTCCTCTTGCTTTTCATTTAAAACTTTTACTTCATTTGATTTATAACATATAAAAATAGCTTGTTCAGGATTTGGTATTTTTACGTCTTCATATTCAGTTTCAATTATCTTATTTCCGTTTTTATCTATAACTCCTGATTTTTCATTTTGTTTTAAAACAAAATAATTATATTGCTCTACCTTTGCAATTTCATATTTTTTTGCATTTTGCTCTATAAAATAATAAGATACTCCAGTTATAACTCCTATTAATATTACTAATATTATAATATTTCTTATAATAAATTTTCTTTTCATATGTTATACCCTCTTTCAATTATTCTTCTATTTGTTTTTCATTATTTTTACATGCTTTGACTTTTAATATTCTTTTATCTTCATATTTTTCTATCTTATAAGTTACTTCTTTAGTCTCTATTATTGGTTTTTCTTCTTCTTCAGGAATTCTCCCTAATTTTTCTTGTAAGAAGCCTGATAAAGTGTCATAATCTCCTTCTGGAATATTAGCATTTAAAAGTTTATTAACATCATAAATTGGCATACTTCCAACTATAATATAGGTATTTTCGTCTATTTTTTCAAATTCCTTTTCTTCTTTATCATATTCGTCATAAATATCACCTACAAGCTCTTCTAATATATCCTCCATTGTTATTAAACCTGCTGTTCCACCATATTCATCTATAATTATTGCTATTTGCATTTTATTTTTTTGTAGTTCTTTAAAAACTTCATTAATTAATCTAGTTTGTGATACAAAATAAGCATCTTTTACCACATTTTTAACTTTAAAGTTTTTCTTTCCTATATTTTTCAGAACATCTTTTATATATAAAATTCCTTTTATTTCATCAATTGTCTCATCATAAACTGGAATTCTACTATATCTATATTCTTCTTTTGAAAGTTCTTCCATTAACTCATCATTACTTATATTTATATCTACTGCAAAAATATCTTTTCTGTGTTTCATTATTTCAGAAACAGTTATATCATTAAATTCAAAAACATTATTAATTAGCTCTTTTTCTTCTTCTTTTATTGTTCCTTTTTCTTCACCTTGATCTACCATCATCTTTATTTCTTCTTCTGTTACTGATTCTTCTTCATTTTCCCCTACTCCAAACAACTTAGATATTGAATTAGTAACCAAAGTTAAAAATTTTACAAAAGGTGATGTAATAATTGAAATGGCTCTAATTATTCCAATTGTTCCAAATGCTATTTTTTCATAATTTTTCATAGCTAGTCTTTTAGGAACAAGTTCCCCAAAAACTAATGTAAAGAAAGATAATATAATTGTAATAATTATAATTGAAATACTTTTCCATACTCCTAAACTAAAAAATGGCATACATTGAAATAATATCGGCGCTAGTTTTTCAGCAAATGTATCTGATGCAAATGCACTTGATAAAAATCCTGCTAAAGTAATTCCTATTTGTATAGTTGCTAAAAACTTGCTTGGAGTTTTTAACATTTTTTCAATTTGTTTTGCCTTTTTGTTTCCATCTTTTGCTTGTTTCTCTATCTTTGTGTCATTTAGTGAAATAAATGCAATTTCACTTGCTGCAAAAAATGCATTTAAAAAAATTAATACAGCTAAAATAATTAATTGTGATAACATTTAAATATCTACTCCTTTAAAAAATATCATATCCATTATATCTGTTTTTTATTTTTTTTTCAATAATATAACTATTTAAGTTTTAGTTTTTTAGTTACAGTTCAGTAAAAAATGATTATGATGTCTAAGTTTTGGCTCACTATAACACTTAAATTTTATTTAATGACGTTTGATTGGAATGAAAAATAGAAAA
>OLRV01002556.1_pt1 | contig 13744 bp, 10 predicted proteins | sample 1672421 | NCBI WGS metagenome assembly OLRV01 (sample SAMEA3136684, study PRJEB25190) | human gut metagenome | biome: human gut; feature: human-associated habitat; material: faeces | place: Austria | collected 2013
AGTGGACATGTACACGCAAGAAGGAGGTTGAAGGGCTTAGTTGCGGATTTGAGGTTTTTGTCGGATAGTTTTCGCGTCGTCGGCGGCGGTCAACGACGCTCCGTGCGCAGCCTTGCTTTCTTCTTCGTCAGCAATGTTGCTCCTTTCTTCGTCAGCAGTCTTGCTCCCTTCTTCGTTGGGCGGTGATGCCTCAGTGTTCTCTTTCCTTGCTGCCTGCTTCGCGCTTTTCAAACCGTGAGAATGCCCTGTGAATCATCTTGAAAAAAGAAAAGTGTAAATTTTTCCAGTGAAAATCTCGTCATTTGTAAAATATTCCATATATTTGCAGATGAATAAAGGCGCGTACTGAATAATCTGTATTAGTCATCCATGTGGCGTTGCCAGATGCTTGGCAGGCTTCGGAAAACTGGAAAATTCGGGACACCCTTCAAACAACATGAGAAAAATGAAACATCGTCTGTACATACATCTGCGACTTCGCGGCCTATTTCTATGCCTTGAACGGTAAAGAAGTGAGCGGCTTGTCGGCCCGTGCCGATGAGTATTGAAAAGAACGGTGTATGCCTATGCGATGTGTAAACAATAAATACGAAACGGTCTTTCTCACTTCAAACGTGGGAAAGGCCGTTTTCCTTTAGGTGTTTCAACACTCAGTTGTCTCTTTATTTTAAAACAAGAAACCTATGAGCGACAGACTTTTTATTTTCGATACGACACTTCGCGACGGAGAGCAGGTGCCGGGTTGCCAACTCAACACGGTTGAGAAAATACAAGTGGCCAAGCAATTGGAAGCCCTTGGCGTGGATGTGATTGAAGCGGGATTCCCCGTTTCTTCGCCAGGTGATTTCCATTCCGTCATCGAAATTTCCAAGGCCGTCACATGGCCAACCATCTGCGCCTTGACACGCGCCGTTGAAAAAGACATCGACTGCGCCGCCGAGGCCCTACAATATGCCAAACACAAACGCATACACACTGGTATCGGAACGTCGGACAGCCATATAAAATATAAGTTCAATTCCACCCGCGAGGAAATCATCGAGCGTGCCGTAGCCGCCGTCAAATACGCTAAGCGCTATGTGGAAGATGTGGAGTTTTATGCTGAGGATGCTGGCCGCACCGACAACGAATATCTTGCCCGCGTCGTGGAAGCCGTCATCAAGGCAGGAGCCACGGTGGTCAACATCCCCGACACGACGGGCTATTGTCTGCCGCGCGAATATGGTGAGAAGATAAAATATCTGATGGAGCACGTTGACGGTGTTGACAAAGCCATCCTTTCCACCCATTGCCACAACGACCTCGGCATGGCCACCGCCTGCACCCTCGAAGGCGTGCTCAACGGCGCCCGCCAAGTGGAAGTGACCATCAACGGCATCGGCGAACGTGCTGGCAATACCAGTGAGGAAGAGATTGCCATGATTCTCAAGTGCCATCACGACCTCAACATCCAAACGAATATCAACACGCAGAAAATAGCCGCCACCAGTCGCATGGTCAGTTCGCTGATGAACATGCCCGTGCAACCTAACAAGGCCATCGTGGGACGCAATGCCTTCGCCCATTCGTCGGGCATCCATCAAGACGGTGTGTTGAAGAATGTGCAGACCTACGAAATCATCAATCCGAAAGATGTGGGCATCGACGACAATGCCATCATCCTCACGGCCCGTTCCGGACACGCCGCGCTGAAACACCGCCTGGAGGTGCTCGGCATTGAAGTGAGCGACGATAAGCTTGACCGCATCTACGAAGCCTTCCTCAAACTGGCCGACCAGAAAAAGGAAATCACCGATGACGATGTCCTCGTCTTGGCCGGCGCGGAGCGCAGCAACCAACACAGCATCAAGCTCGACTATTTGCAGGTTACTTCTGGCCACGGCGTACGTCCCGTTGCCGCCTTGGTGCTCGACATTGCCGGTGAGAAGTTCCGTGCCGCCGCCGAAGGCAACGGTCCGGTCGACGCCGCCATCAACGCCCTCAAAGACATCATCAAGCGCACGATGGTGCTCAAGGAATTTACCATCCAGGCCATCAACAAAGGTTCCGACGACGTGGGCAAGGTACACATGCAAGTGGAATACGATGGGCAGGTTTATTATGGTTTCGGTGCCGACACCGACATCGTTGCCGCCAGTGTGGAGGCCTATATTGACTGTATAAACAAATTCAAGAAATGAGAGATTTCCCCAAATGGCTTCTTGCCATGACATTCACGAGCCTTGCTTCAGTGCTCACCAGCCCCTTCTATATGTTCGGCGGTCTCCATGTGTTTGGAGAGAGCCATTACGGTGTGATCAATTTCCTTTACTATATCCTGCAAAATCTTCTGTGGGTGCTCCCCGTATTGCTCTTCTTCGCCACCTTGGAATTCTATCGCATCGGCATGAAGCGCACCGGCATTTCCATTGCCTGCGTCTCGTTGGTCGTCGCCGCCTTGAGCTTCGTCCTTTTGGTGGTGTGATGAGATAGATACATCTTAGAATTGGTACCATTACTTAAAGTAATACCTAACTTATGAATACGCTTTTTGATAAAATATGGGACGCCCATGTGGTGCAACACGTGCCCGACGGTCCCGACCAACTTTACATCGACCGTCTTTATGCCCACGAAGTGACCAGTCCGCAGGCCTTCGACGGGCTGCGTGCCCGTGGTCTGAAGTGTTTTCGGCCCGACCACATCTTCTGCATGCCCGACCACAACACGCCGACGCACGACCAAGATAAACCCATTGCCGACCCCGTGTCGCGCAAACAGGTGGACGCGCTCACGGCCAACGCTCGCGAGTTCGGACTTTCCTATTGGGGAATGATGCACCCCAACAACGGCATCATCCACGTGGTTGGTCCTGAGCAGGGGCTCTCCTTGCCGGGCATGACCATCGTTTGTGGCGACTCACACACCTCCACCCACGGTGCGATGGGCGCCATTGCCTTCGGTATCGGCACGTCGGAAGTCGAAATGGTGATGGCCTCGCAGTGTATCCTGCAAGCCAAACCACGTTCCATGCGCATAACAGTCGACGGCCGCCTCGGCAAGGGAGTGACCGCCAAAGACCTCGCCCTCTACATCATGAGCAAAATCACCACCAGCGGTGCCACTGGCTATTTCGTTGAATATGCCGGCGAAGCCGTGCGCTCGCTCTCTATGGAGGGACGTCTCACGCTGTGCAACCTCTCCATCGAGATGGGAGCGCGTGGCGGATTTGTTGCGCCCGACGAGACCACCTTTGAATATGTCAAAGGCCGTCCCTATGCGCCGAAGGGAGCCGCGTGGGAGCAGGCCGTGGCCCATTGGAAAACCCTGCGCAGCGACGACGATGCGGTTTTCGATAAAGAAGTGACCTTCAACGCCGCCGACATCCAGCCGATGATCACCTACGGCACCAACCCTGGAATGGGCATCGGCATTTCTGAAAACATTCCCGCCCCAGCCTCCGCTTCCGATGAGAAAGCCCTTCGCTATATGCAGTTTTCTGCGGGCGAACCCATGACGGGTAAGAAAGTCGACTACGTATTCCTCGGTGCCTGCACCAACGGTCGCATTGAAGATTTCCGCGCCTTTGCCAGCATTGCCAAGGGGCGCCACAAGTCGCCCGAGGTGACGGCCTGGCTCGTGCCAGGGTCGTGGCCCGTTTACGAGCAGATAAAGGCCGAAGGCATCGACACCATCCTTTCCGCCGCCGGCTTTGAGATACGCCAGCCTGGCTGTTCCGCCTGTCTCGCCATGAACGACGACAAGGTGCCGGCGGGCAAACTCTGTGTCTCCACGTCAAACCGTAATTTCGAAGGCCGTCAAGGCCCTGGCGCACGCACCTGTCTCGCTTCGCCGCTCATGGCCGCCGCCGCTGCCGTGACTGGCGTCATCACCGATCCACGCACACTTCTTTAATAGGGTATTATGAAACAGAAATTCAACATCATAGACAGCACCTGCGTGCCTCTCCCATTGGAGAACGTCGACACCGACCAGATCATCCCGGCGCGTTTCCTCAAAGCCACCGACAAGGCGGGCTTTGGCGACAATCTTTTCCGCGACTGGCGCTATAACCCCGACGGCACGAAGAAAGACTTTGTACTCAACGACCCCACTTATTCCGGCACCATTCTCGTGGCGGGCAAGAACTTCGGTTGCGGGTCAAGCCGCGAACACGCCGCCTGGGCCATTGCCGGCTACGGTTTCCGCGTTGTTGTGAGCAGTTTCTTTGCCGATATCCATAAGCAAAACGAACTCAATAACTTCGTCCTTCCAGTTGTGGTCAGCGAACCCTTCCTTCAACAGCTCTTTGCCGACATCAAGGCCAATCCGCAGATGCACGTGGTGGTTGACCTCCCAAATCAAACCATCACCAACACGTCCAGCAACCTCCAAGAGCATTTCGACATCAACGGCTATAAGAAATACTGTCTTGAAAATGCCCTCGATGATATCGACTTCCTCTTGGAAAATAAAGATAAGATTGAAGCCTGGGAGAACGGGCGCTGACAAGCCCTCCTCCCTTTCCTTCCTTTCGGCGGGAAAACTCTGCTGGTTTCATAACCATTACTAAACACAAGGGGTGTCCTGAAGATTCCGTTACGGTTCTTTCAGGACACCCCTAAGTGTTTTTCGCAGAGATGCCCGTGTGCAGATTGCTTCATGCATATATGTTGAAGGCAGCACGAGTGTAACGGAAACCGCACAGCTCGCGTCCCCCGTTCGGCACCCTCCATCCGCGCAGGAAAGGGCGTTTTTGAGGCTTGCGGCAAACAATAATCTGTCGTAAATTATCCAATCTCTTGTGAAATTCAAAAAAAAATGAGAACTTTGTAAGGCTTTTCGTCTTCTGAAAAAGAACGAGGCGTCCAATATAAGTTGAAGATATATCATGGAAGAAGTCGCCAAGAACAAGTGGAACGCTTGTTTGCAATACATACAAAGTAAGTTACCTGCTGGAGAATACTCCACCTGGTTTGAGCCGCTTGCCCTCTTTAAATCAGAGGGCAACAAGCTCACCATCAGTGTGCCCAACGAGTATGTAGGCAACTATATCCGTGAGAACCACCGCGCCCTCTTGCAGGAGGCCGTCAATGTCTCCTTCGGACAGCTCACGCAGATCTTCTTTCGCGACGAACAGAAGATGGCAGAATGGGCGAAGGCGCAGGAGCAGAAACGCAAGGATGAACAACAGCAACAGGCCAAGCAGAACAAGCAACACCAGTTGCCGCCGTTGCGCTCCAACCTCAATTCCAGCTATAGTTTCGACCGCTTTGTCGAAGGCGAGAGCAATAAGTTGGCACATGCCGTGGCCGTTTCCATCTCGGAACATCCCGGACAGACCACCTTCAATCCCTTCTTCCTCTATGGGCCGTCGGGCGTTGGGAAGACCCATCTGGTGAATGCTATGGGCCTTGCCATCCAGCAACGATTTCCCGACAAACGTGTGCTCTTCGTATCGGCCCATGTGTTTAAGACGCAGTTCACTGACTCCGTCATCCACAACACCACCAATGATTTCATCAACTTCTACCAGTCGATAGACGTATTGATCATTGACGACATCCAGGAAATCACGACGGCGAAAACGCAGCAGGCCTTTTTCCACATCTTCAACCATCTGCAGCAAAACCGCCGCCAGCTCGTCATCACCTGCGACCGTCCGCCAGTGCTCTTCGAAGGCATTGAAGACCGCATGCTGACGCGATTCAAATGGGGCATGGTGGCCGAGATGGAAAAGCCCGACACGAAGTTGCGCAAGGCCATCCTCGAGTCGAAGATACGCCGCGACGGTCTGACATTCCCTGATGAAGTGGTGCAATATGTCGCACAGAATGCCGAGAGCAGTGTGCGAGAGTTGGAAGGCATTGTCAACGGCATTATGGCCTATTCCATCTACGACAACTGCGATATAGACCTCCATCTGGCCGCCCGCGTCGTGGCCCGCATTGTCAACATGGAGCGGAAAGAACTCACCGTTGACGACATCGTTTCGGCCGTTTGCCAGCATTTCGGCACCAAGCAGCGCGAGGTGATGAGCAAGAGTCGCAAGCAAGCCATCGTCAAAGCCCGCCAGCTCACGATGTATCTCTGCCATAAATACACAGAGATGTCGTACAGCCAAATTGGGCGCAGTGTCGGCGGGCGCGACCATTCCACCGTGTTGCACAGCTGCAACCAGGTGGGAAAGAAAATCACTTCCGACCGTACGTTCCGCCACGAAGTAGAAGAACTGGAGGCGGTGTTGAAGAAATGAGATGTTGGCGCTGCCAGCAAACCACAGAGATTTCTGGTGCAACAAGCTTGGGGGCACTCCTCATTTGCCTACAACTTGAAACACAATCAAAATATACAACAGAACCTACGCACATTACGCGAGGATTACACGTTCCCTTTTCCCACCCTAAAGCCGACGTGTAATCCTCGCGCTTTTTTTGTAAATGAGCCACGCTTGCCCCTGATTTGCAACAAAAAAATGTACGGTTGCCCCTGATTTGCAACAAAAATAGCCCCATGTTGCCCATGATTTGCAACAAAGAATTGCGCTGTTGCCGCTGATTTGCGACAAAAAAGATGTATCTTTGCCCATGAATTCAAACAAATAGGGCATGTTTAAGCGCAAGATATTAAGTAAATTAGAAGCATGGAAGCAGGATGAACGGCATAAGCCGCTCATCTTGAGAGGAGCCAGGCAAGTGGGTAAGACAACAATTGTCAACGAATTTGGCTCCCGTTTTGACAACTACCTATACTTCAACCTGGAAATGGGAGAGAATGTCAGATTATTCGAGATGGATATTCCTCTGAATGATTTGATTAACATGCTGTTTGCCAGCTTGGGTAAAACCCAGCATGAAGGCACCACGCTCATTTTCATCGATGAGATTCAAAATTCTCCTAAAACAATTGCTTTGCTGAGATACTTCTACGAGCAGAGGCCAGACCTCTATGTCATAGCAGCAGGCAGTTTGTTGGAAAATCTTGTAGACGTCAATGTAAGTTTCCCCGTAGGAAGAGTGACATATCTGGCCTTGCGTCCTTGCTCTTTCTATGAGTTTTTGGGAGCCATTGGCAAAAACAATCTTCTGACCATTCTCTCGCAGAAAGCAGAATATACCATCGCTTTTCATGAGCAGCTCATGCACCAGTTTAATCTATATGCCATCATTGGCGGAATGCCAGAAGCCGTGCAGCGCTATGCAGAGACTCAGAGCATCATCGCCATTGAAAATGTGTATGAGACCTTGGTGCAGGCCTACAAAGACGATTCAGAGAAATATGTGAAAGGCAACAAACTGACAGATGTCGTGCGCTTCATCTTGTCGTATGGCTGGGCGTTTTCGGGCGAAACCATCACCCTGGGCAACTTCGCCAATTCGGGCTATAAATCACGGGAAGTTGGAGAAGCATTTCGTCTTTTGGAAAAAGCCATGCTCATGGAATTGGTTTATCCCGTATCTTCCACCCAAATGCCCGTCATTCCAGAAACCAAGCGAATGCCTAAACTCATCTGGTTTGATACAGGACTGGTGAATTATCAAGCCGGCATCAGAAAAGAGATAATTGGTTCAACAGAGATGGTTGACAGTTGGCGGGGCCATATTGCCGAGCAAATCACGGCCCAAGAACTTCTGTCAACGGAATACCGGGTGGGGCAACACCGCTCGTTTTGGGCCAAACCCAACAATGGTGCCGAAGTCGATTTCCTTTTCACCCACAACTCCAAGCTCTATCCCATAGAAGTGAAAAGCGGCACCAATGCTCATCTTCGTTCGCTACAGGTTTTCATGGATAGCTCGGAGATAGACGTTGCCATCCGCATTTGGTCGAACCCTTATTCTGTTAATCTGGTAAAGACTCCCAAGGGAAAGGAATTCCGCTTAATCAATTTGCCATTCTATCTGATAGGCAATTTACACCAAGTGTTGGATGACGTGATATGACATTCCATTAAATGGAGATGGACGTGTGGTCTCTATTCTATTCACTAAACCTCGGAATCTATAACATGAAAATCCGGAGACTACACAGAAAAAATTGTCCATTGGGAGGGTGTTCGTTCTCTTGTTTGCATAGAAAATACAAGAACGGATAATAAGTAGGTGTTCGAAATTCAGAAAAAACTCCGCACTTGGCGAAGGTCTGAGCTACAAGGCTGGCGCCGCAACAGACGATTATGTGGCCCAGTGTAAAACTCCGCTGCGAGGGCGCTGTCGCCTTTTTGCCAACTTGATTTTCATGGATTTTGAACACCCTACCTTTCAGGGGCAGCGCCGCAACCCAAAGTCATTCGCCAGGCTAAGAAGAAGTCTGCTACCCGCGGCCGCGATTCGTGCTACCCGCGGCCGCCGTTCGTGCTACTCGCGGCCGCGATTCGTGCTACTCGCGGCCGCGAGTAGATGACATTGTAAAGGTGTTCAAAATTCAGAAAAAACTCCGCGCTTGGCGAAGGTCTGAGGCGCCAGCGCAAATCTCCGCTGCGAGGGCGCTGGCGCCTTTCAATATTACTAAGTCATGGGTGGTTCTAAAAATTCTGATAAGTCACAACTCAGCTTATCAGAATTTTTAGAACCACCCATTAAACAATAATAGATATGGCAACAGTAAAAGTAAAATTCCGCCCCTCAACAGTCGCCGACCGTCCGGGCAGTATAATCATCATTGTAACTATCCACCGTGTGGTCAGGAAAATCACGACCGATTACAAAGTGTTTCCCTGTGAATGGGACGAAAAACAATCCCAGCTTGTCTCCACTGTCGAGAATAGCCGTATGGCTACCATCAAATCAATTACACAAAGGCTGTGTTGGGACGTGGAGAGATTGCATGGAATCATCGAGAGACTCGACAGACGGCAACGCGGCTATTCCACCGACGATGTCGTCTCGGAGTTTAAACGTGCCAGCAAGGAGAACACCTTCTTTATTTTCATGGAGAATGTCATAGTCAGGTTAAGACAACTGGGACACACTGGCACCGCCAACAATTATCGCGCTGCATTGGGAAGTTTCAAGCGGTTTCGGGCCCACGAGGATATTCCAGTCGGGGCAATAGACCATCTCATCATGGAGGACTATCAGGCGTACCTGAACGCTGCCGGGCTCGCGCCCAATTCCATATCCTTTTATATGCGTATTCTCCGGGCTGTCTATAACCGTGCGGTCGAACAGGAATTGGCCAATGACCGCAAGCCTTTCCGGACTGTGTTCACCGGAACGGAGAGAACACGCAAACGGGCAATTTCAATCGGCGACATCAAGCGGATTAAAGACCTTGACCTCTCGCACAGGCCGAACCTCGAGTTTGCCCGTGACGTGTTCCTTTTTCTTTTTCTGTGCAGGGGGATGTCGTTTATAGATGCCGCTTTCTTGAGAAAGTCGGATATTCAGAATGGGGTACTGACTTACCGCCGTCACAAAACTGGCCAGCGGCTTCAAGTCAAAATCATAAGGCAAATTGAAGAACTGACAAGGCGATACTCGACCGACGGGCTGCCGTATTTACTCCCGATTATAACCATTCCTGACAAGGACGAGCGCAAGCAGTACGAGTCAGCGTTACGCCGCGTAAACAAGTCTCTTAAAACCATAGCGGAAATGGCGGAACTGCCAGTTACACTTACAACCTATGTCACCCGCCATACTTGGGCGACCATCGCCAAATCGAAGAATGTCCCAGTCAACGTCATTTCTGATGCGCTCGGACATGATTCAGTGACCACCACGCAAATATATCTCGCTTCGATAGACTCATCCATTATTGATAATGCCAACGAAGTTGTTGTCAGTGGATTATAGAATATAGGGGCGTAAAAAAATATCCGTCTCTTATCAAGAAACGGATACCTGGCGTAAAATTACATAATAATCTTGAATCACAAACTATTTCAACGAAAAAATTTTAGGAATCACACAAAAAAATAATATTTGTAATATAAACCAGGAGAAAGCAGATTCGTATAAGCTTGATTATTACGGGGTTAAATTTTTCCTCCGTTTCTTGATAAGAGATGGATTCATGATAAGAGATGGATGTAAGTAAAGGTGAAAAAAAATTTAGCACTATCAATCTGTCTTTTTGTTGGTTTTGGCATTTGGAAGAACGAGTATAGAGGACTATGTGACCGATGACAAAATCAAAAAACGGCAAAAAGAACAGGTATAAAATCACCCCCCCCTTACCCTTCAGAATTGTTCATGTTATTTTTTTACCATTGATAAAGTAAAGAAAATATGCACATGAGAGGTTTAATAGTATCAGCGTTTATGTTGATCGGATGTATCCAGGCGTTCGGACAAGAGAGCCAGAAAGAGGTCTGTATCGGATTTCCGGTTGGCAACTCGACACTGGACACGGCCTACGGCAACAACGCCGCGAGCCTGTCTGATGTGGTATCGTTTTTGGAAAGTGTGAAAAAAGACAGCACGCTCGAATTGGTCGGAGTTTCTTTCTGCGGTTCCGCCTCACCCGAGGGCGGCTTAGCCTTAAACAGGAAATTGGCGGAAAAACGCCGCAATTCGCTGGAGCGTTATGTACGTGAACGCATATCGCTTCCGAATGGTGTCATTTCACGTCCCGAGGGATTTATCGCGTGGGAACGCCTCGCGGAGCTGGTCGAGGTGTCTGACATGCCCCACAAGGAAGAGGCGTTGGACGTGTTGCGCAACGTGCCCGAATTTACCTATAATAATAAAGGTGTATTGGTTGACAGCCGCAAGAAACGCCTGATGGAGTTGCAATATGGCCGTACTTGGCGTTACATGTACAAACATTTCTTTGGCCAAATCCGCAATGCCAGTGTGATTCTCGTGACAGTCCGTCAAAAACCAGTAATCGAGGAAAAAAAGGTTGTCATGGAAGAGAAGGAAGAGCCGGTTGTGCCGGCTCCTGCAGACACGACAGCCGTTGTGGAGAACGAGGACACGCTCGTGGCGGTTTCCCCTGAAACCTCAAAACCTTTCTATATGGCCCTCAAGACCAATATGCTCTATGACGTGCTGACCGTTCTCAATATTGGCGGGGAATTTTACTTGGGCAAGAACTGGTCAATCAGTGCCAACTGGATGTACGGCTGGTGGAAAAAGAACAGCAGTCACCGTTACTGGCGCATCTATGGCGGCGACCTTGCCGTGCGCTACTGGCTCGGGAAGAAGGCCTGTGAAAAACCGCTCACCGGACATCATGTAGGCATATATGGGCAGGTGTTCACTTACGACTTCGAATGGGGAGGCAAAGGTTACATGGGCGGTGAACCCAGCGGAATGCTTTGGGACAAGACGAATTACGCGGCAGGCGTGGAATATGGTTACTCGTTGCCCATCGCAAACCGCTTGAACATCGACTTCACGCTTGGCGTGGGCTATTGGGGAGGAAAATACTACAAGTACATTCCCTTGGACGGCCACTATGTATGGCAGGCCACTAAAAACCGCCGTTGGTTCGGTCCAACGAAGGCGGAAATCTCTCTGGTATGGCTTCTCGTAAGAGGTAACAGCAACAACAAGAAAGGAGGCGTGAAATGAAAAGGACATACACTGTGATGGAATACGTTCCCTTGCTCGCGGTAATGCTCATGCTGCTTTCGTCATGCGAGCACAAGGAATTGTGTTTTGACCACGACCTGCATGCCCCGAAATCCGAGGTGCGCGTGGAAGCGGAATATGAAAAGGAATGGCAATACACCTACGAGAATGGTACGGATTGGAAGAATTATCCCGCGTGGCAGGAAACGTTCGGCATGGAATACGACGCGTTGCGACCCAGAAAACCAAATGGATTACGCGTGCAGGTGTACAGCGCAGATGGTTCAGACAAGATCCTCAACATAGCTCCCGAGGGGGATGTCGTTTATATGAGTCCGGGGGAACACTCCCTGTTGTTCTTCAACAACGACACGGAATACATCGTGTTCGACGAAATGCAGTCGTTCGCTTTGGCAAAGGCCACCACACGAACCCGTACCCGTTCCTCTTATCTCGGAAATTCTTATATGGACAAGAAAGACGAGAACACGGTGAACCAGCCCGATATGCTTTACGGCAGTTACATGGAGTCGTACGTGGCGAGAAATACGACAGACCCCGACGTGATACCTGTCACCATGCACCCGCTGGTGTTCACCTATCTGGTGCGTTACGAGTTCAGCCACGGGGTGAAATACGTGTCTCTGGCACGCGGAGCCTTGGCCGGTATGGCGCAGGCAGTATGGCTGAACAGCGGGCACACGTCAGATGAAGCCGCAACCGTGCTGTATGATTGTACGGTGGAAAAATTTGGCATACAGGCTTTGGTGCGTTCTTTCGGAATACCTGATTTCCCTAACGAACACTACGGAAGAAGGGCCGAACGTAAGTATGGGCTGAATCTGGAAGTGCGCTTGAAGAACGGAAAAATCAAGTCGTTCGATTTCGACGTGACCGACCAGGTGGCGGCGCAACCGCGTGGAGGTGTCATCGTGGTCAAGGGCATCGAAATATCCGATGAAGAGGGTAAGGAAGGCAACTCTGGCTTTGATGTAGACGTGAAAGACTGGGGAAAATATGAGGACGTAGAACTTCCTCTTTGATTTGTATAGAGAGTTATCAATCCGAGTGTAATACACATTTCCTCTACGGCGTCATCGCATACGATATTCTCTATCTACCAGTCATCATTGTCTTGGAGTAGTGGGTCTTCGTTCTCATTCATAATGATAGCAAAAAGTATAATTCTCATGCCGTTAATTGCGGGATTCGGCATGTCAATTCACACTAAATCTCGCAGAGCCATATATTTATTCACAATTAAAATTTTTACCAAATGAAAAAGATTTTTTTGATTGGATTGACGGCAGCAGCCATGTTGGCAAGCTGTAGCAACGACGAAACAGTGGAAATGGCCCAGCAGAAGGCCATCAGCTTCAGCAACGCGTTCGTGAACAACGGAATACGCAGTATCGTGGATCCGAGTTTCACAACAACATCTTTGAATGACTTCGCTGTGTATGGTTTCACACAGAATGGTCAGATTTTCAATGGTGAGAAGGTGTCTAAAGGAGGTGATGCCTCTACTGGATGGTCATACGATAATGTGCAGTACTGGGTTCCTGGCAATACTTACACTTTCGGTGCCATTGCGCCTTATAGTGTAGCGGGAAATGTTTCTAATGTGACATTGCCTACAGGTGCCACAAAGGTAGGAATGGAAGTTGCTTTCACCAACACTGATGCAGATCAGGTTGACTTGCTTCACGCAGAACCTACGCAAATTGCGGGAACGGATGTAACACCGACATACACAACTCCTGTTTCCATGACATTCAACCACCAGCTTTCAAAAGTGAAATTCTCGTTCGTGAATGCAGTGGGTGAGGGTTACACTGTAAAAGTGAAAGATGTAAAAATCAAGGATGCTTACAAAGACGGTACTTTGACAGTAGCTGCTACTGAAAACACTTGGGGTGGTCAGACGAGTAAAAATCTTGAATTGAACTTCGGTAATGTTGTAGACAATGCTTCTGGTACTAACGCTGCCTTCATTGCTAACACAAAAACTCTTGAAAGCTACAACGAAAAGCTGATGATCCCGATGGGTACCGATACATATACTGTATCTTTCACGGCAGAAATGTATAAGGGTACCGTATTGTTGGGTATTTACCCCCACACAGTGCAAATCAAGAATGTTGAGTTCAAGCTCGGTTACTGCTATAATTTCAAGGCTTCTTTGACTCCCTTAATTCCGCAACACTTTGATTTAACTTTATTTATAAGTACCTGAGCAACAA
>OLRV01002571.1_pt1 | contig 13712 bp, 15 predicted proteins | sample 1672421 | NCBI WGS metagenome assembly OLRV01 (sample SAMEA3136684, study PRJEB25190) | human gut metagenome | biome: human gut; feature: human-associated habitat; material: faeces | place: Austria | collected 2013
CGACAGCATGATTGCTGCCATCGAACGGGACTTTCTTGAGTCCAACGGCTTTGAAGTGTCCGTAGCCATGACGGGAAAGGAAGGCATGAAGATTTTTGACAGCGGGGCTATCGAAGCGGTCCTGCTCGATATCGGCCTGCCCGACACGGATGGCTTTACACTGTGCCGCAAACTGCGGGATATCAGCAATGTCCCGATCATGTTCATCACAGCCCGGGGGAGCGATGATGACAAGATCAGGGGCCTCGGTCTCGGGGCCGATGACTACATGGTCAAACCCTTCAATCCGTCCGAAATGATGGCCCGCCTGAAGGCGCATCTGGACATCCATCAGAGACTCTTAGGGGTACGTCTCCAGGAAGCGGACGACAACAAGCCGGACATCCAGGTCGGCGACCTGCGCATTTTCATCAAGCGCCACCAGGTATTCCGGGGGAAAATAGAAATCAACCTGACCGGCAAAGAATTCAACCTGCTCTTGTTCCTGGCCCGTCATCCCAATCAGGTCTTCTCCAAGAAGTACCTTTTTGAAATGATCTGGCATCTCGATGCCCTGGGCGAACTGGCGACGGTGACGGTCCACGTCAACCGCCTGCGGGACAAGCTCAACGAAGTCGAACCGGAATTCACGGCGATCGAAACCGTTTGGGGGAACGGTTATCGCTTCCGTGCAGAAGAATAGAAAAAAGGCCTGCCGTTGCGGCAGGCCTTTTTCGTGGGTCGTTTGGCGTTTGTCGAAGAGTCACGCAAATGCGAGCTTTGGATATTCACAGGCCGGTTTGGTCAACGATGAACGATGAACGACCTACGATGAACGAAAAAAAGCTGCCGCGAGAGCGGCAGCTTTTTTATGCCTTTTAGTAATTGACGTTGCGGAGTTCGAAGAAGGACTGAGGATGTGCACAGACCGGGCAGATCTTCGGAGCTTCTTTGGCTTCTACGATGAAACCGCAGTTGCGGCAGATCCAGGTTTTCTTGTCGGATTTCTTGAAGACTTCCTGTTTTTCGACGTTGGCGAGGAGAGCGAGGTAGCGTTCTTCGTGATGTTTTTCGATTTCAGCGACTTTTTCGAAGAGGAAGGCAATCTTGTCGAAGCCTTCTTCGCGGGCTTCTTTCGCGAAGGTCGGGTACATTTCCGTCCATTCGTAATGTTCGCCGGCAGCAGCGTCTTTCAGCGCGTTGATGTCGTTCGGCAGTTCGCCGCCGTTGAGGAGTTTGAACCAGATTTTAGCGTGTTCTTTTTCGTTGTTGGCCGTTTCTTCAAAGAAAGCTTTGATCTGTTCGTAACCTGCTTTTTTAGCTACGCTGGCATAGTAGGTGTACTTGTTGCGAGCCTGAGATTCACCGACAAAAGCGGCCTGTAAGTTTTTTTCTGTTTTCGAACCTTTTAATTCCATAATTCATTTCCTCCTTGACTAAAAGTTATATTTGAATTTAATTTTCAGCACCTCTTTGGGTTGATTTCATTGTAGCACCTTTAGTCTTTCCTGTCAACAGATAATTATTATTTGTTAGTAAGAATATCACTCGGGGATTTCGCCATCATGCTTCTTGCAGCTGCGAGAATTTTCGGCAAACGAACCACGCCAAACGACCTACGACGAACGGCTCCTACCGCCGGTTATTGTCGTGAACATCCGTATCATGGCCACTGTCATGCGTGGAACGGCTGTTCTGGCGGTTCTGTGTGTCCTGGCTGGAGCGGCTCTGGCTCTGCGTCGAGCGGCTGCTGCTCTGGGACTGGCTGGAGCGGCTCTGGCTGCTGCTATTGCTGTAGGAGCTCCACTTCGATTTGACGCTCTTGCCCGCGTCTTCGGCAGAGTCCTTGAGGTTGCCGTATTTGGCCCGGAACTGGGCTTCGATCTGGTCCGCTTTTTCCGGGTACATGGCTTTCAGCTTGGCCAGCATTTCAGCCTTGCTGGCGCTGCCTTTGTCGAGGGCGCCTTTGATTTCCTTATATTCTCTGTAATAGGCCATCCAGCGCGTCAGCGGGCCGTAGTCATTGCTCATGAAGGAGATGTAGCTGCCCAGGGCGCACGAAAGGGTCAGGAAGAGGCAGACGATGAGTCGGTTCATTTAGCGTGCCCCCTTTCCGCGGGCGGCGGCGTGGCAGGCCTGGCTGGCGGCGCTCGCCGTCATGGCGCCGAAGAGGAGCGTGAGGACGACGAGGATGCGCGTGACAAGGGAAATCGTCGGCAGCGGTAAAAGGTCCGTATAGGCGTAGGCCGGGATGAAGGAAATGCCGATGGCCGCGAGGATAGCCACGGCCAGGGCCAGGTAGAGGAAGCCGCTGGCAATGCCGAAGAGCGTGCCCAGGATGTCCATGAAGGGGCTGGCCACGGCTTTGGCCGTCTTGCCTACGGCGCTGTCGCCGTCGTTCCAGTTGAAGTCCTTGCCGGTCTTCGCCGCTTCGGCGGCATAGCGCTGGCGCATGGCCATTTCCCGGTCGTAGCGGCGCTGCTGTCGTTCCCGTTCTTTCTGGCGGTAGTATTCGTCGTCCCGGTCCTGGTCATAGAAGACGCGGTCTTCCACGCCGGGGCCGAAGTCGCCGTAAGCGCCGTATTCGTCGCCGGGCATGCGCGGGTTGTCTTCGGGGACGATGGGTTCGCCGATATAATAGCGGTAGATGTTCTTCGGGTGACCTAGTTTGCAGCAGATTTCTTCTTCCGATTTGCCTTCTTTGGCACCGAGGCGGAACTGTTCTTCACAGTCTTCGATGATGCCCTTCAGGTCGTTTTTATCGCTCTTGCGGAAATAGTAGCGCAAGAGGTCCATGAATTCATTCTTTCTCATTCTTTATTTTGTCAGGCCCTTTCTTACCCATAAGTGCTTCGTAACGCTGATGAAATGATGCGCCGTACTGCCAGGCCGCGATGCTCACGGCGGCGACGGCGGCGATGACGATGAAGACGCAGAATGTCGGCATGTCCGGCAAAAAGGCGACGGACGCCAGCGGTTCCTTTTCCAGGGCGATGCAGACGGCGACCCAGCCTAAGAGGGCGACCGTACAGAGCGTCGTCACTGTGCCGACGGCATAACAGATGTGATACAGCCGGCGCAGGGCCGCTGCATTTGTCGATGGCTGCACGTTAAAAACCTCCTCGTATAGATGATTACCCTTTATCTTAACACATGGAAGGGGGCATGACTAGAGGGGGAGACGTCCTCAACAGGGTAGGGGCGCCCACGTGGGGCGCCCGCCGGGCTGGTGGCTAAACCTTAACCCTACAGGCGGGCTCGCCACGTGCGAGCCCCTACGCTGCTAACGGCTAAACCCTTTGCCTTGCGGCAAGTCCTCTCTCGCTATATAATGATATATTATACATACTATACAAGAGGAGGAGTTTTTATGGCAGATTTTGTCCGTTATTATGTGGGGGATATTGTCCAGATGAAGAAGGCCCATCCCTGCGGCTGCAATGAATGGGAGGTCCTGCGCATCGGTGTCGATTTCGTCATCCGCTGCACGGGCTGCGGCCACCGCGTCATGATTCCGCGCCCTAAATTTGAAAAGGCGGTAAAGAAACGGTTAAAATGTGCCGGCCCGGATGAGGAAAAAGCGTAAAAAGTTAGAAAAAGGTATTTTTATTTTTGTAACTTTGTGGTACAATATTCAACAGCTGATATTTTAATGCTTTACTAGAATAAAGAACTAAAGAAAGGGAGGTCATAGGATGAACAACAATACCTTGGATGGAGTGAAGATGCTCCACCATGATGAAATGCGCAATTATGACCGGATCCAGGGAAAAATAATTTCTGTCATTATGAACCACGGCTGTAAGATTATTGAAACGCCGAGTTTTGAAGATTACGATGTCTACCAGCACTTCTTTCCGCAGCTCCGCCAGCAGATGGTCAAGACGATCGATACGGACGGCCGCGTCCTCGTCCTGCGGCCCGATGTGACGCTGCCCCTCGTCGAAACGGCAGCCCGCGAATTCCCGCGCTCTGACCAGCTCCTGAAGTTTGGCTACGTGAGCACGGTCTTCCGCGAATACTACGGCCGCTCGACGTACGGCAAGGATTTTCTTCAGGGGGGAATCGAAATCCTCGGCGACTCCAGTCCGGAATGCGACGGTGAAGTCATCGTCACGGCCGCAGAGATCCTGAAAGCCGTCGGCGTGGAAAATATCCGCATCGACATCGGTACGGCCGCTTACACGCAGGCCCTTTTCGACGGCCTTCCCATTTCGGAAGAAGAAAAAGCGACGCTCAAAGGCTACATGGCCAAGCGCAACCTCGTGGCCTGCAAGTCCTACATCGCCTCCCTTTCCGTCTCGTCCGACGCCCGCAAGGCCCTGGAAGCCCTGCCGGTTCTCTTCGGGCCTTACGCCCAGACCCTGAGCAAGGCGAAGGAATATTCCATCAACAGCGGCATGCTCAATGCCCTCTCGCGGCTGGAACGGGTCTACGACTACATCCTCTACGCCGGCTACGCCGACAAGGTCCAGCTCGACTTCGGCTTTGCCAGCCAACTGGGCTACTATACGGATACGGTCTTCAAGGTCTACGTCGACGGCGCCCTTTACGACATCATCGACGGCGGCCGCTACGACCGGCTCTCGTCCCGCTTCGGCGTCGACCGCCCGGCCTGCGGCTTCGGCATGAACATCAACCTGCTCTACGAATACATGAGTGACGCAGGGCTCCTGGAAGATACGGAACCGTCCTTCCAGCTGGCCGTCTCTTATACGTCGGGCGATCAGACGCTCGTCCGGGATTTGATGAACTGGCGCAGCCGCGGCTTCCGCGTCGCCGCCTATCCCGATTCGTCCTTCATCGACAGCGCCGACTACAGTATCCACGCCATCTACCGCAACGGCTCGTACTATAAGGACGGCAAGGCGATGACGGCAGAAGAATTGGAAGCATTGATGGGGAGGTTGTAAGATGGCAATCCATATCGCACTGGCCAAAGGCCGGATCCACAAAGTGGTCATGAAATATTTAGCAGAGAGCGGCTATGAGTTCCCGACGTATTCCGAAGAAAGCCGCAAGCTTATTTTTGAAGACGCCAAGGGCCAGCTCAAAGTGACGCTGGTCAAATCGCCGGACGTCGCGGTCTACGTCGAACGCGGCGCCGCCGACGTGGGCATCGTCGGCAAGGACGTGCTCATCGAAGAAGCGCCGGGCGCCGACGTCTATGAAGTCATGGACCTGGGCATCGGCCGCTGCCGCATGGCCGTCGCCGGTATCGCCGGCAAGAAGGTCGACATGACCAAGCGCATCACTATCGGCACGAAGTACCCGCGCATCGCCCGCGGCTATTTCGAAGCTCATCACCACAGCGTCGACATCATCAAGCTCAACGGCTCTGTCGAACTGGCGCCGCTCGTCGGCCTCTCCGACGTCATCGTCGATATCGTGGAAACGGGCAATACCTTAAAGGCCAACGGCCTGGAAGTGCTGCAGTACTTCATGGACTTCAGCGCCCGCATGATCTGCAATCCCGTTTCCTTTAAGATGAAATATGATGAAATCCAGCAGCTCATGGATGTCATCCGTGAACACAGCATGAAGGCATAAGCAAGAGAACTAAGGGGGAGTTTCAATTGGAATGGATAGATGTACCCAGTGAAGGGTTGACCTTACGCGACATCCGCCGCATCACGAAACGCGATCAGGCGGAAAATGAAGACATCCGCAAAGCTGTAGAAGGCATTTTGGCGGACATTGAAAAACGCGGCGACGCTGCCGTCAAGGAATATACGAAGCGCTTCGACGGCGTCGACCTCGATAATTTCCTCGTCACGCCCGAAGAAATCGACAAGGCCGTGGACATCGTCGGTCCCGATTTCATGGCTATCCTCGAAGAAGCGGCGGCCAACATCCGCGCCTATCATCAACGGCAGGTGGAAAAGACCTGGATTGATACCTTCCGTCCCGGCGTCCGCTTAGGCGCCAAGTTCACGCCCATCCAGCGCGTCGGCGTCTACGTCCCGGGCGGCACGGCGGCTTATCCGTCGACGGTCCTCATGGACACCATCCCGGCCCACGTCGCCGGCGTCCCGTCCATCGCCGTCTTCACACCGCCTGCCAAAGACGGTTCCGTCAACCCGTACATCCTGGCTGCGGCCCACGTCGCCGGCGCCACGGAAATCTATAAAGTCGGCGGCGCTCAGGGCATTGCCGCTGCCGCTTACGGTACGGAAAGCATTCTGCCGGTCTTCAAGATCGTCGGCCCGGGCAATGCTTATGTCGCCATGGCCAAGCGCCTCGTCTTCGGCACCGTCGGCATCGACATGATTGCCGGCCCGAGCGAAGTCGGCGTCCTCGCCGATCATGACGCCAACCCCGTCTGGGTCGCAGCCGATCTCCTGGCCCAGGCCGAACACGACCGCCGCGCCGCTGTCTTCCTGGTCACGCCGAACGCATCCTTTGCAGGCGAAGTCGAAGCCGAAGTACAGCGCCAGCTCGAAGAACTGCCGCGTAAAGACATCGCTGCCGAATCGATCGAAAAACACGCCAAAATCTTCATCGTCAAGGATAAGGACCAGGCCGTGGAAATCATGAACCTCATCGCGCCGGAACACCTGGAAATCGCCTTCAGCGACGCAGAAGACTACGTCTCGAAGATCGTCAACGCCGGTGCCATCTTCATCGGCCAGTACACGACGGAACCCCTCGGCGACTACTTCGCCGGCCCGAACCACACCCTGCCGACGATGGGCACGGCGGCCTTCTCGTCGCCCCTGGGCGTCTATGATTTCGTCAAGCGGAGCAGCCTCCTGGAATACAACAAGGACGCCTTTACGGCCGTCGCCGACAAGGTCATCCGCTTTGCCAATGTTGAAGGATTGCAGGCACACGGCCTGGCAGTAAGGAGGAGAATCGATGAAAAATAATTGGCTCCGCAAGACCATCCGTTCCTTTGAACCCTACGTCGTCCCGGAAATCCGGGAACATACCGTCATCAATGCCAACGAAAGTCCGTACAACATCTTTGATTTCCCAAAAGTGAAGGAAGACTTTTTAGCACGTCTGGCAAAAACGCCGTCCTATCACTATCCCGACCCCTTCGCCGAAGAACTGCGGGCAGCGTTGGCCAAATACGTCGGCTGTAAGGCTGACGAAGTCCTCGTCGGCAACGGCGGCGATGAAATCATCAGCCTTATCATGAATACCTTCCTCGACCCTGGCGACACGCTCCTGACGCACACGCCGACCTTCGACATCTACGGCATCGACGCGGAAGTCCTGGGCGCCAAAGTGATTACCGTGCCCGACCTCGATGGCTACCGCCGCGACCGTGACGCCTTCCTTGCGAAAATAAAAGAAGTCCAGCCGAAAGTGACGGTCCTCTGCAACCCGAACAACCCGACAGGCGAGCTCCTGCCCCTGGATTACGTGGAAGCACTCTTGAAAGCGGCGGACAACCTCGTCGTCATCGATGAAGCGTACCTGGAATTTGCCGGCGCACCGAGCATCATCACCAAGCTCAGCGAGTACGACAACCTGATCGTCATCCGCACGCTCTCGAAAGCCTTCGGCCTGGCTGGCTGCCGCGTCGGCTACGGCGTCGCTCAGAAAGAAGTCATCGACGCCCTGGGCCTGACGAAACTGGTCTACAACCTGAACATCCTCTCCCAGGATGCGGCCCTGGCAGCCATGGACTATGCCGACGAAATCCTGGCTCACAACGTGCCGCCGACGATTGCCGCGCGCCAGCGTTTCTGCGAGGCTCTGGCAGAGGTGCCAAACCTGACGGTCTATCCGAGCGCGACGAACTTCGTCCTCGTCCGCGTCCCCGACGGCCCGGCCATGGTCGAAGCCCTGCACCAGGCAGATATCTGCGTCCGCTCCTATAAAGCGGCAGACCTCAAGAACTGCCTGCGCATCACCATCACTACAGACGACGTGGCCCAGAAGGTCGCCGCCGTCATGAAAGAGGAGGCGGCCAAAGATGCGTAGTGCACAAGTAGAACGGGAAACGGCAGAGACCCAGATCGCCGTCTCTTTGAACATCGACGGCTCCGGCACCTTCGGCGGCACGACGGGCATCGGCTTCTTCGACCACATGATGAACCTCCTGGCCTGCCACAGCGGCATGGACATTACCCTCCACGTCCACGGCGACCTCGACGTCGATACGCACCATACCCTCGAAGACCTGGCCATCGTCTTCGGCGACGCCCTGACTAAGGCCCTGGGCGACAAGAAGGGCATCAACCGCTACGGCATGTTCTACTGCCCGATGGACGAAGCCCTGACGCGCGTCGTCATCGACCTCAGCGGCCGGCCTTATCTGGTCTATGATGTGAAATTGAATGTCGAACGCATCGGCGCCTTTGAAACGGAAATGCTCAAGGAATTCCTCTACGCCCTTGCCGTCCACGGCCGCATGAACCTGCACGTCACCAATCTTTACGGCGAAAATGCCCACCACATCGTAGAATCGATCTTCAAGGGCCTGGGCCATGCCTTAAAAGAAGCCGTCCGCATCGAAGGGGACGAAACGAGCGTCTTGTCGACAAAAGGGGTGTTATAAATGAAAGTTGCAATCATCGATTATGAAGTTGGCAATCTGGCCAATGTCTATAATGCCTGGAAGCGCCTGGGCATCGAAGCCGTCATTACCCGCGACCCGGCGGTCATCCGCGACGCCGATATGGTCGAACTGCCCGGCGTCGGCGCCATCCGCGATGCCATGGGCAACCTGCAGAAATTCGACCTCATCCCGCTCCTGCAGGAACAGGTCAAGAGCGGCAAGTTCTTCATGGGCGTCTGCCTGGGCATGCAGGCCCTCTTTGAAAAGAGCTACGAAGGCGGCACGTACGACTGCCTTGGCTTTTTGCCCGGTGAAATCGTGCCCTTCCACACGAAGCTGAAAGTGCCCCACATGGGCTGGAATGAACTGGAATTCCGTCAGGAACACTGGCTGCAAAAGGATTTGCCGGCGCATCCGTACGTCTATTTCGTCCATTCCTACCACAAAGCGCCGGCCGACACGCCCGACGTCATCGCAACTGCCGACTACGGCCAGCCCGTACCGGCCATCTGCGGCAAGGACAACGTCCTCGGCTTCCAGTTCCATCCGGAAAAGAGCGGCCGCGTCGGCGAACAGCTCCTTAAAAACGTCGTCGCTTATGTCATGAAGAAAGGGTGAGACTATGATCGTATTTCCTGCTATCGATATCCAGAACGGCCACGCCGTCCGCCTGCGCCAGGGCGTCAAGGACGACAGCACGACGTATTTCGAAAATCCCGTCGACGCTGCCGTCAAATGGTGTGACGAAGGGGCCATGTTCCTGCACGTCGTCGATTTGGACGGCGCTTTTTCGGGGAAATTGAGCAATGCCTCGATCATCGCCGCTATTTGTGACGCTATCGACATTCCCGTAGAAGTCGGCGGCGGCATCCGCAGTGAAGAAGCCATCGAAACCTACCTCGACGCCGGCGTCAACCGCGTCATCATCGGCTCGAAGGCTGTCGAAGATGCGGACTTCATCACGGCCATGGCCAAGAAATACGGCTCGTCCCTGGCCGTCTCCATCGATGCCAAAGGCGACGTCGTCGCTACCCGCGGCTGGGTCGACGGCAGCGACAAGAAAGTCCTGCCCTTTGCCCAGTCCATGCTCGACATCGGCATCAATACCCTGGTCTATACGGACATCAGCCGCGACGGCATGCTGACAGGGCCGAACTTTGAAATGCTCAGCCAGCTCCAGCAGCTGCCTTTCATCCGCCTCATCGCCTCCGGCGGCATGAGCAGCATCGACGATCTGAAAAAATTACAGGCCATGGGCATCTACGGCGCTATTACGGGCAAAGCGCTCTACGAGGGGAAAATCACGATGGCCGAAATCCGTGCTTTAGGGGGAATGTAACATGTTGGCAAAACGTATTGTACCGTGCCTCGACGTGCGCGACGGCCGCGTCGTCAAGGGCAAGCAGTTCAAGCATATCCAGGACGTCGACGATCCGGTCAAATTAGGGAAATTCTATTCCGACCAGCTCGCGGACGAACTCGTCTTCTACGATATTACGGCGACTCATGAAAAGCGCCATATCTTCATCGACGTTGTCCGCGCCGTAGCCGAAGCGATCACCATACCCTTTACCATCGGCGGCGGCATCAGCAGTATCGATGACTTCCACCAGGTCCTGCGTGCCGGTGCCGACAAGGTGTCCGTCAACTCCGCCGCCGTGCGCCGGCCGGAACTGATCCGCGAAGCGGCCCAGCGCTTCGGCAGCCAGTGCGTCGTCCTCTCCATCGACGCCAAGCGCGACAACCACGGCAGCTGGCAGGTCTATGTCGAAGGGGGCCGCAAGAATACGGGTATCGACGCCATCGCCTGGGCCAAACAGGGCGTCGCCCTCGGAGCCGGTGAAATCTGCATGAACTCCATGGACGCCGACGGCGAAAAAGCCGGCTTCGACTTGGAACTGAACCGCCGCCTGGCGACGGAACTGCCCGTACCGATCATCGCTTCCGGCGGTGCCGGCACGATGCAGGATTTCAAAGACGTCTTCGATGTCGGCGTCGATGCCGCCCTGGCCGCTTCGGTCTTCCATTTCGGCCAGATCGACATCCCCGATTTGAAACAGTATTTACAGGGACAGGGAATTCCCATGAGAGGGGCAGAAGTATAATGGAAAGTGTATCCATGAAAGACATAAAATTCGATGAAAAGGGCCTCGTGCCGGCTGTCGTCCAGGAAGCGTGCAGCGGCAAGGTCCTGATGGTCGCCTATATGAACGCGGAATCGCTCGCAAAGACCGTCGAAAGCGGCGACGCCTGGTATTACAGCCGCAGCCGCCAGCAGCTCTGGCATAAAGGGGAAACGTCGGGCCATTTCCAGCACGTCCGCTCCATCGCCGTCGACTGCGATGCCGACACGATCCTCCTGGTCGTCGACCAGATCGGCGCTGCCTGCCACACAGGCCACAAATCGTGCTTCTTCCGTTCCATGACGGAATGGGAAAAGACCTATACGGGCAATCTCTCCATGCTTTCGGACCTGCGCGAAGAAATCAGCGACAAGCGCATCCATCCGACGGAAAAATCCTACACGGCCTACCTCCTGCAGACGGGCATCGACAAGATCTGCAAGAAAATCGGTGAAGAATCGTCGGAAGTCATTATCGCTGCCAAGAACGCCGACCCTGTCGTCAAGGACACGTCGGCGGAAGCGGAAAATCTCCGCCTGGAAGTCTGCAAGGAATCGGCGGACCTCCTCTATCATCTTTCCGTCCTCTGGGAAGATACGGGCGTCACGGTCAACGACGTCATGAAGGTCCTGGAAGAACGGTCTCATGTCAAAGGCAACAAGAAGACTGTCGGCCATTTGGACAAAACATTTTAAGGTAAAGAAGGAAAGTCGCCATGAAGAAAGTGATTTTTGACGTCGACGGCGTCCTGCTCAGCGAAAAACGCTATTTTGATGTCTCCGCCCTGGTCGTCTGGGAATGGTACTACAGCCCGCGCTATATGCACCTCAAGCCGGAACGGCTCACGGCGGACCTCGACGACGGGACCATCGCTGCCCTGCGGGCCCGCTTCTGGAAAAATGATGAAATTCTCCTCTGGCTGAAGCAGCACGGCGTCAACAGCAACTGGGACATGGTCCACGCCCACATCGTCGTCACGCTCTGGCTGATGCTGGAACAATACATGGCCGACCACGGCCGCCTCGACGCTGTCCTGAAGACGAACGACGATGTCCAGTACCTGGGTTCGCTGCTCAGAGGCTACGCCGTGCCGACGGCCGATGAAGTCTGCCGCCGCCTGAAGAACGTCGTCCCCGACCGGGCCGGCAAGGACGAAGTCTTTACGTATCTGACCAATGCCGTCCAGTCCTCTCTGGGGCCGAGCTCGCGCCAGTGGACGCCCCTCGCGTCGCCTTTGTGGCAGCTGGAATTCGAAGCCTTCCAGGACTGGTACTTCGGCGATGAACTCTATGAAAAGACCTACGGCAAGAAGCCGTATGCCCCGGGCAAGCCGGGCTTTTTGACGCGCGAAGAACCGCTCGGTACAGTGAGCGGCATCCGCCTCATGTTCCGGGAACTGAAGAAAAGGGGCTACAAGATTGCCATCGCCACGGGCCGGTCGAAAATGGAAATGGAGATTCCCTTCCGGACCTATGGCTGGCTCGACGAATTCGACGAACACTACGTTGCGACCTATAGCGACATCGAAGAAGCCGAAGCCATGCTGCACATGTCCCTGGACAAACCCAATCCCTTTGCCTATTATCTCGGCGCTTTCGGCAAGAATAAGAAGCATTATCTCGACTACGTCAATCGTCCCGACGACTTCAAGAAGGGAACCTACTACGTCGTCGGCGACTCCCTGGCCGACGTCTGGTGCGCCCGCGCCATGGGGGCCACGATGATCGCCACCCTGACAGGTATCGACGGCGCCGCGGCCAAAGCGATGTTCCAAAAAGAACACGTTCCGTACATCATCGACTCCGTCGAAGATATCCTCAAGATTTTGCCGTAACGAAAGGGAAGGGAAACATGAAAATTACAGCTATTGAAATCGGAAAGATTGCCATTCCTTTGAAGACGCCTTTCATTACAGCCCTGCGCCGCGTCGATGTGGCCGAAGATCTGATCGTCTGCGTCCGCACGGATGACGGACACGTCGGCTACGGCAACGCGCCGGCGACGGTCGTCATTACCGGCGACAGCCACGAGTCCGTGGCCGCTGCCGTGAAGAATACCCTGGGGCCGCAAATTATCGGCATGGACATCGACGACCGCGAAGAAATATTGGAACGCATCCAAAAGGGCATGGTCCACAACACGTCGGCCAAGGCGGCCCTGGACATTGCCGTCCATGACCTCTTCGGCCAGCGCTACGGCATGCCCCTTTACCGCTTCTTCGGCGGCCGTAAGCAGCGCATCGCCTCGGATCTGACGATCAGCGTCAACGAACCGGCGACGATGGCCGCCGACGCGCAGAAAGCTGTTGCTGCCGGTTACAGCCATTTGAAACTGAAAGTGGGCATTGAGCCGCGCCTTGACTTTAAGCGCGTCGCGGCCATCCGCAAGGCCGTAGGCCCGGATATCACGATCCGCCTCGACGCCAATCAGGGCTGGAAGCCGAAAGAAGCGATTCGCCTCATCCGCCGCATGGAAGAGGCAGGCCTTGACATCGAACTCGTCGAACAGCCTGTAGCCGCTGCCGACTTCGACGGTCTGAAAGAGGTCACGGACAATGTCATGACGGACATCATGGCCGATGAAGCGGCCTTCAGCACGCGCGATGTCTTCCGTCTCCTTTCTATGCGGGCCTGCGATTTGATCAACATCAAGCTGATGAAGGCCGGCGGCCTCGCCCCGGCCGCCCAGATTGCCGCCATGGCAGAAGCGTCCGGCGTAGGCTGCATGATGGGCTGTATGCTGGAAAGTAAAGTCGGCATCACCGCAGCTGCAGCCCTCTCGGCCGGCAAGGGCATCATCATCAAGAACGACCAGCTGGTTGCGTTCATCGGTCTGCTGCTGACCTCCAGCACCGACCACACCATGACCACCACCATCGTGGACGGCCGGGGCTTCACCGCCGTCATGGTCTCCTGGCTTGCCAAGTTCGACCCCATCATCATGATATTCACCAGCCTGCTGCTGGTCTTCCTGGAGCGGGGCGCCGGAGAGATATCCACCGACTTCGGCCTCAACCAGTCCTTCTCCGACATAATCACCGGCATCATCCTGTTCTTCATCATCGGCTGCGAGTTCTTTATCAACTACAAGATAAGCCT
>OLRV01002577.1_pt1 | contig 13678 bp, 18 predicted proteins | sample 1672421 | NCBI WGS metagenome assembly OLRV01 (sample SAMEA3136684, study PRJEB25190) | human gut metagenome | biome: human gut; feature: human-associated habitat; material: faeces | place: Austria | collected 2013
CCAATGCGCTGGCATCGTTCCAATCCACTGGATTCCGCTTTCCTGCATTTCTCCTTTAGGAATCAATCCTTTGGTTACCGCTTCAGTTATAACTGTCCGCTTGTATTGTTCCAATACATCAATCTGCGATTGAACCTCTGCTTCAATAGAATCGATTTTCGAGCACATTCTATCAAGCAGCTTCATTATTTGAATCTGCTCAGCAGAAGGGGGTAATGGGATGAGCATTTCTCCTAAGAGGTCACGCTGCAATTCTGTCTGATTTGTTGAACCTTCTGCCATCTGCGAATTAAACGTATCGAAATTCACGAAGAAGAAATAGTAGAGATATTTGGCATAAAGTTCAGGCTTTGTGCGGATAACAGTAACATGACCGTCTGCAACATACGTTTCTTCTTCATCAAAATAATATGTTTTCCCAAGCACTCCGCCTCCGGTAGAGGCAAGTAGTACATCACCCTTTTTTAATAGTCCTCGGCTTGTTGCAGCGGGCTTTGTTGAATAACGAATGTTCGATGTATCAAAAAAGCCTTTACTGAATGTTGCTTGATTAACCACCATTATCGCAACGTCATCAGTATAATCAGGCGCTGTCCCTCTTTCGCACTTTGTGGTAAGATATTTCAATTTTTGCAAGCCCCAGGAAACAGGGATTTGCTTAATCCATTCGACACCACTATCATATAGTTCGCGCATAATACCACCGCCTTATCCAAACAGTTCAGAAATACGTCCTGAAACAGAAAACTCCAGCTCCATGAACTTAGCTTCCAGTTCCTCGCTCGCTGTCGGCTGCTGATACTTGTAGAAATAACGAGTGAAAGGAATTTCAGCGCCGGTCTTGATGACAGGTTTTTTTGCTCCAAGGTTTTCTTCAAAGAATGCCTTTGCATCTGGGATATGAGGAAGCACCTCGCGGGCCATATAGGTATCGATGTCCTCCTCAAAGGGGACAATCTCGGTATCCTTGGTTTCCTTGTCATAGAGGATATTGCCCTTACGGTCGCACTGAATCTCCGCCTTCTTATCCATGACCGAGAGTCCGTCCGCAATCTTCTCCATGAGCTTCTTATCCGCCAGCGGCTTCGGCTCCTCCCCAGCAGGGACGGGTAGACCACTACCGAGCGCCTTGGTCAGTACTGGCATAAATAAACTGGGAGAGTAATATACCGTGTCACTCACCGCAGCCTGCAACGCAGCGACAATCGCATCGAAGACTGGTTTGTTGTTCTGGAACGCCTCCAATTTATTCATGTCTTTGCCGGTCAGCTCTTCTGCATTTTCCAGTTCATCCACTTTGGCGGCATCGTAGAGGCCCGACAGAGACCCCTTTGAAAGCATAGCCTCAATGCGATCCGGTGTGATGGCATAGCTCCGCTGGAGAGGCTGCATCACAACGTACTCCCGATACATGAATTCCTCGTTCCGGTAGATTTTGCAGAACTCACCTGGCTCGAAATTTGCATAAATCTGAGTGACCGCGCGACGGTCTTCCGAGGTAATCTCATTTCTTTTGTTTCCTAAAGATTTGCGCAGTTTATGGAAGAAGGAGGACGCATCTATCAGATGCACCTTGCCTTTCCGCTCCGGGCGCTTGTTTTTTGAGAGCACCCAGATGTAGGTGGCAATTCCGGTGTTATAGAACAAGTCCACCGGCAGCGCGATGATGGCCTCAATCAAGTCGTTTTCAAGCATCCATCGACGAATCTGGCTCTCCCCGGATGCGGTACCGCCCGTAAATAAGGGGCTGCCGTTTTCGATAATAGCTGCCCGACCGAAATTATCATCCATCTTATCAATGGCAGACTGCAAGAAAATCATCTGCATATCGCTAGTACCCGGAAGGCCAGCTTTCCAACGGCTTTCCGCTTTTTTGTGTTCCGCATTGACGGCGGCCTCTACGCCTTCGGGTGCGTCCTTGCCACCCCAAGCAGTGCCAAAGGGCGGATTCATAATCACGAAGCGCATCTTGGTGCCCTTAAACCGGTCGGCCAGCATGGTGTCCTGGAAGCAGATATTCTCCGCATTTTGACCCTTAATCATCATCTCCGCAAGGCAGATGGCGTAGGACTCCGGATTGATTTCCTGCCCGAAGAGCCGCACGTCTGCGGTGGGATTATACCGCTTGATAAAATTGTAAGAAGTGGACAGCATACCACCCGTTCCACAGGCTTGGTCGAGTACGGTGATAACCTTCCCGTCATCGAAGATGTCATCGCAGCCTTCTGCCAGCAGGATATTCACCATGAGCTTGATGATGTCGCGGCCCGTGTAGTGGTCGCCAGCCTCGGCATTTTCAGAGAACTTCCGGATGAGCTCCTCGAAAATGTACCCCATCTTCACATTGTCGATGGTGCGCGGGTCGAGGTCAAGCTCCGAGAACGCCTTGACCACGCTGAGCAAGCGATTGTTCTTGTCCATCTTATCAATCTGCTTGTCGAAGTCGAGGCTGCGGATAATGTCCTGAATATTGGCAGAGAAGCCTTGTATGTAGGCTTTAAAGTTCGCGGCCAGATGCTCGGAATCGTTCACCAGCTCCGCAAGGTCAAAGCCGCTGGTGTTATAGAATTGGTACCCGGACACCCGGTACATGGCCTTTGCGGGATAATTCGGATTGGCGGCGAAGGTCTCCAGCACCTTTTTCTTGGTTGGGGCCAACGCACACTCGAAGCGCCGGATAATGACCATCGGGATGATGACATCCTTGTATTTGTCGCTCTGGTAGGTGCCGCGCAGCTTGTTCGCAATCGACCAGATGAAGTTTACCTCTGTGGAAACGTCAATGGGCGAGTCATCCCACATGGCGTCTATCGTCAGTTTCTCTGCCATATATTTTTTCCTCCATTCGTCGGGATGGTATCACCCCAGCTTACCTCTATTGTAAAACTCTATGTGTCCAATAAAATGGACTTATTCCGGTTCTGCCTCATAGTGGTCGGTAAATTCCGGTGTCCCTACGTAATCGTCCGGATGAAGTGTTCTATACAAGTCACGTAATTTGTACCGTAGTTTCTCTGTTTCTGGTCGTAATACCTCGCGCACCCAGCAACCTGCTTCCCACGAATCGTTAATAGGAACAAGACATTTTTCGCTGGGATAGTCTGGAATTACTCTCATGTGGTCTGCTCCCAAGTATCCTGTAAGCTCGTTTAGAACGCTTATAGTTTCAAGCACGGCGCTCCTTAACCGAGGCTGGCGGAACTTTAGAGATGTCGCATCCCATTTTTCGTGATATGGGATTGTAATCATATCCAACAAGTTGATGTTAATGCCAGGGCAACTAAAGTCCGTTTTAATACACTCAATGATGACAGCATCATAGTCATTTAGAAACTCATCCAATAGCTTTGTTGAACAGCGGATAGGACTCTCCGCTTCCCTGATAGACCGTCTGATAAAGCGTGACCAGCTCATCATAATCATGCTCGACCGGCGTAGTGCTCAGAATCTCTGTTGCAAACAGCTGTGGCCTTTTCTTGCCGGTTACGGCGGCATCAAAGATTCCACGCAGTTCTTTGGTGCGCTCCCAACAAGCCTGTTGATAATCGGCAAGAGCCTGTTCCTTTGCGGCTGACTTGGAATCCAAGTCTCCTTTGCAAGCGCCATGCTGCTCCAGCAGCTTCTTCCGCTCGTCGTTCTTTTCCTTTACTTGCTTCTGAACGGCGATGTTTTCCTCCGCAATGGTAAACACACCTGGGAGATTATCGTAGTTTTCAAAATTGTCTCGAATGAAGTCCGCATCATAAACGAGTACATCATAACTGTCAGCTGGCCGGTCGCTCTGCCACTCCACGCTGCCGGGTAGATTTCCGCGAATCGTCCGAGCAATGGTCGACTTGCCAGCGCCGTTCTTACCGTAGAAGAAATTGATGAAGGTCGGCTCAACGGTCTCTCCGTTGAAGGTGGCATCGGTCAGCACGAGCTTTTGGATGGCAGACATCATTTTCTTATTCATCTTGCTCACCCTCCTTCTCGCTGGCGCTTCCGTTATTCCTTACCCAATCATCGACTTCCGATATTTTGAATTTATACCTCTTTCCGACCTTATATGCGGGTATCCGTCCTTCTCTGGCCCACGTTCTGGCAGTGTCTTGTGTGATGCCGAGATAGTCGGCAACATCCTCCAGATTGACCCATTTCTCTACCTGCATGCTTTCGTATTCTGTGCTCATGATATACCTCCTCAAGCTGGGCAGTTCACGCCATCGTGAAGACCCTAACCCCGGCACCTTTCAGTACTTCTGTCAGTTTCACTTTTTTCACAGCCCAATGTGTATCATCAAGCTCATTCCATGCGTAGGTTCTCCGAATCGCCAGACTATCCGCAAGGCTAAGAACCGTCTGCTGTGGAATCCGGTTCAAAACTTGGAAATGCAGCTCAACAGCCTCGTCCAATTCGATGATATCCGTTATGAAGCCATACACCGCATTCTGAGAGGCATCCGCTCTTCCATAGTGTTTGTTCTTGCCCATAATCAGGGCCGGATAGGTTTTCAAGACTTCCATTGCCTCCGGGGATAGTGTGGCAAGTTCCTTCGTGACTTCCTCAGCCGTGCTTGCGGTCAGCGCATACTCCTTCGACACTGTTACTACTCCGCTTTCGGGAGAACAGCCGCCAACCACAACCAGATGAAAGTAGTCATTGTCTACCATGAGGGCATCGCTGATAGCAGCCCTGCTCTCTTGTTTTTTGGAGGGCATCACGAGGACGCTGACGTTTTGCGTGAAGTTTCCTATTTCACCGACCTGTAAATTACGGTCGCCATGCTGTTCCATTCTCCGGGCCGCTATACCATCCAGCGAAGATTCCGGTTTTAATAGCTCGTTTGCGCTGGTTGGCACAAGTTGCTCACCTTTTGGCATTCTGTATCCTCCCATTACCAGTTAATCGTGAGATTCTCTATTCTTTCAACCTGAATGTTGTTACTTCCGTGCTGTGAGAAAAAGGTTGGATTGTTATTGACCACTACCTGCTGCGTCGCTGTTTTCTCGGCGTCAGGCTGGCCTTCTTCCGTTTGGTCAGAAATAGGCTCAGCGTCTACAATTTCTGCCTCGGCTTCATCGCTTGTATCGTTCTCATGCCGGGGGTCGCCTACGGGCTGGTAATAGTCCAGCGCTATCTCCTGCCAGGTTTCACCCATGTGACCCTGATAGGCCCTCGGCCCGCCACCGGTGGAAGGGCACCAGAGGTTAATGGCCTCCTCACCAATTGTTGCCGCTTCTTTCCGCGTAATGGCGAAGTGGAATACTCCCAGCAGGAACGCCTCAAAACACACGCGTTTTTTCTGAACAAGGTCATGCTTCTTTACCGGCATCCCATCCACAGATATATAAAATAGCTGTTCCGCATCGATACTTTCATCTTCATTTATCAGTTCGACGAGCGCTCTGACGAGTGACTCGTCTTTTTTTGTGCTGTCTTTTATGTCGATGAAGGTGTCCCGGAATGCCCACATCGCATTCAGCGCTTCACCAAACTGGCCTCTAACCCGACCATCAAAGGCTCTTATAGCCGCTCGGTCGCTGAACGGGAAATATGTTCTACCGCCCTTATCCTTGCAGAGCTTGTAATTTGTTGTGTTTCCCTTGACGGTATCCATCATGGAAGCATCTGGTATCTTCCAGTCGGGGATGACAACCTTTGCTAAGCCCAGAAGTGTTTCTGGCTCTGTGAGGCCGTCTTTCTGGCCACTGTAATGCTGCCGTGCTCCATATTGTGGCTTCCGTGCCTCCAGAAGGAGCGTGAAGAATGTTCCTCCACAGAGCCTTAGTTTTACGCTTTTTTCCAATGATTGTCCCTCGTTTCAAATACTAACTCTACTAACTCTACCAACTATGGAGCGCTAACTTAGCTAACGATTGGATGTTCCTGTGAGCAATCGCAGGAACCCACTACTGGCACCCGGAGAGTCGCTGATATATTTCGGTGAATTATCATGCAAACTGGTATAAACCAGTATAACACAAAACTCCGCGAAATACAATCAGTTCGACTGAATTCGTGGTGACCAAGTGTGGCTTTTCTCCCGCGATGGCTCGCAAATAAGCCAATCAAAGGAGAAAAATTATGGCACACTACGAAAAGAACCCTTTCATCTATGACCGCACCACCGGTGAGAAGATTCCGGTCAGCAAGGAAGTCCGCGACGAATACTACAGGGAGGTAGCCCGCATTCGGATGAAGGAGCAGGCTCATGGGCGCTGCGTCTGCCCGCAGAGCAAGGTCTGGGCCTGTGACGGCGACTGCCTCATTTGTGAGTACCGTCGTTCTGGCGACCTGGCTTCTCTGGACGTTCCCATCGGTGAAGATGGCGAGGATACCCTGATGGACATGGTTCCGTCTGAGGCTCCGGCCATTGAGAGCATCATTGCAGACCGCGACCTGCTTGAACGCCTCTTCGCCCGTCTCCGGGAGCTTGACCCCGATGCGGACACCATCATCGCCATGTGGATGGACGACGACAACGTCTCCGACCGCGCCATTGCCAAGGCCCTCGGTCGGCCCCAGCGCACCTTCGCCGACCAGATGAAGAAGTACCGTACGGAGCTCCGGCGTATCCGGGGCTAAACCAATTATGTATATAAACGCCTCACTACCGGTTTTCATATCAGCGGTGAGGTGCTTTCTTATCTATTCAATTTTATGCCAATATTTCATCCAATAATGTCTGATATTTTTTGTGCAGAGACGCCACCATTAGTTTATACCAAATCTCTCTGGAATACGTTCCATTCTCTATACACCAAATCTTATAATGCAATTTCTTTTCGGCATAAAAATCTATCGGTATTTCCGGATTAGCATCAGCGTATTTTTGCTCGTAGTCTGAGTATATATTGATTCTTAGTATAATCGATGTGTGTAAAAACATCATCCTCTGGATAATACATGCCATGCAAGAATGTAGTTATACACGGAGAATCTGCTTCTCCAGTAGGACAATATTCGTAGGTATCGCCCCGCACATCCACCGCCTGCGATTCGCTCATCAGGCGGTAGATCTCGTCCAGCGCATCCACCACCTTGGAGAGCAGCAGCGGCGTGGGCGGCTTGAAAATGGCGTCATCCATGTACTTGGAATAGGCGCTGTTTTTGTCACCGTGGAGGTTCTTGATAAAGGGAAACACCCACTCCTGCATCACGCTGTACATCTTTCCAGCGGGAAAATCATGGAATACGCTCCACTTGAGCTGCTGGCCGTCGATGGTACGCTCACCCACCTGCACCTCATCGGTGAAGATGCTGGTATAAGGCAGCCCCAGCATGGCGGCCTCTTTCGCCCGGAGATTGTCCGAATCATCCAAGTCGTGAATGAACATCAGATAAGTGATCTGCTCAATGACGTCCAGTGGGTTCACCAGACCGCCCGCCGCAAAAATATCCCAAAGACCGTCAATTTTATTTTTCAGTTCGCCTGTAATCATGAATCCAATCCTCTCAAAGTTTTACAATTCCTTCTAATCCGAGGTTCCTATCTGTACCTCATTTCTTGCTCAGATCTTCCGTCTTGAAGGTCGTATACCCCTCATAGTAGTAGCTGTGGTCGATGCCCTTCATATAGACCTCGCGGCTGTTGATCTCGTCGGTCAAAGCCGCTTTCAGCAGCACCTTGATCTCTACGTCCTTGATGGGGCTGCGCTCCATGGCCAGCAGGTAGTCCTCTTTATCGACCTTGCTCCAATCCACCACCTGTCCGATACCGGCTTTCAGCATCTGGTCGAGCCACAGACGGGTGCTGCGGCCGTTGCCCTCTCGGAACGGGTGGGCGATATTCATCTCCACATACTTCTCGATGATCTCGTCAAAGGTGGACTGGGGCATCTTGTCGATGTTTCCAAGCGCCGCCTCCAGATACATCAGCGGCGCAAAGCGGAAATTGCCCTTTGCCAGATTCACCGTGCGCAGTTCACCGGCAAAGTCATAAATATCCTCGAAAAGTGCCTTATGAATGGCTTGCAGCGACGCAAATCTGCCGGGAGCCAGCTTGTCCAGAGCGCCGCTCTCAAATAGTTCTACAGCCTTCTTTTTGCTGATACGCTCCTCCTCGCGGGCAAGCTCGGCGGAGTTGGTGATACCAAGTTTATTTTCAAGTGCCATCGTGGGCCTCCATGTGTTTGTAAAATAGTTTCTCAGAGTGTATCCAGAAGATCGGCGTATCGCTCACAGATGCTTTTTTCCAGCTTTTCAAAGGCCGGAATAAAACGGCTAATAATCTCCTGTGCCAGTGCTTTCGCGGCATTCCCATCGTAAATATGTGCCATATTGTTGCGCTGGGACAGCATATCCAGCCACACAGCTTCCTCTATGCAAGGGTAATACTGGTACGCCTGCTTGATAATTTCACGCGGGGAGCCTGTCTTAGCTGCATTGATGCCTTCATAAGTCAGCAATTCTTTTAAGACCTTCCAACCTAGTTCAAACTGAATGGAGAACTTGTCAATGATGCCGCTAATGATAAATTCATTGTTGAGATCCTGCTGATCAGAGCGCCGCAGAACGTCTAAATTTTTTCGGTAGTTATCAAACTTTTTCATAGAGCAATACTCCCTCCTTGCTGATGGCTTCCCGCAATTCTGGGGACAAATCAGAACATAAATCTATCACATCAAAGGTCAGCAATGTATGCGTTTCTTCCTCAACATCCAGTCTGAAACGGCATACATTGCCTCCCTGCACAGCTAAATCAATATCGCTTGTGCGGTGGAAGTCCCCTCGTGCGCGGGAACCGAATAGGATCACTGTTTTGATGTGATGCCTATTTGCCAGATCAATGATCTGGCAAATAACCTTTGGATCAATTCCGTACTTTGTCATCACACCAACTCCTTCGATAAGCCTTCAAGCTCACTGACCATTCTGGTTATAATCTCACAAAATAATTATACCATAAAACGCCATATCCACAAGCGGAAAAGGAAAATAGTAGTGGAAACGTCAGCGGAACTCCACCGAATTTGATTCGCTCATCGATATTTACCTTCAGCAGAATATCTCAAAGCCGCTTTGCGATCTGCCAGATCACCCGCTGTGCTGTCGTGACTGCGGCAATGTCTTCCTTCGTGGCAAAGCCGCGGGTGTTGACAACATGAGCGATTTGATTGATGTTATTTCCAATGCCGGCGAGTTGACGCCGGATTTCGGCGTATTCAGCGAGTGGTCGGGATCGGAGGTTCATGCCAGAGATCAGCGCACGGAGGAATACTTCCATTGGGAAGCCAGAGAGCATAGCCTGCTGTTTCAAATGTTCATGCTCCTGCTCATTCAAACGGAGCGATATTTTGATTGGTCGTTTTCTCATGATCGTTTTTCCTTTCAATTCATAAGGGGTTATAGGGGAATTGCTTCCCCTAACAAGCGCATTTGGACGGCCAAATGCTATGCTTGCGAAAGCAGCTTCCGTATAGCGGTTTCATTTTCGTGACAACGCTGTTGCAAAATTAACTTCTTGATTTATTGGTGTCCAATTGGTATAATAATTGCAAGAAACTTTTGAGGTGAATGACCGTGCTACACGAGGAACGAACTGCAAATATTCTTATCAACAAGGCGGGTGGAAACGCCGGTCCGGATGCCAAGGGCTACCGCGTGGCTCTGCCATCTGCTTGGATGAAGGCCCTGGGCATCTCTGAGGGCAGCCGCACCGTAACGCTGCAATTCGATGGGGAAAGCATCACCATCCGCCGCCCTGCCGTGTCTGATTACGATGCCTTTCTGGCCAATGCCCGAAGCAGCGCTCACGCCCTCCTGATCCTGTACTACTACGATGGGAACAAGCTCTGTACGAAGATCTGCGCTGACCAAACCACTCATCAACTTGCCATCGAAAACGAGGTCAGTTCTCCCCTTTCCACTGCTTTCGGCGTGAACCGCAAGCCCACATGGGACGATTTTCAAACCTTCTTGAAAGACCGCTGTGTGCCGCAGGAGCGGGACGGTTTGAAATATTACCTGTCTGACTTGGGACTGGACTGCTATGACCCGCTGACGATCATCCGCAAGACCGAAGGGCGCATGGCAGAGGATTCGTGCTGGATCAAAATTGTGGAGGGCTGAATATGTCGATCAGACTGACAACGGGAAGCCGCATCGCGGAAACCTCGTCTAAGGGCAATCAGGAAAAATGGCTGGCAGATGACCGCTGGTACAAGCTGGATCTGTTCGGCTATGAAGGGCTGGCAGAAACCGTAACCTCTGCGCTGCTGGCACAAACCAATACCGGCGCGTTGGGCTTTCGCTATGTGACCTACCGCATGGAGCGGCTGGAAGTCCACGGACACATCCGAAACGGCTGTTCCAGTGCCAATTTTCTACGCCCAGGCGAGGCCATCCTGACCCTTGCGGAGCTGCTGCGAAAAGGCGTTGGCCCGGACTGGCAGACCGCGGTAAACCGCCTGCCCAATCTTCAGAGCCGCCTTGCGTGGTTGGTGGAGCAGGTTGAGCGGCTGACGGGACTTGACCGCTTCGGCACCTATCTGACGCTGCTGTTCGAGGTGGATATGCTGTTCGGCAACGAGGACCGGCATCTGAACAACATCGCTGTGCTGCGCTGCGGTGATGGCTTTGACTACTGCCCCATCTTCGACTTTGGTGCGGGCCTGCTGTCCAACACACGGGACTATCCCATGGAGATCGAGCCGGACGCATTGGTGCGGCAGCTCAAGGCTCAGCCCATGAAAACGGGCTTTGTCCGACAGGTCCATGCGGCCCAAAATCTCTATGGGCCGCAGCTTCGCTGCGACTTTGCCGAAAAAGAGATCATGGCCTCCCTTTCGAAGCCGCTGGAGTTTTACGCCAAGCGGGATGCTCCCTATATTCGTGACCGTGTGACGGCCTGCATCAAATTCCAGCGGAAAAAGCTATTCTGATTTTCTGCCGTCCTCCCGCAGCCACGCGCCCCGCAGCACCATGCGGAGATACGCCGCCCGCCCAATGCCGTGGTCCTGCGCGGTGCGGGTGAGCCGCTCATATTCTGCCTGCGTCAAGCGGAGATTTACCTGCTTTTCCCGTAAGTTCTCTTTGTTCTTCATCTGATGATCCTCCCTATTATTCTTTTTTCGGCTTGGTATATATTTATCTCAGTATCGCTCTACTCAGTCTTATTAGACGCTGAAAATCAGCGTTCAGGTGCGCTGATTTTCAGCGTTCTTGAAATTCGAAAATCGAAAGTCAAGAAATTCGGTTTTCGAATTTCAGGGGGTACAGTGCAGACGGCTTCCCCAACCCCTGCCGTTTCCGGCGCAGCAGGCCAGCTTGCTCCAGTTCGGATAGCAGCTTCTCCGCCTTGCTGTGGGCGCAGCCCAAGTCCTCCATAATACGGTTGATGCCATAGTAAACAAAGGCGCGCCCTTGCTTATCGAACCACCCGCTTTTGCGGGAAAGTCCCATTTTGTCCAGCAATAACCCGTAAAGTAATTTTGCTTCACAATTTATGTTTTTGAATGGTTCCTCCGTAAACAGCACCTTTGGAACACGGTAAAATGTAAATAGCTCTGATTCATGCTCGTAGAAATAATCCATATTGTTCCTCCTTGCCCGTTGGGGCATAAAAATAGCGGAGGCAGGCGATTGACCTGTCTCCGCTGTTGTTCTTTTGCTGTTTTTACCGCTCGCGCATGATCTCAAGCGCGGCGCTTTTGATGTTGTTCATCGCACCTACCCACGCCATCTGATCCCGCGCCTTCAAGTCCTCGTTGATGCCCTGTGCTTCCGCCATCTGGCGTATGATGGCCTCCAGCAGCTTGTCCTTTGTGGTGTCCGGCTCCGGCGGCAAAAGGCAGGGATAATACTGCTCGCCCCGCAGCTCGTAGTAAAGACCGTTCTCAAAAATGACCGGCGGCAATGGCGGTAAATTCTGCTCCATAATCCTCGCTCCTTTCTGCCGCTATTGTACGGAAGAAATTTGTATAGTGCCAGTATACGAAAATCATCGCTCTCCCCTGTTCTTTGCGCGGTAACGGGCCTCCAGCAGCTTGATGATCTCCCGCTCCATCTGCTGCGCAGAGTAATTGCGCGGGAAATACTTCCGCAATGACTCGGTTTTGATGCGAACCTGCTCTTTCTGATTGGGCTTTTCCTCGGTGAGAATGACGTACAGTACCTCCGGCGTCAGTTTTGCCTCGCGGGAGAGCTGCTTCATGCGGAGAGCCTGTGACAGCGATGGTGTGGCGTCCTCCCGCCCGATCAAGTCCCACAGCTCCGCCTGCTCGTCGCGGGTGAGATAGGACAGCTCCACGGCGGGAGAAAAGGCGATGCGTCCATCGTCCACCATCTGAAGCAGCGGCGGAACAAGGTTGGTCAGGCGAATGTAGCGTTGAATGGTGCGGCCACTTTCGCCATTCACTTGTCCAACTTCATCAGCACTTTCTAACTTCCCGACAACTTGTCGGGAAGTTGCCTTTCCTTGGTGTTTCATTGCCTCCAACTTCATCCTATACGCGAATGCCTTTTCGCTGGGCAGCAGGTTTTCCCGCTGAAGGTTGCTGTCCACCATCAGGATCACCGCTTCATCGTCGGTCATTTTCCGCACCAGCACCGGCACGGTGGACAGGCCCAATTTCTGTGCCGCCAAGCGCCGCCGATGCCCACTGACCAACTCGTAGCCCTCCCCTTTTGGCCGGGCCAACAAGGGCGATAGAATGCCGTGGACACGGATGCTCTCCACCAGCTCGTCCATAGCGGTATCTTCCCGCACCTGATAGGGGTGCTTTGCAAAGGGCGACAGCTTGTCCGGTGGAAGCTGCGAGATAAATTCTTTCACCATACCGCCCCTCCCTCCGAAAGCGCGGCGGACACGTTCACATGGTAGTGAAGGTCGGAGCCGCGATAGTGGTAGTCCGCGTCAAAGGAATGGAGCCAACCGGCATTTTGCACATTTGCGTTTTCCCTCTCTTTTTCGGCCTGTAACCCTTGCGGCGCAAGGCTTTTTCGCGCTTGTGGCTCTTGGACTTCCACAGTCGGCACAGAGGAGCTGGGGCATCTTGAGATGGTTGGCACCATTGTCCACCAGCTCACGCGCAATCTGACGGAGGAGCAGATCCGCGAGGCGGGCTTCGCCCCCTATTTTGTCGACCACACGGCCGGCGTTTTCCCACAGTTTGCCTCCGGCACGCCGTGGTCCGCCGGTACCATGCAGGTCACGGGCGACACCATCGCCGACCTGACAGAGGACCTTGCAGCAGATGCTGCGATCATGTAAGGACAACATGAAGTTGAATTGACATGAAATAGCAGCGGTATTCATAATTGACATGAATACCGCTGTCATTTTGATAGTTGCAGGAAATGCTGCTGTAGCTTAGTGCTAAACCGTATTACGGCAGGAATGAAGGACTATAAAGGCTCTCATCGCCTTGAATCATTTCATGCCAGCGTTTCTGGACAAACTCTTCTTTTACCTTGTAGATAAAGTTCGTGTCGGAAACCAATCGATATAAGGTGACTGCGATACCTCCAACGTCTAATTTTGAGAGATCCTTTTGGAGCGCTACATAGATTACATTAGAGGAAGAGGCAATCATATTAGAATATAGTAAAATTTTCCGTGTTTTAACTTCATACAGACTTCTTTCGATACCCATACTTTCATCATAAATAAGTAAATGTACGGCTTTAACAATAAGATTGATTAGTGCTGAACACATTGCCTGTACGCCGATTGTTAAAGCCGTACATTTACTT
>OLRV01002582.1_pt1 | contig 13664 bp, 9 predicted proteins | sample 1672421 | NCBI WGS metagenome assembly OLRV01 (sample SAMEA3136684, study PRJEB25190) | human gut metagenome | biome: human gut; feature: human-associated habitat; material: faeces | place: Austria | collected 2013
TTTTTCAATCTCCGCCTGCTCCAACCGTCGGCCGACATCATCACGAAGCTGCTGACCTACTATCCGAAAGAGTTGGAATATTACGAGACGCTCTCCAACATCTATCAGAATACAGGCGACATCGACAAGGCAATCTCCATGATGGACAGCATCGAACGGAAAAGCAAAGCGACTGAGTACACCTGCCTGAAGCGTTCCCTGCTCTACTCGATAAAGGGCGACACGACCAACGCTATCTCCGTCGTACGCCAGCAATATGAGAAGGCCCCGGAAGTGCTTTCCAACAACATCATGCTCGGCATCGCCTTCTCCAACCTCGGACGTCCCGACAGCGCGCTCTACTATCTCAACCGCGCTGAGCGCATCAGCCCCGAGGATACCCGCATCAACCTGATGAAGGCCGAAATCTATCAGAACCAGAACGACTCTGTCAATTTCGACCGCGAGACAGAAAAAGCGCTTCTCAACCCGAATCTGGAAATCAGCGACAAGGTCGACATCCTTGTCAACTATACACGCAGCAACCTCAGCAAAGTGCAGTCGGAACGCATCACCCGTCTGTTTGAGGCCGTGCTCAACCTGCACCCTCACAATGCCATGCTGCGACAGCTCTATTCATCCGTGCTCATCTACAAGGAGGACTACGCATTGGCAGCCGAACAGCTTTCCTACGCCATTGATGCGGACCCGTCCGACCCCAAAATATGGCTGCAATGCTGCTGGCTCTACCTACGCTGCAAAATGCTCGACCAGGCAGACGCCATGGCACGGCGCGGACTGGAGCATTTCGACGACCAGCCGGAATTCTACAACGTTCTGTCCTATTCCAGCTCCCTGCGCAAAGATTACAAGAAAAGTATCGAATACGATTTCCAATTGCTCGAACTTTACAAAAAGCTGAAAGCGGAGGACCGATACGACGACGAAAGCCTGTCGATTGCCGGCATCTATTCCGCCATCGGCTCAAAATACACGGAGCTGAACGAGCAGGATAAGGCAAGGGAATACTACGAGCTCTCCTACAAGGAAGGTCCTTACGAACCGATGGTGCTCAACAACTATGCCTACTATCTGGCCGTCCATACCAATGAGATAGACAAGGCAGAGGAACTTTCCGCACGCTCTCTCGAGCTCGACCCGGAGAACGGCTCTGCGCTTGACACCTACGCCTATATCCTTTTCAAGAAGCGCAACTATAAGGAGGCGCTTCCCTACATCGAAAAGGCGGCTGAAAAAATGACAGAAGATGACAACAATGCCGAACTCTATGAGCATTGGGGCGATATTCTCTTCATGCTCGGCAAGCCGGACGAGGCAGTCGAGAAATGGGAGAAGGCGCTGAAAGAGGCTCCAGACTCCGAACTGCTGCAAAAAAAGATAAAGCACAAAACATATTTCTATGAATAAATATATCACCTTCCTAACCGCTATCGTCATTCTGGCTGCCTCGTTCAGCTCTTGCCGCACGACAAAGACAGCCTCCGGCGACACGGCACAGGAAACCTCCAACATAGAGATAGAGACCGCGCCGGCGGAAAAGTATCTCTACACGGCCTCGACCGTGGCAGAGACACTTCCGCAATGGACCGACTTCTCGGCCTCCGGCAATATCACCATCCGTACGGGCAGCTCGCTGAAAAGCGCGATGCTGCTGCGCATGGAACGGGGCAAGTACATCTCTATCTCCCTCCGCCCGATACTCGGCATCGAGGTGGGCAAACTCTACATCGACAACGACTCGGTAACGGTGGTCGACAAGTACCATAACCTCTACCTGAAAGAGGCCATTTCCGATTTCATCGGTCAAGACATCAGCCTTGAGGCACTCCAATGCCTGTTGCTGGCACGTCCGTTTCTGGCCGACAAGGGTCAACTGACGGACCGCAACGCGAAATCATTCAAGGCCACACCGACTGCCGACGACGGAAGCTGGCGCCTGTCTCCGGCCAAACAGCCGGACGGACTCTCCTATGAGTTTCTCATGTCAGGCAATCTGCTGACTGCCATCGAAGCCACCGGCGCGGCGGCTTCCGTGCGCTACGCCGGACACAACGAGGGATTTGCCTCGCTCGTCACGGCCGACATGGCCATCGGCGGCACAAAAGCCGTTATCGAACTGAATCTTAACAAGTCAATCAGATGGAACAGCGGCGTAACCGACAAAGTGAGCATTCCGCGCAACGCCCGCCGATACTCGTTTGCCGAGATTATCAAAGCTTTTTCCTCACAACAGTAAATTAGCAGACAATGAAAAATAAGTTGGTCGGAATTACCCTTGTGGCTTGCACCCTGCTGACAGTGGCGCAAAACCCCGACATGAACAAAATAAAGCAGGAGAAACAAAACGCTCAAAAGGAAATGAACGCCACAGCGCAGAACCCCCAGAAAAAGAAAAACAAACCCCGCCTGTTCCCCTGAATAAACCTTGCCGCCTGGTTCAGGGCATTATAAGAAACTTCCCATTCTCCTGTGGACGTTTGAATCTTTGTCTGGTTGCCGTCGGCATCATAGCCAGGCGCGAAAGGCGCTTCTTCCTCCCGGGTGATGGCCGTGTACTGGTTCAGGCTGTTGGCCGTGTACGCCGCCGCTGACGCACCCGAACCTTCCCGGGAGGTGACGCGGTTGCCGATGTTGTCATACACATAGGAATATGTTCCCCCCCGGCTCATCGCGTCGGCGGCCAGTTCGCCGCGGCCGTTGTAGCTGTAGCTGTGCGTCAGGTCAGGAGCAGGGGTATTGAAGTAGTCCTTCTTTTCTGTGGGCCGCCCCAGCGCGTCATAGGCGTAGTCGGTTTTGGCCGGGTAGTTGACGCTGCCGGGACGCATATAGTCGATTCTGGTCAGCAGATCCCGTTTTTCTTCCCGGGTGTACCATCTCCGGAGGGTATTGGGGTAATCAAGCGTTTCCAGCAGTCCGTTGACGGCGTGGTAACCATAGACGAAGGGATCGGCGCCGTTATTGAGCGAAACCGTAGAAAGACGTCCGCAACCGTCATATTCCCAGGCCGTCTGCTGGACAACGCCCTCCCCGTAATGCAGACTGTAACCCGAAGGCCGCCCCAAACCGTCGCGCAGATAGTTGAGCGCGCTTGCCGCCAGCCCTGCCGCAGTTTCCGATTCCGCTTCATTATATTGGTTGTAAGCCAGCGTCCTCGTGCCGGAATCGTCCGTGACCTGCGTGAGCAGGTTAAGGTGATTGTAGGTACAGGTGATGGAAGGAGTCGCGTCGTTGTGAGTGACGGAGACCAGGTTGCCCGTCTGCGAATCGTAGGCATAAGAAGTCGCCAGAGGCGTTCCCTGCCCGTCCGCCGTCCGGGCCTGTCGTTTAACCGCCAGCCTGTTCCAGTCATCGTAAGAGTAGCTTTCCCCATGGCCGTCGGCATAGGTTTTAACCGTCATCAGGCCGGAGGCGTCGTCATAGCTCCACGCCGTCACGTCCCCGTCCGTCCGTTCCCGCGGATCGGCAGCGATGGTTTCTCCCGGAACGCGGAACGTCATGAGGGATACCAGCCTGTCCGCATCATCGTAGCCAAAGACGGAGGGCTGAAGGGCCGTACCGTATTCGGCGGTTTTGCGTCCCCGCGGGTCGTAAGCGTAGCAGGCCGTGTTGCCCAAAGCATCCGTGACGCAGGAGGGAGAAGCCGTGGACGGGTCATACTGGATGGCGGTCGTATTGCCGGCGGCATCCGTCCTGGCTGTTTCACGGCCGGCGATGTCAAAGACGGTAACGGCGGCATTGCCGCGGGCGTCCGTATAAGTCTCCGTGCTGCCGCTGGCCGTATAAGCGCGGGAAGAGGTGGTCAGAACTCCCGCATGGTCTTTCCGGGATACGGCGTAACCGTCTATGACGACAGTTTCCGCAATGACGGAAGAAGCCGGAGACTGCGTTTTTACCGTCCGGCCGGCCGGAGCTGTGTATTCCGTCCATTGCAGGGTTTCATTGCCCCGCGGATCGGTGGAGATGTTTTTTCCGGCCAGCAAGGGGGACAGGAAGGAAACCAGTTCGGCCGTGCTTTCCGTATATGTTGTTCCCTGGCTGTTGCAGCGCGTGACTGTGGTTACCCGGTACACGCCGTCTTCCCGCTGCCGGCGGGCATAGGCGTACTCCGTGACTAGGGAGTTGGCGGATGTGGGGTTTTCGGCCAGCTTGAGCGTGGTTTTGACGATATTGCCAAACGGGTCATAGTCATAAAGCAATGGAGCCATTCCATCCACCTGCTGCCGCAAAAGCCTGTTGTTCAGATCAAAAGCGCGCCGGTCATGAATAAGGCCGCCGTTGGCGTTCGCCCGGGAGACGCGCACCATGTTGCCCCTGCCGTCCGTGACGGTTTGTTCCACCAGCGCCGGTTCTCCCTCCGCCCGGGGAAGCAGCGTGGAACGGACCACGCCTTCCGCGGAGTATTCCGTACGGTAGAGGAGATGCCTCTGCCCCGTGCCGCTCTGTTCCAGTACGGTTCCGTCCGCATGGCGGATAGTGACGAGCGTCGCGCCCGTCGGCGTGGTGACGGTTTCCGTCAGGCCGTCCGCACTGTAGGCATGCGTATTGCTCCTTCCTAATACGTCCGTTTCCTGCACCAGCTGCCCCAGCAAATCGTAAGCCCTGCTTTCCGTCGTCGTCATGGGGCCGACGTCCCGGCGCGTTTGCAGGATTCTGCCGAAGGCGTCCCGCGTGTAGCTGACGATGGTTTCAGGCGTGACGATTGTTTCTCCGTCCGTGACTTCCGACCGGCTGACTTCCACCAGCTGGCGCGCCGTATTGTAGGAGTAAGTAGTCATGATGCCGTCTTCATCCTTTTCCCACAAGGGGCCGCAGCACATCATCTCCCGTTCCGTCACCCTGCCGTTGCCGCGCGTACGCTTAATCCATCGGTTTTCCTTGTCGTATTCGTAATCCGCCGTATCCGTCAGCGTCCAGGTTCCATCCGTCAGCAAGGCGTATTTCTCAACGCGCGTGTTATTTCCGTGAGCGGAAACGTACGTGACTTTCCTCGTGCTGTGCCCCGGCACGGCCTGCCCCGCTATCTGCGTTTCCCTGGTCTCCCTGTAGAGGGCGCCGTACTGGCTGGCCGCCTCATAGCCATAGACCGTCTGCACGCCGCTGGCGGACTGCTTCATCTTCAGCCTCCCCCGGGCGTATTCGTTAGGCGCCGCCGGCAACCACGTTTCCGTCACTTCCAGCTGCTCTCCCTCCGCGCCCAACGCCGTGGTGCGTTTTTCCACACGGCGCACATGGTTGGCTTCCGTATAGGCGTAATGCGTATCCGTCAGCCGGGCAGCGTTCATCGTGAGCACCACGTACTGGTGCGCAATATCCGGATCGGCATGGTCGGAGCAGCGGTAATAGGTGTAGGTGCCCTTCCTTCCCCCGCCCGCCCAGGGTTCCATCCGGACGGTTTCACGCCCGAAGGCGTCGTAAGACCAGGTCTTTTCACTTCCGTCGGGGACCGTCTCCCGGATCAGTTTGCCCGCGGCGTTATAAGCGTAAGTCGTTTCACGGGCATAGTCGGTTCCATAAGCCTCAATACGGCTGGTGCACAGGTTGCCGCTGCGGCCCTGTTCATAGGTTTCGCACACCCGGGAAATAGGAGCGCCGTTTTCCCCGCGCTGCACGGTAGTGAAGAGTTTCCAAATCCCCGAAGACACCTCCTGCCTTTCACGGATCGTGTAAATCGCGTCTTCCCCTTCCCCCTGGGACATGCACCAGGCCCCTCCCGTTCCCTGCCAGTAGCGGGTGACGTAAGGCGCGCGCCCTTCCGCCTGCTCCGTGACGGTGAGCTTGCCGGTCTCCGCATTGCCCTCAATGGTGAAGGTTTTAAAAGGCGTCCCCGTAACGGCGTAAAGACCGGTGGAAACGTTTTTGGCCCCCACCTGCTCGGGCAGATAAAAGGCGATCACATAGCCCGTATTCGTCACGTTCTCAATATTGGCCAGACCGTCCCACAGGTTCCAGACCTGGCGGATGACATCATCTGCGCTTCGGACGATGTCCAGGTAATTGGCAAAATCCTGAGCCGTCCATGAAGAACCCAGCCTGGTCCGGTAGCCGGAGGCCGCGCCCAAAGCGGAAACGGAAGAACCGCCGTAGATGACTGTATTGCCCCCGGCGTTGCTGACCCTCATTTCCGCCGCGCTGGCGGAAGCCGAGACAACACGCCCCTCTGCCGCGGCATACGCCATGGAAACGGAACCCGTCCTTTTCCGCGAGCCGCCGATGGAGCCTGCACTAGCCGCGCCGGCATAGCAGTAATAGTTGGCGCGGGTGCCTCCGTTCCGGATCTGGAATGCCATGTCAGCCCCCAACTCCCGACCGGAAGGGGGCAGAATACAGCTGGCCATGGGATGCAGGTATTGCAGGGCTGCGGGCGTCCACAACCTGGAAGAGAAGTGATAAGCCACAATTTCCAGCATCCCGTACGGCACGCCTTCCATACCGCGGAAGGAACCGAAGCTGGTGCGCCATACCATGCTGGTTTTCCGCGTCTGGGCAGTTACCCGTCTGCCTGCGGAAGAGAACCTTCCATATGCGGAGGCGGAGGAAACCAGGCTGCGCACGGCAGACGTACTGGGGGAACCGCCCCGGTTGTCCATGCAGTCATCCGGGGAAAAAGGATTGTCCGGATCAGTCTCATCCTCATCCCCGCCGTTGTCGCCATTAGGGCATGGATTGCTGGAACTGCTGTTGGGAGAACTGCTGCTTCCGCTGCTGGAGCCTCCGCATGGATCATCGTCGCCCTCGTCGTTGTTGTCCACTGGCTCCGTTTCCGCCTCCGGGGGCACATAGGAAGAAGAAGAACCCGTTTGCCGGTTGGTAATTTCCACCTTCAGGTCAAAGGAGAATTTGGCAATGTTGTTATTGGCATTGGGAATGGAAATATTGCTATAGTCCACATGCGCCCGATGCATTCCGGGCTCAATGATGAAAGAAGCCGTCTGCGGCTCGTAACTGCCGCCTCCGTACTGTCCGCGCGGGCCGATGTCCAGCCGTTCTTCTCCATCCACGGTCAAGTTAGCCAGATCGTCGGCGCCCATGGTCACCTTGCATTCGGCCGTTTCATCAGGCCCCAGCTCCCTGACTTCAAAATCCCAGTCCCAGCTTCTTTCAAAAGCGTCCGTTGGCGCTTGTTCGTCGATCGCGGAGGGAGCTCCGCTATTGGAATTGCTCATGCCCGTCAGGGAATTGACATCGTTATCAAAGGATTGTTCTTTCATGGTTTGAATCGGATTAGCTATTGAAACGCAAACATTGCATCATCCCAATCTTGGAAAAACTGCAATAATTTTTATCCGTTCCTTATCCATAACAACAAAACCTCCTGTTTCAACACGTCCAACACGGGATGCCCCCTGGCCTCAGCCGTGGTTCAATAAATGGTAAAAATTTCTTCTCTGCACTTCCGAATGGAAAACTCTGGCCCATATGGAAAATTCCGGAAGCAACATATCCAAATGGCCTTTAACTGCGCGCCATGAAACACGGCAATTTTTCATTTAACATGGATTCATGAACTCTTCAACGGAAAAAGCATGATCTCCCTGAATTGGAAAAGAAATCCAAAATCCATAAAAACGGTTATCGCCTGCGGGCATGTTCAGCAACCCCGGCATGTCTGAATGGAGAGAAAGCAGGATAAACCACCACTTTCCCAGCCTCCACGCCTGAATTTACAAGGAAAGCTGCTCCTTCAAACGCTCCAGCAGATTGCCGCAACCGTCCTGAAGCAGTTTTACCACATATTCAAAGCCTTCCTGCCCCCCATAATAGGGATCAGGCACTTCTTCATCCGGAAAACGAGTCGTGAAAAAACACATGGGCGCTATCTTGCCTGCCCACTGTCCCTTTTTATCCAACCGTTTCAAATCCCGCAGATTTTCACGGTCCATTCCCACAATCAGGTCAAATTGTTCCAAATCCTCTTTCCGCACGGGGCGCGACTTAAGCCCCGGATCCTCATATCCGTATTTTTTCAGCACCGTCAGCATCCGGCTATCCGGAGGGCAGCCCCGATGGTAACCGATCATTCCGGCGGAATCGCTCTCAATCAAATGTTCCAGACCTTGTTCTGCGACCATTTTTTTGAAAATGATTTCCGCGGCAGGAGAGCGGCAGATGTTGCCCAGACAGACAAACAGGACTCGGTAAGGTTCGGGAGCACTCATGGACGTCATTTCTTTTTCAGGATAGGCAGGCGGCCTCCCCATTTCAAGAGGGAAGAGTTTCTGCACGGGAAACGGAAACGCCCGCGAATATGGCATGGGGCAAAGAAAGAAACTGCGCCGCTCATTCAAAAATAAGATTCTCCTGTGTTTCGGCTTGCGTTAAAGGATGTCCGGCTGTAGATTATCGCATGGCAGATTTCCCTCTTGGATTAAGTTTTGATGACGTGCTCCTGCTGCCCCGCCTGAGCGCGATTCTTCCCGGCGACGCGGACATCAGTTCCCAGCTTGTTCCCGGCTTTGACATGAAAATCCCCGTGTTGTCCGCGGCCATGGATACCGTTTCCGAATCGGAACTGGCGATTGCCCTGGCGCGGGAAGGCGGCCTGGCCGTCATCCACCGCAACAACCCCATTGACATCCAGGCGGCCATGGTTTCCCGCGTGAAGCGTTTTGAAAACGCGGTTATCCCGAACCCCGTCACGGTCAACAAGGACATGACGCTGGAAGAAGTCCACCAGATCATGATGGACCAAGGCTATTCCGGCTTCCCCGTCGTGGATGCCAACCGCAAGCTGGAAGGCATCATCACCGGCCGCGACATGCGCGGCGTGGACGATTACCAGAATGTCCGGGTCAAGGATGTCATGACCCCCCTTGCCCGCCTGATCACGGCGGCTCCCACCACGACCATTGAGGAAGCGCGCCACATCCTTTACACCCACCGCATTGAAAAGCTTCCTTTGGTGGATGAACACGGCGTGCTGGCCGGCCTTATCACGGAAACGGACATTCAGAAGCGCGCCATGTTTGCAGACGCTTCCAAGGATGAACACGGCCACCTGCGCTGCGGCGCCGCCGTGGGTGTCGGCCCCGATTATCTGGACCGAGCCAAAGCCCTGATTTCCGCCGGAGCGGACGCCCTGTTCATTGACGCCGCCACAGGACACACGACCCGCGTGATGGACGTGGTTTCCAACCTCCGCAAGCTGACGGACCGTCCCATCGTGGCCGGCAATGTGGTTACGGCGGAAGGAGCGGCCGATCTCATCAAGGCGGGCGTGCAGGCCATCAAGGTGGGCGTGGGCCCCGGCTCCATTTGCACTACCCGCGTCATATCCGGCGTGGGCATGCCCCAATTCACCGCCATTCAGGAGGTAGCCTCCGTGGCGCGTCCCGCGGGCGTCACCGTCATTGCGGACGGCGGCATCCGCTATTCCGGAGACATTGTCAAAGCCCTGGCCGCAGGCGCCGACCTGGTGATGCTGGGCGGACTGCTGGCAGGTACGGAAGAAAGCCCCGGCAAGGTGGTTCATTACCAGGGCCGCCACTTCAAGCAGTATCGCGGCATGGGCTCCCTGGGCGCCATGCGCCGCGGCTCCGGCGACCGCTACGGTCAGAACAGCTCCGGCAAGCTCGTTGCGGAAGGCGTGGAAGCGCGCGTTCCGTATAAAGGCATGCTGGCGGACGTGGTATTCCAGCTCATGGGCGGCCTGCGCTCCGGCATGGGTTATCTGGGCGCGCACAATCTGGAGGAACTCCGGAACAAGGCCCGGTTCGTTCAAATCACCTCCGGCGGGCTGAAGGAAAGCCATCCCCACGATATCACCATCACGGAAGAACCCGTCAATTATTCCTGTTAACTCCTCCCTCACATGGACGACAAGCACCTCGTAGCCGTCATTGACTTCGGCTCCCAATACACCCAGCTCATCGTACGCCGCGTGCGCGAACTGGGCTACATGGCCAAGCTGTATGCGCTGGAAGACCTGGACCAGATTCACGAACCCGGCGCCGTCATCCTTTCCGGCGGCCCCAAAAGCACCACGGACGCAGACGCCCCGGACATTGACTTTGAATGGCTCCAAAGCCTGAATGTCCCCGTCTTGGGCGTGTGCTACGGCATGCAGCTGCTGAACATCAAGCACGGCGGCACCGTAAAAGCCAGCAACAAGCGGGAATACGGCCCCGCCGCCCTGCTGCCGGAAACCTGTGCGGGCCTGTACCGGGACATGTCCCCTTCCTCCCAGGTATGGATGAGCCATTCGGACACGGTGGACCATCTGGCGGAAGGCTGCCGCGTAATCGCCCGCAATGCGGAAGGCGTCCCTGTCTCCCTCCAATGGGGAGAAACCACCTTCGGCATCCAATTTCATCCGGAAGTGACTCATTCCCATGAAGGGCGCACCATCCTGCGCAACTTCCTTTCCTGTGCGGCCAATCTTAAAAAGTTCGACATCGGAGACTTTAAAAGGGAACTCATCCGGGAAATCCGGGAACGCGTAGGCAACAGGCAGGTGGTCTGCGGCGTCTCCGGCGGCGTGGACAGCACCGTTCTGGCCGTTCTGTTGCATGAAGCGGGCGTGAACATGCGCGCCATCTTTGTGGATAACGGTCTGCTCCGCAAAAACGAGGCAGAGGAAGTGCGGGCCAATTTCGCCCGTATGAACGTGGAAATTGAAACGGTGGATGCCTCCGAACGCTTCCTGGCGGCTCTGGACGGAGAAAGCGATCCGGAAAAGAAACGCCGCATCATCGGAGGCCTGTTCATCGACGTTTTCTGGGATGCCGTGGGAGACGCGGAAATGCTCGCCCAGGGCACCCTGTACCCGGACGTGATCGAAAGCGCCTCCAACGCCAAATCCAAGGCCTCCGTCATCAAGACCCACCACAACCGCGTGGAACGCGTGCTGGAACTCCAGGCGCAGGGGAAAGTACTGGAACCCCTGGCGGAACTGTTCAAGGACGAGGTGCGGGAACTGGGCGCCTCCATGGGCATCCCGCATGACATTCTGTGGCGCCACCCCTTCCCCGGCCCCGGCCTGGCCGTGCGCTGCCCCGGCGTGGTCACCAAAGAACGCCTGGACATCATCCGGGAATGCGATGCCATCTTCATCGGCAACCTGAAGAAATACGGTTGGTACGACAAAGTCTGGCAGGCCTACGCCGGCCTCATTCCCGTAAAAACGGTGGGCGTGAAGGGGGACGAACGTTCCTATGAATGGGCCACCAACCTGCGCGCCATCGTGTCGGAAGACGCCATGACGGCGGACTGGGTGGAACTCCCCCCGGCCCTGCTGAGGGAAACCAGCAACCGCATCCTCAATGAAGTAAAGGGCATCAACCGCGTCCTTTACGACATTTCCACCAAGCCCCCGGCTTCCATTGAGTGGGAGTAAAGCTTCCGCGCCCTGTTGACGCTCGTTCAGCAGGGTGCCCCGCTCCTCCTCTCCGGCAATAAGGATCAAGAAAGGAGAAAATAATGACTGAACTGGAAAAATGCATGGCGGGCGAATGGTATGACTGCCATGACAAGGTGTTTCTGGAATTCAAAAACAAGACGCACCGGCTCCTGATGAAATACAATTCCCTGCCTTACGACCATAAGGAGGAAAAGCGGCAGGTGCTGCAGGAAATGCTGGGCAGCATCGGCGCCAAGGTCTCCATCGGCCATTCCTTCATCTGCGATTACGGCCGCAACATCCATATCGGAAACAACGTCACCGTCAATACGGGCTGCACATTCGTGGACTGCAACAGGATCACCATCGGCAACAATGTGCTGATCGCCCCCAACGTACAGATTTACACCGCTACGCACCCCATTGAGCTGGATGAGCGCCTTACTCCCGTGGAAACGGATGAAGGAGTTGAATACATTCGCCATACCTACGCTCTTCCGGTAACAATAGAAGACGGCTGCTGGATTGGCGGCGGCGTCATTATCCTGCCCGGCATTACCATCGGAAAAGGAAGCGTCATCGGAGCCGGCAGCGTGGTCACCAAAAATATTCCTCCCGACAGTCTGGCGGCGGGGAACCCCTGCAAGGTTATTCGTAAAATCAACGGAAGTCGGGAACAATGATCAAGCTGATCGCTTTTGATCTGGACGGAACCATAGGGGACACGGTCCCCATGTGCATCAGGGCATTTGAAAAAGCGGTTTCTCCCTACGCCGGCCACACGCTGAGCGAACGGGAAATCACGCAGACTTTCGGCCTGAATGAAGTAGGAATGATCAAGAAAGTCGCCGGAGAAAAATGGCGGGAAGCTCTCCATGATTTCTACCCGGTTTATGAAGAAATGCATCAATCATGTCCGGCTCCGTATGAAGGCATACGCGAATTGATAGAAACCCTGCAAAAGGCTGGCGTGCTTGTCGCCCTGATTACCGGAAAGGGAGACAAAAGCTGCCGCATCACGCTTGAGCAATTCGGCATGCGGGATTTGTTCTGTTCCGTCAAAACCGGAGCGGAAGACAGGCCCAACAAGGCGGAAGCTATTGAAGAGCTTCTGCACGACTTCCGCTTGAACAAAGATGAATTTTACTATATCGGGGATGCGGTTTCAGATGTGGCCGCCTGCAAAAAAGCGGGGGTGACCTGCCTGTCCGCCGCCTGGGCAACGACCGCAGACGTCGGCGGATTGGAAAAAGCCAACTCCTCAAAGGTTTTTCCCAGCATTAAGGAATTGACATTATTCCTGTCCATTGAGAAATAATTAGAAGATCCTCCTCACTTGGATAAGGAAAAACATGATGGAAAAATTTCAAAAACTGGCCCTTCTGATTGATGCTGAGAACATCGCTCTGGATAATCTTGAAAGCGTCATTCGGAAAATATCTGCATATGGCCGCATCGTGATTCAAAGAGCCTACGGCGACTGGAGCAAGGAAAGTTTAAAAAACTGGAAAGACTCGCTAAACCGGTTTGGCATAAAAGCGGAGCAGCAATTTAATTATACTCCCCAAAAAAACTCGACGGATATGGCGTTGACTATTGACGCCTTGGATTTATTGTATCAATCGTCTTACGATGCCCTTGCCATTGTTTCGAGCGACTGCGATTTCACTCCCGTTTCCCTATATGTCAGGGAACATGGTATTTATGTAATTGGTATCGGAGAGAAGAAAACTCCAGAGGCTTTCAAAAAAAGCTGCAATGAATTTATTTTATTAAAAACTGCTGACTCTAAAATAGATAATACACTACAAAATAAGCCTTCTCAATCTGGATCAGAAAAACGAAAAAAAATCCCTGAGTCTATTCATAAATTACTTAAGGAGGCATTTGAAACGCACAAAAAAGAAGGATGGGTAGCCTTATCTCGGGCATCATCTTATATTAAAAATAAACAACCTGATTTTTCTTTAAAAGAATACTATTCCAAATTTTATAAACTCATTCAGTATTTTCCGGAAAAATACAAACTTGAAAAATCGCATACAAAATATCAATGCAAATAAAATTATAGAGTTATCTTCTATAACTATATTCATCTGATTCTATCTTGGAACAAGAAATAAATTCCTGTTTTTTATACGCTCATTTAACGCAAAAACAGTTCCTTCTGCCATGGATACCGGCGCCGTCATCCTCACCACCTTTCTCTCCACCATTCCCGTTTATCTTTTCTTTGCCACGGGTTTCTATCTGCGCCACAAGCAAGTCATCCAGGCAGACCATGACGGCATGGATCTACACCCCGCAGTCTGCCGATGGCATCACCTTT
>OLRV01002588.1_pt1 | contig 13643 bp, 8 predicted proteins | sample 1672421 | NCBI WGS metagenome assembly OLRV01 (sample SAMEA3136684, study PRJEB25190) | human gut metagenome | biome: human gut; feature: human-associated habitat; material: faeces | place: Austria | collected 2013
CTCTATACACCATTCTGTCGTTAAACGAAGCTGCCATTCCGATAGGTTCCGGAAAAACGGTTACATCTCCCATGTTCGCCACACCATGCAGCGCCTCGCTCCACTATTGGCATCCACCAGTACGATATGGAATCTGCGATGCTGGAGCATTCCCTTATAGCTGCCCTTGCGTGGAGCGATGTTCAGGGTTCTGTCTGCTTCATTCCATACAAACTGGACACCCTATCAATTAAATATTTAGGAGTGCAAAGGTACAACATTCTTTGCACTCCTAAAATACGTCAAATTTGGGATGCTTACAGAGCATCTTCCACACGTTCCTCTATTGGATATGAATCATTCTGATATATAGGCATCTCTGCCTTAACTCCCATTGCAGGGATAATGATTAAAGACATTATCACAGATATAGCTTTCATTTCTGACGTTGTGACTTGAGTTTTATTTGTGCAACCTTAAGACCTTTGGCTTCAGCCTTAATAATAACATTACCGGGCTTACCGGTAGACTTAATTACAGCACCGACTTTCCCTTTCCATGCTTTATGGTTTGGGCGATGATAGCCCTGAGTTGATTTGGGGTCTGCACTTCCAGATCCAATCAATTCTCCTTCACCAAGCACTGAAAAAGTTATTTCATTGTCGGCAATAGGGACTAAATTCCCATTTTTATCAACGACCTCTGCCAACACAAATATAAGATCCTGATTGTTCGCTGTAAGGATATTTCTATTTGCGGTAAGCTTGACAGCCGCTGGATTCCCGGCTGTTTCCATGATTGATAAATAATCAGTCTCATCGCCATTTTTATCCAGGGCTACAGCTTTTATATTACCCGCCTCATAGGGCACGCTGAATACTGCTTTATACCTTGTGTCATATGTTACTTTTTTGGTATCATATTCTGAGCCATTCACATAAAGTCTTACAGCAGGGAATTTGGTAATAACTTCTATTTCTATAGGTTTACCTTCATATCCGGGCCATGTCCAGCTTTCCCATGAAGGATAAGTTCCCCACATACTTTCATTTATAGAGCCATAATACCCCTCTGGCTCCTTCACATACATGAATAATGAAGGCTTATCACTATAAAGAATTTCTCGATAGTGAGATATAGGCTTGCGCTGCCATATCAGGTCGATATCTCCACAATATGAAGAATGCCAGGGCCATTGATCACTTACAAAAAATTCGGTATTATTTTCACCTGCATAATAATACTTTCCTATTCCTGATTCGCCCAAATAGTCAATTCCGGTCCATACGAAATCACCTATCACATAAGGAAGGTTCGCAGTTCTACTCCAGTTGTCAAAAGCATCGCGGGGATAAGACTCCGTCTGCCACATGATTCTCTCGGGCACACGATTATGGTCATCTTCGGCCTTATGCATTAGATAATTATAACCTACTATGTCAAGCTCGGCTGCCAAAGGGTCGAAAATGTCCCACTCATTGTCCCAGGTACACAGAGCACTTGTCACAGGACGTGTCGGGTCGAGTTCTCGGCAAAGGTCAGCAAGTTTTTTAGCAGTCTTCACCACTTCAATCTGCTTACGCTCTATTACTTCATTGCCGATACTCCAGCATATTATGGACGGGTGATTTCTATCACGGAGCACGAGAGACTTGAGGTCGGCGTCCCACCACTGATCAATGTGTTTGGAATAATCAAACGGTCTTTTCTCCCAACGCCATCCATCAAAAGCTTCGTCAATAACGAGGATTCCCTGACGGTCACACTCGTCAAGAAATGACGGTGCTGGATGGTTATGGCTCGTACGAACGGCATTGAATCCAGCCTCCTTAAGCATTTTAACCTTGTGGGCTTCTGCAGCGTCATAGCTTCTTGCTCCGATAAGTCCGTTATCACTATGTACACACGCACCAGTCAACAATACTGGTCTATCATTTAATTTGAACCCTTCAGATACCGAGTATTCAATCTTTCTCACGCCGAAAGTTTCGTCAACAGTATCAATCATGTTTCCATCTTTGTCTTTAAGACAAATTTCCAACGTGTAAATATATGGAGTGTCAATATCCCAAAGCTCTAAGGGGACATCTTTAAACTCTACGTTGTTCGACTCACTGTTTATAGGAGTATTGGTTTCATATAGCAGTTTGCCATCGGAATTCTTTATATAAACACTTGCTGTGAATCCATCGGATTGACCGTTTACATCAAACGAAGCCTTGACTGTGGATCTATATTTCTCTACCTTGGGCGTGGTGATATAAACCGACCATGGCTTCACATGCGTGTTTGGCAGATTCAACAGCCACACATGACGATATATTCCCGAACCTGTGTACCATCGTGCGTTTCTTTGTTGTGAATTGTCTACAGAAATCGACAGCTCATTCTCGCCCGGTTTGAGATATGAGGAAAGGTCATATAACACAGATGAATATCCATACGGTCTATGGCCTACTAATGAATCGTTTACAAAGACATGGGCGTCCATATACGCTCCCTCAAGATACAGCAGATGTCTACCTTTGGCTATATCATCGTATGTTGCTACCAATGTTTTCTTATACAAACCTTTACCTGCAGGAAGGTACCCGCCGTCATTACCCATGGCAGCGCCTTCGGTAAAGTCATTCAATATACTCCAGTCATGAGGTAGATCAACCATCTGGAAACTGGTTGGCACCTGCTCTCCTTTATCGTTTTGTACAAGGGTGAATAGCCACGCATCGTCAATCAGTTGTTTTCTTTGCGTAGAGTTTATTGCAGTAATGTTTGATTTGGCATTGATTACCAATGCCGGTGTAAGCATAACCACATAAATTGAGAAAATATATCTTAATATATTCATAAATTTTGCATTCATAAATTTAGCTGTAAACATAAAGGGGGATAAGTATTCCCGTATCCCCCTTTTAAAGATTAAATGAAGTCAGAGGCTTATTTCACTGAAATCTGATTTCCTTTGTAGCGTATCTCTCTGACTTTATCATCACCGACAATCTTTACATTAAACTTGCGAGAGAGAGGCATGCCGTCAAAAGATCCACTGCGTTTGCCTATTGTAAGCCTCTTGGCTTTATCATCCCATTTCAAGGGAATAGTAGAATATTTGCCCTTTTCGTAATTATAATTGTCACCCTCGTCCTCATAAAGCAGGAATGAAGCATCTTTTCCGGGATATACGACTATGTCAATATTATCGTATTTGTTTTCATTGGCATACTGTACGTCAGGACCTAATGTGAGAATACTACCCTCCTTAACATATAACGGACATCTTGAAATAGGTGCATCGGCAGCAATAGTCTGCCCGCCGTCAAATAAATCTCCTGTCCAGAAATCATACCAGCGTATTCCTTCGGGAAGATATACATCATAGGTCTTGGTGGCATTCCAGTCAACTTCTGCAAATTTCCCGGATTTGTCGATCTCTTCAGGAGTAAAGAGCGCTCTGCCTACAGGACAAACTAGCACATTGCGGCCAAACATAAATTCATCGTTTATATCCCATGTGTTTTTATCGTTTTTAAAGTCCATGAAGAGAGCTCTCATGAACGAATCATCATTTTTTGACACTTGCCAGGCGTGGCTATATATATACGGTAGGAAACGATAGCGTAGTTTTACAGCATCTACAAGGGCGTCATAAACAGGTTCTCCCTTTTTTCCATAGAGATATATTTCACGGGGAGCTCCTGTACCATGGCTTCGCATCATTGTCATGAATGCGCCAAGTTGCATCCATCTTACATATAGTTCTCGGAACTGAGGATTGTCTTTTGCTGAACCCCAACCATTTGTATTGTAGTCGTAGGCAAGAAAACCACTTATGTCTGAATGAACATTTGGATTAGCTGTCAGGGTAAAGTTCAGGCACACAGGTATCTGCTTACGCATTGCATCCCATGTCGAAGCTACGTCACCACTCCATGTATTGGCACCTGTGCGCTGCTGACCTGCAAAATAGGAACGCGTAAAAATAAATGCGCGCTTGGTGCTGTCGACATTGCGCTGATGGTTGTACACGCCCTCTACAGTCATAAGAGGATATGCATTGCGCACCGATCGCAGTGATCCGAGCGCCGTTGGCACATCAAGGTCGCGGTCGTTTTCGTTATAGAAATCGGGGTCGGTAGAGTCCATCCACCAGCAATCAACGCCCATACGGTGGAGACGTGAGAGATTTTTCCAATATATGTCACGGGCTTCAGCGCTATACGCGTCATAGACTCTTGAACCGCTGGGATAATCATCGCGAGGAGGCCAGCCTGGGAGACCACTGGGAGGGAATGTCTCAAAATCAAGCAGGTGACCTTTGCGAGCCAGTTCGCGATAAGGTTTTGTACCTATGCCAAAAGACTGCCATACAGATACGCTTATATGAGCATTCTGATCATGTACATGATCGATCATCTTCTGAGGTTCGGGAAAACCTTCTGCAAGGAATTCCATTGCATTCCAAAGGTAAGGATTGCCCCAGTATTCCCAGTCCTGTACAATACCATCATAGGGGATTTTCAGGTCGCGATATTTATCCACAACCTCAAGTAATTCAGATTGTGTTGCATAGCGTTCGCGGCTCTGATGAAAACCATAGGTCCAAAGGGGAGCCATAGGCACTTTACCAGAAAGATGGCGCATACCGGCTATTACACCGTCGGCGTCGCCGCCGTAGATGAAATAGTAGTCTATGATATCACCGACTTCCGATTCGAGAACAAGTTCATCGGCCTTGCCTTTTTCGGGTACCGATATGAACGTTGGAGAATAATTATCCCAGTATATGCCGTAACCTTTGATACTCTGATAGAAGTGAGCATAGTCCTCGGTATTAGTCTGTTCCATACGACGTTGCTCGCCGCGCTGATTCAGTTTGCCGTTTTGAAGCATACCGATACCGTATATAGCCTCGTCAGGTTCTACCGAGAATGATTGCTTTACCTTATAAGAATCACGGTCAGGACCCGTATGGCGAGGCGTGAAAGCATATTCGCCTTCGGTCATCAGGAGATTACCTTTTGAGTCGGCAAAAGACACCTTACCGTTTTCCACTGTGACTTTGAGCTGGTCTGTAGTATATACAGTTTTACCATCCTCTGATTTTTTTACTACTGCAACTTTTTCAGGAGTAGCAGTGACTACCAGAGATACTTTCTTAGAAGCGTCCTCTCCATTGTCTTTTGTAACTCTCACTATACCAGGGGTATAGAATTCAATTTTCTGCGCCAGCAAGTCTGACGAAGAAAAAATGGCAATTACAGCCAAGAAAAAAAGTTTCTTCATTGCTTAAATAAAAAATTAATAATGTTATTATTTATCACTACTGTCCCGTAAAAGTGGACTAATCGATCTTTGAAATTATTTAAATATAGTCTTTTATCTCTCTTACGGATAAGACTACACTGAGAGATCTCTTCGAAAAGACTAATTTCAACGATGTCAAAGAACTCGATTATCCCCTCTTTGAGGGACTATTTGATTAAATTTAACTTCGTCCCGATTTTAACGGGACACTAATGATATGATGTAACACTTACAGCTGTATCTTTACAGCCTTTCCGTCATATTCCACACTCTTGCTTGCCTGCATAGGCTGATCGCCCGCACCACTATCGGCATCCACCAATACGATATGGAATCTGCGATGCTGGAGCATTCCCTTATAGCTGCCCTTGCGTGGAGCGATGCTCAGGGTTCTGTCTGCTTCATTCCAAACAAACTGGATTTCCGAGAATTTACCCTTCTCGTAATTATAATTGTCACCCTCATCCTCATAGAGCGTAAATTTACCATCAGCACCAGGATAGACACGGATTTCCAGCTCATCCCAAGGCTTCTCTGAACTATACTGCACTTCAGGACCGAATGGCAGGATGGTACCTGCCTTGATGAATACAGGCATGATGTCGATAGGACAAAGGCGCTGGATATCCTGACCGCCCTCATACTGGGTGTTGCTCCAGAAATCATACCATTTATTACCCTTTGGCAAGTAAACATTCACAGGCGCAGCTGCCTTCCTTACATCAGGATAGATGGTATGGCCCTTCTTCTCCTTATCCTTCCAGGTGTATAAAGGATCGGTTACCGGCTTCACCAGGATGTTGCGGCCGAAGAGATACTCATCGTTCAGACGGGAAGCCTTCTTGTCTGCCGCATAATCCATCACCAGGGCACGCATCATGCTTCCGCTATTCTGTACACAGTCGCCAGCCGTACTGTAGATATAAGGCAAAAGGCGATAGCGCAGCTTGATGGCCTTAATCATAGCATCATAAGCCCAGTCGCCCTGCTTTCCGAATTCATACAGTTCACTTACCATCGGCGAAGAACAGTGGTTGCGCATCAATGGCATGAAGGTTCCCCACTGCATCCAGCGAGTCTGCAGTTCCTGAAGGGCAGGGTTCTTTGGATTCTGTTCAAACTCCCAATAGAAGAAACCACCCAGGTCGGTGTTCCAGAATGGGATACCGCAGAGCGAGAAGTTCAAGCCCGATGGAATCTGATTTTTCATCTCGTCCCAGGAAGCCACCACATCACCGCTCCAGCAGAGGGTGCCATAATGCTGAATACCGAAACTGCCGCTTCGGGTCATCTGGAGCGAACGCTTTGTGTTGCCCTTCATCGCTCTCTGGTGCTCGTAGATGCTCTTGTTGTGCAACAATGGGAAGGCGTTCTTCACGCCCAACCATGAACCATCGAAGGTCTGATAGTTCTCATCGCCCGGCTTCTCAAAATGGTCTGGCTCCGTAGAATCGGTCCACCAGGCATCAAAGCCCATCTGGTAGAGATGAGTAAGATACTTCCAATAGAGGTTGCGAGCCTTCGGATTGAAGACATCGTATGGCATCACGCCACTGTTTCTTGGCCACGTTTCAAAAGGAAGGAGGGCATTCATCTTCTTCAGTTCACTATACTGCTCTGTCCAAGGACCGAAACTTGCCCAGATGGAAATCATCAGATGGGCATCGTTCTTGTGAACATACTTCACCATCTCTTCCGGACTCTTCAGGCGGGGTTCTCCCTGTGCCTTCATCTGCTTCATATCGGTAGGAAGATACTTGGCATAGGCTGGGTCGCCCACCTTATTTATATAGTATGGGTTCTGGAACTTCATCGCATTCCAGTTGGAGTCGCAGCCCCAATACTGCCAGTCCTGCACGATGGCATCAGTAGGAATCTTCAGTTCGCGATACTTGTCCAATACGCCAGCCAGCTCATCGCTTGTCTTATAGCGCTCACGGCACTGCCAGAAGCCCATCGCCCATTTCGGGAACATCGTAGCCTGTCCGGTGAGTTCACGGATGCTGGCGATAACTCCATCCTGCGTACCATCCTTGTACATGAAATAGTAGTCGGCGCAGGTTCCCACTTCGCTGGTAAAGGAAGTTCGGGATGGCTGGTTGCCATTATCCTTGGATGCTACTATATCATTGAAATAGGTTTTTCCTGCATTGTCCCAGTAAAGACCATAGCCCTTCTCACTGGTGAAATAAGGGATGGCGATATAGGTGTTATGATTCCAGAGTTCGATGTTCTTTCGGCCACGCTGATTCATATAAACATCGCGCAACTGTCCCAGACCATAGATTGCCTCGTCATCAGCAAGACGGAAGTCCTGCTCTATGCGGTACTTGCCCTTGTTGGCTTCATCCTTGCGGGCTTCCAGACGAGTCTTCGTATCGGTAAGCAGCAGCTTTCCATCCTTCGAAAGAAAGCGGATTTCGCCAGTCTGCTGATTCAGCTCGACGGAAATAAAACTAGAATTGATTTTTACAATATCTCCGTTTTCCTGTATTTGAACGCCCTTCATCTGCTGAGGTTTCAAGATGACAGAATAGCTTTTCTTCTGAACAGGAGCACCAAGTCCGGCATCAGATTTCAAGATGCGGACGATGGATGGAGAATAGAATTCGATGGTTACATTCTGCTGAGCCACCTGACGGGTGATAGACTTGGCAGCCGCACCTTTCTGGGTGCCTGCCACCTTTACATTCTTGGCGCTGAGTTCACTTGGAACGCCAACGGCAGCGATGCCCAAAAGGGCAATGAAAGATAAATTCTTTAGCATACTTCTGTTTATTTTATTAGAGGGTTTATGATTTGTACTGTTCCAAATACATAAGATTGTATTTCGACTGCAAAAGTAATGCTAAATGGTGAAAAAGGGATAAAACAAATGAAGATTCGAGTGGTACATTTGTTGAATCATACCGAAAAAGCCCCCTTTTTAGGGCTATTCCGGCATCATTTATCTATATTCAGAAGGCAATACGCCAAATTCCTTCTTAAAACACTTGGTGAAATAGCTGGGCGAACTGAAGCCCGTTCGCTCGGCAATTTCATTCACGGTGAGCTTTCCTTCCTGAAGCAAGGCAGCTGCACGACGAAGGCGGATGCTGCGGATAAATGCCACAGGAGTAGTATCAGTCAGAGCCGTCAACTTTTTATAGAGTCCCGTCCGCTCCATGCAGAGGTCCTGTGCCAGTTGCTCCACGCCATATTCGCCATCTTCCAGATGCTGCTCTATCAGAGTACGTACCTTAAGAATCAGCTCGGGCTCCCGATTGACAGCTTCGGCTGTTTCCGGAAGTAGGCTATCCTCTGGCAAGGAAGGAATGTTATCTTTTGTGGAATCGGTATTTATTACATTTATTTTCTTTCCTCTACGAAGATAAAGAATGATGATGCCCACCAGAATCACGAGGAAAAACACCAAGCCAGCTATCGCCCATCCCGACTTCCACCAGGGTTGGTCTATGGTAAAAAAGAGACCCAACATAGGCGAAACATAAATCAGACCATCGTGATAGGTTCCCAGCCAGATGGCTCCTTCCTTATCCCGATAAACCGTATTGATGCCCGTGGTGAGGGATTTTCCATCAGGCAAAGCCAATTCCTTTACCTCGCGTGGAGTAGTTCCCAGCTTGAAGTCGAACATCAGATAACCATGCTGACTGCTAATCAAAGCCTGATTGTCTGATGACATATTCAATGTATGCAAGAGGTAATCGCATGTGTATATCCTGGAATATTTCCGGGTTTCCGGATTAAAATGCAGGAAGATGGAAGCATCCGTCTTGTTCTTTTCATCACGTCCGGTTCTTATCTGGTAAAACTGTCCGCTCGATGTCTGAACGGTGAGTGAGGTAATTCTGTAGCACTGGACTTCTGATGCAGAATAGGCAGAAGCGGTATAGGTCAGCTTATCATTCTGAAAAACCGCCACGATTCCTGAATCCATGAAAGCATAAACCTGTCTGCCATCGGTATCCAGATCCTGCAGACATCCCCATTCTTTCTTCAACCTGATAAGATTGCCATCCTGCGTATTGAGCAGCGAATCACCCATAACAACCCAGACATTCTTCCTGCTATCTACAAACAGATCCTGAATGTCATTCCGGGTCGGGCCGTTTCGCATCATTTTCATCTTATCCTCTTTTCCTTTTCCTGACAGAGCGTCAAGGGGATGTTCCAGAATTCTGCCCTCTGCAAGCAGAATACAGAATATCTTCTGGTATTCCTTTACCCATAACCTGTCCTGGCTATCGGCATAAAGATGCGTAAGCCCCTTGTATTTCATAATGTTTTCTGCCTTTTCTTCAGGAAGGGGAATAAAGGAGAAACGCCTTCCATCATAGAGATTGATGCCCTTGGGAGTTCTCACCACCAACCTGCCATCTGCCAACTGCATCATCTGTAGAATACAGTTATCAGAAAGGCCCTGTCGGGTATTGAGCACATAGAAATAATCGTTTGTCTCTACCTTCTGGGCTGAGCTGGTAAATATCCAGCCCCAAAAGCAGAGAAAAGCGATGCTTAGCCTGATGATATATGGTTTATCACTTTTCATGAGTCATATTTTGCTTATTCTTTGCAAAAATACAAAAATAAATTGAGACAGACAAGACAAGCTGTATCTGTCGACCTGAAGAATTAGATTTATTTAACTGAAGTTTCGCATGTGGTTCAAGTACGGGCTGAAGGCCCAAAAGCTCCTAGCCCAGGGCGTATGGGGCTTACATGATAGCTACTGCCCTTTACCTTTGCTTTACCCTTCGGCCAGCGATTTTCAATTCCCTTCGGCCGGTAACCGTTGGTTCAGGGCGTGTGGGCAAAACTTGCGAAAGTTCAGTAACTTATCAAATCATCATGAATTTATTGTTGCCTGAAATTCCATTTAGAATTGTCGCTGTTGAAATCGAAAGGAGCCAAGCCTGGGGTACAGTCGCCTAATGAAACCAATGCAAGCTTCTCTTCTGTGCCTGGTATAGCCTTCGGCATAATGCGATAGGTGCCATCGGTGAGTTGTTCGATGAGCCAAAGCTGGGCATCTTCACCAGTAAACTCAGGTTTGGCGATGACATCATGCTGAGCGGTTGCGGTAAGATAGCGAGTAGTGCCTTCTATGCAGATCTTATAATAAGGGCCACCCAGATAACCACCCTTTCCGGCAGGCATGATACTCCACTTCTGATGAGGACGGAACATATAATCGTTCATTCTTACCTTTACCTCGCCTTTAGGCCATTCTGCCTCTACCTCCTTCAAGGTCTGAGGTTCGATATTCTTCAGAGGCTTGGTCGGCTTAATCCAGAAAGGTTCGATATCCCGTTGCATTCTCACGAAATCTACGGCAATCTCCAGGGCATAGCCTCTTCGTTCCGATTCTATCTCGTAGGTTCCGGCATGAAATTCATCACCAGCCACAGGCCAGTCGTTCTTCCATAACAAAGGACGGATAGCCAACACGCTTCGTCCCCCCTGTCTGAAATCAGACTCATAGTGGAACGACATCTTTTCTACACCCTCTTCCTCGATATAGCGTCCGAAGTGACCGGGACCCGTCTTCAGATTGTTGGCAGCAATCACCATCTTTCCACCGCCCTGCAACATTTCTCTGCCCACATTATCTACGTATGGACCGGTTATCTTTCTCGAACGTCCCACCACGATATTGTAGGTAGAATTAGGACCATCGCAACAGGTGCCATGAGTGCCGAGAAGATAATACCAGCCGTTGCGGTAAATCAAATCAGTAGCTTCACAGTCGATGGCGATATTGACGGGTTCGTTGCCTTCCATCCGCTTACCCGTCTTCGGATCAAGTTCTACCAGACGGATAAATCCGAAATAGGTACCATAGCTGAGCCAGAGTCTGCCGGTAGTAGGGTCGAGCAACAAGCCCGCATCAATGGCATCACAGTCTTCATCATCTAAGGATGAGGCGACCACCACCGGTTCGGTATATTTGAAATCAGGCGATTTCGGATCGAGCGTTTTGTTCCACATCGTCAGGACATCACCGCGATGACTGCCTCCCAATCCACCACCCGTAGTACTGTAGGCTACAAGATAACGGTCGCCAATCTTCAACACATCAGGAGCCGCTCCTCTTCCGGGACGAACAGCACCACCCTGCCAGGTCCAGCCATCCTCCGACCAGATTCCGCCTTCACCCGTTCCAAAGGTATAATACTTTCCATCACACAGGGCAATGGTAGAAGGATCATGAATGAAAGGTTCGCCCACCTGGGCTTCTGCCTCGTAAGCAGAAGAAGACAACAAGGCAACCAAAGCAGCGGCATAAAGTTTCTGCTGGGCAGCAACCGGGCTAAAATATCTGAAAAATATATTGTTCTGTTTCATAACTTTCTATATTGATTGCACTACTTTACAAGAACAGACAGGTTTCTGACAGGCTTGCCCTGTCCGTCGATGAATCGGACACAGAAGTCGCTCATGCCAGGACCATTGATGACTGCACCACGAAGGATATTCCTACCTTTCTTTAAGGTAAGTTTCTTAGAAACCACATCATCGCGAACCATCCTTCGGTCGCCTTCGAGCATCACCGCCTCCTCACCATTGAGCCACCACATGGAAGCACCATTCGAGCCAACAGACAAGCGGACGTCTTTCATCTCCTCAGGGCAATCGATAACGGTAACCGCCCAGAACAAGACACCATACTTGGGTTTCTTAAACGAAGTAGCGAAACGGAAGAGCTTCACATTAAACAGTTTACTGTCCAGCGCATGCCATTTCAGTTTTTCCTTGCCCACCTTCACGACGGCTCCATCCTTAGGAACTGTTTCCATCTGTTTAGGGAAATACTGCGTATGGAATATCTCCTTCAGATAAGAATCAGTAAAAACGACATTGCTCTTGACCGGCATAGAGATGGGCTCCAAGAGCAACCATCTCTGAATAAAGCCAGCCGCATTAGGCATGACAGGCTGCTTGCCGACTGGTCCGAAATAAGGATTGATGTCTGCAGGTAAATTCCTATTTTGGGCATCCGCAGAGGTATGCCCAAAAAGGAATACACATAAACAAAACAATCTAACTATTTTATTGAAAAAGTTGTTCATAGACTATTCATTATTATTGAGGTTCGATAATCTGATAACGGCCACTCAGATGCATGAAGGCGAAGAGACGCAACAGTCCGTCGTAGTAGCCATCGAAGAAGCCTTCTTTATCCGGTTCATGCTTGGCATTCCAGAAATGACTGACGAATTCCCTACCCTTCACATGATTGCTGACCAATGAAGCCGCAGCCGAAGTGGCAACAAAACCGATAGAATGGCGGAGTGCCTTAGGAGCTGTACCTGCCGGCAGAATATCTTCTACCATCGTTCCATCTACATTATACTGGTCCAGGAAAGAATCAATGCCCTTACTATACAGGAAGTTTTGCAGCGTATTGGCATATTTCTGCTGCCACTCCTTATCCTTGCAAGCCCAGGAATAATCGAGCGCTATGTTCATTGGCACTCGCCATGAGTCATAACGGAAAGCATCACCCAGCAACCGACCGGTCTTCATCAGACTGCCATCATAGTTGCAATAGTCCGGGTTCAAGCCCGTCTTCTCATTGATACACTTATGCAGAAACTCACGGCTTTTCTCAGCACACTCCTTCCAGAACTGGGACCGTCCGTCGTTAGCCCATTTAGCCCAAACCTCGTAAAAGGCAGGGAGATGGTAAGAAGGGTCGGTAAACTTCCCGCCCCAATGATCGGGCGTAAAGGTGATGAGCTGATGTTCGAGATTGATGAGCGGAGCTGTGCGGTCCATTCCCGCCTTCTGCATGCTGCAATCCAGAATATGCTGCGCTTCCTTCAGATAGTTGATGCCCGTATCATTGCCCCATCGGTTGGATGCAAAGATGAGCGAAGTTACGAAATAGAGTTCACCATCCGATGCGGCTCCCTGCGCATTTCTCGTTCCATCAGTCTTGCAGCTCCATGCGAAATAGCCCTTATAAGGTCCTTCCTCATGCTGCATGTATTTCTTGCTCCATCGCCAGAGACGGTCGAAGATGTCCTTCTTGTCAAACTGCACGGCAGCCATCATTCCATACGACATGCCTTCGGTTCTCACATCATTGTTCTTTATATCGCTGACATATCCCATGGAATCGCCCACCTCGAAATAAACCTTGTTCTTACCGTAGAATACATCATTGAACACTTCGTTCACCTTCCTGTCAATATCAGCCTGCTTATAGCCCATTTCGGCAAAGAGATTACGATACTGGTGAGTTTCAAAAGCTCCCTTTTCCCAAGGCAACGCATCAAAGCCCAGCCAGTCTACCTCAACGTCGGCTCCACTCTGCAAGGATACATGGAGAGCATGAACGCCCTGAGGAGCAT
>OLRV01002597.1_pt1 | contig 13608 bp, 11 predicted proteins | sample 1672421 | NCBI WGS metagenome assembly OLRV01 (sample SAMEA3136684, study PRJEB25190) | human gut metagenome | biome: human gut; feature: human-associated habitat; material: faeces | place: Austria | collected 2013
GATTCGCCTTCCGCTGGCGGGGTGCGTGCCCCGAATGTTGTTGAGCCCATTATGGACGAGTGGGGGCAGTTACTTGGCGGACTGCGGGTAGGCGCTTCAGAAGGACTTCTCGGCCTTGCGTGTGCTTTGGGCGAGCCGGGCGGGCGAGCCAGACGGTCGAGCCGGGCTGTCGCCCCCCAGGTCTGCGCTTACGCCCTGCTTGTGGGGAAGAACGGGCACCGCTCGCCCAGGCACTGGGCGTTGCGTGCGTGGAACTCGCAGCGGACGTCGTCCTTCTCGAGGCGAACGCCAAAGCGCTCGCGTATGTAGTCGACGGCGGTTTCCAGCGAGACGTACGCGTCGCGCTTGCAGCAACGCGGCCCGCCGATGCGCGAGAGGGCCTCGAGCGCGCGGGACGTGTACACCATGTGGCTGCCCCACGAGTCGTCGCTCGTGAGCGGGCCGGTCGCAATGATGACCTCACCGTCCGGGATGGCGTCGGCCTCGGCGCGCTCGACGGTGATGTTCGGATGCGCGCAGATGCGCTCCGTGATCTCGCGCGCGAACGCCTCGCGGTCCACGGCGAGCGCGCCGCCGGCGGCGACGCGGTTGTGATCCGCGCTCGCAAGCACGACGGAGTCTAGCCGGCGCAGCTCCTCCTTGAGCAGGCCGACGGCGTTCGTGAGCTCATCGCTGCGCAGGGAGTTGGAGCAGACGAGCTCGGCAAAGTTTTCGGATACGTGCGCGGGGGTCATTTTCTTGGGTTTCATCTCGATCAGGCGCACCGGGATGCCGCGCCCGGCCAGCTGCCACGCGCACTCGCATCCCGCCAGGCCCGCACCGATCACGGTCACTGGGGTCATAGCGTTCCTCCTCGAAAAAGGCGGCCGGTCAGGCCGCCTTTCCAATTATGCTTCCTTCTTGGGTTTCGTCGTCTTTTTGGCTGCCGGTTTTTTGGCGGCCGTTTTCTTTGCAGCGGGCTTTTTGGCAGCGGTTTTCTTTGCAGCGGACTTTTTTGCCGCCGGCTTCTTGGTCTCCGGCTTCGTCTCCTTGGACTCCGACTCAGCCTTGGGCTCAGCCGCGTCGTCCGCCGGTTTCGGCTTGCGCTTGTAGCCGCGCTTGTCGGGCGGCAGATAATTCGAGCACTCGGGGTTGATGCAAAACGGCTTGTTCGCGCCCTTGCCGGCGCGTTTGAACATGGTCTTGCCGCACTCGGGGCAGTAGTCCTTCGTCGGCACGTCCCAGGTCATGAAGCCCTGGATGCTCTCGCCGCCCTCACCCTCGCCATGTCCCGGGCAATCATGCCCGCGCTCACAGGCGTAGTAGGCAAAGCCCTTGCGGGACGTGCGCTTGAGCAGACGGCCGCCGCAGGCCGGGCACTTGCCGGGCATCTCGACGACGATGGGCATCGTAAAGCTGCACTCCGGGTAGCCAGGGCAGGCAAGGAAGCGGCCGAAGCGGCCGTTTTTATACACGAGCTTGCGCCCGCAGTTCGGGCAGACCTCGTCCGACTCCTCATCCGGCACCTTGAGATGCTTGCCCTCGAGCTGGATCTCGGCGTTGTTGAGGTTCGCGTCAAAGTCTTTATAATACTCGCGCAGCACGTCCTTCCACGCCATCTTGCCGGCCTCGATCTTGTCGAGGTCCGTCTCCATGTTGGCGGTGAACTTCAGATCGACGATGTTGCGGAAGTACTCCTCCATCATCTCGGTCACGACGATGCCGAGATTCGTCGGGCGCAGGTAGCGCCCCTCCTTGACAACATAGTTGCGGCTGAGGATGGTCGAGATCGTCGGCGCGTACGTGGACGGACGGCCGATGCCCTTTTCCTCCATGGCGCGGATGAGCGTCGCCTCCGTGTAGCGGGCGGGCGGCTGCGTGAACTGCTGCTCCTTCGTGACGTTTTTAAGCTCCACGGCATCGCCCTGCTTGAGCGACGGCAGCGGACGGCGCACTTCGCTCGTCTCCTCGTCCTTCGCCTCTTCATACACGGCGGTGTAGCCCGCGAACTTCTGCTCGGAGTAGTTGGCGCGGAAGAGATAGCCCGCGCTGCCGGCATCCACGACGACGTTGTCGTACACGGCGTTGGACATCTGGCAGGCCGTGAAGCGGCCCCAGATGAGCCGGTAGAGCCGGTACTGCTCCGGCGTAAGGTCGTGGCGCACGCGATCCGGCGTGAGCGTGACGTCCGTCGGGCGGATGGCCTCGTGCGCGTCCTGTGCGCCGGCCTTGGTCTTATACGTGCGCGGCTTGCCGGGGTGGTACTCCGGGCCGTAATGCTCGACGATGAAGGACTGCGCGGCGGCGAGCGCCTCATCGGACAGGCGCTGCGAATCGGTACGCATATAGGTGATGAGACCGATCGTGCCGCGGTCGGTAATGTCCACGCCCTCATAGAGCTGCTGCGCGACCGACATGGTGCGCCGCGGCGTCATGCCCAGGCGACGGGAAGCCTCCTGCTGCAGGGTCGAGGTGATGAACGGGGGCGACGGGCTGCGCTGCTTTTCGCCGCGCTTGACGCTCGCAATTTTGAACGGTTCGGCCGACACGGCGGCAATGATCTTGTCGGCCGTGGCCTCGTCCGGGACATCCATTTTCTTATCGGCCGTGCCGTAAAAGCGCGCCGTGAACGTGCCCGCGCCGCAGTCGAGCAGCGCGTCGAGCAGCCAGTACTCCTGCGGCTGGAAGGCGCGGATCTCGTTTTCGCGGTCGACCACGATGCGCGTGGCCACCGACTGCACGCGGCCGGCGGACAGGCCGGGCTTGACCTTGCGCCAGAGCAGCGGACTGAGCTTATAGCCCACGATGCGGTCGAGAATGCGGCGCGCCTGCTGCGCGTCGACCAGATCCTGATCGATCTCGCGCGGGTGCTGGATGCTCTCGGTGACGACCTTTTTCGTGATCTCGTTGAACGTCACGCGCTTGGCCTTGTCATCCGGCAGATCCAGCAACTCCTTCAGGTGCCATGAAATGGCCTCTCCTTCGCGGTCCGGGTCGGTCGCAAGATAGACGGTGTCGGCCGATTTCGCGCGCTTTTTCAGGTCGGCGATCACGTCCGCGCGGTCTTTCACGGGCAGGTACTGCGGCGTAAAATCACCGTCAATGTCCACACCCATGGTGCTCTTGGGCAGGTCACGCAGGTGGCCCATCGAGGCCACGACCTGATAATGATTGCCCAGATATTTTTCGATTGTTCTGGCCTTCGCCGGAGACTCGACGATCACCAGATCCGTTTTTGCTTTTGCCATCGGGTCTGTTCCAACTCCTTATGATTCCTGCGCAGTGCCTGCGCGTATATTTAATGAAAAGCGTTTGCCCGGCTCCTGCCGGACGACGCCGCGGATCTGCAGCACGGTCAGCTCCGCGAGCACCTTACTCGCCGGCAGCTGCGTCTTTTCGATGATGAGGTCCACCTGTGTGCCGGGCGCATCGATCGCCGCGACGATCTGCAGCTGCTCGGTCGTGAGCGACTTCAGCTGCGCTTCCAGGTCAATATATGCCTCCGGCTGCGGCTTGTCAATCCTTTTCTCCGCAACCGGGCGGCGCACCTGTGCAAAGCCGCTGCCCGTCTCCGGCGGCGGTTCAGGCGCCTGGGTCTCGGGCGCGGGCGCGATGTTTTCCCGCAGCGTGCCGGGAAACATGCGGCGAAAATCGCTCAGCACATCCCACGCGCACGTGGCCGGACGGGCGCCGTCCTTGAGCAGCGCATTGCTGCCGGCCGAGGCGCGGGAGTCCGCGTTGCCGGGCACGGCAAAGACCTCCCTGCCCTGCGTGACGGCATCGTCGGCAAACAGGAGCGCGCCACTTTTCTCCGGTGCTTCGACCACGACCGTCGCCACCGCGAGACCGGACGTGATGCGGTTGCGCAGCCGGAAGCCAAAGCGCGGCACGGACATATTCGGCGCAAACTCGCTCACAACGGCGCCGCAGCGCGCGACCTCCTGCGTGTATGCACCCGCAAAATCCAGGTTGATCGCCGTGCCGGACACGCCCACGCAAATACCCCCGGCGTGCAGCGCGCCCTCGGCGGCCGACCGGTCGATCCCGGCCGTGAGGCCGGAGAGCACGATACCACCGTGCCGCACGATCTCGAAGCCGAACTTGCGCGCGGTGCGCACGCCATACGGCGTTGCGCTGCGCGTGCCGACCACGGCGACGGCCGCGCGGTCGTCGAGCTGCGGCAGCGTGCCGCGCACGTAGAGCACGAGCGGCGGGTCGTAGATCTGCAGCAGGCGCTGCGGGTAGGCGGCATCCTGGATCGTCAGGATGCGGATATGCTCCCGGTCACAGATGGCGAGCGCGCGGTTGGCATCCTTCAGGTCTTTATCCAGCAGCAGACGCAGCTCCTCCGGGCGCAGCGGCACACGGACACGGTAATCCGCCTCCGTGGCAAAATATACATCCCGCGGCGTGCCGAAATGCTCCACGAGCGCGAGCTTCACCTTCGGGCGCACGCCAAAGCGCATGGACAGCCAGACCCAGTATTGCAGCTGCGACATTTGTGCGCCTCCTCACATCCCGGTGCGGGCGATCTCCCACATGACGACCGCCGCGGCCACCGCCGCATTGAGCGACTCCGCCCCCGGCTGCATGGGGATGATGATCTGCCCGTCGCACTGTGCGAGCAGCTGCGCGCTCAGGCCGCGCCCCTCGCTGCCGATCGCCACGGCGGCCGGCGAGAGCGGCACGCGCCGCAGGTCCTGCGCCGTGTCCGTCAGCGCCGCGCCGTAGAGCTTGAGACAGTTTGCGCGCAGCAGCTGCATCAGCTCGTCCGTCGCGCACGTCAGCACCGGCTGGCGGAAGAGCGCGCCCATCGCAGCGCGCACGGTCTTGGGGCTGTAGAGATCGGCGCACGCGCCGGTGAGCACCACGGCATCCATGCCAAGGGCGTTCGCCGTGCGGATGACCGTTCCGACGTTGCCGGGATCCTGCACGCCCTCGAGCACGATGACGTGCCGCAGCGGCTGCGGCAGGCGCATCTCCGGGAGGCGCACGGTAAAGACCGGGCCGGGCGAATGCATGAGCGGCGAGGCATAGGCGACGAGCTCCGCGTCGGCCGTATACTGCGCAGCGCCGTCCGGCAGCGGGAACGCCGCCGCATCGCGCCAGAGCACGGACGTGACCTCCGCGCCGAACTGTAGCGCCTCGCGCAGCAGCTTTTCACCGTCGCAGACGTACTCCCCCGCGTCCCGGCGCACATCCTTATCCCTGGCCAGCGCGCGCAGGTGCAGGATATATTGATTTTTCCGCGACCGAATCTGCTCCATAAACCTGTTCTCCGCATATTCCATTACAATGTAATTCAAATATGTTCTTCATCTTATAACATCGCTCCACAATTTTCAAGTCCCGAGTTTCAGGAATTTGCAAAGCGCTGCAAATTTTCCGCCGCATACCCCAGCAGCGCGGCCCTGTCGTTCGGCAGCGTCTCATCCATGACCGCGTCCAGACACGCCTGCAGCGCCGCGCCGACCGCCCGGCCGCGCAGGCCGAGCGCGAGCAGATCATCCCCGTTGACCGCGAGGTCTTTGAGCGAGAAGCAGGCATCCGCCGCGAGCAGCTCGTCGAGCACGCGCTTCGCCTGCCGGTACGTCTCCACCCGGCCGGCACAGATGGCCGACTGGCCGCAGGTATCGGCAATGTGCAGCTCAAAAAGCTGCCGCACGGTCTCAACGCCGAGCTTGTTCATCAGCCGCCGGATGGGCTTTGCCTCCGGCGCGATGGGCAGGTCGTGATAGCGGATGAGCTGCGTGATGCGCGTGCGCCCGGCCGTGTCAAAGCGCAGGCGCGTGAGAATGCTCTCCGCCAGCTCGGTGCTCTTGGCCGCGTGGCCGTAAAAATGGCCGACACCATCCGGCCCGAGGGAAAAGCACGGCGGCTTGCCGACATCGTGCAACAGCGCCGCCCAGCGCAGCACCGGCTCCGGCGGGATGTGCTCCACGACCGCGGCCGTGTGCAGCCAGACGTCCCGGTCATGGTGCGGGTTATGCTGCTCGAAGCCGAACATCGGCCGCAGCTCCGGGATCGGGACGGCCAGCACATCGGAAAATTCCCGCAGAACTGCGTCCACGTTCTGCCCGCAGAGGAGCTTTGTCAGCTCGCTGCGCACGCGCTCCGCCGCGAGATACTGCAGCAGCGCGCGATTGCGATGGATGGCCGCCGCCGTCTCCGGCGCGATCTGAAAGCCGAGCACGGACGCAAAGCGCAGCGCGCGCAGGATGCGCAGCCCATCCTCCTGAAAGCGGCGGTCCGGCTCGCCCACGCAGCGCACAACGCCGCGCGCAATGTCCTCCGCCCCGCCGCAGACGTCGACCAGCCCCGTGCGCGGATTGTAGGCCAGCGCGTTCATCGTGAAATCGCGGCGCAGCAGATCCTCGCGCAGGCTGCGCGTAAAGCGCACGGCGTCCGGCCGCCGGTGGTCGGTATAGTCCCCGTCGACGCGGTAGGTCGTGATCTCAAGCGGCAGGCCGTCGAGCAGGACGGTCACGGTGCCGTGCCTGAGCCCCGTCTCGATGAGCCGCTCGCCGGCAAAGACGCGCTCGACCTGCGCGGGCTCGGCATTGGTCGTGATGTCCCAATCCCCCGCCGCGCAGCCACGCAGCGCGTCGCGCACAGCCCCGCCGACGACATAGGCCTCCCAGCCCGCCGCCGTGAGACGATCGAGCGCCGTATGCACTTGTGACGGCAGGGTCAGCATGGGCAGCCTCCTCAGTTGTGGTGATAGATTTTCTTTTCCAGCGCAAAAATGCGGGCACTGAAGCTGCCGGCCGGCACGGTCGGCAGCGTTTCCGCATAGATCTCCATGCGGCTGTCGATGAGGTCAATGTATGACAGCAGCTCCGCCTCCGCGCACATGGGCCGCACGGCCGCGCCGAACTCCGGCTCGCCGTGGTGCGAGAGCAGCAGGTGCTGCAGCAGCATGGACTTTTCCTCGGGAATGCCAAGCTCGCGCGCGGCGTCCGCGACCTCCTGCGCCCCCATGACCAGATGGCCAAGGAGCTGCCCGGCCGTGGAGTACTCCGTCACGATGCCGAGATCGGAAAACGCAAACTCCCGCTCCTTGCCGAAATCGTGCAGCAGCGTGCCGGTCAGCAGCAGGCTGCGGTCAATGACCTCCGGATACAGGCCCGCGAGAAAATCCGCCGTACGCAGCATGTTGTAAGTATGCATCAAAAGGCCGGACAGGAAACTGTGGTGCACGCTCTTCCCGGCCGGAATGCGCCGGAATGCATCGAGGTGCCGCGCCAGCATCGTCTCGGCCACGCTGCGGTAATCCGCGTCCGTGATCGAGGCGACCAGCCGCTGCACGTCCGCCAGCGCGGCGTCCGCATCGATGGGCGCCGTCGGCACGAGCAGCGCCGTGTCATAATCGTCCGCCGCTTCGGCCATACGGATGCGGTGGACGCTGATCTGCAGCGCACCGCGGTATTCCAAGATGCTGCCGCGGATCTTTACGACGCGGCCGGTATCGTCCGGGCGCGCGCCGATCGGGCCGCTGTAGTCCCAGATCTTGATCTCCACGCTGCCCGTGCGGTCGCAGATCGTACCGCTGAGAAACGGCTTGCCGCTGTTCGTCGTCTTGAGCGCCGCCGCGCGCAGAATATAAAAGCCCTCGACATCCATGCCGGGGAGCATATCCGCAATGGGTTTATTGAATTCCATGGCTCCGCCTTTCCGCCCGCAGAGCGGGTCGTTCGTTCTATAGGATAACTATACATTGCCGTGATTTTGCCCGCCTGTCAAGCCTTTTCCCGCAAAAATCCGCCCCGCCGCCGATGGCTCGGCCTGCGGGACGGAGGCATTCAGTGTTCGGCGCGGGCGATCCGCTCGGCCGCCTGCCGGCCAGTCGGCGTGGCGGCAAGGCCGCCGAGGCCGGTCTCGCGCAGGCTGGCCGGGAGCGCATCACCGACCTCGCCCATGGCATCGATGACCTCATCGACCGGGATGCGGCTCGTGATGCCGGCGACGGCCATATTCGCCGCGCTCACGGCATTGACCGCACCGATGACATTGCGCTTGACACACGGTACCTCGACCAGGCCCGCGACCGGGTCACACACCAGGCCGAGCAGATTGCCGAGCGCGATGGCGTACGCATCCGCGCACTGCTGCGCCGTGCCACCGAGGATGTGCGTCAGCGCAGCCGCCGCCATGGCGCTGGCCGTGCCGATCTCCGCCTGGCAGCCGCCCTCCGCGCCGGCCACGCTCGCGCGCAGCGCCGTGACCTGGCCGAACCCGGCCGCGATATACAGCGCCTGCAGGATCGTCTCCTCCGCAACATCGCGCACCTCCACAAGCGGGATCAGCACCGCCGGCAGCACGCCGCAGCTGCCCGCCGTGGGCGCGGCGACGATGCGCTTCATGCACGCATTGCACTCGGCCACCTTGAGCGCCTCTTCCGTCACGCGCTGAAAATACGTCCCGCCGAGGAGGCGGCCGGCCTCCGCCGCCGCGCGGAATCTGGCCGCGTCGCCGCCGATGAGCCCGCTGTTGGAGCGGTCGGATGCGCAGTACTGCCGGCTCGACTGCTGCATCGCCGTCCAGAGCGCCGCGATCTGGCGGTAGGACGCCGCAGCGTCATAGCCGTTTTCCTGACAGTCCGCATCACGGATGACGGCATAGAGCGGCTGCCCGCTCTCCTGTGCAGCCGAAAGCATGGATGCAATGCTCGAAAAGCTCATACCGGTTCCTCCTGATTAAAGATCGTGATCTTCTGAATGCCCTCGATGTGCGACAGCCACTGCTCGATGTCCTTCGGGATCGGCTGGTCACACTCGAGGATCATGACCGCGTAGCCGCCCTGCTCGCTGCGGTAGAGCTGCATGGTGGCGATGTTGACGTGCCGCTGCATGAGCGCCGCCGTCACGGCAGCAACATGGCCGGGCGTGTCCTGATTGTGGACAATGAGCGTGTTGTGCTCACCGGAAAAGTTCGTCTCGATACCGTCGATGGAGCGGATGCGGATGCGCCCGCCGCCGATGCTCTCGGCCACGATGTCCAGCGTGCGGCCCTTGGCGCCCGTGAGCTGCAGGCGCGCGGTGTTCGGGTGCGCGTTGCGCAGCTGCACGTTCCGGAACGAGAACGTCAGCCCCTGCTCCGCCGCGACGGCAAAGCTGCCCGGAATGCGCAGATCGTCCGGCTGCATACCGAGCAGGCCCGCGATCAGCGCGCAGTCCGTGCCGTGGCCATGACCGGTCAGGGCGAAGCTGCCGTGCAGCGAAATGTCCGCGTGCACCGGCCGGTCGCCGAGCAGTTTGCGGGCCGTCAGGCCGATGCGCACGGCCCCGGCCGTGTGGCTGCTGGACGGGCCGACCATGACCGGCCCGAGAATATCAAATAAACGCATGGCGCGCCTCCTTGGGTATACGAATCTTTTGCAAAATGAAATATGCGGTATTATACGCGCTCGGCGCGCAAAATGCAATGCCGATCCTCCGCCGGTGCGAAAATTCGGCGCAAAAATGCCGGCCGCCAACCGGCAGCCGGCAATATTCGGCGGATCAGTGCTCCTGGATCATCATGCGGATGATCGTGCGGTCGGTCTCGCGCATGCCCTCGCTCGCAAGTGTGCCGATGTTGCGGATCGTGTTCTCCACGCCCTTGACGACAATGCCGTCGCCGCCGTAGAACTGGCTCTCGTGCATCTGCATCTGCATCCCCAGCAGGCCCGCCTCGACTGCCGAAGCGATCTTGGCCGCACAGCTTGCCTTCGCACCGTCGCAGATCATGCCGGAGGCGATGGCAACGGCATTGACGACCGTGTGCGCGATCTCGCGGAACCGACCGCCGTAGAGATACGTCACGCCTGCTGCCGCGCCGCAGCCGGCCGCCGTCGCGCCGCAATAGGCGGACAGGCTGCCGATGCCGGTTTTCAGATGGATGGTGACGAGGTTCGACACCACGAGCGCGCGGTAGAGCATCTGCTGCGTAACGCCCAGCTCCTTGGCATAGACAATGACCGGCAGCGATGCCGTCAGCCCCTGGTTGCCGCTGCCGGAGTTGATGACCACCGGCAGGTCGCAGCCGTTCATGCGTGCGTCCGACCCGGCCGCGGCGTAGGCCTTGGCGCGGTTGTGGATGCTCATGCCGTAAGACTGCAGCAGGATGCGGCCGATGTTCGCGCCGTAATCCCCGCGCAGGCCCTCCTCGGCGATGGCCCAGTTATAGTCGATCTGCCGCTGGAGCGTCTCCTGCACGTCGGCAATGTCCACCTCGTTTGCAAAGGCGATGATGTGCTCGACCGTCAGCAGACTGCGGTCGGTGGCGTGCTGGCTGCCGGACTCCTGATAGTCCTTGTGAAACTGCACGACGCCGTTTTTCTCGATACGGATCACGTTCGTGTGATAGCCCGCGATCTCGACGGACGCGCTGTCCGCCCCCGCCGTGACGCGCACCTGAATGTCGAACACGTAGTCCTTGTCCGCGCGCCGGACGGTAAAGGCAGCCTGCTGCAGATAGGCGCCCACCGCATCCACCTGCTCCGGCGTGAGGCTCGCAAGCACCTGCAGCTGCGCGTCGGCATTGCCGGAAACGATACCCGCCGCTGCGGCCGCCGCAATGCCGCGCTGGCCGTTCGTATTCGGCACAATGACGCTCTTGACATTTTTGATGATGTTCGCGCTCGCAAGCACTTCGACCGTTTCCGGCAGCGCGCCGAGCGTCCTGCGGGCCAGCGCCGCGCAGTACGCCACGGCGATCGGCTCTGTACAGCCCATGGCAGGCTGCAGCTCCTCTTTCAGGATCGCAACATATTCGCGGTAGATCTTCTCGTCCATGTTCTCTCCTCCGATTTTTGTTTTTTCTCCGTTTTTGACCGTAAAATTCCGCTTTTTGTAATAGTATAACGAAACAGCGGCACATTTTCAACAAAAAAGATACCGGCAAAAGCTCCGGTATCTCAAGGCAGGTCAATCTTCACGTTTTTTCCGGCAGGCGTGCACGATTGCCCAGAGCGCATAGCCCAGCACGCCGCCGGTCGTGTTTGTAATCACGTCCGTGATATCTGAACTGCGAAACGCATGCAGCAGCGGCTGCACGACCTCGATGCCGACGCTGAGCGCCAGCGTCAGCAGCAGGCAGCGCCAGAAGCTGCACCGCCTGCCGCGGCAGCTGCGGCACAGCGGCAGCAAAACACCGAACGGGACAAACAGGGCGATGTTCAGCACGATCTGCCGGACATAATCGCCGTGGCGGAGAATGACGTCCTCAAACGGCGCCATGTGCATGGGGATATACGGATGGTCAAGGCAGAACGGGAGCGCCGTGAGCACCGGCATGAGCGTGAAGCGCACGATGCCGGCGAGGCAGCCGTACATGAGCGTGTAGACCGCGAGCGTTCTGCGCCCCAGCGGTCGCCACTTCGGCAGCAGCCAGATGCCGTAAACGGCCGCAAGCACAGCCAGGTCGATGAGTATTTTTGCGTTTCGGCTCATGTACGGCCTCCTTCTCTCTGCTGCCCGGAACGCACACGTTACCCGCGCAGCCACTGCTCCAGTTTCGGTTTTGCGCTGTCCACCGCGCTGCCGCGCAGCGACAGGCCGTGCGCGACCAGCGCGCCCTTCGCAGCCCGCCGGATGTCCTGCTCCGTGTTCGACAGGCCGCTGCCCTCGTTCGTGCAGAACGGATGGATGGTTTTCCCCTGCCAGTCATAGTGCTCGAGGAAGGTGTAGACCGCCATCGGCATGGTACCGCAGTAGTTCGGATAGCCAAGGTAGATTTCTTCATAGTCGTCCAGACGCTCCGGTAGCACCATCAGCTCCGGACGGGCATTGGCGCGCAGGTCGCGCCGCGCCTCGGCGACGCAGGCATCATAGTTGTCCGAATACGGCGCTTTCTGTTCGATATGGAATAGCTCCGCGCCGGTGAGTTCGGCAAGCAGTCGTGCCGCCTTCTCCGTGTTGCCGACGGCGATGGTGCGGCGCGCCCCGGAAAAATAGTTCTCTCCCGCGCGGGAGTAATAGGCAATGAGTTTTTTCATGATCCGTTCGCCTGAAAAACAGGCGCTCCTTTCTGGGAACAATGCCAAAAGCATACCGCAGTTTTCCGCATCCGTCAACCGGCCGGTGCGGATGGGAAGCTGCTGCAGCGGCTGCTAAGATGCCGCTAACATTTCCGCCGGCCGATTGATGCACTATAAAAAATACGATACGCTTTGTGCAGGAAATGACATTTTTACGAGATGGGGATGCACATGAACATTCGCAAAACCGCAGCGCCTGTGCTCATACTGGCGCTGCTGGTCGGTCATGGTTCCGCGTTCGCCGCTGCACCGGACACCGCGCCCGGCAATGCACAGTGCGCAAAATACGGCCACACCTACAGCTGGAAATAAGCGCACAAAAAAGCTCCCCCGCCGGGGAGCTTTTTGCTGCCTTAGCGCACGCGCAGGCGCTCCACGAGCGCCTCATTGCTCTCGGCCATGCAGGTCTGGTAGTCCGTATAGAGCACCATGCCCGGCAGCGCGCCGGACGGCTTGCGCACGAAGCGCGCCATGGTGTAATCCACCGGTGTCTTCCCGCCGCCGCGCGCCTGCGAATAGTATACGGCGAGACTCGCCGCCTCGGCGATCGTCTGATCGTCCGGCGTTGTGTCGTGCGCGCGGATGATGACGTGCGAACCGTGTACCTTCTGCACATGCAGCCAGATGTCCGTGCGGCGGGCGGTGCGGTGCGTCAGCTCGTCATTTTGCGTGTTGGAGCGGCCGACGAGGATCTCATACCCGGTGCTCGAAACGAAGGCGAGCGGCGCGCGCTGCGCCGTCTTTTCCTTTTTGGCATTGCGCGGCTGGCGCAGATACCCGGTCGCACGCAGCTCGGCGCGGATGTCGGCAAGGTCGCGCTCGCTCTCGGCGCGCGCGAGCTCATCGAGCACACTGTTGAGGTAGTCGAGGTTCCGGCTCGCCTCCGCGATCAGGCCGGTCAGGTGCTGTTCGGCCGTTTTTGCCTTGCGGTAGGACTTATAGAGCGCGGCGGCGTTCTCCTGCGGGCTCTTGCGCGGGTCCAGCTCGATCGTCACGTCCGGGCAGCCCTCGGCGTAGTAGTCCTGCACCGTCACGGTGCTGTCACCTTTCTGGATACGGTAGAGGTTGGCCTTGATGAGGTCGGCCTTCTGCCGCAGGGCCTCGCGGTCGGCGCAGCGCAGCAGGTCCGACTGCTGGATGGCCAGCTTTTTGGCCGTGCGGTCGCGCAGGGTGCGCACCTGATGCGTCAGCTCCTGCGAGCGGCGGCGCATGGCCTCCGCCTTGTCGCGGCGGAGATAAAATTCGTCCAGCAGCTCGGAAAACGAGCCGCAGCCGCGGCATTCCAGCGCGTCCTGATACTGCAGGATCGGCACGGCGGAAAAATCCTTCGGCCGGTCGCCGTCGAGCAGCATGGTGGGCACGAGATTGTTCGTCTCGACCGAGAACACCAGCGCGTCCAGCTCGTGCTCCAGGCGCGCGCGCTGCGCATCGTCCAGCCGCTCGAGCCGGGGGCTGGCATCGCCGAGCGCGCGGAAGCACACCTCCCGGCACAGCAGGGGCGACACGCCGGAGAACAGACCCAGCAGCCACTTATCAAGCATCCCCGCAGTGACCGGGCCGGAGAGCAGCTGCGCGCGCTGCTCCGGCGTCGTGTCAAACAGGACCGGCTT
>OLRV01002609.1_pt1 | contig 13555 bp, 10 predicted proteins | sample 1672421 | NCBI WGS metagenome assembly OLRV01 (sample SAMEA3136684, study PRJEB25190) | human gut metagenome | biome: human gut; feature: human-associated habitat; material: faeces | place: Austria | collected 2013
GGACCGCAAGACGATTCAGAGCATTACCGGCCTTTCCGACTACTACTTCACACCGGATAAGCTGGAGTTCAAACACGATGCCAGCTACTTGAAGGGCGGTCTGGTTTACGCAGATGCGATCACCACCGTCAGCAATACATACGCGCAGGAGATTCAGACCCCGTTCTATGGCGAAGGACTCGACGGTCTGATGTGTGCAAGAGCAAACGATCTGCGCGGTATTGTAAACGGACTCGACTACAATGAGTGGAACCCGGAGACAGACGCTCAGATTGCAAAGAATTTCAATGTAAAGAACTTCCGTAAAGAGAAAGTGAAAAATAAACTGGCACTGCAGGAGGAGTTAGGACTCGAGGTCAATCCGAAGACGATGATGATCGGTATCGTATCCCGTCTGACCGATCAGAAGGGCTTCGACCTCATCAGCTATATGATGGACGAGATGTGCCAGGATGCCGTACAGTTTGTGATCCTTGGAACCGGCGAGGAGCGCTACGAGAACATGTTCCGCCACTTCGCATGGAAATACGACAAGAAGGTTTCGGCAAACATCTACTATTCCGATGCAATGTCACACAAGATCTATGCATCCTGCGATGCCTTCCTGATGCCGTCCCTGTTTGAGCCATGCGGACTCTCCCAGCTCATGAGCCTCCGCTACGGAACCCTTCCGATCGTCCGCGAGACCGGCGGCCTCAAAGACACCGTAGAGCCGTACAATGAGTACGAGGGAACAGGAACTGGATTCAGCTTCACAAACTACAATGCGCATGAGATGATGGGTACCGTGCGGTACGCAGAGCGCATCTATTACGACAAAAAACGCGAGTGGAACAAGATGATCGACCGCGCAATGGCACAGGATTTCTCCTGGGCGAATTCCGCAAAACAGTACGAGGAAATGTACAACTGGCTGATCGGATAAGCTGGTCTGCATTCTGAAAAATAAGAAAAAAATCCCGAAATGGCAGAAGAGGAAAGAAAAGCCGTTTCGGGATTTTTTTGCAGTATTTTTGGGTTGCGGCAGGAGAGTGGAATATGCTACACTTGTGCATAAGGATATATTCGAAGCAGCTCCGGTGCAGAGGATTTGGGGGCTGAAAAAAGACACAAGAAAAACAGTTGACAACAAAGCAGATTTGTAATAGTATGTATACAGAAGCGAACGGACGTTCGTATAGTAAGGAGAATATTCAGTATGGGAAATAATAACGAAGATAAACTGCGTGCGCTCCATGCCGCACTTGGACAGATTGAAAAACAGTACGGAAAAGGAGCTGTCATGAAGCTCGGAGATTCCGCAGCAAACATGAACGTGGAAACCATCCCGACCGGCTCTTTAAGCCTGGATATCGCACTCGGCCTTGGCGGTGTGCCGAAGGGAAGAATTATCGAGGTATATGGACCGGAGTCTTCCGGTAAAACAACCGTAGCGCTCCACATGGTAGCCGAAGTACAGAAACGCGGCGGAATCGCCGGCTTCATCGATGCAGAGCATGCGCTCGATCCGGCCTATGCCAAAAACATCGGTGTTGATATTGAAAACCTTTATATCTCACAGCCGGACAACGGCGAGCAGGCACTTGAGATCACCGAGACGATGGTCCGTTCCGGTGCGGTAGACATCATCATCGTGGACTCTGTTGCAGCCCTCGTTCCAAAAGCCGAGATCGACGGCGACATGGGAGATTCCCACGTCGGACTGCAGGCGCGTCTGATGTCTCAGGCACTCCGGAAACTGACTGCAGCGATCAGCAAATCCAATTGTATTGTTATCTTTATCAACCAGCTGCGTGAAAAAGTCGGTGTCATGTTCGGAAATCCGGAGACCACAACCGGCGGCCGTGCACTGAAATTCTATTCTTCCATCCGTCTCGATGTCAGAAGAATTGAAGCCTTAAAGCAGGGCGGAGAGATGGTCGGAAACCGTACCAGAATCAAAGTCGTGAAAAACAAAGTAGCTCCGCCGTTCCGCGAGGCAGAATTTGATATCATGTTCGGAAAAGGAATCTCCAAAGAAGGAGACGTTCTGGATCTGGCAGCTTCCGTCGGCATCGTACAGAAGAGCGGCGCATGGTTCGCATACGGCGGCGACAAGATCGGCCAGGGACGCGAAAATGCGAAAGCATACCTGCGCGAGCATCCGGAAATCATGGATGAGATCGAGCACAAAGTGCGCGTGGCTTACGGCCTGATCAAGGAAGAAGCGCCGGAAGGCACAGAGGAAACAGCAGCAGTTCCGGAAACCGAAGGAGACGACGAATAAATGTTTGTGACAGAGATTCGTCCTCTGAATAAAAAGAAATCACGGATCCTCTTCGATGACGGAGAGGATCTGGTTCTTTATAACGGGGAAATCCGCGCTTCCCGCATCAAAGAGCAGGAGGAGCTTCCCGATGAGGTTTACGAAAAGCTGGCAGGGGAAGTGCTGACTAAAAGGGCCAAACACCGCGCGATGTATCTGCTGCTCGGACAGATGCGGACGAAAAAAGAGCTGGAAGATAAGTTACGAAAAGACGGCTATCCCGAGAGAGCCATTGAAGAGGCTGTCTCGTACGTGGAGAGCTTTCACTATATCGACGACCGTGCATACGTGGAGCAGTATCTTGCGGGCAGCGGTGCGAAAAAAGGGAAAAAGGCAGTCCTCTATGCGCTGGCACAGAAAGGCGTGGACCGGGAACTGGTGGAATCCGTCCTGGAAGAGCAGGAGGATGCCCGCGATGAGTATGAACTTGCAAAAAGTGCCGCCTTCGCAAAGCTCGGCACGCCGCACCGGCTGGATGAAAAAGAGTACCGCCGTGCCGCCGGTTTTCTGACGCGGAAGGGATTCGGCAGTTCCGAAATCCGTCGGGCACTGGAAGAATACCAAGATTCCGCTGACGAAGAATTCTAAATATTTCCGGCGATTCCGCCACATGCCGCGAAATTATGTGCAATAAATTACATGAATATTTTTAAAACATTGACAAATTTGTGAAAACAGTATAAAATTGTAGTGTTGTAAATGTGCAATGAAAACTAAATAAGGAGGTGCTCCGGTAATGAGTACAGGTATTACAATTCTGCTGGTATTCATTGCTGTAGTAGTCACGCTGCTTATTGCGGTTCCTGTTACCAGGAAAATTGCTGTGGACAATAAAATCAAGCAGGATGCTGAAAAAATTGGCACAGCGGAAGAAAAGGCGAGAAACATCATAGATGAAGCACTGAAAACTGCCGAAACTAAGAAACGGGAAGCCCTGCTGGAGGCGAAGGAGGAGTCTCTTCGTACGAAGAATGAAGTAGAAAAAGAGACCCGAGAGCGCAGAGCGGAACTGCAGAAATATGAGAAGCGCGTTTTATCGAAAGAAGAATCTGTAGATAAAAAAGCGGACGTATTGGAGCGTCGTGAAAACGAAATTGCAGCAAAAGAGGCAAGCGTCAGAAAGAAAGAAAAGGAAGTAGACGGTCTACACGAAAAAGGAGTACAGGAACTGGAAAGAATTTCCGGTTTTACCTCCGAGGAAGCAAAAGAGTATCTGTTAAAATCTGTGGAAGACGAAGTAAAAATCGACACAGCAAAGCTCTACAAAGAGCTGGAGAGCAGAGCAAAAGAGGAAGCAGGCCGTAAGGCAAAAGAGTATGTGGTAACAGCTATTCAGAAATGTGCTGTCGATCACGTATCCGAGAGTACCATCTCCGTGGTACAGCTTCCGAGCGATGAAATGAAAGGCCGCATCATCGGCCGTGAAGGACGAAACATCCGTACACTCGAAACCATGACAGGCGTTGACCTGATCATCGACGATACACCGGAAGCAGTCGTTCTTTCCTCATTCGATCCGATTCGCCGTGAGGTGGCAAGAATTGCTCTGGAAAAACTGATCGTAGACGGAAGAATCCATCCGGCCCGCATCGAAGAGATGGTAGAAAAGGCCCGCAAAGAAGTAGAACAGAATATTCGCGAGGAAGGCGAGGCAGCCGCACTGGAAGTCGGTGTACACGGACTTCATCCGGAGCTGATCCGTCTCCTTGGAAGAATGAAATTCCGTTCCAGCTACGGACAGAATGCATTAAAGCATTCGATCGAGGTAGCACAGCTTTCCGGTCTCCTCGCAGGAGAGATAGGATGCGATGTCCGCATGGCAAAACGTGCCGGACTGCTTCATGATATCGGTAAATCCATCGACCATGAGGTAGAAGGATCTCACATTCAGATCGGTGCAGATCTCTGCAAAAAGTACAAAGAATCTCAGATTGTGATCAACACAGTAGAATCACATCACGGGGATGTAGAGCCCCAGTCTCTGATTGCATGTATCGTTCAGGCAGCGGATGCAATTTCCGCAGCAAGACCGGGTGCAAGAAGAGAAACACTCGAAACATATACCAACAGATTAAAACAGTTGGAAGACATCACGAATTCGTTCAAGGGTGTCGAAAAATCTTTTGCTATTCAGGCTGGTAGAGAAGTCCGCATCATGGTTGTTCCTGAGCAGGTATCCGATTCTGAAATGGTACTGCTCGCAAGGGATATCTCGAAACAGATCGAAGCTGAACTGGAATATCCGGGACAGATCAAGGTCAATGTTATCCGCGAGAGCCGTGTAACGGATTACGCGAAATAAAAGACTTTCTACGAAACAATTTAATAACGAAATCAAAAAGAGGCTGTGGACATGAGCAATCATGTTCCACAGCCTTTTCAGTGTGTATAAGAACAGTAAGTTTCAAAAGAATTTATACGTGCCGTATCCGGTTCGAGCGCATTTTCTGAGGTGTAGAGCCATACAGCTTTTTGAAGGTCCGCATAAAAATTTTGTAATTCGACAGCCCGTTTTTCTCCATCAGTACCGTGATCGTTTCGTCGGAATTCTGTAAATCTTCGTACAGGTGCATCGTGCGCACATCGTTCAGATATTCGAGAAAGGTCTGTCCGGTATACTTTTTAAAGAGCCGGCAGAAATACTCCTTCGAGAGCGCCAGGGAATCCGCGGCTGTTTCGAGGCTTAACGGTTCCGGGTAATGCACTTTCACCCAGTTCATAACGTGTGTCACGCGCTGCAGATCGCGCTGTGAACCCGTGAGGGATGCCGAAGGGATCTGGTGGGAATACGACCGGCAGAGATGGTACAGAAATTCGTACAGTCGTGAGGTAAAGAGAAGCTGGTATGAATCGGAAGGATTCTGCCGGATCTCGTTCATCTCCGAGAGCAGTGCGCGGAGCGGAGCCGGCTGTTCCGAGCAGGGAATGATCGTGTCGAAACGCATCGTATCAAAGTCCGGCAGATATTGGCGCATCTGGCTTGCGGAAATCTGCAGCAGAAGATATGTACAGGTGTTGGAGCGCGTCATATGGAGGTCGCCGGAGTTGATGATAATCAGATCGCCCTCGTTTAACCGATACTCCGTTGCCTGGACAATCGCGGAAAACTGTCCCCTGATCAGATAGAGAATTTCCACATATTCGTGCCAGTGCGCCGGAAAAACAAAAGCGGGCGCATCCTGCAGCTCAAAACGGACGTGCAGCAGATCGGTTTCGTGTATTGTTTCGTAAAAGCAGGATTCCATAAGTACCTCCAGGATGTGATAGAAATATACGTCAATTATAATCAAAAAAGATAAGAATATTGTACCAGAAATTGGGCGAAATATCAATATCAACCAGAGAAAGGACAAGAAAGGAACTAGAAGTTACACGAAAAAGGGAAGATAATGGAGACATTAGCACGAAACAAAGTTTGGGAGGAACAAAGACATGAAAGCAAAGGTAAGAACCTTTAACGGAACTACATCTCCGGAAGTAACCCAGCGTGAAACAGATCACCGCAAACTTGCCCGCGAGGCAGCAGCAGAGGGATTCGTTCTTCTGGAAAACAAAGATCATTTCCTGCCGCTGGCAAAGGGCAGCAAGGTAGGTCTTTACGGAGCAGGTGCGATCCGCACCATCAAAGGAGGCACCGGTTCCGGCGATGTCAATGAGCGTGACAGCGTTAATATTTTCCAGGGCATGAAAAATGCAGGCTACGACGTAACAAGCAGTGAATGGCTGGAGGATTACGATAAACTCTACGTACAGGCAAGACTGGACTGGAAAAATGAGATTTTCACAAAATTGAACGGAGACGACACAAAATTCTTTGATGCGTACTCTGCAACCCCGTTCTTTATGCCATCCGGAAACCCAATCGATGAAGAGAAAGCAGCAGCCGACGGTGCAGACACCGCATTCTTCGTTCTGGCACGTATCGCAGGAGAGAACAAAGACCGTTTTGATACGGAGGGTGACTACTTCATCTCCAAAGAAGAGAAAGCTATTCTGGCACAGGTTTCCAGATGCTATAAAAACGTTGTTCTTGTTATCAACACCGGCGGCCTGATGGATCTGGCATTCGTAGAAGAATTTGACAATATCCGCTCTATTTTACAGTACGTACAGGCAGGCCAGGAAGGCGGAAATGCATTTGCTGATGTTGTAAGCGGCGATGTAACCCCATCCGGAAAAATGACAGATACCTGGGCAAAAGATTACTATGATTATCCGGGTGCAGAGGTTTACAGCTACAAGAGCGGCGACTTCATGAAAGAAAAATACGAAGAGGGTATCTTCGTTGGATACCGTTACTTCGATACCTTTGAAGTACCAGTCCGTTACTCCTTCGGTTACGGTATGTCCTACACCGATTTCGAGATCAGAACCGATGACATCAAAGTAAGCGGCCGCGGCATGATGAATCCGAAAGTAAGCGTGACTGTTACCGTCACCAACACCGGCGATACTTATGCAGGAAAAGAAGTTGTACAGATCTACGCTTCCTGCCCGCAGGGCAGACTGGTGAAAGAGTTCCGCCGTCTGGCAGGCTTTGGAAAAACAAAACTGCTGGCTCCGAAGGAATCCCAGACCATGACCATCACCTTCCCGCTGTATCAGCTGACTTCCTATGAGGAGGAAAGCGCATCCTGGATTCTGGAGCCGGGCATGTATGGTATCTGGATTGGAAATGATCTGAATACATCTGTTCTCTCCGGCGCGCTGGAGCTGGACGAGAAAGCAGTCATGACAGCGTGTGAAAATATCTGCCCGCTGAAAGAGGAATTGAATGAGATTGTTCCTGATGCAGAAAAAGTTCAGGCAAGAGAGGCTGCATGGCAGAAGGAAGTAAAAGAAAAGAGAATGAGCGTGATCGAGCTTAAAGCATCTGAGATCCCAACTGAGAAAGTAGATTACCAGCCGGTACCGGAAGAGCTTCCTGGAAAAGCAGGAAAGATTGTGGAATCCCTTTCTGTGGATCAGCTGGCACTCCTTGCAACCGGTGATCCGGGAAGAGCACAGGGCAACGCGCTTGGCTCCGCAGGAATTTCTGTTCCGGGAGCAGCAGCGGAGACATCCCCGTGTGCTTCGGAGGAGCCGTGGAATGTAACCACGATTGCTCTGGTCGACGGACCTGCAGGTCTTCGTCTGAAGAGAGAATACCAGGTAGACAACGGAGAGATCGTAGCGAGCGATTTCCTGGCGGCACTGGAAGGCGGATTCTTCAGCAAACCGCAGGAAAAACGCGGAACAACCTATTATCAGTTCTGTACCGCAATTCCGGTTGGAACACTTCTGGCACAGAGCTGGGATGTAGAACTGATCAAGAGAGTCGGCGAGATGATCGGCCATGAGATGGAGCTGTTCAACGTAACACTGTGGCTGGCACCTGGCATGAACATCCACAGAAATCCGCTCTGCGGAAGAAACTTTGAATATTATTCCGAGGATCCGCTGCTTGCCGGTATGATGGCGGCTGCCATGACACTCGGTGTACAGAAGGTACCGGGCTGCGGAACTACGATCAAACACTTTGCATGCAACAACCAGGAGGACAATCGTATGGGCTCCGATTCCATCTTGTCCGAGCGTGCGCTGCGTGAGATCTATCTGAAAGGCTTCGAGATCGCAGTCAAAGATGCACAGCCGATGTCCATCATGACATCCTACAACCTGATCAACGGCGTACACGCTGCAAACTGTTACGATACCTGCACGAAAGCAGCGAGAGATGAGTGGGGATTTGCAGGAGCTATCATGACCGACTGGACAACCACCAACGTACAGATCCAGGGCGAGTGTACCGCAGCGGGCTGCATGAGAGCCGGAAATGACATGGTAATGCCGGGTCTGCCGGAGGATCACGAGAATATCAAGAAAGAGCTCGCGGATGGAACTCTGACGATGGCAGAATTGAAACGCTGCATCTATAACACGGTAAATATCGTACTGCAGTCCAATATGTACGAGGGCGCAGTCAGCTACCTTGATCAGTTCGATGATCTGGATACCTATCTTGTCGTGAAATAAAAGAAGTGAAAAATATCTTATGGGGATATACAAAAAGCAGGGTTTGAAATGAACGGACATTTCGGTGCGTGAGACATTGGGGGACCCTGAAAAGAGGAAAGAAGTGCCATTCGCAGATGGGGGTCTGCGGAGCAGGCACTTCTTTTACGTATATCGTCTATGAACCGTGAATACATTGACAGTAAGGCAGAAAATAAGGAGGCGCAAAAAGCAAATGAGAGAACGGGATGAGAATGCATATATTCGTTTTTTTGCCCTCTGGTTTGCGGCCGGTATGACCCTCGGTGTACTGCTGCTGTTTGCGGCATCCCACACGGGAATGAAGGAGGGAAATAGCGTCCGCCTCTTTCAGGCGGAGGCGTTTTTGGGAAGAAAAATTTCCGCAAAGGCCTGCTTTTCCTATCTTTTAAAGGTACGGTTAGCACCGGCATTTGCGGGACTTCTCTTTGGATTGACGGCAATCGGTGCGTATTTTGCCACTGCTGCCGTTTGGGCATATGGTTTTCTGTGTGGCGTCTTTCTCTCGGCTGCCTATCTGCAGAACGGAATGGCAGGTCTTTTATTCTTTTTTCTGGCTCTTTTTCCGCAGATTTTCCTCTACCTTGCCGCGTTATTTCTGATGGCTGCTGCGTGCAGCCGGATGGCAGAGACGAATCACCTTGCCGGCGGCATACAGAAAAAGGAATATTTCTGCTTTGGCGTGCGCTACTTCTTTGCACTGATCCTGCTTCTGTGGGGTATTCTGCTTGAGAGTTATGTCAATCCGTGGTTTCTTGCGAAAATCCTGTAAAAACGGTCGGAAAAGGGAATTGCATTTTTGAAAAAACGTGTATATAATTAAAAGCATTGTTACCCTTTATCGGGCAGTGAGAGGGAGAAAAAAGCAAAAAGGAAAAAAGCTATGCAGGAAACGATACAGTCATTTACGGACTATCTACAGACGGAAAAGAAAGCGTCAAAAAATACAGAAGTCTCCTATCAGCGCGATCTTCGAAAGCTGGCAGTTTTTTTGAAGGAGCACGGAATAGAAAAACCGGAGCAGATGAATGCAACGGTTTTAAATTCTTATTTATTATATCTGGAGCGGGAACACTTCTCCCCGGCAACGATCTCGCGCAGCATTGCGGCGATTCATATGTTTTGCCAATATGCATGTCAGGAGGGAAAAATGGTATCTGACCCGTCGAAAGCACTGCAGCCACCGAGGGTTGAGCGGAAAATGCCGGAGATCCTTTCCATCGCAGAGGTCGATCTGCTGCTTCGCCAGCCCAAAACCGACACGCCAAAGGGGATCCGCGACAAAGCAATGCTGGAAATGCTGTATGCGACCGGTATCCGTGTCAGTGAGTTGATCCATTTGAAAACACAGGATGTCAATCTTATGATGGGCTATATCACCTGCCGCGATGAAAAGGAGCGGATCGTTCCGTTCGGCGGACCGGCGAAAAAGGCGTTGGAGCAGTATCTGGGGAGTGCGCGCGCAGCCCTGATGCATGGACGGGATGATGATGTATTGTTTGTCAACTGCTCCGGAGGTCCGATGAGTCGTCAGGGATTCTGGAAAATTCTGAAATCCTATGCGAAATCCGCAGGCATTACGGCGGATATTACACCGCATACCCTGCGCCATTCGTTTGCAACTCATCTGCTGCAAAATGGTGCGGACTTAAAGAGTGTCCAGGAGATGATGGGACATGCCGATATCTCGACAACGCAGATGTATCTCCACCTTGGTGTGAATAAAATCAGGGACGTGTACCGGAAGACACATCCGAGAAAGTAAAGGTGGAACAGAAAAGTAAAACGATAGAAAAACCTCCGCCGCAGACTGGTGAAAAACTGCAGCGAAGGTTTTTGATGTTTTTAGGGTGTTGAGAAAATTTAGCACTCCTCAGCGATATCATAAATCAGGCGTTCGGTCTGATCCCAGCCAAGGCACGGGTCAGTGATGGATTTACCATAGACATGATTTCCACAACCGATTTTCTGATTGCCAGGCTCCAGATAGCTTTCGATCATAACACCTTTTACGAGACTTTCGATATCCTTGTTGCATCGTCTTGTGTGCAGAACGTCTTTGACGATACGGATCTGCTGCTCGTATTTCTTTCCGGAGTTGGAATGGTTGGCATCGATGATGGTAGCCGGGTTTACGAGATGTGTTTCGTTGTATTTCTCCAGCAGAAGCTGAATGTCCTCGTAGTGATAGTTCGGCACGGAGTTGCCGTGCTTGTTGGTCGCACCGCGGAGAATGGTGTGCGCCAGCGGATTTCCGCTTGTCTTTACCTCCCAGGTACGGTAAATAAAGGAGTGGGAGCCCTGTGCGGCAATGACGGAGTTGATCATAACAGAAAGATCACCGCTGGTCGGGTTTTTCATGCCGGCCGGAATGTCGATGCCGGAAACAGTCAGACGATGCTCCTGGTTTTCTACGGAACGTGCGCCGACCGCAACATAGGAGAGAATATCGGACAGATAGCTCCAGTTGGACGGATACAGCATTTCGTCTGCAGAAGTCAGATCAGTCTCTTCTACTACACGCATATGCATTTTACGCATGGCAATCAGGCCGTGCAGCAGGTCCGGCTTTCCTTCCGGGTCCGGCTGGTGAACGATACCTTTGTAGCCCTCACCTGTGGTACGCGGTTTGTTGGTATAGACACGCGGGATGATGATCAGTTTGTCGGATACTTTGTCGGCAACCTTTGCCAGACGGTGATTGTACTCCAGAACAGCGTCTTCGTTGTCTGCGGAGCAAGGTCCTACGATAACAAGAAATTTATCGGAATCCCCGGTAAAGACTTTTGCGATTTCAGCGTCACGCTGTTTTTTGATTTCGGTTGCGCGGGCGCTTAAGGGATATTGTTCCCGGATCTCTGTTGGGGTGGGAAGTTTTCTTACAAATTCAAGGCTCATTTTCGTTCTCCTTTATCTTAGATGCACTTCTTTTCTAGCTGCGGACAGAGGAGCGTTCTTGTGTGCCCCGTCGCAAACTATCTATAAATTATAATACATAACGCGAAGATTGTCGATATTTTTTCGGCGAAAATTCTGTTTCTCTTAAAAAAGATAGAAAAAAGGTATCAATGAACAGCAAATCCGTTTGCAGATTCCCGATGCAGGAACAAAAGTGCCATTGTCATAATGGTAAGTTCACTTGCAAGAATACCATAGAGATAGCCACGGATGCCGAAAACCGGGACGAGAAAAAGAATTGCAAGAATACGAATTACATCTCCGGCAAGGTTCTGGAAAAAAACGAGAGAAGTTTTTCCAAGGCCGTTTAAAATGCTTCCAAGTGTCGTTTCCAGATAGAGAAAAGGACTTAAAAATGAAAGGATACGCAGAAAAACGCCGACTTCTTCGTTTTGAAAAAGGAAACGTCCAAGCCACGGACCGAAAAAGAAAAAGGCAAAAACAGCGGAAGTGCCAAGCAGCACACAGAAAGAAATTGTATAACGGATCGTGTCTGATATTTGCTCCGGCGTACCGTCGGCCTGCTGTTTTGCTACGCCGGGCAGAAGCATGACGGACACCGCGTGGGTGATGGCAGATGGAAAAAAGATCATAGGAAGTGCCATACCGGTGAGAATGCCATACTGCGAGAGCGCTGCTTTCCGGGAAAGACCGAAGGTGACCAGACAGCCGGGGAGCAGAGCACTTTCAATGCTGTGGAGGACATTCAGAAGAATACGGTTCAGCGTAAGCGGAAGATTCAAAACGGCAAGCTCTCGGAAGGTATCGTACCAGAGGGTCTTTTCTTTGAAAAAAACAGAAATCGGGCGGTGTTTCTGAGGGGACCTGCTGTGCGAGACGGACAGGCAGGCCATCAGAAAGAGACACGAAAAGAGTTCGCCGGCGGCAGTACCGAATGCAGCGACAGCGGCAGAGGGGAGGCTTGTGGAAAGACAGAAAAGCCAGGCAAGGGAGGAAGCGCCCATGCGCACGAACTGTTCCAAAAGCTGGCAAAAAGAAGGCAGTGCCGTCTGATTCTGGCCAAGATACCATGCCGAGAGACAGTTGTGGATCCCGGAGGGGAGAATACCGAGTGATAAAATCCGGAGGAGCAGAATCGTCCGCGGCTCAAAAAGAAGCCGTGTTCCGATAAAATCCGCGCTGAAAAAGAGAAAGATGGAGGCGGAGAAGGAAAGTATCACTACAATGCCGCATCCGGCCGCCAGACAGATCTTTGCCCGTCTGGAATCCTTTTTGGCAAGGTACGATGCGACAAAGCGCGAGAGCACCGTCTGCATGCCGCCTGCGCCAAGGGAGAGCATCAGTGCGTAGAGTGGTGTGGCGAGCTGGTAGATACCAAAGGCTTCCGCACCGATCCGGCGCGACAGGAATATTCTATAGAGAAATCCAAGAATTCTGCAGATGATCCCGGACGCGGTCAGGATCAGTGTGCCAAGAAGAAGCGTGTTCTTTCTTGTGATTTTCAGCATGGGATAGACTCCTTTCACGGCATTGCGCAGATAGTCTAAAATATGCGAAAAAACTCCTTGACAGAACCCCGTGATAGGTGCTATTCTGAGTGAGAAATAAATCCGATTAAAACTGTCGGAATTGGAAAACGACAGCACAGGAAAAAGGAGAACCAGGAATGAAATTATCGACCAAAGGAAGATATGGTCTGCGTGCCATGATTGATCTGGCGAGTCACGAAGAAGAGGGTGCAGTGTCCATTGCCAGCATTTCAGAACGCCAGAATATCTCAGAGAGCTATCTGGAGCAGCTGGTGCGTCCGCTTCGAAAAGCCGGATTCATTGAGAGTGTGCGGGGAGCAGGCGGTGGATATGTACTTGCAAAACCGGCAGATTCCATTTCGGTAGGAGATGTTCTCCGTGTGCTGGAGGGCGGACTCGAGGCAGTCACGTGCTCGGTCAATGAAGGCCTGGGCGGCTGCGATGCGGCCGATTTCTGCGTCACGCGTTTTGTGTGGCAGAGGATCAATGAGGGAATTACGAACGCTGTGGATTCCATCAGCCTCGGAGAGCTGGTTCAGCAGAGCCGGCAATTAGAGAAAAACAGAAACAGCGATAGAAATGACAAGGAGTGAACAACAATGATTTATCTGGACAATGCGGCAACAACAAAAACAGCCCCGGAAGTTGTCGAGGCTATGCTTCCTTATTTCAGCGAATACTACGGAAATCCATCCAGTATTTATGCAATTGCAGGAAAAAGCAAAGAAGCCATCACCAAAGGAAGAGAGCAGATCGCAAACGTGCTCGG
>OLRV01002612.1_pt1 | contig 13550 bp, 15 predicted proteins | sample 1672421 | NCBI WGS metagenome assembly OLRV01 (sample SAMEA3136684, study PRJEB25190) | human gut metagenome | biome: human gut; feature: human-associated habitat; material: faeces | place: Austria | collected 2013
ATCAGGTGATGCTTTTGCAGGATACCATTGGAAAGCATCTTCTGGAAGTGGACAAGGCAGCCAGAGAACGGGAAGAAATGATCCTGAAACAGTTGGAAGAAAAAGAACCACTGCCGGATAAAGAGAAAGATCAGATGGCATGGGTAAGAGTTGTCAATCAGCACAGAGCGATTGCAGAAGAAATCATCCTGAAGGAATTGATCTATGTATAAGATGGATGAACACGGGAGATAACAGATAAATTTACAGAAAATTAAATATTGTGAGCAGGTAAGGCGTGAGTCATAGAAATGTGATTCACGTCTTTTTCTTTTGCTCTGAAAGGAAGTGATGAACATGAATAAGAAGTTCCTGAAGCATTATATGGAAACAGAACCGGAAGGCACTTCCAAGAAGTATATCTTTTTGGTGGACAATCAGGATATTGCAATGAACATTGTGATGTCCGGTTATCAGGCACTTTATCTGGGGCAGGAAGATGATGAATACTATTTCAGCGTAAACAGTTTCATAGAAGATATGCGGTCTATTCAGTTTCATGGAACCTGTCAGAGTGCGTACCACTATGTGGCTGCCTGTACGACCAAATGGATGAATGACCGGATTCTGGAATTCTGCAAGGAGGCTGGTCTGGATGGAAAAGCCGGATGGCAGTTGTTTAAAGAAAAAGAATATCTGGGGAAACTGGACAATCAGCCAGAAGTAGGGAAAGCTCTGGAACAGTTTATCCTGCGGTTTGAGCGGGAAACAAAGAATGATCCGGAATTAAGCCGCTTCCACAAGTTTGATTCAAAAGGGAAGGTCACTGGTGTGAGGGACATGGAGATTGTGGATTATATCGTGGAGAATGTGAGCTTCTTTGTAAGGGGAGAGATCCCCTATTATTATGAGCATGGCATTTTTATTGAGGACGCTAAGGGCGTAAAGCTCAAATACCGGATTCAAAAGCTAATTTATCGGGATCGGGTTAACAGCAGCACCATCCAGAGAGTTTATAATCTTTTGATTACACAGCCACAGATTTACCGGAATTCGTATGAACTGAATAAGCAGCCTGCCCACTGGATTAATTTCAGAAATGCTTATTATGATGTGTTGTCAGGCGAGCTGATAGAACATGATCCGAAGTATCTGACGATTAATCAGATTCCCTTCCCATATTATCCAGAGGACAGGGAAAAAGTCCTGGAAGGTGGGGCAAATATCAGAAAATATCTGGATTCTTCCATACCGGATAAGATAGAACAGCAGATGTTCTGGGAGTATTTCGGATATTGTATGACTACGGATACCCAGTTCCAGAAATTCTTGATGTTGAAAGGAAATGGCGGTACCGGAAAATCTGTTGCAGTTGCACTGATCCAGCATGTAATCGGAAATGAAAATACATCCAGTATTTCATTGCAGGACTTGAACAAACGGTTTTATGCTACCGGGATGTATGGAAAGCTGTTAAATGCCTGTGCGGATATTCCATGTAAAGCAATGGACACAACCGATGTACTGAAAAAGGCAGTTGGTGAAGATACACTTTTGTATGAGAAAAAGGGAAAAGATGCGGTCTTTTACAAGGCATATGCAAAGCTGCTTTTTTCAACGAATGAAATGCCACAGAATCTGGAAGATAAATCGGATGCTTTTTACAGGAGGCTCCTTGTTTTGGATATGAACCAGATGATTCCAGGAGAGGAAAGAGATATACGCTTAAAAGAAAAGATCAAGGCAGAAGCGGATTATGCAATTCATATGGCAGTGATAGCACTGAAAGATGTCTATGAACGTGGGGAGCTTATTGAAAGTGAACACAGCAAAGAATGTGTCCGGGAACTGCGAAGGGCATCGGACAGTGTCTGTGCATTTCTGGATGAAAAACTGGTACAGGCAGAAGGAAAACGAATGAAGCGTAGTGAAGTGTACCGCATGTATGAGGAATACTGTAAAGACAATGACCGCCAGGGACATGGAAAATCAGGATTTTTCAAAAGCATGGAGGGCAAAGGATATCAGGTAAGGAAATACAACGGCGAATATTGTTATCTGGATATTGCTATCAGGGAAGAAGATTTCCATCCTCTGGAAGCAGGGGAAAAGAGTCCTTTTGATAAGCCTTCCGAACAGATAAAACTGAATATATAGATTGCATTTTGGGGCATTTGGGGCAAAAAGGGCAAAAGGAGATGAGATCAGAGCAGGACGCAAAAAATGAAAAAGCTGTTAGATGCTCACAAAAATGCCCTGTTTGCCCTGGGTAAAATAAAAAGAAAGAACGAGGTATATGATTATGAGAATGATGAAAACCAACAAAAACGAGAAAATTATGGTGATCGGGATTGATCACGGCTATGGCAACATGAAAACGGCAACCAGATGTTTCCCTTCCGGTGTAGCCAGATACGAAAAGGAGCCAATCTTCCAGAATAACCTTCTTGTTTACAATGACATGTATTACCAGATTGGTGAGGAACACAAGGAGTTCTGTGCGGAGAAGACCCAGGACGACGACTATTATGTACTGACATTGGCTGCGATTGCAAGAGAACTGGAGGGAAAAGGAATGAACAGTGCAAAAGTTCACATTGCAGCCGGATTGCCTCTGACCTGGGTGGCTACGCAGAAAGAGGATTTTCAGAAATATCTGCTTCAAAACGAGAGAGTGGATTTTATGTTCCGCAATAAACAGTATCACGTCGAGTTTGAAGGAGCGGATATCTATCCACAGGGATTTGCAGCAGCTTTTTACCGCTTGCAGGATTTCAAGGGAATCAATATGCTGGCTGATATTGGAAATGGAACTATGAACATCATGTATATCAACAACTCCCGTCCGGTGGAAAAGAAATGCTTTACAGAAAAATATGGAACACACCAGTGTGTGCTTGCAGTCAGGGAAAGTTTGCTGAAAGAATTGGGAACGGTGGTAGATGATCTTGTGATTGAACAGGTGATCCGTACCGGGACAGCAGACATCGGAGAAAAGTATCTGACTGTAATTCGTAAGGCTGCCAGTGATTATACAAGAGAAATTTTTCATAAGCTGAGAGAACGGGAATACAATCCGGAACTGATGCGTTTATATGTAGTTGGTGGCGGTGGCTGCATGATTCAGAACTTCGGAGAATATGACAAAGAACGGGTGACGATTGTGCGAGACATCTGTGCAACAGCCAAAGGGTATGAAGCTATGACAGTAAGAAAAATTCAGAAAAGCGGAGGGATGCTGGTATGAGAAAAGAACGGAAAATCATCAACACCAATATACGACTGAATCTTTGTGACGAGCAGGATCGGCAGGCATGGGAATATCTTCAGACCATGGACAGACAGAAATATAAATCCTATACAAAAGCAGTTGTGGCAGCGTTGAACGATTATTTTGCCAGAGAGTACCGGAATGAAGAAGACCCATATCTGGAAAGCAGAGAAAAGGAAGATGCTTTTCTGGAAAGAGTAGAGACAGCTATCCGGGATGGAGTGAAAGAATCTGTTCCGATGGCTATGGCGAAGAATCTATTTGAAATGATTACGCCATTTGTAAAAGAATCGGTGGGAGAAAACCAACCATTTGGCAGATTAGAGGAAAAGCCTAAGAAACAGGACACGGAAGATGCAATGGACTGGGAGCAGGAAGCAGATATGGATGCAGCGTTAGAGTTTGCGGATAGTTTTTAGATAATGGCAAAAATAAAGCAGTCCGAATAAGCAAGATTGAATCGGGCTGCTTTAAGTAGAACTATTTCTTTTCCGGGAATATGGTCGTTTGTCATCTGTCAGATCCAACAGATAGTCAACACTGGTATTATGGAATTCTGCCAGCTTGATCAGAATCTGAGTGGGAATATCAACATCGCCACACTCGTAATTACTATAAATGCGTTGGCTGCAGTTTAAGATTTCGCCCATATTTTTCTGTGTCAGGTCACGATCCTCACGGAGATCACGAATTCTTTTATACATGCTTTCACCTCACGCTTAATAATAAACTAGCGAGATATTCACTATTGAGATACAGCGAGAAATTCGCTACAATGAGTTTATAAACTTAGGAGGACAGAGAAGAATGAAAAAGAAGATACAGAGAATTTTGATATGGATTTTTGAACTGAGTTTATTCTGTGGATATTTTTATATTTTATTCGTGAATCTGGTATGTGGACTTGGCTATGGGGGAATAAGCAGTAGAGGACAGGCAATAAAAATCTTAATAGTTTCATTTATCTTGGCTGTGGCACTTCCGGGATTGATCTGGTATCAGCACCGTAGGATTATGAAACTGGAAAAGTTATTGGACGAGATCTATGATATTTTCGATAAAATAAAGTAGCAGTCATGTTGCCAGTTAATTGGTGCAGAGAGTATGTGATATGGTTTGAACAGCTGGATTATATGGGATATCCTTCAGGAGAAGTCACATTTGAACGAATAGTTTCAATGGTTGCGATTATGGCAGGAATTGTCGGATGTGTAATTCTTGTATGGGGTGGAATTGAGCAGTATAGAAAGATATGGGATGATATTTATAAAATGGTTTTGATAGCCAGCTTTTCCTTTATTGCGGTATTAGGAAACTTGATACGGGAATATTTGCCATTTAATCTGCTGTTTGTGATTTTTGTCATAAATGTAGGGGCTGTTCTGATTAGAATATATTTGAATAATAAGAATGTTGGCTATTGAACAATAAATCGAATTTATTTGCTATAATGAATTTCTATATTTTCTTGTCAGTCAGTCCTAACGGTGTTACACTGAAAGAGTATAGAAACTCAAACGATGTTACCTATTGTAGGGACTGGAGCTTTATAAGGTAACATTTTTTTATATGAGAAAGTTAGATAAAACTAATTGCTGAAGGAGATAAGCTATGATGTTTTATGAAAGAGGAGACAAAAGTAAAAAAAGCAGCGGAAGAAAGTGGACAGGTGTAATATGAGAACAGTAACAACAGAGGACAATCCATATAAGGTTGCTGGAGATATACTTTTTGCGTCTTCGGAAGTGGAATCGGATTTCAGAAGTGTTGATTTATATGGATCTTCTGTCCGGAGAAAAAAAGAAGATGCTATATGTTCAAGATTTCATCTTGAGAATGAAAGTGGTACAGGAGATATCGCCGTATATCAGACATTTCCAGGAATGGAGCTGGTCTATAATGATATGCATATGGAATATTGTAATAAGATGCAGAGTCCACGTCCTGGATTTATTGAAATTAATTATTGTCGGGAGGGGCGGTGTGAGTGTGCGTTTGGAGAGCGTAGTTATTGCTATATGGCAGCGGGAAATTTATCCATTTGTACCTTGCATAAGAAATCACATACATCAACATTTCCTACTTCCCATTATCATGGGATAACGATAACGATTGAGTTGGAAGAAATTACAGATGAGATGAGAAGAATCTTGAAACTTCTTTCTATTAATCTTACTCGAATTTCAGAGTTTGCAGGAAAACAGGATTTTTATATGGTTCGTGCAAATGAAACTGTCCAACATATATTTTCGGAATTATATACTGTTCAGGAACATATAAAGCCTAGTTATATCAGAATAAAGCTTCTGGAGCTTTTATTGATACTAACAGAAATGGATTTTGACAGGATTAAGAACGACTATGTTTATTTCTCAAAATCGCAAAGGAACTGTACCAGACAGATTCATGATTTTATTGTAGGACATATCAAAGAACATTATACAATTGAGGAGTTGGCAGAGCGTTTTGAAATATCACCTACGGCAATGAAACGTTGTTTTAAGGGAATGTATGGTGCACCTGTTTATGCGTATCTCCGGACTTATCGTTTACAAATTGCTGAAAAATTATTACGGGAGGGGAATTTATCTGTAGGTGAAATCGCAACAGAAATCGGATATACAAATCCCAATAAATTTACTTCGGCATTTCGAGGTGAATATGGAATGACACCAACGGAGTATAAAAAGAATGTCTGATTGGATAGAAACTAGTCTGCCAGGTCATTGAGTTTCATATTAGTACCAGATAAAATATGTATTGGTTAGATAATACTAACTAATGCATATTTTTTATTTAGGAGGATTATAATGAAACAGAGAAAATTATTAACAAGTTTGTTTTTAGCAGCAACTTTGTCTATTTCTTTATTGACGGGATGTGGAAATACAAGCAGTAGCACATCTGAAACAAAGCAAACAGAAAACAGTGCTACAGAAGAACAGACTACAAGCGTACAGAAGGAAAGTGAAACTGATGAGAATCAGGATGCAGCAGATCAGCTTTTATGCGATCTGAAAGGTACTTATCAGGAACTGTGGCCGGTTATTCTGGCAGATGAATACGATCAGCTGTGGCTCGATGACAGTGCTGCAATTGTAGGAGAGGATAATGCTCAGGCGGCTGTTGAAAAAATGTCTTCTATGGTAACTGGAACAGTCACCGGTGAAGAAGCAGTGGAAACCTACAAGGATGGAAATATGGCATACGACTGTGAATTTTTACAGAATATAGATCAGTTCACGTTTGACGGAACAACAATATCTGGTGTGGATGAAGAGGGGAATGATGTATTCAGTCATTCTTATCATTACGTAGGTATGGAAGAAACGCGTGGTCTGTACATCTACGAAAGTGATGATGCTGATTCCGGCGAGTTTACCTATTTCTGTATCGCTCCGGATACGATGAAAACTACATGGCACATTGAGTTCAGATATGGAAGTGACCTGGATGCATTGGAAAAATATGATGCAGGTGAATATGCTTATTGGCTGGCAGCAGGAATTTCTGTTGACTATACGAAAGCCGATGTTGAGAACTGTATACAGTTATTCTGTAAAGAGAATCTGTCTGAATAGTGAAAATAAATTTGAGTCGGTGGAAATCGGAGAGATTCTGATGCCACCGGCTTTTTGAGGAGGATATAAGGTCATGAGCAAAAAGAAAAATGCCGAGTTATCCCGGATGTGGGGATTTGCAGGGAAACGTCATTGGTTGACTATTGCCAGCTGCATTCTGGCAGGAATATCCACGGTGCTTTCTATTATTCCATTTGTCTGTATCTGGTTTGTGATTCGGGATATCTTGTATGCGATGAAAAAGGGAGATTTGTCACTGGCAGCTTCCAGTGGGCATTATGCGTGGCTTGCAGTAGCATTTTCGTTACTTAGTATTTTATTATATTTTGTAGCATTATGTTGTTCGCATCTGGCAGCATTTCGTACAGCTACCAATATGAAAAAAGAGGCAATGCACCATATTGTCACGTTACCGCTTGGATATTTCAGTCAGAATGCCAGTGGCAGACTTCGGAAAATTATTGATGACAATGCTGGACTGACCGAAGGGTTTCTGGCACATCAGTTGCCGGATCTGACCGGTGCAGTTGTTATGCCGGTTGCAGTCATCAGTTTGTTGTTTGTCTTTGACTGGAGACTTGGAATCTGTTGTTTGATTCCACTGGCAATCAGTGTATTTTTCTTAAAGAAAATGATGGGTGGAGATAATGCCGATTTTATGTCGGGATACATGACCGCACTGGAAAATATGAATAAAGAAGCGGTAGAATTCGTTCGTGGAATCCCGGTTGTAAAGGTATTCCAGCAAACCATTTACTCATTCAAAAACTTTCATGCAGCGATTGAAGAATACAAAAAATATGCCAGTGGATATGCAATCTGCTGTCGTATCCCATTGACGGGATTTAACATTACTTTAAATGGAACTTTTATTTTGCTGATCCCAACTGCACTGATGCTTTTTTCGGCAGCAAGTGGACAGGCGGATCGTCAGAAACTGTTTTTAGATTTCCTGTTTTACAGTCTGTTTACGCCAGTTTGTACAACAATGATGAATCGAATCATGTTTGCAAGCGAACAGTTAATGGCGGCAAAAAGTGCAGTAAGCAGAATAGAAGCAATTTTGCAGGAAAAACCGCTTAAAGAATCAAATACACAAAAACAGCCAAAGGATGCTTCTGTTGTATTCGAGGATGTTTCTTTTACTTATCCAGGTGCTAAGAAAAAAGCATTGTATCATGTAAGCTTCGAAGTCCCTGATGGTAAGAAAATTGCATTAGTCGGAGCTTCCGGTAGTGGCAAATCTACAGCGGCCAGTCTGATTCCACGTTTTTATGATGTGCAGGAAGGAGACGTCTTAGTGGGTGGTGTGGATGTTCGTGAGATTGCTAAAAATGACCTCATGGAGCAGATTGCATTTGTGTTCCAGAACACCCGTCTTTTCAATGATACCTTACTTGAAAATATTAGAGCTTCCAGGCCAGATGCCACACGTGAAGAAGTGATGAGAGCGGCAGAAGCAGCACAATGTCAGGATATCATAGAGAGACTTCCAAATGGTTTGGATACTATAGTTGGAAGTGGAGGAACCTATCTGTCGGGTGGTGAAAATCAGCGGATTGCATTAGCACGTGCAATTCTGAAAGATGCACCAATTATTATACTTGATGAAGCGACAGCTTTTGCAGATGCGGAAAATGAGCATCAGATCCAGCTTGCCTTTGAAGGACTGACCAGCGGAAAAACAGTACTTATGATTGCACATCGTCTGTCCACGATTCAGGATGCAGATATGATTCTGGTCTTTGGTGATGGAAAAATAATAGAACGAGGCAATCATGATGAATTGCTGAAACAGAATGGTGTCTACGCATCCATGTGGAAAGAATATCAGACACAGATTATCTGGAAGGTTGGAACGACTGTGAGAAAGGAGGAAAATCATGATTAACAGATTACAGAAAAAATACGCTCTGAGTGTCCAGGGTGCAAAGGATCTTTTTAAAGCAATTGTTTATTCTGTACTGGCAAATATCAGTCTGATGCTCCCGGTTGCCCTACTTGCAATAGTATTAAATACGATGCTTCCTATGGCTCTTGGAATGGAAGAAAAAGTGGCAGGATTTGCAGGATATACAGTTGTTGGAATTATCATTTTAGTGATTATTTTTGTCCTTCATTATCTGCAGTATACAAAAGCCTATATTGGTACCTATGAGGAAAGTGAACGTAGACGCATTACACTTGCAGAAAAGCTCAGGACGTTACCGCTTGGATTTTTCCATGAACGTGACCTTGCTGATCTGACAAGTACAATTATGGGCGACTGTGCCAGTTTTGAGCATGCGTTTTCCCATACAGTTCCGCAATTTTTTGGAGCACTTATTTCTACAAGTATTGTGTGTCTGGTACTTCTTGTTATGAACTGGAAAATGGGAATTGCTCTTTTGTGGGTTGCACCGGTGGCATTTGCAATTGTTCTTCTTTCACGCAAGTGGCAGGAACTGCTTGCAAAGAAATATATGACAACAAGAATTGATCTGTCAGAAGGAATACAGGAATGTCTGGAAACGGTACAGGATATTAAGGCATGTAATCAGGAGAAAACTTATCTGGAGAAACTGGATGCGAAATTGGATGCAGCAGAAAAAGCGCAGATTTCCAGTGAAATGGTCAGTGCGAGTCTTCTTACAACCGGTCAGATGGTCTTACGGCTTGGACTGGCAACGGTTATTGTTGTGGGAAGTTCGCTGATTTTAAAGGAAAAAATTGATCTGTTTACTTATATTCTATATTTGATCGCAGCCTCCCGTCTGTATGATCCACTTTCTGGAGCTATGGCGAATATGGCAGAACTTTTTGGTGTGAATTTACAGGTAAAACGCTTGAAAGAAATCCAGGAATATCCGTTAGAAAACGGGCAGACAGAGTATCACACCAAAGGATATGATGTGATTTTTGACCATGTGAAGTTTTCTTATGAAACAGGAAAAACAGTTTTAAAAGATGTATCTTTTACTGCAAAACAGGGACAGGTGACTGCATTAGTAGGACCATCCGGCGGTGGTAAGAGCACCATAGCAAAACTGGCAGCTAAATTCTATGACGTGGATGGTGGGAAAATTACACTTGGTGGTGCAGATATCGCAAAAATTGATCCAGTCGCATTGATGAAAGATTTTTCGATTGTTTTTCAGGATGTTGTTCTTTTCAATAATACAATTATGGAAAATATCCGTGTCGGACGAAAAGGTGCAAGTGATGAGGATGTTATTGCTGCAGCAAAGGCTGCAAAATGTCATGATTTTATCGAAAAATTGCCGCAGGGTTATCAGACGGTAATCGGAGAAAATGGTTCTACGCTTTCTGGCGGGGAGTGCCAACGTCTTTCCATTGCCCGTGCACTTTTAAAAGATGCACCTGTTATTTTACTGGATGAAGCAACTGCTTCTTTAGATGTGGACAGTGAAACACAGATACAGGAAGCGATATCTGAACTAGTCAGTGGGAAGACAGTTCTGGTAATCGCTCATAGGATGAGAACGATTGAAGCAGCGGCTCAGATCGTTGTTCTGGATAAAGGTGTTGTGGCAGAAAAAGGAAACCATGATACGCTTATGAAGAAAAATGGTCTATATCGTAAGCTGGTTGATCTGCAGACGGAAGCAGCAAATTGGAAACTTAGTGTATAGAACAAAAGGCACTGAAAACCATAGAATTATTGGTTTGCAGTGCCTTTTTTGAGCAAAGAGAAAAAATACAGTGAATTTAAGTTTTGCTAAGTTTCACTAAATTCTATTCGTTTGATTTCCGCCACTGTTTTGAGGGTTTCCGTTTTCCACAATCATCACAGGTATACGGCCAGTTGATTTTCCATTCAAAATATTCATCTCTGGTAATCGCACCAGATTTCAGTTCTTCTTTTCTAAGAGTCCATTCTTTCAAAAAATCATTGAGAACCCCATAATTAAACCACATGCCAACAGGTGGATGGACTGGCCAGTCGTCAGAGTCATGATAGCGGACGGCGGTATCTTCACTGGAATTGCATTTTTCACCGGGATAAGTCTCTAATTGAAATAGTTTGATCATACCGGGATTAAATTCATCAATCCAAAAAAGTGTTTCCATTAATTCTTCGGCATTCATTATAGTTGGTTCATACAGAGCAATTGGGTTCACATCGAGAATTTTAGCCATTTCAGTAACCAGATCTTTACGGGGAACCCGGTAGTTGGTTTCGTATTGAGCAAGGCGATTTGCACCTTTATCGCCCCAGCCGAGAGCTGCACCGAGTTCTGCCTGTGTCATATTCCGGAATGTCCGGATTTTTTTTATTTTATCACCAATCGTCATATCAGATTTCCTGCTTTCTATTTGATAATTCCATTTTACTATCAAAATCTCAAAATGTAAACAGAAACATTCGCATTTGAGCGAATAAAAAACTTGACATTAACATTAAAGCGAAATATAATGACAGTATAATCAATATTCGCATAAAAGCGAATGGACAAGGCTGAGATGAAAAAAATCAAATTTTTTATGAAAAATATGACCTTATCGCCTCTGCCACGTGTGATTAGTAGAAAAAGGTTTTGAATAGGAATTCAAGAGCTTTTCCGCACCTTGAAAATTGAATGAGCTGTATAGGTGCCCTTAGAGGATTAAAGGACAACACAGAGTTCCACCGCTATACCAGAGAGTAGTATGTGGAAATCGAAGATACTCCGGCAACGGCTGGTATGCTTGAAAAGAAGCTGGCAGCATTCAGAAAAGTTCTGATAGAGGTCAAATGTAACGTTGACACCGCCTGTACGAATGGAAGCCAACACGCCGAACAGAAAAAGATTCATCATTAGGTAAAACCAGAAACAACAGGAGAAGGTACTGACAACGGGCATGAAACCGCTGTCTGGGAGGTGATGCAAAAGAATACGGAGGAAAGGAGGTATGTGCATCATGAGAAAGACAACAGAGTATAACACTGAAAATCGTCTGACTGTGGACATTGAAGGCTTAATGGCAATGTTATCCTGTGGTGCTGTCACAGCAAGAAAAATTGCAGATTGTGCAGAAGCAAAGATCATTGTTGGCAGACGTGTTCTCTATAACGTAGATAAGATAAAAAAATATCTTGATGCAATGGCAGTGTAATGGATGAGAACAGGAGAAAACAACGAATTTCCTTCGGAATGAGAGTGCAAAGAAAAATTAGTGTTTTTCAAGAATTTACCCTTGGAAATCCTAAAATATTATGTTAATCTGTGAACAGATATCAGACAGATTATGACTGATACGAACAGGACAAAAATCATTCCGAATAACAAACAACGAATGTGAAAGGAATGATTAGTATGGCAAGAAAAGACAATAAAGGCAGAAATTTAAAAACTGGAGAAAGTCAGCGTCCAGACGGACGTTATATGTATCGTTACAAAGATGAGCTTACCGGAAAGCGTGTTACAATCTATGACATGGATCTGGCAAGTCTGCGTGAGCAGGAAAAGAAAATCAATAAAGATATTGACAATCAGCTTATTACGGACACATCTGTAAAGAAATTGACGGTAAATGGATTATTTGAGCGATATATGGCGACAAAGAATATCCGGGAAAAAACGAAAAAGGACTACTGGCGAACATGGAATTATCGGATAAAGAATACTCTTGGAAACATCCGTGTAGTTGATTTTAAGACATCTCATGTACGGACATTTTTTTCAGGACTTTCGGATGAGGGTTTGGCACACAGCACGATTAAAAGTATGTATGCTTTATTAAACCCAGCATTTAATATGGCTGTGGAGGATGGGATTATCCGTAAAAATCCGGTAACAGGAACTCTTGGCGATTATGGTGCTGCTGCAAAGGAGAAAGAGGCATTAACGCTGGAACAACAAGAGAAGCTTCTGAAATTTGTGGAGAACAGTAAGGTGTATAAGCCGCATTTGCCAATGATGCAGATTATGTTTGGAGCCTGCCTGAGAATAAGTGAAACAATCGGATTGACCTGGTCAGATGTGGATATGAAAAACCGGGAAATTCATGTGAATGGACAGCTTGTTTATTATGAGGGAGAAGAAGGTTATTGTTTCCATGATTCGGAGACAAAAACGGATGCTGGAATCAGAACAATTCCTATGACTCAGACCGTATATGATGCGTTTCGTAAGCAGAAGGAATTAAATTTGATGTTGGGATTGCAGAGTAATGTAGAGATTGGTAAACGCAGTGGTTTTATTTTTAACACAAAACATGGGCGTCCGATTATGCCAGCAGGTGTGAATAGTTTTCTGAAGAATATCGTTAATGCCTATAATAAGAGAGAAACAATATTGGCGGAAAATGAGAACAGGGAGCCAGAACTGATGCCTCATATATCTGCACACATTCTTCGTCACACAGGATGTACCAGATTGGGTGAGAATAATGTTAATCCGAAAGTTATGCAATATGTAATGGGACATTCTGATGCGAAGATCACTATGAATATCTACAATCATATCGCTGAAATGGCTCATGTAGAAAATGAGATGTCAAAAATGAATCTGCCGGAAACTGTACCTGCTGTGGTGTAAATGTAAGTCGATGGTGTAATTTGGTGTAAATAAAGTGAGTGTTACACCAAAATCAAATGAAATGGTGTAAAAATGGTGTAAAATCAAGAAAATCGAGTGCGAAAGCAAGTGAAAAACCTCTGTGAAGCCCATAAAATCAAGGCTTCACAAATTCTTCACAAAAAATTAGCACTCACCTCTTGACAGTGCTAATAATAA
>OLRV01002619.1_pt1 | contig 13527 bp, 8 predicted proteins | sample 1672421 | NCBI WGS metagenome assembly OLRV01 (sample SAMEA3136684, study PRJEB25190) | human gut metagenome | biome: human gut; feature: human-associated habitat; material: faeces | place: Austria | collected 2013
TACCGGCAAACATCTGATAATAGGCTCCCAGTGTAAATGTATAGGAACACAGCGGATCCCGCACATATTCATCCCTTTTCTTCTTGTCGGATGTGATCCATTCCTTCGATGTCTCACCAGGTTCAAATTTCTTATTGAAACCTCCAAAGCTCAGATTATCCACAAATGTACTTCTGTATTTCCATCCTTTGAACGCTGCGATGATCCTGCAGATCATCCTTCCCGCACAAAGCGTCAGCATTCCCTGATGACCGGTTCCCATAATGACAACTCCCGCAAGGCCTTCCGCATACATCGTCAGATACTGTCTCAACAGGAATGACCCCATACTGTGCCCCAGCATAAAATACGGCACATCCGGATATTTTTTCCGTGTCATCTCCTGCAGCTGATAAATATCTCCGATCACATACTGATTACCTTTCCGTTCATCAAAATATCCCAGATCAGCTTCTGTCTGTATGGATTTCCCATGTCCCAGATGATCATGTCCGACTACATAATATCCGTGCTCCGACATAAATTCGGCAAATTCATCATAACGGTCAATATACTCCACCATTCCATGACATATCTGTAAGACACCTTTTATATCTCTATCCGGAAGCCATTCGATCGCATGGATCTTTGTCACGGAATCTCTGGATGTATAATAAAATTCATGCTTCATCATCTTTCATCCATTCTGACATACTCTTTGTATTCGGCCAACGGTTTGTACGCCGGACGAATGATCTTATCTACATTCGTCAGGCGCACAATCACTTCCTGTTATCCAAGGACGTTTCCTTCTCCAGCTTTGTCACGCTCCTGTGCTTTCAATTTCGACAGCAGAATTTCTCCAACCGTAACTGCGTCCTCCATAGTCAGATAGCAGTCTGCGCTTTTACTTATATAAAATTTTCCGGACGCTTCAAACTCTTCATTCGCAAACCATATCTTCAGCCAGACCGGATAATTTGGCAAAAAGTGAAATACCGCACACAGATCGGCATTGCTGTCTGCAAATTCTGCCCCAAGGGCTTTGCAAATCTTCCGAATGCAATCCGATGTTTTTCCATCTGATTCTGGAAACCATTTGCGGCACTGGCGTTCGCGTCTCTGAACTGCGGTTCTTTAACGCAGAAGCTGTAAAGCGCGGAGAGATCACTGTCAGCTGTAAAAGCAAAACCCGGACAATATTGCTTCTGAGTAAGCTAAAGAAGATGCTTCTGGATCACGCAAAGAAAAACGGCATCCGTTCTGGAGCGATCTTTATTACCAGGAACGGGAAGCCGTTGGACCGGAGCAATATTTGGGCGCAGATGAAATCCCTCTGCGAGGCAGCCGGAGTAAAAGCCAGCAAGGTGTTTCCCCACAATCTGCGCAAGCTGTTTGCCAGGACTTTTTACGGTATTGAGAAAGAGATCGCCAAATTGGCCGATATTCTGGGACACAGCAGCATCGACACAACAAGAATCTATATTATGACCGCCGGCACAGAACACCGGCGAAAGATTGAACGATTGGGCCTTGTTGTTTAGCTAAAAAAAGACACCACATTATTTCCATTATGTTGTTTACTAGCCCAGACTGAATGCCAACTTAACAATAGCGCACTCTATTTTGGGTGCACCAAAGCCACCCTCATACTCCATAAAAAAAGAATTTGAGGGTGGCTTCGTGCTTCCCGCTTTTTGTACTGCCACTTTTATCTTAGATTTTACCATCTTTTTACATGCTTTTCCTGTGCCACTTGATTTTCATGTATGCTCATGCTAAAATTATTTTGATTGGAAATTGGGCATATATCTTTTGATATAATCGTTTCACTACATAATAGAAATAATGTGTTGCGCTGAATGCCGCATTCATCTAGTTGAAACTCAGCACAGCGTGAGGAATATTACTTCCGTGCTGTGGAGTAAGGATTTGGGGCAGGTGAAGAATAACTGCTGCCTCTTTTTTTGCTTTTGTGCTGTGCGGCACAGATTTGGAGGTGCTCTATGACGGATAAAGAATTGCGGCGTTTGAGCCGGAGTGAGCTGCTGGAAATGCTGATTGCCCAGACAGAAGAAAACAGCCAGCTGAAGATCAGGCTGAAGCAGGCGGAAGCACAGCTTCGGGACCGCAGGATCGAGATCGACAAAGCCGGTTCCCTGGCGGAGGCTGCCCTGTCCCTCAACGGTGTCTTTCAGGCGGCGGAGGCCGCGGCGCAGCAGTATCTGGAAAATATCCAGCGGATCAGCAGCCAGCAGGATGCCATCAGCCGCGTTATCAAGGAGCAGTCGGCAAAAGAGGCCGCCCAGATCCGGCAGGAGGCAGAGGCGTACAGCCAAAAAGTACACGCGGATGCGGATGCCTACTGGAAGCAGGTCGCTGCCAGAGCGTCCAAACTGCTGGCAGACCAGGAAGCACTGCGGCAATTGATTCAGTCCGCTGGAGAGGTTGAGATCAATGAAGAACACAGCAAATCCGTCCCGTGAGCTTCCAACCCTGGAACAGCTCGAAACGGAGCTTGACAGAGAGAAATACAAAAAGCGATATCGGCGGGTCCTGAGAAGCACTGTCTATACCCTTGTGGTCGTTGCGGCTGTAGCCGTATTGGTCGCCACCATCTGGATGCCTGTGCTGCAAATTTACGGAGCCTCCATGGCCCCGACGCTGGACGAGGGAGATATTGTGCTCTCTGTCAAAGGGTCGGATTGTGAACTGGGCGATCTGGTAGCCTTTTACATGGGCAACAAGATTTTAGTCAAGCGTTGTATCGCCGGCCCCGGTCAGTGGGTGGATATCGACGTTGAGGGCAATGTGTATGTGGACGGCAATCTGTTGGATGAGCCGTATCTGACAGAAAAATCCCTGGGGGATTGTGACATTGATTTGCCCTACCAGGTGCCGGATAACCGGTACTTTTGCATGGGCGACCACCGCTCTACTTCTGTGGATTCCCGCAGCACTACGGTGGGCTGCGTCTCCGGTGAACAGATCGTCGGAAAAATCGTATTCCGGGTCTGGCCGATAGCAGATTTCGGGATACTTAAATAGAGAGTGGGTGATTGGCATATGAAGCACGGTGCGTTACAGAGCGCAGAAAAATATACGAAGGCACATCAAGGGAAGAAACGCTGGTACCGGGTTGTAACCGGTCTTGCCTGCGTTGTGGTGTTCTGCACGGTCTACGCATTGATTCTTCCCGCCATTACCATGGAAAAGGGAGCGTGTGAGATTCCTGAACACACCCATTCGGAGGCTTGCTACACGCAAGCAACCTCTGCCACCCGGACCAAGCCGGTGTGTACCATCGAAAGCCTGAATCTCCATCAGCATGACGGTACCTGCTATGACAGCGAAGGAAACCTGACGTGCGGGTATGCAGACTTTGTCGTTCACCAGCATGATTCGGCATGCTATGACGAAAATGGGAACCGTTGGTGCCCGCTGCCGGAGATCGAGACCCATGAGCACACCAGAAGCTGCTATGCCGTGCTGGAAGCAGACGCACCCGAAGTACATACCCATACGGATGATTACTACACCGTGGAGCGCGGCGAATTGATCTGTACGGAATCTACGGAACCGGCCCATGTGCATACGGATAACTGCTACACAGAAACGTCTGCTTTGATCTGTGAAGAAGATCATGAGCATACCGAAAGCTGCTATGCGACAACGCGGGAACTGACGTGCGGCGACACAGAGGAGCCTGTACACCAGCACACCGACCAGTGCTACGAGCAGATAAAGACGTTGATCTGCGAGCTGCCCACCGAACCGGCGGAAGAAGCAGAACCTGCCGAACCGGAGTTGATCTGTGAGGAGAAAGAAATCATTCTCCACACCCACGAGCCCTATGAATCCCCGGAGGACCCGGGCTGCTATGATGATGACGGCAATCTGATCTGCGGCAAAATCCAGGTTTTGGAGCATCAGCACACGGATGCGTGCTTTGAGACGGTGGAGGAACCGGCGGATACCGAGGCTCTGACCTGTACGCTTCCCGAGGATGAAAAACACACCCATACCGCCCTGTGCTACGGCACCTGGGAATTGACCTGCGATATGGAGGAGCATACCCACACGGCGGAATGCAGCACTGCGGAAGAAACAGAAGCGACAGAAGAAACGGAAGAAACGACCGAACCGGAGGAAGAGATGTCCGGCATGGAGATCGATCCCAGCCTGCCGGTTATGGGCACTGCCTACGCTTCTGGCGCCAAAACACGCGCTTATTCGGTGATGACTCTGGATGCGGATACAACAGGGGCAACCGATCCCGTATCCGTAGAAAACTATATCACAGGCGCAACACTCTATTACCGCACGGATGAAAACGCAGCGTGGACCGATGTATCAGGCGCGACGGATATTCCCGGCGACGCGGATTTCAAGCTGAAGATCAGCTATGGCAATGTCCCCATCGACACCCTTCTGGCTGCGGGCGGGAAAATGACCTATACCCTGCCGGGCCTGCTGCGCAACGCCACGGCCAACGGCAAAATCACCAGCGGCAGCGCCGAGGTGGGCACCATCACGGTGGCAAACAATACGGTCACCCTTGCCTTTGATACTACATGGCTGGCAAAGCAAAAGACAGAGACGAATACCGTCATCAGCGGCGACTTTTTTGTGGAAGCAGAAGCGAACCTGTCGCAGGTCGGCGAAGATGGAACCGCTCAAATTTTCATTGGCAAGACAACGATCAACATCGATTTTGCTGGTGACATTGTCGCCAAGTACGGAAATGTGGATCTGAGCAAAACCGTCTCGGCCATCTCGGAGGAGACAGACGGCGATTATCTGACTTACACCCTGACCGTGAAGGCCGGCGCAGATGGCTGCCCGGATGTCAAGGTGGTGGATTGCTTTGCGAAAACCCAGTACATCGAGGAATATGTGGGCGTGACGGGCGGGTCCAGCGCTACCAATGATACGGATGGCCCCACGGAAACCGGAGGCACCGGAAGCGTCTACATCGGTGCGGCACCCACGGAGGAAAATCCCATCCCAGATCCCGCAGGTGAAAACCCGACGAAACCCGGCACGCTGGTCTGGGTTATCGGCAATATGGCAGCCAACGAAACCCGGACTCTGACCTACCGGGTCAAGCTGAAGGCTGCATACACCGGCGTCACGACAAAGGGAGATCTTCAGAACACGGCGAATGTTTACTCCAAGACCTACCAGCGGGACAGCGATACCGTCACCTTTACGCCCCGTGCTGGTGCAACCATGTCCAAAAAGGCCTCGACGTTTACCCCCGGCGAAAACGGCGGAGGCACCATCACCTACACCATTTGGGTGCAGGCCAATGCGGACAACAGCTATGTCCTGGACAATGTGAAAATCATGGACGCGCTGGACGGTTCAATCGATAATCGGAATGGGACCTCAGCAGCCATCCGCCAATATCTGTCTTACGATGCAAACTCGTTCCACCTCTATCAGGGCGGTTCCAACGGCCAGAACGGAAGCAGCGGCTTAACGGAGATTACGGCAGGAACTACACTGAACATCACGGATACGGACAATGACGGCAAGAAGAACGACAGCTTTACCTATTACGTTGGTTCCCTGGCTCCCGGTAAGAGCAAGACCCTGACCTACACGGTGAATGTGGAGCCCGATGTGTTCGTGGCGGAGGGAAACAAAGACTTCAAGATCAACAATCGCGCCTGCATTTATACCGGTGACAGCAGCACAGATGGCGGCGGACGGCTGAGCGGCTATATGACCAGTACGACCATTAACCGCAAGGTCTGGAGCCGAAAGCTGGCGGGCGGGAAGCAGGAGACGGAAAGCACTGTGTCCATGGGCGGCAGCGTGTATGACGCCACCGGCAGTCCCGTTACCCAAATCCCCTCCCCTGACAGCAGCTTCACTGTGCCTGCCGGCAGCTACAAGTATCAGGTGGCAGAGCCAATGAGGCGGGAGACTGGGATCTGTCCTCTGCGTCCATGGCTGACAGCCTGGGCAGCCAGTACATGGAGTTTGTGGGCTATGTCCGGGTGGAGGCCTATACCATCAGCAGCAATGCACCCGGTTCCGGCCTGGACGATGCAGCAGCCATTGCCAATTTGAGCGGCCGCACGCCCGATCAAACCGTCTGGGTAAAAGTTGACGGGCAAACCTCCTTCCGCTTCACACCTGAGCAGATTGAATTGAATGGAACGCAAGCCTACCTTCTGACCTACTACGCGCAGCCCAAGAATACCGACGGCATTACGCAGGTGGTGGTAAGCAACAGTTTTAACCTGTCCGGCACGGTGGGTATCGGCGATAATAGATACGAGCTTGCCGGAATTGGCGTGAAGGCCTCTGTCATCGTGGAAGGCAGCAACAGCTTTACTGCGGAAAAGCAGAGCTGGTACTACGAAGAACCCACCGGAGACTTTGCCAATGGCGCACTGTACTGGGTCATCAAGGTGGACGGAACGGTTCTGCCCAAGGGCACTGCCATCAAGGACGTCACGAATGCGGTCGCCGGGTCGGCTCACTATATTCGGGACACCTCCTTTGTGGGCGTATATACGGGCAATTTGGGAACGAAGTCTCTCGCGGATTATGCGGATTTGGATTCGCTAATCGACAGCAACCTGCTGACGCCCTTAGAAAGCAGTAGCTATACCGTTGCGAAAGACAAATTTTCTCTGACGCTGACCCTGGATACAGAGATTCCCTTGAAGCAGGGTGATTCCCTTTATCTGATTGTCAAGACCGAGCCGAATCAACTGCCCGTCAAGAAACGAGACGCCTTTACCTATAACAATAAGCTGCAAAGCTCCTCCGACGGCACCAACTGGCTGGACCACAACACGGCCAGCAAGACCCTGTACGGCAGCGAAAATATCTTTAAGGAACTGGGCCGTGTCTTTACCTATCCCGGTTCCGGCAACTCCTTCACGGACATCCAGACGGACATCCAGCACGGCACAAAACAGGCCATCAGCACAGACGCGCTGAACGGAGCGGGTACCTATGTGGCCTGGCAGATTCATGTGAACTATGAGGGCAGCCTGTCCGGGCGGCACCGTGTGGTCGAGCAGATCCCGGATGGGATGGAGGTAACCTATGTCCGTATATGGTGGCTGGGAGATAAATATAAAGCAGTTCCGCAGAATCAAAAACCCACCTTTGTGCGGCTCACAGCTGCGGAAATCGCCGCCCTGGGCGACGGCTGGACGGAATACAAGAATACCCTGCCCAGCACCAGCGCGGGAAACCAGACGAACTACTATTACACCAACGGTCAGCAGGTGATCTGGGATATTGTCAATCTGGTAGCCGGAGGCGGATACCGGGACGATTATGCCGTGGAGATACAGATCGTCTGTAAGGTAACGGCTCCTGGCGTTCTTCTGGGCGGCGAGAGCAAGGAGTTCAACAATGTGGTCAGCCTGCAAAATTCCGAGGGAACGACCATCGGCAGCGACAGCAATGGTGTGACAATCGAAAAACAGACGCTGTCCAAGCAAGGCACTTATAACCCCGAAACCAATGGCGGCCGGTATCCGTTCAAAATCACGCTGAACGGGCTTGGTGAAGATCTGGTCAGCGACGCGGATACCATCACCCTGGTGGACGAGCTGAGCGATACCCTGATTCTGGACACCACTTCCATTCGGGTGGTGAACACCAGGACAGGCGAGAAGGTATCGGACTGGACCGCCTCCGTGGATGGACAGACGCTGGAAATTGTCCTGCCGGACAACCAGCCTCTGACCGTTACCTATGAGGCAACGGTCAACGCCGCGCCGGGTCAGACCATCTCCATCTCCAACAAAGCCCATTGGGAGGGCTATGCCACCCCCAGCGGCGGCAGCTTTGAGGTCAAAGACTTCCATTATTCTACTGGCGGCACCGCTGGTGCGGACACTTCTCCCAGTGTAACAGTCAAAAAGCTGGACCAGTACAATACCAGCCAGACTCTTTCCGGCGCGACGTTCACTCTGGTGGAGGGAACCTATGCTGGCGGTACGTTTACCCCAACAACGGGCGGCCTTTCCCTGACCGGCACCACCGGCAAGGACGGAACCCTGACCTTCGGGAAAGAAAGTGGTCAGACCATGAGATATAACACGGTCTACTGCCTTACTGAAACAGCCGCCCCGGAGGGCTATGTGATGGATGCCGTGCCCCACTACTTCGCTGTGGCAAAGCAGGAGAACGGAAGCTATCCCACCTTCCCGGATGGTGTGACCGTCTGGTATCAAAACGCGGACTATACGTGTCAGGCCTACAACCACAAGGGCGAAGCCACGGTGGCCAAGGCATTTTTGGATGCGGGCGGCAATCGTCTGGAAAAAATCAACGGCGCCTACCGTTTCGGAATCTATACCGCAGCAAATCCCACCGGCAATCCGCTGCAAACGGTGACCATCACATACGCGAACAGCACGGTCACGCCGGAGAGCGGGACAGCGAAGTTTACAAACCTGACCCTTGGGAAAAAGTATTACATCTACGAGCTGGATGATAATGACGTGCCGATCCGTGGAGACAATACGCTGGCCACGGTGAACGGCAGCAGTTTCCTTGTGACTTACACCAACGGCCCTGCGGTAACGGTTCCCACAGATGGGAGTGCCGCAGCCACCGTGACCGTAACCAACCAAGTCTGCTACCCCGAGCTGCCCAACACCGGCGGGGCCGGTACGATACCATATACCATAGGAGGCTTCCTGCTGCTCACGGGCGCGGCGTTCCTCCTGTTGTATCGCCATACCAAGCGCAGAAAGGAGGATTCAGTATCTTCCTGATGTGCAGCATCCCTGTTGTCACCCACCCCCAAAAACAAGAAAGAAAGAAAATAACACAATGAAACACACAAAGAAACTTGCCAGCTTGCTGCTGGCCCTGGTCATGGTCTTTGCTTTGGCCACTACCGCGTTTGCCGCCGGCACCAACTCGATTACTGTCAATGGCGCACAGAAAGGCGAAACCTACGAAATCTACAAGATGCTCGATCTGATCGTAAATGAAGATCAGACCGCCTACAGCTACACCGTGAATTCCAATTGGATGGATTTCTTCACCAACGGCGGAGCCGGTGCAGCGTATGTTGACATCGATCCCCAAGGCTATGTGACCTGGAAAGCGGGTAAAGACGCCGCTTCCGACATGGAGGCTTTTGCCAAGGCCGCTGCTGCATTTGCGTCTGCGAATGGCCTTACCTCTGTTGTTGATGCGATTATTCCGACTGAAGACGGAGCGATTACCTTTGATAAGCTGGATTCCGGTTACTATCTGATTACCTCTACCAACGGCACATTGGCCATGGTGGATACCACCCCTAAAAAGCCCGCTGCGACCGTGAACGAGAAGAACCCCGATCACACTCTTGACAAGCAGGTTCAGGAGGACAGCGATAGCTCTTGGGCCAAGGAGAACAGCGCGCAGATCGGCGACACCGTAAACTTCCAGACCACTATCGCCGTCAAAAAGGGTGCCACGAGCGTTGTCATGCACGATAAGATGGAAGATGGCCTGACCTTCAGCGGCGCAGACAGCGTTGCCATTGACGGTCTGACCAAAGGCACGGATTACACCGTTGTGACCACCGGTTTTATAGACGGCTGCACCTTCGAGATTCGCTTCGAGCAGTCTTATCTGGACACCATTACCAGTGATACCACTCTTACCGTTACTTACACTGCCGTTTTGAACGAGAGTGCCGACATCACCAATGGTGAAAAGAACGACGCGAAGCTGACCTGGGGCGATGCCAGCGACACCGAGTGGAGCGAGACCGTTACCAAGACCTATCAGTTTGACATTCTGAAGTACGCTGCAAATAACGCCGAAAAGAGTCCTCTGGCTGGCGCTACCTTCCAGTTGAAGAATGCAAGCGGCAACGTTGTTAAGCTGGTCAAGGTTTCCGATACCGAATACCGTGTCGCCAACGGTGATGAAGCAGGTGCGGTTGATAGCTTTACCACTGTTTCTTCCGGCAAGATCGTCATCAAGGGCGTTGACCTGGATAAATACACCCTGGTTGAGACTGCGGCTCCCGCCGGTTACAACACCTTGAAAGAACCCGTCGAGGTAACTGTTCTGCCAACCAATGCCCTGACGGTTGAAGTTCCTAACGCCTCCGGCACCGAGCTGCCCTCCACCGGTGGCATGGGCACCACCATCTTCTATGTCCTGGGCGGCGTGCTGGTTCTGGGTGCTGTGGTGCTGATGGTCACCAGAAAGCGCATGAAGAGCGAGGCTTAATTCCCTGATACATATCTGAAACGCACTGACATCCCGCTGTGAACGCCGGGGAGGGACTCCCTCCCCGGCCCACAGCGGCAAGGAGAACCCCGCATGAAGAAGAAAAAAGGAAATTTTACAACGCTGCTGCTGATCCTGGTGCTTCTCGCGGGACTGTCCTTGCTGCTGTATCCTTCCGTCAGCGATTACTGGAACTCCTTCCACGAGACCCGGGCCATTGCCACATATGCCGAGGAAGTTGCAAATCTGAACCAGGATCAATATGACGAAATCTGGGCCGCGGCCGAAAGCTACAACGCATCTCTGACCGATCGGGTCAATGCGTACCTGCTCAGCGACGCCCAGAAGGAAGAATACCAGCAGCTTTTGAATGTGTCCGGTCTTGGCGTCATGGGCTATATTGAAATCCCCAGCATTGATTGCTCTCTGCCCATCTATCATGGTACGGAGGAATCGGTCCTGCAGATCGCCGTGGGCCATCTGGAATGGTCCAGCCTGCCCGTGGGCGGCGAAAGCACCCATTGCGTTCTCTCCGGCCACCGGGGCCTGCCCAGCGCCAAGCTATTCACCAACCTGGACAAGCTGCAAACGGGAGACATCTTTATGCTCCGGGTCCTGGACAACGTGCTGACCTATGAGGTCGATCAAATCCTGATTGTGAAACCCCAAGAGACGGGTGCCCTTCGGATTGAAGAAGGGAAAGATTACTGTACGCTCGTTACCTGCACCCCTTACGGTATCAATACCCGCCGGCTGCTGGTACGGGGACACCGGATTGACAATATTGAGCAAGCAAAGACCGTCCGTGTGACGGCGGACGCCATTCAGATTGAACCGCTGCTTGTGGCTCCTGTTGTGGCGATCCCGATCTTGCTATTGCTTTTGATTTTACTGCTGCTGCCCAAGAAGCCAAGAAAGAAACACGGAGGGGAAGCCGATGAAGAGGATTAGACGCATGACTGCTGCGCTGCTCAGTGTGCTGGCAGTATTCCTTCTCCTGCCCTTGCAGGCTCTGGCGGCGGGAAGTATTGACTTGAACCAGGATGTAAGTTTGACCATTTCCTATCAAGATGGAAACACGCCCCTGGTTGGTGCAGAGTTTGACATTTTCCTGGTTGCCACAGTAGACGAATACGGCGAGCTGACCACCACAAAGGATTTCGCCCAGTTCCATGTCAATATCCGGGGCAAGGATGACGAGGCCTGGCGGACACTGGCATCCACCCTGGAGGGCTATGTATTGCGGGATGATATTTCCCCCACAGACAGTGGAAAGACCAATGATAAGGGATTGGTTTCCTTTCCCACCGCCGGAAAGAGCCTGAAAGCGGGTTTGTACTTTGTACTGGGGTATCGACACACGCAAAATGGCTTCCGCTATGATCCCACGCCATTCATGGTAATGCTGCCTGGATTGGACAAAGAGAATAACATTTGGGTTTATGATGTAGCCGTCAATGCAAAGTTCGATTCATCCCAAATCCCTGATAACCCAGATGACCATACCATCGACCGAAAGGTTCTGAAGGTCTGGGCCGATGATGGACATGAAAAAAATCGTCCCAAAGAGGTAATTGTTCAGCTTCTTCGTGACGGCAAGGTATATGATACCGTAACCCTGAACGCGGCAAACAACTGGCGGTACACCTGGACGGGATTGAATGATCGCTATACGTGGACCATTGTGGAGAAAGAGTTGGAGGGCTATACCGTGGGGGTCACACGGGAGGGTATCACTTTTGTGGTGACAAATAGCTACAATGAGGAAATTCCTGACGAACCTACTCCCACAACACCTACCACGCCGGACAAACCTACTACACCTACAAAGCCGACGCTGCCTCAGACTGGCCAGCTCTGGTGGCCGGTTCCAGTGTTGATTGCCGCCGGACTGCTCTTTGTCGTGATCGGCCTGGTGCGCCGCAGAGGTGCTGTTGATGAGGAATGAAGAAAAAAATAGCAGAAAGCAAGAGGGGTTGCTGTTGATTACGATTGGGCTGCTGCTGATTGCAGCAGCCCTTTTCCTTGTATCTTACAACTTGTACGACGAGCTGCGGGCAGAGCAATCGGCCAGGCAAGCGGTAACCCAGCTGGATGCGTATTTGCCCGCAGAGGCCGCTCCAGAGGCTCCCTCGGACTCCGCCGGGGATCAGGAGCCGTTGGTGAGCGATGAGCGGACTGTTATTCCGGACTATGTTCTATCCCCTAATATGGAAATGCCAGTGGAAACCATCAACGGAATAGACTTTATCGGTGTTTTAAGAATCCCAGCCTTGGAGCTGGAGCTGCCGATTATCAGTGAGTGGAATTATCCCAATCTGAAAACTGCTCCCTGCCGGTACAGTGGGTCTGCCTATTTGAATAACCTGATTATTTGCGGCCACAACTACACTTCCCATTTCGGAACCTTAAAGAATCTCTGGGAAGGCGATATTGCCACCTTCACGGATATGGACGGAAATGTATTCACCTACAAAATGGTGGAGCGGGAGACGCTGAACCCCACAGATATAGAGGGAATGGAAAGCGGAAATTGGGATTTGACGCTGTTCACCTGTACTGTGGGAGGTCAAAGCCGTGTGACAATTCGTTTTGAGCTGGAGGAAGACTGATTCCTCCCAAAATAGAAACAGGCTTTCGCATCGGGAAATTGACGGTAGCTATGCCGACTGGGCACGAAAAAACGGCTATACCATCCGGAACTGTGTCTGTGACTGCGATGGTTCCATTGAACTGGATACCCGCACCCTCCAGCGGGCCATATCGAGATAAGCTTCAAACTGCGTGTCGGCTTCCTTGGTTTCCACCCACGCCCCGCTTTGGTAGGCGTAGTGTTTACACCTTAACCCAGTCCATCGTCACCACAGACTCGCAGACTATCGCTGCAAAGCTCAACGGCGAATACATCCGTGCTAAAAATAACAACCAGCGGCTCTCTATCCCAGGGGGCCGCTCAGCTTACCATGGTACAAAACTCCATTATCATATTTGAAACCAGAAAAATACCGGGACAGCGCATTTTTTGCTGCCCCGGTATTCGTTTACGCATTGTCATCATCGCATAGCTCTTCACCAAACAGGCTGGGCAGGTAATCTCTCCTGCCATTGGCATCTTTACTTTAGTCATGGATTCCCAGTTCCTTTTCCACATCCTCCGCAGAGAAGTACCCCTGCTCCCCCCCGGAGCGGCGACCCTTTTCCAGCTCTGTCATCAGCTTCTGCATCGCCATCAGCTTTTCATACTGGCGGTATTCCTCCATATCCAGAACCGCATAGCGGTCGTGACCATTTTCGAGTGAACATTTTGTGAACTTTTGCGAAAAGGGTTCT
>OLRV01002620.1_pt1 | contig 13524 bp, 11 predicted proteins | sample 1672421 | NCBI WGS metagenome assembly OLRV01 (sample SAMEA3136684, study PRJEB25190) | human gut metagenome | biome: human gut; feature: human-associated habitat; material: faeces | place: Austria | collected 2013
ATAACTGAAATTATAAGCGAAGGTAACAACTATAATCCAGAGTCTATCAGAGTAACCATACCAGAAGGCAAACACATAACTGAAATTGCCAATATTTATGCTAAAAATACCAACAACAGTGCTCAAAGTTTACTTGAATTTTGGAATAATAAAGATTTTATTTTAGAAATGATAGACAAATATTGGTTTATTGAAAAAGACGTCTTAAATGGTGATATTCGCTACTATCTAGAAGGATATTTGTTCCCAGATACCTATGAATATTCCAAAAAAGATGTAACGCCAAAAGAAATTGCCATTAAAATGTTGGATAGAATGGATAATATATTATCAAAATACAAAAGTGAAATAGAAAAAAGTAGTTATACAGTTCACCAAATTTTAACCCTTGCATCCATAGTTGAATACGAAGCAATACTAGATAAAGACCGCCCTATGATTGCAGGTGTATTCTATAATCGTCTAAATAGTGGCTGGTTGTTACAAAGTTGTGCCACCGTTGGTTATGCTATCGATGAATGGAAATTAAGCTATACATATCAAGATTTAAGGACCGATTCAAAATATAATACTTATTATTACAAAGGATTGCCAGTAGGACCGGGCAATTCCCCAAGCGAAAAAAGCATCATTGCCACCCTAAATCCTGCTAAGCACGACTATTATTATTTTTTAGCTAATGTCTGTGATACTACCAGCAAAAAAACCTATTATTCTAAAACAAACCAAGAACACGAACAAAAGAAAGCAAAATATCTAACATGTCTATAATAGAAGAATTAGAAAAATATGCAAAAGAAAATAAAATTCCCATTATGCAAAAAGATGGGATTTTATATCTTTGCAATTACATAAAAAATAATAATATAAAATCTGTTTTAGAAATAGGAAGTGCGATTGGATATTCTGCCATTATGATGGCTAGTAGTCAAAATGAAATTCACATAACAACCATAGAAAAAGACACAGACAGATATAATCTTGCTGTTCAAAACATCAAAAAAGCTAATTTACAAAATAAAATTACTATTAAGAATATGGATGCCAATGAATACTCAACCAATAATAAATATGATTTAATCTTTATAGATGCCTCAAAAGGCAATAATCAAAAATTCTTCCAAAAGTTTAAAGATAACCTAGAGAATTGCGGAGTAATCATTACCGATAATTTATCTTTCCACGGTCTTGTGGAAAACCCTGAATTAATCCAAACTAAAAGAACACAAAAACTTGTGGAAAAAATAAAAAATTATATTACTTTTCTAGATACCAATAAAGAATTTAAAACAACTTATATTCCTGTTGGTGACGAAATATCTATATCAAGGAGGATTATTGATGAGCAAAATAATAGTAACACCCAAAAATGAGAAACACCTAAATAAACTACTAGATGATAAAATTGATGCAGTCTTACTTAGTATAGAAAATTTATCCGTTAACAGTGAATACTATATATCATTAAATAAATTAAGAGAAATATTGCCTAAAATAAAAGAAAAAAATAAAGAAGTCTTCATTTCTGTAAACAAAATTATGCATAACTATGATTTAGAAGAACTTAAAATATGTATGCAAACCTTAAAAGAATTAAATGTAGATAAGATCCTCTTTTATGATTTAAGCATACTTTCAATAGCAGATAAATTAAACATTACTAATAAACTAGTTATATATAATGAACACAGTAACGCAAGTATTAATAGTCATAAATTTTATCAGTCTTACGGTGTTGATGAAAGCCTAATAACTTCAGATATAACTTTAGAAGAAATAAATGAAATAAAAAAACAAACCGGTATCAAACTGATCGTTCCAGTATATGGCCACATCCCAATCATGTATTCAAGAAGATATCTTTTAACAAATTATTTCAACCATATAAAAAAGCAAAAGACATCACCATATTATTACTTTAAACAAAATGAAGATAAATATATTATCAAAGAAGAACCATACGGAACAGGTATATATAGTGGCAAAATAATAAATTTGGATGAAGAATACCAAAAATATCAAAACACCTTTGATTATATTATTTTATATTCCAACTTTATTGATGCTTCTATATATGATAATACCATTAAGCATTACCTAAACATTAATGACTTAGATAAATTTGATAATTCATATAAAGGCTTCGCATACACCAAAACTACATATAAGGTGAAAAAAGATGAATAAAAAAGAAGAAACTGTTGTTAATCTATACATTAATAGTCTTTTTGATTTATATAAAGGAAACTATTCACTAAAAAAAAGTGCCCCCTTTATTAAAATAGTTAAATTCTTTGATATCTATGACTGGATTAACACAACCGCATATTATAGAAATTTAAATGACTTAAAATGCCAATATACCTTCTTTTTGCCAGAAGGAGAAGAAGCTTTTTATGATACCATCGATAATGTTATCAAATATAAAAATACAACTTCTATCATCCACGAACTCTTTCATATGGCTTCAAATCCATATAGATGTAAAGCAAAAAGCGGTTTTGTTACTTCAAGTGAAGAAAATGTTGCTCTAGATGAAGGAATTACCGAATATTTTGCCACTTTAGTTGAACCGAGTGAAAAAAAATATTATCCAATAGAGACACTAGTTGTTGAGTTACTTGCCTATAGTTATGATCTTTATATTTTTAAAGATTACTTTACCGCTGATTATCAATCGTTTTTAAATCAATTTCCAAATCCAGAAGCTATTAACAGGTTATCAAAAAAATTAGATATACACTATATGGAATATGATAATACTAGTAGCAAATCCTCACCATTACAACAAAAAAAAATAGAGTTATTACAAAAAGACATTATTAAAGATATATTAACCATAATTTATGAAAATGAATTAAATAAAAAAAACAATAACTTAGACGAGTTATCATTTATTGTAGAAGATGCAATCAAAAGTCGTAAAATAGAAAATGGATATATTGCTCAATATGATTTGCTTAACTATGCCAATAACATCATAAAAAGTCTACAAGAAAAAGAAAAAAAGAAAAGGAGGTAACAATGAACAAAGTTGAACTGCTTGCTCCAGCTGGAGATTTAGAAAGACTAAAGTTTTCATTTTTATATGGAGCCGATGCCTGCTATATCGGAGGACTAGATTACAGCCTAAGAGCAAATGCTCAAAATTTTAGTCTTGACCAAATAAAAGAAGCCTGCCTTTTCGCACACAAATTAAACAAAAAAGTCTATGTGACTGTTAATATAATATTTCATAATGAAGATACCCAAAATTTAGAAGAATATCTTAAAAATTTAGAAATATGTGGAGTAGATGCAATCATAATAAGCGACCTATTTGTAGCCAAACTAGCATCAGAAGTAGCCCCTAATTTAAAAATTCATATTTCTACCCAAACATCAACCCTAAATTATGAAGCAGTTAATTTCTTAAAAAAACTTAATGTTGAAAGAGTGGTCTTAGGTAGAGAAGCAAGTAGAGAAGAAATAAAGGAAATAATTGATAAAACAAAAATTGAAGTAGAATGTTTCATTCACGGAGCTATGTGTGCCTCTTACAGTGGTAGGTGTGTATTATCAAATTATTTTACAAATAGAGATGCTAATCGTGGTGGTTGTGCTCAAATTTGTCGTTGGTGTTTTCCTCTATATGATATTAACGATAACGAAGTTTTAAGCGATACCAAATTTACTATGTCAACTAAAGATTTATCGATGATAACTAACATTAAAGACATGATCGATATCGGTATTGCATCGCTAAAAGTAGAAGGAAGAATGCGTAGCAATTACTATATTGCCACCGTTATTAATACATACCGCAATGCCATAGACGACTATTATAAAAATAATTTAACAGACGAAAAAATAAAATATTACCAAAAAATACTAAATAGATGTGCTAACAGAGACAATAAAGAACAGTTTTATAATAGCTTTCCGACTGAACAAGAACAATATTATTTAGGAAGAAATGAGGTATCTAACCAAGATTTTCTTGGTATAGTAATAGATTATAATGAATATAATAGTGAAGTAACCTTAAGTCAAAGAAATTACTTTAAAAAAGGGGATGTCGTAGAAATATTTGGACCTTCAATAGAACCGTTTACCTTTACCGTTCCAGATATTTATGATGAAGAAGGAAATATTTTAGAAGTTGCCAATCATCCAGAACAAATAATAAAATTTAAAATACCAAAAAAAGTGTATCAATACGATATAATGCGCATAAAATTATAAATATATATTACTTTTGCTTGACAAAAGAATAATTTGATAGTAAAATTTTGAAATAGAATTTATGAGGTGAGAAAAAAATGTCAGACACGAAGGTGTATTTAACAAGTGAAGGATTTCTAGAAATAGAACAAGAATTAAACGAATTAAAAAATGTTAAAAGACCAGAAATCATTAAAGCATTAAAAGACGCAAGAGCCCTAGGAGATTTATCAGAAAATGCTGATTATGATGCTGCTAGAGCGGAACAAGCACAAATTGAAGGTCGTATTCTAGAATTAGAAAAAATAATGGAAAATGCTGAAATTATAGAAAATAAAAAAACTGATACCGTTGATTTAGGCGTAACTGTTAAAATTTGCTATGTCGATGACGATGAAGAAGAAGAATATCGTATCGTTGGTTCCAAAGAAGCAGATCCATCAAATAACAAGATATCTAACGAAAGTCCAATAGCAAAATCTATCATTGGTGCTAAAGTTGGCGAAGTACGTGCCGTAGCAACCCCAAACGGTGGTTCATATAATGTCATAATTAAAGCAATAAGTTAAGGAAGTGTAAATATGAGTAAAATAGTAGAAAATTATAAAGTAGAAGGTTCTGAATGGTCAAACGCTTTAGATAAAGCTTTCAACAAAATAAACAAGAAAGTTAAAATTGATGGCTTCCGTCAAGGGAAAGCACCAAGAAACATATATGAAAAAAAATATGGAAAAACCGATTTGTATGTTGAAGCAAGCGATGAGCTAGTTCATCAATATTATCACAAATTAATAGATGAAAAAAATATCATTCCTGTTGCAGAACCTCAAGTAAATTTAGTAAAATTAGATGATAATGGAATGGAAGTGAACTTCACATTCTTTGTAAAACCTGAAGTAACTTTAGGAAAATACAAAAATTTAGGAATAAAAAAAGAAAAAGCCACTGCAACTAAAAAAGAAGTGGAAACTAGAATAAATAGTATGCGTGAAAAATTTGCAGATTTAGTAGATGTAGAAACAGAAGTAAAAAAAGGTAACATTGCTGTTATCGATTTTGAAGGATTCAAAGACGGAGTAGCTTTCTCAGGCGGAAAAGGAGAAAACTATTCTCTAGAAATAGGTAGTAACACCTTCATTCCAGGATTTGAAGATGGAATAATCGGTATGAAAAAAGGTGAAGAAAAAGATTTAGCTTTAACTTTTCCAAAAGATTACGCAGCTGACCTTGCCGGAGCAAAAGTTACATTTCACGTTAAAGTAAACGAAATAAAACAAAGAGTTTTACCAGAACTAAATGAAGAATTTTTGAAAGATTTAAACATACCAAACGTTGATACCGTAGAAAAATTAAACAAACAAATAGAAGAAGAAATATTAGCAGAAAAAAATAGAGAAATAGATAATAAATTTCTAGATGAAGTTCTAAAAAAAGCCACCGATGAAATGACAGCTGAAATAGAAGATGAAATCTATGAAGAAGAAGTAAACAGAATGTATTATGAATTTGTAGAAAGAATGAAAATGCAAGGTATCGATGAAGAATTATACTTTAAATACACTAATACTAAAAAAGAAGATCTAAGAAAAAATATGAAAGAAGAAGCAATTTTTAGGGTAAGAAGTAGATACCTTTTAGAAAGCATTGCTAAAGCAGAAAATATATCTCCAACTGAAGAAGAAGCACAAAAAGAAGCAGAATCGCTTGCTGAAAAATATCAAATGACCAAAGAAGAAATAATCAAATCTTTTGGTGGTATTGAAGTATTAGTTTTCGATCTTCAAATGAGAAAAACATTAGAATTCTTAAAAGAAAATAACTAATCAAAATGATGAATTTGTATCATCATTTTTTTTGTTTTAAAGTTTTAAAATTAATTAACATAAAAAAATATCAAAATACAAATAATTTTTAAAGTTAGCAACCAAAATAACCTTGCATATATTAAATAAATTTGTTATAATAAAAATGCATAATAAGAAAGTATAAACACAACATACTTTATGGAGGCAATATGAAAAGAGCGATTTACTTATTAACTGCTATTATCATTGGTTTGGTTTCACTAACGATATATTCTACACATGCAATGTTTACATCATCAGTATCTAGTGATACCGTATTAAATTTAGATACTACCATAAATTATGAATTTGCAATTAATGGGGTCAAAAGATTTACTCTTGATGCTAAAACAACCCTTAGCTTTAATATGACTATAAAAAATAACACAAGTAAATCTTTAAAATATGGTATCTACCATAACTATACTGGTAACGGCATCGTTAAAATAGGAGAAGTAGTTGCAGATGCAACCACTGTAACCACTGCAACAAACACTACTGGAATATTAACATCATCACAATCTAAAACAATACCTGTAGCCATAGTTAATGAAACTTCTAATACCATTACTATAGATATAGGATTAGTTACCGATGAAAGTAGTTTAACATATCCAACCAATGCATTTTTAATAACAAGTACGGTAGATGACGATGAATTAGGAACCGGTGCTTGCGCCAGTAGAATTAATTATCAAGAAGAAGATTGTTATAACGTTAAAGAAAGTGGCTATATAAATACATATTGCACCGCTTTAGTTAACAGTAGTACAATAAGCAATTTAGATACCTCAGGTGCTAATATTCCAGAACTTGCAGATGGAATGATACCAATAAGATATAATGGAAGCACTTGGGTTAAAGCAGATTCAACAAATTCAAATTCAACCCATCAGTGGTATGATTATAATGCCAAAAAATGGGCTAATGCTGTAATGATTAACAATAGCTTTTTGTATGACAAATCAGGTAGTGGAAATAACTCTTTAGTAAGCGGAGCAACATCTAGTACAGCTGGTCTAACATTTGATGGAAGCGATGATTACGTTCAAATACCTACCAATTTAGGTGTTACATTACCTGCCACATATACCGTTAGATTCAAAACAACATCTACAGCTAATCAAGTAATATTCGGTGATTACACTACCAAAGCAGCTTTAGGACTATATAGTAGTAATAGCAGTTTAATCGTTATTTTAGGCAGTACCGCAACTAATATTTTTAATACTGGTGGCTTATCTTTAAACACTTTTTATACAGTAACACTTGTATATAATAGTTTAACAGATGTAAAAGCATATCTAAATGGAGTAGAATTAACAAAATCAACATCGACTAATAACTGGTCTTGGGGAGATACCAATTCATATATTGGGAAAAGATCTGCTGGAACATATTTTGCTGGAACAATAAGTAATTTTATCGTCCATAATAAAGCAGTGACAACTAGTGAAGTAACAAGTCTAGCCAATAATCAAGTCCCTACCGATAGTTTAAAATTAAACTATGATTTTACTACCACTACTAGAAGCCAATTTATGGATGCATCTTTAGGAACAATCGTACCAGAAGATGCTATATTGGCTTATTACGTTTGGATACCAAGATACAAATATCAATTATTTAATGTAGATACTACCACTATGGATCCAATCGAAATACAAGTAACATTTGAAGGTAAAAATGTAACTAAGAGCAGTGGAACTGCTAATGGAGAGTGGTTAACCCATCCAGCATTTACCTTTGGTACCGATGAACTTTCTGGCATATGGGTAGGTAAATTTTCTACCACTGGTAGTGCTGAGACACCTACCGTTAAACCTAATATTGGAATGCTTACTAATCAAAATGTATCTACGCAGTTTACAACAAGCCAAAAATTTGGTACAACTACCTACTTAACTTCAACTGGTGTATCTGAAGTAGATGCCCATATGATGAAAAATATCGAGTGGGGAGCAGTAGCTTACCTAAAACAAAGCAAATATGGACTAGGCACCACTGATATAGGGCTTAATAATTATAACTCAAGTCCATATTTAACTGGTTGTGGCTCAACTTCTGGTTCAGCCTATTCAACAACTTGTAATGCTTATAATACAACTGATGGTATGCTAGCTTCAACAACAGGAAATATTACAGGCGTATATGATATGTCAGCATACACCGGAACTTATGTAATGGGAGTAATGAAAACTAGTGATGGTACAGCATTAACATATAGTTCTAGTGGTTTTACTACTTCAACATTACCTTTTAATAGTAAATATGTCGACCAATATGAATTTGGGGGATCCACCAGAGATTACCCGAGAAGAATATTAGGTGATGCTACTGGTGAAGTAAATGGGTGGTATGGTGATATTGCGCGCTTTGTCTACTCCGACGGCCCTTGGTTCATTCGCGGCAGCAGCGGCTACGACGGCCCCGCGTTCGCCGGTGTGTTCTCGTTTTACATCCGCGGTGGCAAGCCGAACCCGGGAGTTGCCTTTCGTTCCGTTCTCGCTCCGGGAGCGTAAGCAACCGTTACTCTGGATAGATAAGAAAATAAAAGGGGAGAAATTTCTTCTAAATAGCACTTAGTCATTCAGTGGGAGTTCGCCCACTTTCGTCCTCTTTTTTATGGCGAAAGTGGGCATAAAATAAAATTAGAAATAATAGTTATAATATTGATAATTATGTTTTTTCTTCAAACAATCTCACCAGTGTAATAATAGATAATGGTGTAATATCAATGGGAAATTGTGCTTTTGAGACTACACCGTATCTTCTTATTAATAATAGTTCTTTTAGTGATGAAATTATTATGGGGTGTTAACTATAATTATCAAATAGCATTGACTCAAATTACAACAATTTGAATTATTAAGACGGATTACTTTATAATAACTAGAATAATCAATAAAATGAAGTAGGAATATAGCTTACTTTATTCAATCAGCTTATTCGTTGTTTTAGCATAGTTGAGTAGATGCTGACAGAAATAGTTCTAATTTTCTATTTTGCTACGTTTTAACTTCAACAGCATATAATTTATAAAAAAGGATGTGAGGTATGAAAAAAACAATAGTTTTATTAGGAATAATAGTAGGTGGACTCCTTAGCATATCATTTTATTCTACATATGCTATGTATGTTGCTGTCCAAAGTGATACATCCATTGATTTAACAACTAATTTAAATTATGAGTTTAACATTAATGGCGAAACCAGTTTTACTGTTCCAGCTGCTAGTGTTATACATTTTAATGCCGTAATAAAAAATCCATACAATGGCACCATAAAATACGCACTATATCATAATTATACCGACACTAATAGCAATATTACCATAGGCGAAGTTGTAAATAATAAAACCACAACAACAACAGCACCAAATACAGCAGGCACTATTGCACAAAATGCTCAAAAGATAATTCCAATTGCTATAATAAATAATTCATCAAGTAGCATAACCGTAAGTTTTGGTTTATTAACTGGATATACGAGCAATACACTATCATTTGCAAGCAATCAAATACAAATAACTGATGTAGTAGATAATAATGATGTAGCCAATGTAAAATGTGCTAATGAAATAGTATACAATGAAGAAAGTTGCTATCAAAGAGTGGAAAATAATATACTTAATACCTATTGTGATATATTGGTAAATAGTGTGTTAGACCCTAATTTAGATAAATCAGGAGCCAATGCACCAGTGCTAGCAAGTGGAATGATACCTGTATATTATAGCGGCGGTAGTTGGAAAAAAGCCGATTCAACAAACTCTAATTCTACCTATCAATGGTACGATTATGATACACAAAAATGGGCGAATGCTGTTGTAATTGCAGATGAAGAAGTTTCAATCGGAACTACTGCTAGAGACTATTATATGAACGCTAGTGTCGGAACAAGCATTGATGAGACATCTATTTTAGCTTATTATGTCTGGATACCAAGATACAAATATCAATTATTTAATGTTGGAGCAACTAAGATGTCTCCAATACAAATACAAGTACAATTTGAAGATGGGACTCCAACTAAAAGTACTGGTACATCTAATGGAGAGTGGTTAACCCATCCAGCATTCACATTTGGTACTAATGAACTAAAAGGTATTTGGGTAGGTAAATTTTCTACCACAGGTAGTGCTGAGACACCTACCATTAAACCTAATATTGGAATGCTTACTAATCAAAATGTATCTACGCAGTTTACAACAAGCCAAATATTTGGTACAACTACCTACTTAACTTCAACTGGAGTATCTGAAGTAGATGCCCATATGATGAAAAATACAGAGTGGGGAGCAGTAGCTTACCTAAAACAAAGCAAATATGGACTAGGCACTACTGATATAGGCTTGAATAATTATAGCTCAAGTCCATATTTAACTGGTTGCGGAGCAGCATCTGGTTCAGGCTATTCACCAACTTGTAAAGCTTATAATACAACTGATGGTATGCTTGCATCAACTACAGGTAATATCACTGGAGTATATGATATGTCAGCATCTACCGGAACTTATGTAATGGGAGTTGTGAAAAATGAAGCAGGAACCGGATTAGTGTATGGTAACAGTGGTTTTACAACATCAACACTACCATTTGGAAGCAAATATGCAGATCAATACACTTACGGAACATCAACCAGTGATTATACAAGAAGAATATTAGGAGATGCTACTGGTGAAGTAGCTTCCTGGTATGGTGATTCTAGAGTCTTTGTTGTCTCCGGCGACCCTTGGTTCGTGCGCGGCGACGGCCACGACGGCGACCCTGCGAGCGCTGGTGTGTTCGCGTTCTTCAGGTACTACGGCGAGCCGGAACCGATGGTTGCCTTTCGGTCTGTCCTCGCGCCAGGAGCGTAAGCGACCCTTCCTCTGAGACTCCAGATAGCTAAATAAAAGGCTCTTATTATAAAGTATAAAGTATTATCAAAATGAAAGAATTGTCGCCCACTTTCGCCCTCTTTTTTATGGCGAAAGTGGGCATAAAATAAAATTTATATAAATGTTAAAATAAAAACTGATAAAAATGTCAAAGTTAAAAGTTGATAATTTTTATCAGTTTTTTATATCTTTGATATACTTATAATATCTCATAATAAAGAAGGAGCTGATATAAGTATGGGAAAAGATATAACAATTAAAAAAAAATTTTAGTAGATAAAAAAGTGAATAAATCTGCTTTATCTAGATAATATAATAGCTACTAAATAATTAGTAATGATAAAAAAAGACTAGATAAATAAAGACAAAATCTAGCCTTATTAACATATTTATAATTTAAAATCATTATGATCTTCATCAGACATATCTTTTCTATCAAAAAATAATTTTTCATTATATTTTGATATTAATGCCACAACATTAGTTGGAAAAGATTTAACTAATTTATTATACTTACTAACATTACTATTAAAATATTCTTTCAAAGTAACAAGTTTTTCATCGCTACTCTTAATTAATTTTGAAATTTTCTTAAGTTCATCGCTAGAATCATATAAATCTTTATATTGTTCTTTTAACTTAAAAAATTCATTACTTGCTTCAACTAACTTTCTGTCCAAAGCAAAATTACTAATCTTTCTACTTCTTAATTTAACTATTTCTTCAAATATTTCATCATCTATTTCAACATTTCCCTTAATTATTGCAATAGCTCTATTTAAAGCATCATATTTACTTCTTAAAATATTATCAATATTAGCTTCTGCTTCATCGATTCTAATACTTATTTCGTTAAATTTGTTATACATAAGAGCATATATAGTAGCAATAATACAAATAACTACTAAGGTAATAACAAAATATATAATTAAAGCATCCAAAAGTACCACATCCTAAATTAATTATAGCAAATCTAACTCAAATTATCAAGGACAATTAAAATTGTTTAATATAATTAATTGGCTCGTCAAATGTTACATAATCTAAATAAATCATTAAAATCAAATACCATTCACCATTTGTAGGATTACTTACAATAATATGATCTCTTCCAGCTTGTTCAATAACTCCTGTGAATATTTTATCTCGCCAATCGTTACTACTTGGAATAGTTACATGAAACTTTCCAACCTTTCCCTTATTTAATCTTAATATATTTTCAATATAAGATTGTTCATCCACCGCAGCCGGGAAAATATTAGCTTCATAGCTAGGAACACTTTGCTGATTAGGAACTGTTCCATTATTTAAACTTGTTCCTGGAAACGTTGGATTATTATAATAATTTCCATTCATAAAATCACACCTTTCTTTTAAATTTTATGACAAAAGTATTTTTTTATGCTATAATAAAGTAGCCATTATGGAGGTGCAATATGAAAGTTAGTTTAGCTATATCAAATAGACATATACATCTTACCGAAGAAGATTTTTTCTATCTTTTTGGAAAAGATGCTAAGTTAATTAAGAAAAATGATATATCACAACCAGGACAATATGCTAGCTATAGTGTAGTAACTATTAAAACAGAAAAAAATAAGATTGACAATGTTCGAGTAATTGGACCTTGCCGCAATTATACCCAAGTAGAAATTTCCAAAACAGATTCTTACCTTTTAGGTATTAATCCACCATACCGTAATTCTGGCGATTTATCAAACAGTGAAACAGTTACCATTGTGGGTCCTAACGGATCTTTAAAAAAAGATAACTGTTGTATAATGTCAACAAGACATATTCATGTTGAAGAAGACAATGATAATTTTGAAAATAACGAAGTAGTAAAGATAAAAATAACTGGCGAAAAAGCTGGTATAATGGAAAATGTATATATAAAAAAAGCACCTAACTCTAAATATGAATTACACCTAGATACTGATGATGCCAATGCATTTAACCTAAAAAATAATGACATTGTAGAAATATTGAAGTAGGGGGAACACAATGAGACAAGTAGTAAAAAATTATATTAGAAAAGAAAATATCGATAGCCCCAATAGTAGCACAATAAATTTTGCTATCGTTGATTTCATTCCATTTTTAAACTATATTACCAAAGTATTAAGTATCTTTGATAACAAACAATATCAATACCACATCTTAAAAGTAATAAATGATAAAAGCTTAATGCAAAAAGAAATGACAGTTTGCTTAATCTACAATACAGCAGTTATTGACCAAAGACATTTCAACGTTATAAACACGGAAAGCTTACTAAATTATGTAGCAGGAAATGTCAAAGACAACAAAGATTTTATTTATTTTGAAATTAAAGAAAAAGAAATTCCTTTATTAGATAAAAGTATGAATATTAATCTAACATCATTTTTAATTGATAAATTTCCATATCTTAATGATATAGTATATGACATAATTAACCATAAATATGAAAAGGTAATGAACAATTCAGATATTAATTACCAAGAATTAGTAAGCGATTTAGAAAAAAAATATCATATACAAATAGCAGAAAGACAAAAATTTTTAATTGAAGAAAAAGCAAAATTAACAAAAGAAGAACAAAAAAAAGAACGAG
>OLRV01002627.1_pt1 | contig 13494 bp, 13 predicted proteins | sample 1672421 | NCBI WGS metagenome assembly OLRV01 (sample SAMEA3136684, study PRJEB25190) | human gut metagenome | biome: human gut; feature: human-associated habitat; material: faeces | place: Austria | collected 2013
GGCCGGAGCCTTCACGGGACAATCCTCTTTTGCTAAAAACTATACCGTCCTCTTATTCGTCGAGGCAGATGACGTGGTTCGGATTTTCGATGACGAACTTCGCGTATTTCGGATCGCCATTGTGTTCAAAGTAAAGGGTGTTCCCTTCCATGCTGCCGCGCCAGCTGACGATGATCGGGCATTCGCGGCTCAGTTTCCGCAGCATGGCGACGGGATCGAGGTTCAAGATCGGAGCGAAGAGGAATTCAACGTTATCAATCATGACAACACGGGCATTGAGACGGTGAATCGCTGCCGAGACGAGTTCGATGGCCTTATCCGGACGATCGGCACGGGGGATTTCCAGGAATTCGTCATCAAAGAGATCCCGGGCTTCACAAATCTTCCAGCCGTCCTGATAGGTCAGTTCGCGGATGAGGCGGCTCTTGCCAGAACCAGGTCCGCCGATAAGAATCAACAATTTTTCATCATCCTGGGCAATGTACTTCCAACGTTTTAAAACATCTGCATCTGTAACCATGAAAATCACCTTCGTTTTCTTGTATTATTTATATTTATTATACCCAACTTCCATCATATAAGTAAAGCATTTTTGCTATTTTCTTTGAACATATGATAAAACAGTATGCTCGGTCACTTCAAACCGTACCGTTCCATCGGGTCCTGGAGGTTCTTGATCGGCGACGCCGTCAGGATGATATCATCCACATAGGGTTCATTATGGCGCAGGACGATGACCAGGGAAACGCCCTTCTGATAGGGGCTGTCATAGTAAAAGGCATCGACGGACTTTTCCTTGTCCGGCCCCCATTCGACGCGGTCCGGCCGGCCGTAGAGGGCGAGGATCGTCGAGACGTGATAGCCCAGCGTCGCACCGCGGCTCGTATAGGCGTTATTCGTCAGGAAAAAGACTTTCTGGACGATATTGCGGCGGTCCACTTCGATGCCGTAATCGCCGTAGAGCCAGAAATTACTGTTGTTCCGCTTGACCAGGTTGTTCCACATGTTGTACTTATTCGGCTCAAAGGGCTGATTGAGACCAAAGCCCATGAGCGTAAAGTCCCGTTCGCTCAGCTTCATGCGGTCCCGGGCTTCGTCGCCCGTAATGTACGGCGGCCGTACGGGCATGAGGGCCACGCGTTCGATGCGGCGGTTGCCGACAGCAAAAACATACATGACATCTTTCTTCGGGCTTTCGTACGTAAAGTAATAGACGTTGGCATCGGCATCGCGCAGGACCGAGTCAGGCAGGCCGTACTGGCGGATGAGGACTTCCGTCGGATACTTGAGGCGCACATCGCGGCCGATGAGGACATTCGTACCGGACGTCAGGAAAATCGATTCGGCGCCGGGGATGATGCCCTGCTGCGTAGCAGCGCTGTAGCGCAGGCTGTCTGCCGTCTTGTTGCGGAAAATGAAGCGCATATTCAGGTTCTGGTCGTTATATTGCATGGTAGTATAATGAGTGCTTCTAGAAAATTTCAGCGGAGGCCCAAAGATACGCTTGACTTTCGCCGGACTGTCGCCGTGATGGATGCTGCCGATATAGAAGTCGCTGGCCTGCAGCGGAGAGATGGAGAGCGTGTCCAGCGCATCGAGGCGCACGCAGTCATCATCCGTCGGGATATGGGCCGTTTCTTTGCTCTCTTTCTTCTCTTTGCTTTCATCCGTCCCCTTCCCGGCTTTCTCCGTCTTCTCTGCCTTGGCGGCTTTTCCGGCCTTAGAGGCAGGAGACGCGACAGCTTTCGTGCCGACAGCAGCAGTGGATACGGCCGCCGATGAAACGGCCTGAGCCGCCTGCTTCGGCGGCGGTGCAGCGCCAGCTGCCGTGCCCCAGGTCAGGCAGACAGCGAAAACCAGTGCAGCCATGGCTGTACATTTCATAGCTTTCCTCCTACTTCAAATCCCAAACTTTTAGAAAAAAGGGATTGTGCATGACGGGCAATACCTTCATGCAACAATCCCTTTACGTTTATTTATGCTGTTCCGGACGGCTCAAGGGGAAGAGGAGGACGTCGCGGATCGACGGACTGTTGGTCAGGAACATGACCAAACGGTCGATGCCGATACCCAGGCCGCCTGTCGGAGGCAGGCCGTATTCGAGGGCGCGGCAGTAGTCTTCGTCCATCTGATGGGCTTCGTCATCGCCGCGTTCGCGTTCCTTCATCTGTTCGATGAAGCGGTTGCGCTGATCGATGGGGTCGTTCAATTCCGAGAAGCCGTTGGCCAGTTCACGGCCATAGATGAATGCTTCAAAACGATAGGTCAGGAGCGGGTTGTCGCGGTCCTGTTTGGTGAGCGGCGAGATTTCCAGAGGATGACCAGTGATAATCGTCGGCTGGATGAGGTTTTCTTCGACGAATTTTTCGAAGAAAGCGTTGATGATCTTGCCGACACCGTCATACTGACCGTATTCGACTTCGTGTTCATCTGCCATCTTGCGGGCCTTTTCGACGTCCGTGACGCCTTCGAAGTCAGCACCGCTGAACTTCTTGACTGCTTCGATCATGGTCATGCGGTCCCAGGGCGGCGTGAGGTCGATTTCTTTGTCGATGTAGGTCAGCTTCATCGTGCCGTAGAGCATTTCTGCCAGTTTGGAGACGAGGTCTTCCGTGATATTGATAACATCTTCCAGGTCACCATAAGCCTGGTAAAGTTCGACCGTCGTGAATTCCGGATTATGACGCGTATCGATGCCTTCGTTGCGGAAGCAGCGGTTCAGTTCATAGACGCGTTCCAGACCGCCGACGAGGAGGCGTTTGAGGTGCAGTTCCGGCGCAATGCGCAGGTAGATATCCATGTCGAGGGCGTTGTGATGGGTCTTGAAAGGACGGGCAGCGGCACCGCCGGCGATGGTATGGAGCATCGGCGTTTCGACTTCCAGGAAATGGCGGTCGTCGAGGTATTTGCGGATGCCTTTGATGATCTTCGAACGTTTGATGAACGTATCTTTGACTTCCGGATTGACGATCAAGTCGAGGTAGCGCTGACGATAGCGCGTTTCTTTATCCGTCAGGCCGTGGAATTTTTCCGGCAGCGGACGGAGGGATTTGGACAGGAGCGTCCATTTTTCGACGCGGATCGTTGTTTCGCCCGTATGGGTGACGAAAACGGTCCCTTCGACGCCGACGATATCGCCGATGTCCAGGAGCTTGAAGAGTTCATACGATTCTTCACCAAGGACGTCTTTGCGGAAATAGAGCTGGATTGCACCGCTCAGGTCGCGGAGAACGCAGAAAGCCGTTTTGCCGTGGCGGCGGATAGCCATGAGGCGGCCGGCAACGCTGACGACAGTTTCATTCTTTTCCAGTTCAGCCGCATCATCCTTAACTTCCTGTGCATGATGATCCCAGTTGTATTTTTGGCCAAAAGGGTAGATGCCGGCGGCGATGAACTTCTGCATCTTTTCGCGGCGGACCTTCATCTGGTCATTCAATTTTTCTTCTTCAATAATTGGCGTTTCTTTTTCTTTCGTGTCGGACATGATCTTCCTCCTAGGATTTATTCTGCATCAGGCGGCAGGATGCGGTACTTCAGTTCGCCTGCCGGTGCTTTTACGGTAACGACTGCCGGGTTCGCCGGATTGATGGCCTGGCCGAGGATGGCCTTCCCTACAGGAGATTCGTTGGAAATGCGGCCGTTGAACGGATCGGCTTCTGCCGTCCCGACAACAGTGTAGTCAAAGCGGTCGCCTGTTTCGACGTCTTCCAGGATGACTTTGGAACCAAGGCGGACTTTATTCGAGCCGTCATCGGTTTCCTTGATGATCTTAGCCGTGCGGATCTTAGCTTCCAATTCGGAAATACGGCCTTCGATGATGCCCTGTTCGTTCTTGGCGGCATCGTATTCAGCGTTTTCGCTCAAGTCACCAAGAGCGATGGCTTCTTTGATGCGCTGGGAAATTTCAATGCGGCGGACTGATTTCAGTTCGTTCAATTCATCTTTTAATTTCTGTAACCCTTCCTGGGTAATCAGCGTTTCATTGGTCATGATATTCCTGCTCCTCCTGCGATATAATCACGTTTCATTCTTATATCTTTAATTTATACCGTACCTTTAATTATATGCGGATACGTACAGCCTGTCAAACTGCCGGGCCTGCCAAGACGGTCAGCGCGCTTTTTCCAGCATGTCGCCGACGATGAATCGGAATTCGTCGGCTGATTTGGCGCGGTTGATCTTTTCGCGCATCGCCGCCGAGCCGTAGAGGCCGTGCGTATACCACGACGCGTGGGAACGCATTTCCCGGACGCCGATGTATTCCCCTTTGTAGGCCAGGAGGGCTTCAAAATGGGAGAGCATCTGTTCATAGCGTTCCTTCGCCGTCGGCGGCGGCAGGACTTCCCCTGTCGCCAGATAGTGGCGTATCTGCGGGAAGACCCAGGGATTGCCCTGGGCACCGCGGCCGACCATGACGGCACCGCAGCCCGTTTCGGCCAGCATGGCGGCTGCCGACGGACCGTCGACGACGTCGCCGTTGCCGATCACCGGAATCGAGACGGCATCGACGACGGCTTTGATTTTCTGCCAGTCCGCCCTGCCGCTGTAGAACTGTTCCCGCGTCCGGCCGTGAACCGTAACGGCTGCGGCACCGGCCGCCTCAGCCCGTTTGGCCAGCTCCGGCGCCGTGAAGTGCGCGTCGTCCCAGCCCGTACGCATCTTGACGGTCACCGGGATGGAGACGGCATTGACGACGGCGCGGACGACCTTTTCTGCCAAGGGCAGGTTCTTCATCAGCGCCGAGCCGTCGCCGTTCTTGACGACTTTCTTCACGGGACAGCCCATATTGATGTCGACGATATCTGCACCGGCTTCTTCGACGACAGCTGCTGCTTCGGCCATGACCAGCGGGTCCGAACCGAAAATCTGCATGGACAGGGGATGTTCCCCGTCTTCGATGTGCAGGAGCTCTGCCGTGTGCTGGTTGCGGTAGCGGATGCCCTGGGAACTGACCATTTCCGCGCAGACCAGAGCCGCACCGTAGCGGTGGGCGATGACCCGGTACGGCGCATCGCAGACGCCGGCCATGGGCGCCAGGATGACCGGTGCCTCAAGCGTGACCGTGCCGATCGTAAAGGGCTTAGCAGTTGCGGTCATAAATAATTCTCAGCCCTTCCAGGGTCAGCATCGGTTCGACGACGTCGATGGAATCCGTCGCCGGCGCGACGATGACGGCAAGTCCCCCCGTCGCCACGACTTTGGCCTTACAGCCCAGTTCCTTGCGCATGCGGGCGACGATGCCGTCGACCTGGCCGACAAAGCCGTAGAAGACGCCGGCCTGCATGCTTTCGACGGTATTGCGGCAAATGACTTTATCCGTGCGGACGACTTCGATACGCGGCAGTTTCGCCGTACGCTGCACGAGGGCATCCGTCGAAATGCCGATACCCGGGCAGATAGCGCCGCCGAGATAGGTCCCCTTCTGGTTGACGGCACAAAACGTCGTCGCCGTGCCGAAGTCGATGATGATGACCGGGCCGCCGAATTTTTCATACGCTGCGACGGCGTTGACGATGCGGTCGGCACCGACTTCGCGGGGATTGTCGTATTTGATGTCCATGCCGGTCTTCACGCCCGGGCCGATGACCAGCGGCGTCAGGCCGAAATAGCGCTGGCACATGCGTTCCAGCGTCGGCATGACCGGCGGCACGACGGACGAAATGATGATAGCATCGATTTCGTCGGAATTGACGCCGTTCAAATAAAAGAGGTTGCGGATAAGGACGCCGTATTCATCCGTCGTGCGGAGGCGGTTCGTCGATACGCGCCAGTGGTCCATGAGCTCTTTTCCCTTGAAAATGCCCAGGACAATATTGGTATTCCCTACATCAATGACTAATAACATAATTTATCTCCTGCCTACTTTAAGTTGATAATACGCCTATTATAATAACAGAGTTTTCCCGTCTTGGATAGTCTTTCCCGTCAATTATACCTGGCGGACATGAATGTCGCCGGCCATGACGACTTCCCGGCCTGACGCCGTATCGATGAGGAGGTTGCCGTTTTCATCGATATCCGCAGCTGTGCCGGAGAGGGTCCGGTCGATGGAAGTGACCGTGACTTTGCTGCCAAGCATGCACGACAGGCTCCGCCATTCTGCCAGGACCGGCGCGAAACCTTCGCGGCAGACCGCAGCGTAAAGATGCTCGATTTCTGCAAGCAGCGTCTGCAGCAGGGCGATGCGGCTGACGGCGACGCCTTCACGGGCAAAGCTGGTGATGATGGGCTTCAGGTCTTCCGGCAAGTCGTCTTCCGTAATGCCCGTATTGACGCCGATGCCCATGACGAGATAATTGACCTTTTCTGCCGAACCGTTCAGCTCCGTCAGGATACCGACCAGCTTGCGCCCTTTGACGAGGATATCGTTGGGCCACTTGATGCCGCACTCCGTCAGACCATGACGGCGGATGGCCCGGGCCGTGGCGACGGCAGCGAGGAGGGTCATCTTCGACACTTCCATGGGCGGAATGGGCGGCCGCAGGATCAGGGAAAACCAGAGACCCTTGGCATAGGGCGAAAGGAAGGAGCGGCTGATGCGGCCCCGGCCGCCGGTCTGTTCTTCAGCAATGACTACCGTCCCTTCGGGCGCCCCATCGGCAGCGAGCTTCTTGGCGACGTTGTTCGTCGAATCGACGCGTTCCCGCAGGACGAGGCGGCGCCCTACGACTTTCGTCGTCAGTCCCTTTTCAATGGCCCTTTCTGAGAGCAGTTCCGGCACTTCTTTCAGGCAGTAGCCCTTTTTCGTATACGATTCGATGACGTAGCCCCGCTGTTTCAGGATGCGGATATGCTTCCAGACAGCCGTCCGGGAAATACCGAGATGTTCAGAAATCTCCTGACCCGAGACGAATTCGCCCTGATGCTGTACTAAAAAATCAAGAATATCTTGTCTCATCAAAGTTCACCTCACATAACAAGCAGCCTTTTAGTTTATGTAAAAATTGTAACATACACGATAACCGTGTCAAGGATTTAGGCCTCGGCATGTACAGGCTTTCTCCATCATGTACAATCCTTTTTTCATATCGTTTGCCGTGGGTCGTGATTCGTGGGTCGTGATGGTTTGAATTTTTAAAAAATTGCTGTATAGAGATGTCACCTCTCTTGTAGCTGCAAGAATTTTCGGCAAACGAACCACAAAAGGGCTGCCGCTTCATGCGACAGCCCTTTTCTAACTGCTAACTGCTATTCTTTTTCTTTTTTATCTTCTTCGTCATCCTTGTCAGTCAGGCCGGTGGTGAGGCCGCCTTTGGGGACGGGGTTGCCCCAGGGACTGATCTGGACTTCTGTCTGTTCCTGCTTGGGAGCAGCCGGTTTAGCTTCTTCCAGAGCCTGCGGCGCAGCCGGCGTATTTTCAGCCGGAGCTGTTTCTTTGGCGTCCGCTGCCGTGCTGTCTGCAGCAGGAGCGCTGTCTGCCTTGGCAGCGTCTGCCGGGATTTCCTCGATGCCGTCGTCGGCTTTTTTATCCTGCGGCCCTTCGAGGGTGCCGTATTTGACCAGGTTGTCGACTTGCTGATGGTTGATCGTTTCGACTTCCATCAGGGCTTTGGCCATGTTCTTCAGGGCATCGATATGTTCGCGCAGCATGTGCAGGACATCGGCGTAGGCTTCTGAAACGGTATCGTGCATTTCCTTGTCGATCAGTTCGGCAACGCTTTCACCGTAATTGCGTTCGTGGCCGAGGCTCTTGCCGAGGAAGACCTGATCCTGCTGTTCGCCGAAGACCATGGGACCCAGTTTCGGGCTCATGCCCAGGCGGGTGATCATCTGACGGGCGATGCGGGTGACGCTCTGCAGGTCGCCGGAGGCACCGCTGCTGATTTCGTTGAAGACGATTTCTTCTGCCGCCCGGCCGCCGAGGGCGACGCGGATCTGCGCCAGATAGTAGGACTTCGTTTCATACGAACGGTCTTCTTCCGGCAGCATCATCGTATAGCCGCCGGCACGGCCGCGGGGAATGATTGTGACCTTGTGGACCGGATCGGCATCGGGCAGGAGATAGGCGATCAGGGCATGGCCCGATTCATGGACAGCCGTAAGGCGTTTTTCCTTTTCGCTCATGACATGGCTGCGGCGTTCCGGACCGAAGCAGACTTTTTCGCTCGCTTCTTCCAGTTCGGCCATGTTGATGACTTTCTTGTTGGCCCGGGCTGCCAGGAGGGCTGCTTCGTTGAGCAGGTTGCCCAGGTCGGCACCGGTGAAGCCCGGCGTCTTCTTGGCGATGATGTCGAGGTCGACATCCTTGCCGAGGGGCTTGCCTTTGGCGTGGACGTCGAGGATGGCCCGGCGGCCGCGCAGATCCGGACGGTCGACAGTGATCTGACGGTCGAAACGTCCCGGACGGAGCAGGGCCGGGTCGAGGATGTCCGGACGGTTTGTCGCGGCAATGGTGATGATGCCTTCGTTGGAGCCGAAGCCGTCCATTTCGACGAGGAGCTGGTTCAGCGTCTGTTCGCGTTCATCATGACCGCCGCCGAGACCGGCACCGCGCTGGCGGCCGACCGCATCGATTTCGTCGATAAAGACGATACAGGGCGCATTTTTCTTAGCCTGTGTAAAGAGGTCGCGCACACGGGATGCACCGACGCCGACGAACATTTCGACGAAGTCGGAACCACTGATGCTGAAGAAAGGCACGCCGGCTTCACCGGCTACGGCGCGGGCCAGGAGGGTCTTGCCTGTGCCCGGAGGGCCAAAGAGGAGCACCCCTTTCGGAATCTTGGCGCCAATGGCATTATACTTGCTGGGGTTGCGCAGGAATTCGACGATTTCCGCCAGTTCTTCCTTGGCTTCATCTTCGCCTGCTACGTCTTTGAAGGTGACCTTGATTTTCCCTTCACCATGCATCTTGGCGTGGCTCTTGCCGAAGTTCATGACCCGGCCGCCGCCTCCCTGTGTCTGCTGCATGATGAAGAACCAAACGGCAATCAGGACGAGGATCGGCAGGACGGCTGTCAGCATATTCATCCACCACGACGGCTGTTCAGGCGGTTTGGCGATGATGTTCACATCGGCATCGCGCAGAGCCGGCAGGAGAGCCGAATCCGTCGGTGCATAGGAAGTAAAGGACGTCCCGTCTTTCAGCTGGCCGACAATGGCGTGGTCAGCTGTAATCTGGACGGCATCGACTTTCTTCTGCTGTACCTGACTCATGAAATTCGTATAGGAGATTTCAGATTTGTCTGTCTTGTTGCTCGTAAAGGCATCTATGATCGATACGGCGACAATGATGATGAGTAAGTATAAACTTACATTCCGCACAAATTTACTCAAAATATTGCTCCTTTCACTTAATTTATGATAATGAATGTTTGTTTATTCCAACCAATACAGTCTTATATTACCACACTTCTGCAAAAGCAACAACTGGGTTTATACAAAACAATAGTACGGCGTTATTTTGCATAAACTTCTTCTTTCAGGATGCCGATATAGGGCAGGTTGCGGTAGCGGCTGTCGTAGTCGAGACCGTAGCCGACGACGAAGGCATCGGGGATTTCAAAGCCGTTGTAGTCCACCGGGACTTCGACCTGGCGGCGGGCCGGCTTGCTGAGGAGGGTCGCTAATTTTACCGAACGGGCACCTCGTTCCTTGAGCATCGGCACGAGATGGCTGAGGGTGACGCCCGTGTCGATGATGTCTTCGACGATGAGGACGTCCTTATCCTTGACGTCGTTGTCGAGGTCCTTGCGGATCTTGAGCACACCCGACGAGGTCGTCGACGAACCGTAGCTGGAGCAGCTCATGAAGTCAAAGTAGACCGGGCCTTCGATGCAGCGGGCCAGGTCCGTGAAAAAGGTGACGGCCCCTTTGAGGATGCCGCACATGAGGATGGGCCGGCCGGCATATTCCTTCGTGATCTGGGCGCCCAGTTCGTGGACGCGGGCAGCGATCTGTTCTTCTGTGAATAAAATTTCTTTGATATCCTGATGCATCTTGATTCCTCCGTAAATCCGAAAAAGTAAATTAGCGCCGCTCCCGGCAGGGAACGGCCGGACCCAGACAGAGCGCCGTCCGGGTCGTATAGGCACGGGCCCGGCCGCACTGGAACTGTTTGCCAGCGCCTTTAGCGGCCAGGTCCCGTATAATTTCTACATAATGAAAAGGCAAATCGCGCTGCGCGCCCGTCGCCTCCTGCCAGAGGCGGCGGATGAGGCGCCGCTGCAGCGCCAGGGGCTGGGCGAGGAGCTTCTTTTTAGCGAGGGCCGGCACGGATAGGTCCGGCATGCGGCATGCCTGATAGGCGGCCGCGGCCGCTTCGTCGAGGAAGGCTTCATCGGCACTGACAATTTCTGCCAGGCGGTTGAGGTCCGCCGTGATTGCCGGGTTGTATGTCCTGAGGAGCGGCAAAAGCTCCAGGCGGATGCGGTTGCGCCGGTAGCGTGTCTCGTTGTTCGTCTCGTCGTGGCAGACCGGCAGGTGCCGCGCTGCAGCATAGGCGGCAAGTTCCGCCTTGGTCATTCCCAGGAGCGGCCGGATGATCTCGCCCCGCCGCGGCGCCATGCCGCAGAGGCCGTCGAGGCCGCTGCCGCGCAAAAGGTGCAGGAGCACTGTCTCGGCCTGGTCGTCGGCATGATGGGCCGTGGCGATACAGTCGGCGCCGCAGGCCCGCGCCGTCTCGCGCAGGATGCGGTAGCGTTCGCGGCGGCCGACGGCTTCTTCCGACGCCTTTTCCCTTCTTGCCAGAGCCGGTACGTCAGCGTACTGACAGGCAAAGCCGCAGCGGCGCTTCAGGGCTTCGCGCCGTACGAGGCGGACCTCTTCGTCCGCGGCCTTGCGGATGCCGTGGTGGACATAGCAGGCCGTCAGCTTGAGCCTCGATAACGGGGCCAGGCGGCTCAATATGTCGAGGAGAGCCAGCGAATCAGGGCCGCCGGAACAGGCAACGACTATGCCGCTGCCCTCACGCCAGAGATGATGTGCCGCGGCATAGTCCGCTACACATCCGACGAGATCCTTCATACCTGGGGATCCTTCGAATTCCAGGCCGCATCATGGAAGGAATGGCGGAAGAAGACGCCTTCCATGAGATCCCGTTCGCTGACGGTCACAGCCGGGATCTGATACTGCTTAAGGAAGGATTTGGCAATGAGCAGGCCGGCGACGATGATGTCGCTCCGCTTCGGCTGCAGGCCCGGTACATGACGCCGTTCTTCCGGCGTCATGGCCTGGAGCTTCTCGATATGGCCGCACAGGGCTTCGTACGAAACGACATGGCCTTCGACTTTGGCCGCATCATAAACGGCAAGCCCAAGATCCATGGCGGCCAGCGTCGTCAACGTGCCGCCGACGCCGATGAGCAGTTCCGGCTTGATTTTCATGGGCAGCCATTCCCGGCGGCAGCGGCCTTCGAGATGTACTGCGTCCTGAGAGCTCGTCATTTCGCCCTGCGTGAAGCGGACGGCCCCCATAGGATAGCTGTGGGACCAGAAGAGTTCCCCTCCCCGGCCGACGGCTACTTCACTGCTGCCGCCGCCGATGTCGATGACACCTGCCGTTATATCCGCATCAAGGGCTGACGTCGCGCCGGTAAAGCTGAGGGACGCTTCTTCAAGGCCCGAAATGGCCCGGCAGTGCCAGCCGAAACGGGCCCGCACTTCGGCCAGGAAGGCCTGACCGTCGACGGCTTCGCGAACGGCGCTGGTCGCGACGGCGCAGACCGGCACGCCTTTAAGCTGTTTCTGCCAACCGGCCATGGTGGCAAAAGAGGCTTCCATCCCCTGGGGCGACAAATGATGCGTTTCATCGATATCTTTTCCCAGGCGCGTCGTCGCCAGTTCTTTCGGCGAAAAGATCCACGTGCCGGGCACTTCCTGCCAACCCGTCATCAGGCGCAGGGAGTTGGAGCCAATGTCGATGACAGCATATTTCTGAGACTTCATAAATGCTCCTTTCAAACAATAAAACAAAAGGGACTGTGCATAACGGCCGAAACCTTTATGCGACAGCCCCTTTTCCTGCACTCCGCTATTCAATACTAATCAGCATGGCGAGCACCGCGGCCGCCGCGTTTCGATTCCGTATTGCGCTTCAGGTCCATCAGGCGTTCATCGCTTTCCTTCAGGAACTTGCTGAGCCGGTCTTCAAAAGACAGCGAACCCGACGAGCGGCGCGAATCAAAGCCGTTGTGCTGGCGGAATTCATGTTTCTGCCGGAAATCGCGTTTCGGACGGAATTCCTTCTTTGCCGGCGCCGGCTGCGTCTGTTTGATAGACAGGGCGATTTTTCCCTTATCGTCGACAGACAACACTTTGACGTTGACCTTATCTCGAACTTTCAAAAAATCATTTACATCCTTGACATATTCATTAGCGACTTCAGAAATATGTACGAGACCTACTTTCTTGTCCGGAAGTTCTACGAATGCGCCAAATTTTGTGATTCCTGTAACGGTACCTTCCATCACACTGCCTACTTCAATTGTCATGCTGTTTTGATTTCCTCCTTGTAATATCAGCATTGCTGCTAAACGTATATGGTCATTATACTCATAATTGCCAAAAAATTCAAGATGAATCACGGCTTATAAGGGATTTCACCGGGCTTGGCCAGGCCAAACTGCTGCAGTGCCTCTTTCGAGATATCCTCAGGGTCATTCAGCTTATCCCGCCGTTCCCGGAGGCGGAGATTTTCATCCCGCAGCGTCTGTTCCTGCTGCAGCGTCTGATTCATATCGTCATGGATCTGCCAGAGCCGGTAGAGCCGGACGCCGACGAGGTAACAGCCGACGATGACGATGGCGATGAGAAAAAGATTGTACCAGCTCAGCTGCCGCAGCCGGATGAGTAGCCCCGGACGGCGCTTTTTGGGAGCTTTGCGGCGCCGTTTCCTGCGTACAGGCTGGCGATACTGCTTGTTTTCCACCGAATCACCCTTTCTAGAATGGAAGAGACTGAAAAAGTCTTACCTTATAGTATACCGTGCTTTGGCGGCAAGATAAAGTTTTTTTCTGAAATTCCTTTTAAAACGGCGTCACTTTATATATAATAAAGGCACACTATTTATTATTGTAACTTACTCCGAGGGGGAACCACTTATGCATTATGAAAAAATCACGACAGAAGTCCTGGAAAAATTGAAGGCCATCGTCGGCCCGAAGAACGTCGTCACCGATAAAGAAGCCATGCAGCCTTATTCTCACGATGAAGTGACGGACCCGGCCTACCACCACATGCCGGAAGCCGTCGTCTTCGCCGAAACAGCCCAGCAGGTCAGCGCCGTCATCAAGCTGGCCAATGCCTGCCGCTTCCCTGTCGTCCCCCGCGGGGCCGGTACGGGCCTGGCCTGCGGCGCCGTACCGGAATACGGCGGCATCGTCCTCTCACTCGAAAAGATGAACAAAATCCTGGAAATCAATGAAGACGGTCTCTACGCCGTCGTCGAACCGGGCGTGCGCACGTCGGACCTGCAGGAAGCGGCCGAAAAGAAAGGTCTCTTCTACGCCGGCGACCCGTGCAGCGGCGATTCGTGCTTCATCGGCGGCAACATCGC
>OLRV01002638.1_pt1 | contig 13448 bp, 13 predicted proteins | sample 1672421 | NCBI WGS metagenome assembly OLRV01 (sample SAMEA3136684, study PRJEB25190) | human gut metagenome | biome: human gut; feature: human-associated habitat; material: faeces | place: Austria | collected 2013
ATGATATTCTGCTCATCGTCGCGGACGACGGCATCGGCATGGAGCCGGAGCAGGTCGCGGCCCTCTTGCAGAATGAACCGAGTGACCGCACCGGCATCGGCGTCAAGAATGTCAATGACCGTCTGCGCATCTACTTTGGCGCGGACTACGGTATCTCCATTGAAAGCGCCCCCTACGAGGGCACTACGGTGACGATCCGCACCCCGCGCGTGCCGGAGGACAGGGAGGGCGACTATGACAAAAACCATTAAACGTCTGCTGCCCGCGGCCCTGGCCGTGCTGCTGGCAGGCTGTGCCATGCAGCCCGTGGACAGCACAACGGCCCGCTACAGGGTCGCGCTCATAGCCAAAAACAACCGGAATTCCGAGTTCTGGGACGCCGTCTTTATCGGGGCAGAGGCCGCCGCCACGGAATATAACCTGCAATTGACCATAACGGCCCCCGACGATGAAGAGGACTATGCGGCGCAGAACCAGCTGATTGCCGATGCCGTTGAGGACGGCGCACAGGCTATCGTTTTCTCCGCCATTGATTATGAGGCCAACGCCGCCGCCATTGATGCCGCCGCCGCGGCGGGCGTGACGGTCATCAGCGTGGATTCCGCGGTGAACTCTGACAACGTTGCGGCCTACATCGGCGCGGACAACTACGGCGCAGGCCGGATGGTGGCCCAGAGCGCACTGGACGGCATGGAAGGGGCGCTCTGCGTCGGGCTTATCAACTATGAGGTCAACGGTGCCAACGGGCGGGACCGGGAGCAGGGTGCGCGCGATGCTTTTGCGGAAAGCGGACGCGCCAGGATTACTGCCGCCGTGTCAACACACCCCAACGCCGCCAGTGCCCGCGCGGACACGCTGGCCATGCTGCGCACCCACCCGGAGATCAACGTGCTGATCGCCCTCAGCGAGACGACTGCCGTCGGCGCGGCGCAGGCTGTCCAGCAGATGCAGCGCGCCGACGACCTCTGGCTCGCGGCGTTCGACTCGAACATCGAGACGATTGATGCCCTGCAGACCGGTACGGTGGACGCGCTGATCGTGCAGAACACCTACGGCATGGGCTATTTCGGCGTCGAAAGCGCCTATAAGCTGCTGGCCGGGCAGGGGAGCAGCGTCGAAAAATCGAACATCACCGCCACCCGCACCATCACCCGGGAAAATATGTTTGCCATGGATAAGCAAAAGGCCCTGTTCCCGTTTGGGTGACCCCCGAAGCCCGGCCCCTACGAGCCTACCGCCAAAGCCCTTCTCCCACGCCGGAGAAGGGGCTTTTTTACTTTTCCATCACCCGCAAAAATCTTACAAAATGAAAACAACAAACACCCTTTTGTCACTTTTGATGCGCATTCTGCACAAAAACAAACGCTTTCGACTGGCGAAAACGCCCTAAACGGTGAAAATTTCCACCCATAGTCGGTGAAATTTCACCTTGTTTTTTCATCCGTCCCCGAGTATTATAATAACTGTCAACAGGGTTCGCTCCTCTACAAGCGACCCGCCCGAAAATCTACTGCATATCTAAAAAAGAAGGAGAAACTCATTATGAAAAAGTTTGCTGCTCTGGCCCTTGCAGGTTGCATGGCCGTCTCTCTCGCCGCCTGCGGCGGTTCTGCCTCCACTTCCACCGCTGCTTCGGAGTCCACGGCTCCCGCAGAGTCCACCTCTGCTGCAGAGTCTGCTGCTGAGTCCGCAGCCGAGAGCGTTACCGAGGCCACTCAGGGCGGTAAGGTCGGCGTCTGCATCTACAAGTTCGACGATGCCTTCATGACCACCTACCGTAATGCTCTGCAGGAGATCCTCGAGGGCAAGGGCTACGAGGTCACCATTGTCGACGGCAACAACGACCAGGCCAAGCAGAACGAGCAGATCAACACCTTCATCACGCAGGGTGTTGACGCACTGATCATCAACCCCGTTATGACCTCCGCTGCCGACCAGATCATCTCCACCGTCAAGGGTGCCGATGTTCCCACCGTCCTGATCAACCGTGAGCCCACCGCCGATCAGATGTCCGCTTATGACAAGCTGGTCTACGTTGGCTGCGACGCTGCTCAGTCCGGCACCTTCCAGGGCGAGCTGATCCTCGACACCGAGAACAAGGGCGACATCAACGGCGACGGCAAGGTTTCCTACATCATGATTCAGGGCGACCCCGAGAATATCGATGCTCAGCTGCGTACCGAGTACTCCGTCAAGGCTCTGACCGATGCCGGCGTTGAGGTTGAGCAGCTTGACCTGCAGCGCGGTGACTGGGATCGTAACAAGGGCCAGGAAATCTGCCAGAACGACCTTGCCAAGTACGGCGATCAGATCGAGGTTGTTTTCTGCAACAACGATGATATGGCTATCGGTGCTCTGCAGGCTATTCAGGCTGCCGGCCGTACCGTCAACAAGGACATCTACCTCGTCGGTGTTGACGCTCTGGACGCTGCCAAGAACGAAGTTGCCAACGGCAACATGACCGGTACCGTTCTGAACGACGCTAAGGGTCAGGCTACGCAGGCTGTTGCTTCCATGGAGGAGCTGCTGGGCGGCAAGACCTTCGAGGCCGGCCACCAGAGCGTCTACGTTGACTACGTCAAGGTCACTCCTGACAACGTCAAGGACTTCCAGTAATTTGACAAAAGCCACAGCTTAAACCAGAACAATCGGGGTGCGTGTGCGCAGGCGCACGCACCCTTTTTTCGTGAAAAGGTTACAAAAGATTAAAGGGGGCCAGCGAATTGTCAGAGTACCGCTTGGAGATGTGTGATGTCGTCAAGACGTTCCCCGGCGTCAAGGCACTGAATCACGCACAGCTGAAATTGAAACCCGGCACCGTCCATGCGCTGATGGGAGAGAACGGCGCGGGCAAGTCTACCTTGATGAAGTGCATGTTTGGTATCTACCACATGGACGAAGGCAAGGTCATTTATGAGGGACAGGAGGTCCAGATCAAGGGCCCTCTGGATGCACTGAACCGCGGCATTGCGATGGTGCACCAGGAGCTGCAGCCCATCCCGGAACGCTCCATAGGCGAGAATATCTACGTTGGGCGCTATCCCACCAAGAAATACGGACCCGTCACCGTTATCGACCATGACAAAATGTATGAGGATGCGGCCAAGGTCCTGAAGGAAGTCCATCTGAATTATGATCCGCACGCAAAGCTCGGAACCTTGAGCGTTTCCCAGATGCAGCTGGTTGAGATCGCCAAGGCGGTCTCCGCAGACTGCAAGGTGCTGATCCTCGACGAGCCGACCTCCTCGCTGACGGCAGCTGAGGTCGAGGCACTGTTCACCATCGTGAACGAGCTGCGCGCCAAGGGCGTCTCCATCGTCTACATCAGCCACAAGATGGACGAAATTCTTCGCATCAGCGACGAAGTCACGATCATGCGCGACGGCCAGTACATCGGCACCTGGGAGGCCAAGGAACTGACCACCGATATGATCATCACCAAGATGGTCGGACGTGAGCTGTCGAACCTCTACCCGCCGCGCTCGAATACGCCCGGTGAGGTCGTGTTTGAGGTCAAGGACTTCACGTCCATCAACCCCAAGAGCTTCCGTCACGTCAACTTCAACGTCCGCAAAGGCGAGATCCTCGGCGTTGCGGGTCTGGTCGGTGCTCAGCGCACCGAGCTGATGGAGGGTCTGTTCGGTCTGCGCTGCCACACGTCGGGCACCATCACCTATAAGGGCAAGGAACTGACAATCAACCAGCCGCAGGACGCCATCAAAAACGGCATCGCCATGCTGACCGAGGACCGCCGCGCCACCGGTATTCTGGGTGTGCTTTCCATTGCGGATAACGTCTCCATTGCATCGCTGAACAAGTATCTGATCGGCGGCATCATGCTGGACGACAACAAAATCGAAAAGCTCGTGCAGGATAATGTCGCCAAGCTGTCCATCAAGACGCCGTCCTCCAAAACGCAGATTCAATCGCTGTCCGGCGGTAACCAGCAGAAGGTGCTGATTGCCCGCTGGCTGGCCAACGACCCCGATGTTTTCATCATGGACGAGCCGACCCGCGGTATCGACGTCGGTGCAAAGTATGAAATTTACTGCATCATCGCCGAGATGGCCAAACAGGGCAAGAGCATCATCATGATCTCCTCCGAAATGAGCGAGCTGATCGGCATGTCTGACCGCATCATGGTCATGTGCGATGGCCGCTGCACCGGCTTTATCGACGGTGATAAGGCGAACCAGGAGAACATTATGACGCTGGCTACCCAGTTTGAATAAGGAGGAGATCCGAAAATGGAGAAAAAATTCGACTTGAAAAAGTTCTTGTCCAATAACGCGATCATCATTTTGATCGTTCTGCTGGCGTTGTTTGTGGGTTCTACGACCCAGAACTTCTTTACTGATACCAACGGCAAAAACCTGCTGCTGAACGTTGCCCCGCGTTTCATCATCGCCTGCGGCGTTTCCGGCTGCTTGATTACCAAGGGCACCGACCTGTCCGCCGGCCGCCAGGTCGGCCTGGCCGCCTGCTTCTCCGCCATGCTGCTGCAGAGTGTTGACTACTCTGCCCGCATGCTGCCCTGGCTGCCCGATATTCCGTGGCCCGTGGCCCTGCTGATCGTCATGGCGATCATGGCCTGCTTCGGTGCCATCAACGGCTGCATTATCGCATTCCTGAAGGTTCCTCCTTTCATCGCTACGCTGGGCATGCAGACCATCGTTTACGGCCTGTGCTCCGTCATCACCAACAACCAGCCCATGGGCGGTTACAAGCAGAGCTACCTGACCGTTGCCAGCGGCACGCTGGGCCCCATCCCGTTCCTGGCCATCTTTGCGCTGATCGTCGGCATCTTCTTCTGGTTCCTGTACAATAAGACCCGTCACGGCAAGTACATGTACGCCATCGGCGGCAACGAGAACGCCGCTCAGGTTGCCGGTGTCAACGTCACCGCGTCCCTGATCCGCATCTACATCCTGGCCTCCTGCATGTATGCTCTCGGTGGCTTCCTCGTCGGCGCAAAGGCCGGCGGCGCTTCCACCAACACCGGCAACGGCTATGAGCTGGAAGCTATCGCAGCCTGCACCATCGGCGGCGTTTCCACCAACGGCGGCGTCGGCAAGGTCTCCGGCGTTCTGGTCGGCGTTCTGGTCTTTGAAGTCCTGAAGATTTGCCTGCAGTTCCTCAGCGTCGACCCCGCTTACACCTACATTGCACAGGGCCTTGTCATCGTCATCGCCGTTGCCCTTGACCTGCGCAAGTACCTGGCGAAGAAGTAACCTATGGGCGAAGAAAAGACTACTCCCGAGACCGAAAAGAAACCCGACCGCCCCGACCGCAGTCAGCTGAATGCCTTTGAGAATTTCTACGAGAATTTCCGCAAGGTCCCGCTGAAATACATAGACATCTTCATCGGCGTCTGCGTAGCCGCTCTGGTCATCGTAGTGCTGGTCGGCATCCTCAAGAGTAAGGGAATATTGTAAAAAAGAAGCACCGTTCACGGAGAAAAATCTCTGTGAACGGTGTTTTTATTTGTGCTTTAGCAGAGTTGTAGGGGCCGCACATCTGCGGCCCGCAGCCTTGCCTTTACAGCGCGGCGGCCTTCTAGCCGAGAGGCGGATATGGAATTTGCCCCTATTATTTTTTGATCGCCTTTTTCTTCTTCCTGACACTATACCCAAAACTGCCCAGTTTGCGCCCCAGCGCCAGGTAATCTCCATGGCTGTACACAATCAGCTTTGCCTTGTTCAAGCACAATTTCCCGCTTTCATCCAGCAGCCGCTCGTCCACATCCACGGCGACGCACTCGGCCAGAAACAAATCATGCGAACCCAGCGGAATGACCTGCGTGACCTTGCACTCCAGATTCACGGGGCTTTCCTCCACCAACACCGTGCCGACCTTGGCCGCAGGGACAGCGGTCAGGTGCATGGCAGCGAACTTGTCCACGTCGCGCCCACTCTTGACACCGCACCAGTCGATGGCGCGGACAAGGCTCTCGGTGGGCAGGTTCACGACGAACTCGCCGCTTTCCTTAATTAGATGGTGGCTGTACCGCTCGGGCCGCACGCTGATGGACAGCATCGGCGGCTGAGTGCAGATCGTACCGGTCCAGCCCACCGTGATAAGGTTCGGCTTCTCCGGAGCCCCGCAGCTGACCAGTACGGGCGGCTCCGGGTTCAGCAGGGTAGACCCCTTCCATACCTGTCGACTCATTGCGCATCCTCCTTGATTTCACCAAAGTTCGGCGTTGCATCGCTGATAATATACCGCGGGCGGTGCTTGGATTCCAGATAAATTTTACCGATGTACTCCCCGATAACGCCCAGACAAATCAGCTGCACGCCCGACACAAAGCAGATGATGCTCGTCATCGACGCCCAACCGGACACGGTCAGGCCGAGCGCGGCCTCGATGACGGCCCACAGCACGCCGATAAAGCTGACGAGCGCCACAAACACGCCGAAGCCTGTGATGAATCGGATGGGTTTGATGGACAGGCTCGTGATGCCGTCAAACGCCAGTGCCAGCATTTTGGACAGGGGATAGTGGCTCTCGCCCGCGATGCGCTCATGCCGCTCGTAGGTCACGCAGGTGGACTTGAAGCCGACCAGCGGCACCATGCCGCGCAGGAACAGGTTGACCTCCCTGAACCGGGCAAACTCCTCCAGCACGCGGGCGCTCATCAGGCGGTAGTCTGCGTGGTTAAAGACGACCTCGGCGCCCATGGCGTTGAGGATTTTATAGAAGCTCTCCGCGGTAAAGCGCTTAAAAAACGTGTCGGTGTCGCGCTTGCTGCGCACGCCGTACACGACGTCGCAGCCGTCGCGGTAGGCGTCCACCATGGCGTCCATCGCGTTGATGTCGTCCTGGCCGTCGCAGTCAATGGAAATCGTAATGTCGCAGCGACTTTTGGCCTCCATCAGGCCCGCCAGCACGGCATTCTGGTGGCCGCGGTTGCGGCTCTGGCAGATGCCGACATAGTGCGGGTCACGCGCAGCCAGGTCACAGATAATTTCCCACGTCCGGTCCTTAGAGCCGTCGTTCACAAACAGCACGCGGCTGTCCGGGCTGATCTTGCCCGCGGCGGTCAGGTCGGCAAGCTTCTGTAAAAACATCGGTGCTGTGATGGGCAGCACCTCCTGCTCATTGTAGCAGGGGATGACGATGTACAAAATCGGGTCGGTACGGTTGTTCATACAAATAACCTCAATATGTTAAAATTGCGGGCAGGCGGCGTGCAGGCGCTCGGGGTCGGGCAGCTTAAAGCTGCCCCGGAACAGCTCGATCAGCCCCTCCTCCTGCATTCGGCTCAGCTCGCGGGAGAGCGCGCTGCGGTCACAGTTCAAAAACGCGGCCAGCTCAGTGCGGGTCATGGCGGTGGAAAACGTATCCGCGCCGCAGCGCTCGCGCTGTTCCAGCAGCCACATGCAGATGCGTCCGCGCAGGCTCCTGCAGCAAATCAGCTCCAAACGGCGGTCCAGCGCAAAATATTTGTCGCTGATGGTCTCCAGCCAGTTCTGCAGCAGCTTCAGGTGTGCGCTGTGCAGCGCGGCGCAGGGGCGCAGCAGTGCCTCGCAGGGAAGATACAGTGCCAGACAGGCCTCGGCGGCGGAGACATTGACGGGGCTGCGGCTGCGCCCGCCCGCCAGCACGTCGGCAAAGACGCCGCCCGGCCCCATACGGGCCATGACGACGGTAGAGCCGTCGGCCAGCGGTTTGCTTGCCGTGATAGCACCTTCCAGCACAAGGCCGACTTCGTGGGTCTCGTAGCCCGCCATCAGCAGCAGCTCGCCTTTGGCGTAGCGGCGCACCCGCGGCGCAAAGCAGGCCATCAGCGTGTCCAGCTCGGCGTCCGTCATGCCGCGCAAAAGGCTTGTGCGGCGCATCGTTTCGTAGTAGGGTGTGTAGTCCATACAGCTCCTTGCAAACGGTTGAAAAGGGTATCTGTTGCACGGGCAACAGACAATTCACATTTATTATAGTATAGTAGGGCCGCAAAAGCAACAAGGAGGATAAGATTTTTATGAAACTGAAACGCATTTTCGCCGCTGTAACGGCGTTTGCTTTGTGCGCCTCTCTGGCAGGCTGCGGCGCGGCAGCGACTGTGAGCGAGTCTGCCGCAGAATCCGCCGTCGAGGCAACCCCCGCCGTCACCGAGGCCCCCGCTACTGAAGAAACCGCCGACGCATCCGAGGTCGCCCTGCGCATCGCGGGCCTGAAAGGCCCCACGACGATGGGCCTCGTCAACCTGATGAGCGATGAGGTCGCCTCCAACTACAACTTCACGATGTACGGCGCTGCCGATGAAATCGTGCCGCTGCTCGTCAAGGGAGACCTGGACGCCGCTGCTGTGCCCGCCAACCTCGCCGCCACGCTCTACAACAAGACGAACGGTGCAGTGGAAGTTGCCTGCATCAACACGCTGGGCGTGCTCTACATCGTCGAGAACGGAGAGACCGTCAACTCTGTCGGGGATCTGAAGGGCCAGACCATCGTCACCACCGGCAAGGGCGCTACCCCCGAGTACGTTCTGCGCTACGTCCTGACCGAGAACGGCGTTGACCCCGACAGCGACGTTACCATCGAGTATTGCAGCGAGGCCACCGAGGCCCTGGGCAAGGTCCAGGCGGGCGAAGCCACCATCGCCATGCTGCCTCAGCCCTTCGTCACCAGCGCCATGTCCCAGGTCGAGGGTCTGCGCGTTGCGCTTGACATGAACGAGGAATGGCAGAAGGTCGCCGGCTCCAAGCTGGTCACCGGCGTTCTGGTCGTCCGCAAGGATGCCGTTGAGAACGACCCTGAGGCTTTTGCCGCCTTCATGGATGGCTATGCCGCCAGCGTTGAGGCCGCAAACTCTGACCTCGAGGGCACCGCAGCCCTCTGCGAGCAGTACGGCGTTGTCGCCAAAGCTGCGCTGGCCCAGAAGGCCCTGCCGCAGTGCAACATTGTTTTTGAGACCGGCGACGAGATGAAGACCGACCTCGAGACCTACTTCAAGGTTCTGTACGCCGCCGACCCCGCCAGCGTGGGCGGCGCCCTGCCTGCCGACGACTTCTACTATGCAGGCTAAATCCCCCCGCAGAGGCCGATGCTCGCATCGACCCGCCGCTGCTGCTGTGGGCGGATGCAAGCATCCGCCCCAGCAAACGCCGCTGTGGCAAAAGGCTGCCGCCATCCTTGTGTGGATTCTGATTTGGCAGCTTGCCGCCATGGGGCTGGGACACGGCGGGCTGTTTCTGGCTACGCCCCTGCAGACACTGGGGGCACTGGCACAGCTGGCACCCACAGCTGCATTCTGGCAGCGCATCGTGTTCAGTGCGCTGCGCATAATGGCGGGCTTCCTGCTGGCAGCAGCAGGGGGCCTGCTTCTTGGCGCAGCGGGCGCACGTTGGCACTGGGTACGGGTGTTCATTGACCCTGCCATGCAGCTGATCCGTGCCATGCCCGTCGCCAGCTTTGTCATTCTGGCGCTGCTCTGGGTGCGCAGTGCGAACCTGTCGGTCATCGTCAGCTTTACCCATGTGCTGCCCGTCGTCTATGCGGGCGTGCTGGGCGGCATTGCCGACACCGACCCGAAGCTGCTGGAAATGGCGAAGGTCTACCGCCTGCCGCTCACCGCGCGGCTGCGGTACATCTGGCTGCCCGGCATCTTCCCGTCCTTCTGCGAGAGCTGCATCGCCGCCATGGGCATGTGCTGGAAGAGCGGCGTCTCCGCCGAGGTCATCGGTCTGCCGGACCACAGCGTGGGCGACGCGCTCTACCGCGCGAAGATCACCCTGTCCACGCCGGATGTGTTCGCGTGGACGCTCGTCATCGTGCTGTTGTCGGCGGCGCTGTCCGCGGCAGCGGCGGCCCTGCTGCGCACGGCCAAGACACGTCTTTGCGGGGAGGTGCGCGTGTGAGCATTGTGATAACCGATCTCTGCAAAAGCTTCGGCAGTACGCCGGTTTTGCAGCGCTTTACCTGGACGGTGGACCGCCCCATGGTGCTGATGGGCCGTTCCGGCTGCGGCAAGACCACGCTGCTGCGCATCCTGCTGGGACTGGAGTCCGCGGACTCCGGCACAGTGACCGGCGTCGAAACGCCCGCCGCCGTTTTTCAGGAGGATCGCCTCTGCCCGCAGCTGACCGCCGCCGCCAACCTGACGCTGACCGGCCACGGCCTGACGCCGCAGGATGCCGAGCGTGAGCTGCGCACCCTAGGCTTTACGGATGCCGAGCTGGCGCTGCCTGCGGCGCGGCTCTCCGGCGGGCAGAAGCGCCGTGCCGCTCTGCTGCGCGCGCTGCTCTGCCGCGATGCGAAAACGCTCTTGCTGGACGAGCCCTTCACCGGTATGGACGCCGAGCTTGTCGAGGACGCCGTCGCCGCCACAAAACGGCTGGCGGGGGAGCGCCCCACGATCCTCGTCACCCATGACCGCACCGCCGCCGACCTGCTCGGCTGGCCGGTGAGAGAAGTATAAAAGTACAAAAAACGCACATGCGGAAATTTTCCGCGTGTGCGTTTTTTTGTTGAGATTGTAGGGGCGAACATTGTTCGCCCGCGGAGCATAGCGGCAACCGCCAAGGCTCAGGGTCGATGCAAGCATCGACCCCTACAGCGTAGGGGCGCATTCTATATGCGCCCGCAGGCTTTGCTTACATCAATTCCTCCAATATCGCATTTTGCACGACCATCCCGGCGGGGGTCAGGCGGAACACCTCTCCGTCCCACACGGCGTACCCGTGCCCGACGCACTGCCGCATAAAGACGCGCTGTGCCGCCGTAAACCGTCCGCCGCGGCGTTCATACGCAGGGATGTTCAGCCCGCTGACCAGCCGTAGCTGCATCAACAGATAATCCTCCGACGTGCAGTCGCCCTCGCGCTGCTCGGCCACGGTACCCGCGATAAATCCCTGCACGTCGTCGGGCCAGAACCGCCGCACATTGCCCACACAGCTGTGGGCGGCAGGGCCGACGCCCCAATAATCGCTGCAGTTCCAGTACAAAAGATTGTGCCGCCCCTCGTGGCCCGGGCGGGCAAAGTTGCTGATCTCATACTGCCGGTAGCCTGCGGCCTCGAGCTGCTGCACGGCATACAGGTAAAAATCTGCCGCCGCGTCGCCGTCGGGCAGACCCGCGGGCGGATTGCGGTAAAACGCCGTGCCCGGCTCTACCTTTAATAAATAGGCCGAAATATGCGTGCAGCCGCCGTCCCGCAGCAGGGCCAGCGTGCGGTCAAATTCGGCGTTTGTGTACTCCGGCAGCGCCAGCATGATGTCGCCGCAAATTTCAGGAAAGCCCGCCTCCCGCGCCCATGCCAGCGCCTGCGCGGCCCCGGCGGCGGTGTGGGTGCGGCCCAACCGGCGCAGCTGCGCGTCGTCGGCGCTCTGCACGCCAAAGCTGATGCGGGTCACGCCTGCTGCCCGGAAGCCCCGCAGCGTCTCCGGTGTGACAACATCGGGGTTGGCCTCCAGCGTGATCTCCGCCTCAGGCAAAGGATTCGCCGCTGCAATCAGGCTTTCTACCTGGGCAGGCGAGAGCAGGGCAGGCGTCCCGCCGCCAAAGTAGAGCGTATCCGGGCGGCGGTCGTTCTTTGCAAGCTCTCGCAGCAGCGCACTCACATAGGCCTGCGGCACTCCCCGCGCACCGGGAGCCGAGTAGAAATCACAATACCGGCATTTGGCCCGGCAGTAGGGAATATGCAGATAAATTCCGTACAAATCAGACATTTTTCACCTTTTATCCATGGTTCTTAATAGTTTTGTGATTGCAACTATGCTTTTAAGGAAAAGAAGTTCAAAATACAACTGTAAAACGTCAAAAACATTATTGTCGCAAAATATGGAAAAATTTCGTGGAATTAGGGAAGTAGCTTGCGTTTTACCGAACGACATGTAAAACTACGTCAATCTTTACATCTAAACCGTGGTTTGGTGTAGTAAGTGGTGTAGTAAAACACGTACAGTACGGTAAAATTTAGGCACCGCAAATTGATGTTTTGCCATCAGAATTCACTAACTTCAACATTTGTGCAGATGCATGAGTATACGTTGCGTGGGTATACACATTCAGTGTCATAGAAACATCAGCATGGCCCATGATATATTGTAAGTTTTTGACATCCATCCCGGCATTTGCCATGTTTGTACAAAATGTATGACGTAGTACATGAGGAGATAACGTATGAATCTGCTTGTCGGGGTTATCGCGATTATAGGCTCTTCTCAAGTCATGAAATACATGCTCAATGTCATATCGTGCTTGTAGTTTGCCGCTACGCTTTAAGGCAATGAAACCACTGTACCCGTCTACAACAGAAATCACATGGTTCTGTTGACTGCTGCGTACCAACCGCTGTAAACTGGCATAAGTCTTTTGCGTGATTGGAATATATCGCGTACCCTGTGCGGTTTTAGGCTTGGCAATATAATTGACCCCATTTTTTCCATAAATCAACTGCCGCTCAACCCGGATTCGCATAAGATCAAAATCAATATCATCTACTGTGAGTCCGCAGTATTCACTAACACGAAGCCCTGTCCAAAGCAAAACGATAAACAGGTCTAAATGTTTGCTGTAGACAGTGCTGCTTTCCATATAGGCAAGAAGATTCTTTTGCTGGATATCGGTTAATGCGGTTCGCTGCTTACGATTATTGGGAATGTAATTTGTCAGCTTAAACTGAAACGGATTCTTGAGAATAGCATCTTCCTCACATGCCATTTGAAATGCAGGCTTTACGACTGCCAAAATTGTTTTGATAGTTCCTGTGCTTTTTCCTTCTTCGAATAAAGAAATAATCCATTGCTGTGCATCGCTCATCTTGATAGTTCGAATAATTCGTGTTGAAAAAGCATCCTGTTCCAATCGATTTACAGTAGCGGTATATCTTTCAAGTGTTTGCCTGCTTACGCCTTTTTTCAGGCGCAGATATCTTTTTACAAGTGCAATTACAGTGATATTTCCAGCAGTATAGTCGATACCGCTATCCAAATCCTTCTGGATGCTTTTTTCTTTGTCACGCAGTTCTTTCAAATCGCCAGCATAAACGCTCTGACGCTTACCTCGAATATCGATGTATCGATACATATAGATTCCGTCTTTACGTTGACTCTCTCCGGCTTTTAGGACACGTCCTTTTGTATCCTTGCGATTTGCCATGTATAATACTCTCCTTTCTGAAGCAAAAAGGAAAGAGCCAAAATATAACATAATAATTATATCATATTTGGACTTTCCATACTACCTACTATTTATGAACAAGTAGTCAAAGTGAAAAACAATCATCTATATACTTGTCTAGTTGCTTTCGCTTAATAAGTCGCTTACTGCCAACCCAAAGCACAAAATGACAGTTCGGCTCATTTGTGATTTCGCGCAGCTTATTGATACCAATTCCAGAGTAAGCAGCGGCTTCTTCGAGGGTTAAGTTTGACTTTTCCCATATCGGGATTTCTTTCATAGGCATGATCTCCTTAATCTTATAAAATTCGAGTTGCAGCCAAAATAGA
>OLRV01002639.1_pt1 | contig 13447 bp, 8 predicted proteins | sample 1672421 | NCBI WGS metagenome assembly OLRV01 (sample SAMEA3136684, study PRJEB25190) | human gut metagenome | biome: human gut; feature: human-associated habitat; material: faeces | place: Austria | collected 2013
TTTTTTATCAACGATGAATGGCCCGCCTTTGGCAACTGGGCCAAGACCCATTTTGGCAGCATGAACGCCGCCTGCTATGCGCCGGTATTTGAGCTGCTGCTGCGCATGAAAGGCAACTACCTGTGGCCTGCCATGTGGAATTCCAATTTCAGCCTGGACGGCCCTGGGCTGGAAAACGCCGTACTGGCGGACGAACTGGGTGTGGTGATGAGCACCTCCCACCACGAACCCTGTATGCGCAGTGGGCAGGAATACAGCATGGTGCGGGGCAGGGGTTCCATTTACGGCGATGCCTGGGATTACATTGCCAATCCAGAAGGCATTACCCGCTTTTGGCGCGACGGCCTGACCCGCAACAAAGATTTTGAGAACGTCATCACTCTTGGCATGCGCGGCGAAAATGACACTGCCATTATGCAGCACGCCACGCTGAAAGAGAACATTCAACTGATCCGCAATGTGCTGAAAACCCAGAACCAGCTGATCCGGGAGATTATTAACCCGGATGTCAGGCAGGTGCCGCGGCAGATCGTTTTCTTCTCAGAAACCGAAGAGTTCTTTTACGGCAGCAAGGAAACGCCCGGCCTAATCGGTGATCCGGAACTGGACGGCGTGACCCTGATGCTGAGCGACAACAACCACGGCTCCACCCGCACGCTGCCAAGCCCGGAAATGCGCAGCCACCCCGGCGGGTACGGCATGTACTACCACATGGACATGCACGGCGGGCCCCACTCATTTGAATGGGTGGGTGCCACCTACCTGCCCAAAGTGTGGGAGGAGATGACTGCCGCTTACGAATACGGCGTGCGGGAGATCTGGGTAACGAACATCGGTGATATTGGCACGCAGGAGTTCGGGCTTTCCTACTTCCTGGACCTGGCTTATGATATTGACGTCTGGGGCGGGCAGGATGCTGCCATTACCACCCAGTACACCGCACAGTGGGTGCGCCGCAACTTTGGCGCGGCTTTTGCACCGGCGGACCTGCCCCGCATTGAGGGCATCATCACCGACTACACCCGCCTGCTGGCCCGCAGAAAGCACGAGAAGATGGGGGAGAACACCTACCACCCGACCCATTACGGCGAGGCGGAGGAAGTGCTGCAAATTTCTGAGCATATCCTTACCGAATGTGATGCGCTGAAAACCGCCTGCCCGCAGGAGGACCTGAGCGCTTTTATCTCGCTGATCTACTTCCCGGCGTGCGGCACGGCCAATTTGATGAAGATGTGGATCCTGACCGGGCGCAACCATCTGTACGCCAAACAGAACCGTGTTGCCGCCAACCGGCTGGCCGATGAAGTGCAGGCCTGCATTGAAGCAGACGAAGCGCTGGTGAACGAATACCACACCGTGGACGGCGGCAAGTATTACGGGTTCGGGTTATCGGAGCACATCGGCTTTGTGTACTGGAACGACGAGGACAACAAGCTGCCCATCCGGATGTACATCACCCCGGCCAACCGGCCGCGGATGATCGTATCCCGCGTGGAAGATACCGAGTACGCCACCGGCTTTTGGTGGAATGGCCGCAAGCCGCAGGTATGGCAGGACTTTTTGCGGCCGGATGTCAGCCAGGTTGCGTTTGACGTTGCCTGCGGCAGCAAGTGCCCCATCAGCTGGCACATTGAGACCGACTGCCCCTGGATGCAGTTCAGCTGCACCGGCGGCACCGTGGCCGAAAATCAGCGCGTGACCCTGACGATTGACCGCAGCCAGATCACCGGCAAAGCGGCTGAACAGTTCGCTGTGGTGAATGAGCATATCCAGGAGGGGACCGGTGCGGCCAACATCATTGTGGAAGTGGACAATACGCCGCTCAGTTACCCCAAAGGAACTTTTGTGGAAGCTAACGGTTGCATTGCCATGGAAGCACAGCACTACACTGCCAAGCGGGATGTTCCCGGCGGCGGCTTTGCGCTGCTCAAGCCGTATGGCCGCCTGGGCACCGCGCTGAAAGTGTTCCCGGCTACCGCCAACTTTGAAAACAGCGAAGAGCGCCCCTATCTGGAATATACGTTTGCTGCGGCAAAAGACGGAAACTATCATGTACAGTTCCATATGTCCGCCACCACGCCGGTCACCTTTGAGCCAAAGCAGTATATCGGTTATTCGGTCAATGGCGGAGCGGTGCAGGTTGTAAACACCGTGCACGAGGAGAACCGACCGTTCTTTGGCAGCGAACAGTGGTACGCCGAGGGCTTTGCCAATGTAAAGCTGACCGAGGCCGTCATCCTGTGCCATGCGGGGGTCAACACACTGCGCTTTTATGCGGTCAGCCCGGCCATCATTCTGGAAAAGATCGTGCTTTGGCCGGACGGCACCACCCTGCCGGAATCCTACCTTGGCCCGCGGGAGAGTTACCGCTGCTGACGCAGCCAAGGCCAGCATAAAGCCAACAACAGATAAGTTCGAGGTATTGGATATGAGTTCTACTATTTGCGCCCTTGCCACCCCACCGGGGGCAGGCGGCATTGCGGTCGTTCGGGTATCCGGACCGGAAGCGTATGCGGTGGTGGGGGAGATCTTCACCCCGCGCAACCCGGCAAAGCGGGTTGCGGAAGCCAAAGGCTACACCGCCATGCTGGGGCATTACCATCTGCGGGGTGAGGAGATGGATGAGACCATCGCCCTGTTTTTCCGCGCGCCGCACAGCTACACTGGTGAGGATGTGATCGAGCTTTCAGTCCACGGCGGCAACGCCATGGCCCAGGGCCTGCTGGAAGCGCTGTACCTGGCCGGTGCTGCGCCCGCCGGCCCCGGCGAGTTTACCCGCCGCGCACTGGAAAACGGCCGCATGAGCCTGACCCAGGCCGAAGCCGTGATGGAGATCATCTCCGCCGAAGGGCGGCAGGGGGCAGCGCTGGCAAAGTCCGCTTTGGACGGCGCGCTGGCACGGCGCATTGCGGGCATCCAGGCCGCTTTGCAAACGCTGGCTGCCCACCTGACCGCCTGGATCGACTACCCGGAGGAGGATGTGCCGGAGGTATCGCAGGCAGAGCTGATCGCCACACTGAGCGAGCAGAAGAACACGCTGGACCAGCTGATTGCCGGGTATGGGGCCGGGGCGGTTTTGCGCCGCGGGGTGGACTGTGTGCTGCTGGGCCGCCCCAATGTGGGCAAAAGCACCCTGCTGAACCTGCTGGCCGGGTTTGACCGCGCCATTGTGACCCCCATTGCGGGCACCACCCGCGATGTGCTGGAGCAGGCCGTGATGCTGGGGGATACCGGCATCCGGCTGAACCTGTTTGACACCGCCGGTGTGCGGGATGTGGGGGAACACGGCGATGCTGTGGAAGCCGAGGGCATCCGCCGCAGCTGGAAAAAGCTGGAGGAAGCCGGGCTGGTGCTGGCCGTGTTCGACCTGGCCGCCCCGCTGAATGAGGAAGACCTGGAAATTGCACGCCGCTGCCAGGGCCGCCCTGCGCTGGCCATCCTGAACAAGCAGGATCTGGCCGGGCAGGGGGAAGCATTCACTGCCGCACAGCAGCAGTTAGCGCCTTACTTCAAGGCCATCATTCCGCTGACCGCGCGGGACGCCGCCAGCCTGCAGCCTTTGTGTCAGGCGGTCGCCCAACTGCTGGGCACCGCCAACCTGGACCCCAACGCTGCCGCGCTGTGCAGCGCCCGCCAGCTGAGCGCCGCCAAGGAAGCCCGCGATGCCCTGGCCGAAGCCCTGAACAGCCAGGAGGACGGCTTTGGGCTGGATGCTGCCGGGGTGTGCATCAGCGATGCGCAGCGTGCCCTTGCCCGCCTGACCGGTGAGGATGCCACCGAAGCCACCATTGACGAAGTGTTTTCTACCTTCTGTGTGGGCAAATAACCCACCTGTTCTTCTGCGTTCCAAGAGCGCCTGTTTACCCGCTATTTTCTGCGGGGGCAGGCGCTCTTTTATTGTGTTCCGGGCGCGGCTGTGATACAATGAAGTGACGAAAATTTCTTCCATCAAAGAGTTTTGATTTGAGGCATAGAGATTATGGATTTTTTGGGAAATTATGATGTGGTCGTGGTGGGTGCCGGACACGCCGGAATTGAAGCTGCCCATGCGGCAGCCATGCTTGGCGCCAAGACGGCGATCTTTACGTTGACATTGGATTTTATCGGCAACATGCCCTGCAACCCGTCCATTGGCGGCACAGCCAAGGGGCATCTGGTGCGGGAGATTGATGCGCTGGGCGGTCTGATGGGCATTGCGGCGGACGCCACCTTTTTGCAGAGCCGGATGCTGAACCGCGGCAAAGGCCCCGCGGTACACAGCCTGCGCGTGCAGACTGACCGCAAGCGCTACCACATGTGGATGAAGCATGCGCTGGAGCTGACCCCCAACCTGGAGATTCACCAGGCAGAGATCGTGCGGCTGGATGTGCAGAACGGCCATGTGTGCGGGGTGGTAACGGCACTGGGCGGCTATTACAGCTGCAAGTGCGTGGTGATTGCCACCGGCACAGCGCTGGGCGGGCGCATTTTTGTGGGCGAAGCCCACTATGACGGCGGCCCGGACGGCACCCATGCGGCCACCGCGCTGACCAAGGATCTGACGGCCCACGGTGTGCCGCTGCGCCGCTTCAAGACCGGCACCCCGGCCCGCGTACACCGCCGCAGCATTGACTTCAGCAAATTGGACTGCCAGCCCGGCGACCCGGACGAACTGCTGCAGCCGTTCAGCTTTATGACCCACAAGCCGATGCACAACAAGGTGGACTGCTACATTGCTTACACCAACCCGGAGACCCACAAGGTCATCCTGGACAATCTGAGCCGCTCGCCGCTGTACGGCGGGGACATTCAGGGTGTCGGCCCGCGGTACTGCCCTTCGATTGAAGATAAGGTGGTGCGCTTTAAGGGCAAGGAACGCCACCCGGTGTTTGTGGAGCCCTGCGGCGAGGACACCGAGGAGATGTACCTGCAGGGGATGAGTTCCTCTTTGCCGGAAGCCGTGCAGAATGCCATGTACCGCACCATCAAGGGGTTTGAGAACCTGGAGATCATGCGCCCGGCTTATGCCATCGAGTATGACTGTGTGGACCCCACCAGCATGCTGCCCACGCTGGAAAGCAAAGTGATCGGCGGCATGTACGGGGCAGGGCAGTTCAACGGAACTTCCGGCTATGAGGAAGCCGCCGCGCAGGGCCTGCTGGCCGGCCTGAACGCCGCCCGCCAGGCTCTGGGCAAGAGCGAGCTGGTGCTGGCACGGCATACTTCCTATCTTGGCACGCTGGTGGACGACCTAGTAACCAAGGGCGTGATGGACCCCTACCGCATGATGACCAGCCGCAGCGAGTACCGCCTGAGCCTGCGGCAGGACAACGCCGATGAGCGCCTGACCCCCATTGGCCGGGAATACGGCCTTGTGGACGACACCCGCTGGGCGGCGTTCACCCACGACATGGAAGTGAAAAAGGCCGAGCTGCACCGGTTGGAAACCACCAAAGTACCGCTGGCGGAGCTGCGCACCGTTGCCCCGCCGGAAGTGCTGGAAACGCTGGGTGAATCCGGCGGCACGGCGGCGGAGCTGCTCAAGCGGCCCGGCGTACACTATGAGCTGCTGGCCAAGGTGATTGGCCGCGGGCAGGATGTGAGTGCTGCCATGGCCTTGCGCATTGAAACCGAGATCCGCTATGCCGGTTATATTGCCCGTGAGCAGCGCGCTATCCACGAGGTACAGCGCCACGAAAATGTGGTGATCCCCGATGACTTTGATTACGCCCCGCTGGAAACCGTGACGCTGGAAGCCCGCGAAAAGCTGGCGAAGATTCGCCCCCGCACGCTGGCACAGGCCGGACGCATTCCTGGTGTAAGCCCCAGCGACCTGGCCCAGCTGAGCATTGCCCTGATGAAAGCAGGGAAGACTGCGGCAGAATAAGGGGCGGGATACTCATTTTAAATTAAAAAAGAATAGAGAATAATGAATAATTGTTGTGTGATGCCCACGGCATCACATTTTAATTAAGTCAGCTGTTCCGGAAAAAATTATGGTCGCTCCATCGCAGCCAACCTATTTTATTTGCGCCGCAGTGGGCGGCGCACCGACATTGTTCTTTATTCATTATTATTTATTATTTTTATAAAGGAGCTTATATGATCGATAAAGAACGCCTTGCACAAAAATGTTCCACGTGGAACATTGTGCTGAGCGGTGCCCAGCTGGACCTGCTGGACCGCTATGCGGAAATTCTGGTGGATTACAACCAGAAGGTGAACCTGACGGCCATCACCAGCCCGGAGGGCATTGAAGACCGCCACTTTGCGGACAGCCTGCTGTTTGCCGCCCAGCCGGAAGTAACCGGCAAACTGGTGGACGTTGGCACCGGGGCAGGGTTCCCCGGTGTGGTGGCAAAAATTTTCAAGCCGGATTTGCAGCTGACCCTGATGGAGCCCACCGGCAAGCGGGTGGACTTTTTGAAGTACCTGTGCGGGGAACTTGGCCTGACGGGGGTAGAGTTCGCCAAGGAGCGCGCAGAGGAAGCCGCCCGCAAAATCTGGCGTGAACAGTTTGATGTCGCCAGCGCCCGTGCGGTAGCCGCCCTGCCGGTGCTGTGCGAATACTGCCTGCCGCTTGTGCGGGTTGGCGGGGTGTTCATTGCAATGAAAGGCCCTGATGCGGATGCTGAGTTGGGCGGTTCCGCTGCCGCCCTGAAAAAGCTGGGCGGTGCCTACGGCGATACCCGCGCGTTCACCCTGCCGGACGGCAGCGAGCGGCGGCTGGTGGTTTGCAAAAAGATTTCGCAAACGCCGACAGCTTACCCCCGCAACGGCGGAAAAATTGCAAAAAAGCCTCTTTAATTTAACAAAACTCCGGGTTTTACCTCGAATTGCGGCGAACGAATTTTCTTTCTAACCGGTTTGGCCTGTGCTATGCTTTTGATAAAAGGCAAGCACAGGCTTTTTTATTGCCTGTGCGGGGGAGGGAGAAGCCATATGTCCAAACCGGATAAAAAAGCCGCCAATCAGAAACCCGGCAAAATTGTTTTACTGCCGGTGGAGCAGATCGAGCCATCGCCGTTCCAGGCGCGCACCGCCTTTGATGAAACCGAGATTGCGGCGCTGGCTGTCAGCATTTTGCAGAACGGGCTGCTGCAGCCCATCAGCGTGCGCAAGACAGGCTACCACAGGTACCAGCTTGTGGCAGGGGAGCGGCGGCTGCGGGCCTGCCGCCTGGCGAAGCTGGAACGCATCCCGGCCATCATTCAGGACTTTGACGACAGCGAAACCGCTGCGCTGGGGCTGCTGGAAAATTTACAGCGCGCCCAACTGGATGCCTTTGATGCGGCAAGGGGCATCCGGGAGGTGATCCGGCTTTGGAACTGCACCCAGGCCGAAGCTGCACGCCGCCTGGGGTTAAGCCAGCCCGCGCTGGCCAACAAGCTGCGCTTACTTACCCTGACCACCGCCCAGCAGCAGCTCTGCACCGCTGCCGGTCTGACCGAGCGCCACGCCCGCGCTGTGCTGCGCCTGCCGGAAAGCCGCCGCACCGCCGCGCTGGAAAAGATCGCACGGGACAAGCTGAGTGTGCGGGAAGCCGACCGTCTGGTGGACGCCATGCTGGCTGCCCCCAAAGACACCCCCGGCCCCTGCCGCAGCACGGTGCCGATGGTGGGGGATGTGCGGCTGTTTGTAAACACCTTACAGCACGCGGTTGACCTGATGACCCAGCGGGGCATTCCCGCCGTGACCAGCTGTGAGCAAGCGGATGGATTTTTGGAATACACGGTACGCATCCCCACCGCTACCCCTGCACCGCTGCCCGTGCCCAACACGCTGCCGGCGTGCCATGAGCCGGAGATGCCGGATGGTGAGAATGTTGCTGTGGAGGAGGACGAGGGGTTAGTTAGGAGGGAGGAGGGAGGAGTTTGGAAGAATGAGCAATTAGAAATGAGGAATTGGAGGTGGGGGAAGGTAAGGGGTTTAATTGATTAGGCTCGTGGCTGTCCGTGGATTATATATGATTTTCAGGGATGGCTGGATGGACACATAAAATATTTGTGATGAACTTGCAATTTTCTGGTAGGGCGGGGGCACCTGACCCCGCCGGTACTATGGCTTACCGCGCCTGCAAATTTTGTGCCAACCTTTTCCCTGATTTTTGTAGTTGACGGTGTCCTCGACGTCCCGCGGACGGGCGTATATGTCATTCGACATTTGCGGACAATTACGCGGTAGGGCGGCCATCTCCGGCCTAAGAGCCGTGGCGTTGCCCCGGTTTGCCTCCGAAACGCGCCTGCGGGCGCAGAGCCCTCTGGCCGCCGGTGGGGGATTTGCACCATGAATTTTGGGGCACTACCTGTGGAACCACCCCTCAGGCCTCTCCGCGTCCAGCTCCCCTCTAGGGGAGCCATCATTTATTGAAACTTTGCGGCTAATTTAGTAATGGCATATATCGCAAGGCCTCGGAACGGTCGAGACCGTTCTCTACAGTGCATTTTATAATAGGCAATCAACATTTTACCATGCATCCCACCCGTAGGGGCGCACATTGTGCGCCCGCCGTCTCATACCATATAGCAGAATGAAATATTACACAAAGCCCGCCATGCGGGACGATGCAAGCATCGTCCCCTACAAACTGTTTTTATGCACAATCAATCTTACCGACAAAATAGATTTAGCTGAGGTTTGAGGTTCCCATACAAGAAGCGTTAAAATAGAAAAAGACTGGCTGTTCCGATGTGAACAGTCAGTCTTTTTTGGTATCTGGTATATATTCGATTACATCCCAAATTTCACAATCCAATATCCGGCACAAATCATCCAGTGTATTTGTTGTTACATTTCGTGTCTGTTTCAGTCTGTCTAATGTGCCCCGGCTGAACCCATACTGCGAAATTAAGGCATATGTTGAAACACCACGCTGCTTCATTGTCCGCCACAGCGGTGCGTAAGATATCATGGCTACATTTTCCTTTACTTGGTGCAATCACTTTTATCTTTTATTATATTATGGAATTGATTCTTGACTATTCCCCATATACGGGGTATAATCCAGGTATCAAGACGTTCAGCTTTTATAAAGGAGGTAACCATGAAAAAAGCAACTGCGATTCTTTTATCATCCGTAATTTTTGCATCCCTGTTGTGCAGCTGCGGCAAGGCGGCGGATTCCTCTGCGGCTTCTTCTGCCGTCTCGACCAAAACTACTTCCCCCACAGCGCCACCGACCGAAGCATCCACGCCAGAACCCACCCAACAACCAGCCGGGCAGCCCGCCAGCCAGTTGTTCAGCAAAGTAACCGGTTTCAGCAGGGAATGGCAGGATGGAAAGCACGTTATCAACGGGCTTGATACTTCCGGTAACAAAATTTGCGGCATTATCGATGGCGGCGGCAACACCGTTTTAATGGATGGGTACACCGCACTATACCCTTTGGCCGATGGGCACCTGATTGCTGCAACAGACGAAAATGTTTCCGGCGAATGCGTCTACACCGGGCGAACCATGGAGCTTTCCACCGCCGGTTTTGCCGGGGTTATTCTGGATGAAAACGGCAATGTGATTTATCAGCCGGATGAATCTCTGGGGTATGAACGGCTGTATCCGATCAATTCCCATCTCATTCTGTCCATCCGTGCCAAAACGGGTTTTGACGGGAAATCAGCATCCATGTGCGTATTGGACCAGGATGGTCAGTTTTTGTATGACATCGACAGCGCTGTCACCCCCAATCTCACGGATATTATATCTTTTGATTCCGAGGGCGTGAGCTGGACGATTCCCGGTTCACTTACTTTTGGTCCGGATGACGACCTTGGCGAAAACAGCATTCTCAGAATAGACTTTGTCTTTCCGGTACCTGAATATGAATATAAGAGTTACTATATTCTGTTCCATTTCGATCATGATGCTTTTACCAGTGATCTTACATACTATTCTGACTTTCTTTCTACATCAAATCGCTTTTCCGGTGGCGGCCGTAATGCTATTGTCTATAATTCCTCCTGCTTTATCCGTGGCGGGAAGGTCAAAGATGCAGACGGTAACATCATCGACATCTTGCCCTGGGAAACTTTCCCGTCTGATACTTTCGATTGCACTGCTATCGATACTTGGCAAGCCAGCGTGAATGAAATACCTCTCAGCGGTATTTCGTTTTTAGGTTCTTCCTCCTCCGGTCTCGGCTATTTCGGTCTCTACAATTACCTGGAAAACTCTTATATCAGCGATATTGTTCGAACATATTTTACTGCGGACGGACAGGAAATCAGCATTCCTCAAAACTATATGGATGCCTTTGATTTCCTAGAGTTCTTGGATAACAAATTTTTGCTTACCCTAAACGGTGCCGATGGAAAAACTTATTTCACCCTGCTAGATCTTGCCGATGGCAGTACATTCGATCCTGTCCTTATTCCGGATTCTCCACGAGTTGTCGCACAAAACGGTTCTGTACTTGCGATTTGTTCTCTCAGCAAATCTTTCCGGATTTACAGTGTTGAAAACGGAACGGAACTGGATGCCTTTGACATTCCAGGTACGGACAACTACAGCGTTCGGTACATTTTCTTTAGTGGTAACTATCTTATTATTTACTGTTACGACGACAGTTATAACAATGAGGATTTTCTCTATCATGTATACTCTTTGAATGACGGCGCACTTATTATTTAAGTAATGTCACAAAATCAGGACATCCATTTTTCCATTTATATCCTTCACATTTTATAATCCTCGCAAAAAATGAATCGTTCCCGGTAGAATCCCACTCAAAATGTTCCACGTGGAACATTCTGGGGGGATTTTTTGTGTTTTTGGGGGTTAGGACTTCCACAAAAGGGGCTGCTGTGTTATAATAAATAAGTTCTTAGCGGTTCCAAAACGATACATGGAGGGTAAAATGGCAAAAGTAATTGCAATCGCAAACCAAAAGGGCGGCGTTGGCAAAACGACCACCTGCGTCAACCTTTCTTCCTGCGTGGCTGCGCTGGGCAAAAAGGTTCTCGTGGTTGACCTTGACCCGCAGGGCAATACCACCTCGGGTTACGGCGTTGCAAAAAAAGGCCAGCAATCCAACATTTACACCTGCCTGATCAACGATGATGACGTCCGGCAGGCCATCGTTCACACCAAGTTCAACGCTGACCTGATTGCTTCCAACACGCAGCTGGCCGGTGCTGTGGTGGAGCTGGTGGAGCTGCCCCGGCGTGAAAACCGCCTGCGCAGCATCCTGGCACCGCTGATTCCTTTGTACGATTATGTGTTCATTGACTGCCCGCCCTCGCTGGATTTGCTGACCGTCAACGGTCTTTGCGCCTGCGATACGGTGCTGATCCCCATTCAGTGCGAGTATTATGCGCTGGAGGGGCTTTCGGAACTGATGAATACCTTAAAGATCGTGCGCAAAAAATACAACCATTACCTGGACATTGAGGGCGTGGTGTTCACCATGTACTCCGGCCGGTTCAACTTAACCATGCAGGTGGTTGCACAGGTCAAAAAGTACTATGGCAACAAGGTTTACAAAACCGTTGTGCCGCGCACCGTGCGTCTTTCGGAAGCGCCCAGTTTTGGTATGCCCATCAATTTTTACGAGCCGAACGGCAAGGGCAGCGAAGCCTATATGGCCATGGCGCGTGAATTTTTGGAAAATAACGAGCGGGAATGACCCTGGTTTTCCTGTTTGGGAAAGGGAAGTGTGTGAATGGCAAAACGCAAATTGGGCGGCCTTGGCAAAGGGCTGGACAGCCTGTTTGAAGACCTGCCCATGACCGAAGATGCTAGCCCGGATCTGACCCGCCTGCCTGTGCGGGAGATCGAGCCGGACCCCGACCAGCCGCGCAAGAACTTTGACGAGGACGCCATGGCGGCCCTGGCAGAGAGCATTGGCGAAAACGGCCTGCTGCAGCCCATTGCGGTGCGCGCCAAAAAGACCGGGCCGGGCTATGTGATCATTGCGGGTGAGCGCCGCTGGCGTGCCGCGCGCATGGCCGGGCTGGATGAAGTTCCGGTTTTGATCAAAGATGTGACCGACGAACAGGCCGCTGCGCTGGCCCTGATTGAAAACTTACAGCGCGAGGACCTGGACCCCATTGAAGTAGCCGAGGGCTGCAAAAAGCTGATCGAGCGCTATGGTTTAACGCAGGAAGAAGCCGCCAAGCGGCTGGGCAAAAGCCGCAGCGCCATTACCAACGCCATGCGCCTGCTGAACCTGCCGGAGTATGTGCGGGATCAGGTGCGGACAGGGGACATCAGCGCGGGCCATGCCAAAGCGCTGTTAAGCCTTGGCTCACCGGAGCAGATGTCCGCCGCGGCGGACCAGATCATTGCCAAGGACATGAGCGTGCGCCAGGCCGAAGCTTTGTGCCGCAAAATGTCCAAGCCGCCGAAGCCCGCCAAGGAAGAGGATGCCTTTACCCGCCCGGTGCTTGCCGTGGAGGTGGAGGGTGCCCTGAAAGAGACCACCGGCAGTGAAGTGCATGTGGACTACAAGGGCGGCAAGGGCATGCTGCACATTGCATTTTATTCTGATGCGCAGCTGCAGCAGTTCGCCGGGCTGCTGGGGCAGTATGACCCTGAGCAGGCCGCCGAGGCGGTCGCTCCGTCCGGTGAGGACGAGGCATAACTCTTTCATTTTATCACTTTAGATTTCAGGCATTTGCAAAATTACAAATAGAGGAAAGGATTTTGAATCATGCTGGATATTCGTTTTGTGCGTGAGCACCCCGATGAGGTCAAGGAGAACATTAAAAAGAAGTTTCAGGATGCCAAGCTGCCGCTGGTAGACGAGGTCATCAATCTGGATGCCGAGTACCGCGCCGCCATTGGCGAGGGTGACACCCTGCGCGCCAACCGCAACAAGCTTTCCAAGCAGATTGGCATGCTGATGGGCCAGGCTAAAAAGGACCCCAGCAAGGCCGCCGAAGCCGAGGAGATCAAGAAGCAGGTGACCGCACAGGCTGACCGCCTGAAAGAGCTGGAAACCAAGGAAGCCGAGCTGCAGGACAAGATCCGCGACATCATGTACACCATCCCGCAGATGATCGACCCCAGTGTGCCCATCGGCCCGGACGACAGCTGCAATGTGGAAGTACAGCGCTTTGGCGATCCTGTTGTGCCGGATTATCCCATCCCGTACCATGTTGACATCATGGAAAGCTTTGACGGCATTGACCTGGATGCTGCAGGCCGCGTTTCCGGCAACGGCTTCTACTATCTGCTGGGCGACATTGCCCGCCTGCACGAAGCTGTTCTGGCTTACGCCCGCGATTTTATGATCGACAAGGGCTTCACCTATGTCATCCCCCCGTTCATGATGCACGGCGATGTGGTGAAGGGCGTTATGTCCTTCCCCGAAATGGATGCCATGATGTACAAGATCGAGGGTGAGGACCTGTACCTGATCGGCACTTCTGAGCACACCATGATCGGCCGTTTCATTGACCAGACCCTGGACGGCGCCAAGCTGCCCCTGACCCTGACCAGCTACAGCCCCTGCTTCCGCAAGGAGAAGGG
>OLRV01002649.1_pt1 | contig 13391 bp, 9 predicted proteins | sample 1672421 | NCBI WGS metagenome assembly OLRV01 (sample SAMEA3136684, study PRJEB25190) | human gut metagenome | biome: human gut; feature: human-associated habitat; material: faeces | place: Austria | collected 2013
AATTTCCCAGAAAAAATTGGAATTCTGTGTATAGATAATATTTGGTTTGCCTTTTGGATTCTGATATTAGGAATACAAAACGGTTCTAGTTTTAGTCAAACGTTTGTTTCCGGATTCTTAATGCACTGCTTAATGCTCGCAAGTTGCTATTTGCAACTATTTATACGAAAACACAATCAAAATCAAACGACTAACTATAGCTGGTACACGGTACCGACAATACTTTCCACTGTGAGTGTTTTGCTGATTTTCTTCTTTGGCTCTTGCTTTGAGAAAGACTGGATATCAATTCTCCCCTTGTGCGTGTGTGCATCCTTTATTACCTGTATGCAAATAGCAGCATTACTTTTGGTCAGTTGGATGGAGCAAGCCGCTCATTTTCGTGAAGAAGCGCTCAGCCTACAAACAAAATCAACGGCCCAGCGGGAAAGTATTGAGGCATTAAGCGCCGCTTATACCCAGCAACGGAAACTGACGCACGATTTTCGCGCACATTTGGATACACTGTCAGCTATGTTGGCGCAGCAACCATTTGACATAGATGCAATTAAATCTTATGTACGCAGCCTTCAATCTGCACAGACCAGCCGTATTTTGCTTGTTAATACACATCATTCAGCATTAGATGCGCTCTTGAATCAAAAGGCGCTTGTCGCACGAAATAGAAGTATCGATGTTCAATTTAGGGTGAATGACCTATCTGCTGTGAAAATTGATTTGGTTGACTTAACGGTTATCATCAGCAATACATTGGACAATGCGATTGAGGCGTGTGAGAAACTCCCTGTGCAAGACAGGCAAATCTATATACAAGTTGTTTTGGATGATAATGAACTGTTCTATGCTGTTCGTAATCGCTCCTTGCCGGTAGATGTATCATCGGATAGACTCCCAGTCACAACCAAAGAAAATCCGTCTTTTCATGGATATGGCCTACAGAATGTGCAAACCACTCTGGCAAAATATCATTCTGTCTATGCTATGGATTATGCAGACGGATGGTTTGAATTTGCAACAGATTTGCCCAATACTCTCATTTCGTGACAGAAAACTTTGATTTTACTACAAAAATAGTGGAAAATATAGGACTTCCTGCTTTAATATATGTAGCTATTAAGTAATGGGAGCTTATTAATGGAACGGTTTGCAGAAAAAATTGTTCAAAAATGCATAAAAAGTAAAACATCCTTGTTGTTTCAAGCCCGTCGCATCCCTGAAGTGTGGTGGGCTATTTTTATACATCGCATGATTTGCTTTCTGTGAATATACAAGCGGGGCTATACAAATAATATTAAAGTAGAAAAATAATGATAAAACTAAACCTCGGAACGTATAAATTAGCGATGATATTTGATTAAGAAAATAAAAGGGTAAAAAGAAATTGCCCTATAAGGCTCGTAATAGCTGACGATTTTGAGCCTTATAGGGCATATTATTTGAATTGATTATATGGAGGGCCTTGAATTATTATTAAACGGAATGCAAGTCAAATTCTCGAAATGGAATAACGTCCTTCAAAGACCATAAGCCGATAGAACTCTCCCCGCCAATAGAAATTCATTCGTAGTGCCTTCCATCCAGACGGTAAGACAGGGGAGAAGACCGGCGTATCTCCATCAAAGTTCGCGCCCAAGAAGCCGAAGAAAATGCTCGACCACGTTTCGCCCAAGCAGGCAAGATGAAGACCTTCTTTTCCGGTGTTGTTCATGATTTCGTGTAGGTCGAGATACAGTGCTTTTTTGAAATATTTTTCGGCAGCTTCCTGCAGGCCGTTTTGTGCAGCAAAAAGTGCATGGCTGGCGAAGCTCAGCGTGGAATCGTGCAAGCAGCACGGCTCGAAATCTTCCCATGCGTTCAGACGCTCTTCAGGAGTGAACTTCTTAGGCAACCGGGACATCAGAAGCAGCGTGTCAGCCTGCTTGATAACTTGATACCTTTGCAGACGGTCAAAGCAAACATGATGATAGCTGGCACCGTCATCGGTTTTGAGCGTTTTAATGTCTACGGGCTCTAGCCGAGTAAAAGTCTCATCCGGCAAATATCGGCCAGTTTGCGGATTGCGACATTCTTTCAGATTGTCTCGCAGAGAATGCCAGGCAAGAACTTCTTCATCGCTGAGGGAAAGCTTCGAATATCGATTGGGATCGGTTTTCTTGAGCTTCAGCGCTGCCTTGATGGCCAAATCAAGATTAAACTTTACCATGCAATTGGTAAAGAGATTGTTGTTGGTAATGCCGCAATATTCATCAGGCCCCTTGCAGAACATGAGGTCAGCAGAGCCATCAGGATGAATGATGCAGCGGCTATACCAGAAGCGGGCAGTTTCGATGTAAACCTCCATAGCTTGCAGGTGAAAATTCTCATCACCGGTGGCATCAAAGTACTGCTGCATAGCGAAAGGAATATCTGCGGTAATGTGCAGCTCACTGGCACCAATGTCCCAGCTTTCGCACTGCTCAGAACCGTCGAAAGATGTCATCCAAGGATACCGAGCGCCGGCATTGTTCATCTTTTTGGCGTTCTCTTTTGCCTGCGGAAGGGTTCTTACGCGATATTCCATTAAGCTCTTGGCGGCTTCGGGGTGGGTATACAGGAAGAAAGATAACATAAAGAGATCGGTATCCCAGAAATAGCATCCCTTATACCGTGTGTGCGTCAATCCGCGAGCGCCGATACTTACGCTGCTGTCACGGGCAGAACAGCTGGTGATAAGCTGGAAGATGTTGTACCGCACAGCGGACTGATCATCAGGAGCTCCATCGATTTCGATATCCGACTCATTCCACCGAGAGGCCCATGCAAGCGAGGATTTGGCAAGCAGTTCATCATAAGTGCCAGAGGTTTCATTGCTCCCAATAAGAGGGTCGATATCTCGACTTGTGGTGATGCGCGTGGTGATCTCCAAAACAAACTTTTGACCGCTTTGTAAAATTCCATGCCACTGCTTTCCAAGACTGTCATCGGAGATATAGTCTTCAGAATCTGAAAAAGAAGTATGGAAAAACATCTGTTCTCTTACGATTAAGCCGGTACCTAAAATAGAGAAAGTACAATCAACAGAATCCTTGCACATGTCATGCTGGGTGGGCTCGGCAAGTTTGATGGTTTCGTGATTTTCTTTTACCTGATCATCCGGAACAGGGCAGTTACAGCAAGCAGTATGAATTCCTGCATGTACCGAGATATTGGAGGTGCGTGATGCGGAGAAAGAAAGCCGCTGTACGAGCAGTGAGGGATCGGACATACTGCAGAACACCTGATGCTCAATATTTAGAGTGGTTTCACCGCTTTTGGCTAAAAAAGACTGTGAGCGAACGCCTGTTTTCATATCTAGGGTGCTGGATACAGGAGAGGAAAGTGTAATAGGATGTCCATCACATTCGATATTTCCCCATACGGGGGTAGGCAGGTTCACAAAATCGGTGATGCCGGGTTTGATTTCACCGAAGATGCCGGCAACGAACAAACCTGTCTCAAAGGTGCGCTTTTCCTGCCAGAAGGGAAGATATCCACGGATGCCCATGCGGCCGTTCCCGGTGAAAAAAGTGCTTTCTTCAAAACTATCATTTGTGCTATTTGTCGTAAGCTCAATTTGCCAAGGCTTCAAAATTATGTCTTGACGCATAAAAGCATCCTTCTTTCTTTTATAGTAATGCTTCACGGATAGAATGGCAAAGGAATCCTGCGCAGGTAGCGAAAGCCTCGCCGGTGGTGCAGTAACCAGTCACTTCATCAACGCTTTCGCATGCGATGCCATTGTCCATAGAGATTTTTTCCAAAATGGCGCGGCAATGTTCTACGCGCCCGCACAGCAAGCTATTGGCTAAACTTAAGATCCAGGGGTGAGGTGCGTGTGGACACCCGATTTCGTTGATTGGACTGTTAGCAAAGCTGTATTTGTATTCCGGTGAACGAATCATTGCAACGGTATTGCGGTATATCTCATCAGTAGGGCTGCAAAAGTCGAAGAAGGGAAGCAGCTGTAGACTTCCCGGCGGCTCGTCGTAAACATCGTGACTGCCGTTCAAATCAATAGACCACCCGAAATAAGGTTTCCCCTCTGCGTCTTTTTGGACACAATGCGTCATAATAGCTTCTTTGATTTCATCGGCAGTTTTTTCAAGATGTGCATACTGGGGTGTGAGCTGGGCCAAATCTTTAAGTGCTTTCCACACAAGCACATTATCGTATGTAATATAGGGGTAAACGTGCTCATCGTCTGTTGGCTGCAGGAAAGTATCATACAATCTGCAAGATGCGGCTTCATGCTGCCGCAGGCGATTCAAAATGAGGCTTATGCCTTGAGCGATATCGGAATCATTCAAAATGGATTTGTCGTCGGTTTTGTTAATGTAGCGTTCAAGCGCCAGAAGAGGGGCAACGAGTTCGTCCAGCTCAAAGCCAGGCTCCAAAACAGTGCCATCAATGTATCGTGAATGGATGCCAAAATTTCGGCGCTGTCGGCCGAATACATAGGAAAGCATTTCTTTGGCACGTTCGGAATCGGCATCCAAAATAGCAGGGAAACTCCAAAGCAAACTGTCTCGATCCCAATAAGCGGCACTTACATAGTAGCGGGGGCTTCTGCTGGTAACGAGCACCAACTCTTCGGTGTCAAGTGTAATGCCGGTTGAGAAGAACATACAGAAGAACAGATTCGTATTGTAGAGTTGTGTGAGCTTTGCATCACCATTAAAGGTGACACGACGCTCTTGAAGCCAAGTTCTTGTTTTTGTAAGTTCTACATCGAAAGTTTGCCGAAGCATCTCTTTGGCGCTTGTTGCGGCAGCAACTTCCTCGAAACCGAGACCCCAATAAAATACGACCGAGGCTGTTCCATCGGCAGCAATTGTACAGTGATGGGATAAATCGTAAGTAATACTGCCATCATCGGAACAGGTAAAAGAAGAATCTGTTTGTGCATCGGCCATAGGGGCAAAGGCAAACGTCGGGAATCCTGCATGATATTCGAAAATCAAACTGCTGTTCCAGCCACTGCGGAAACAAGTTGCTTTACCACTTAACGGTTTGTCCTCGTTTACACAGTGCCAAGAGGAGGCCCAGCATCCATTTAACCCTATAACAACATCTTGTGCGCTTTCAGAAGTGTTATGAACCGTCATCTGAATTGCGAAACCGCGTTCATCAATAGGAGGCACGTAAAGGGTTTTGAGTTCAAGGCTGCCAAGCTGTGCAGTAGACTGGGGCAGCCAATCATCAAGCCGGGTCCACGCAAGATGAGCCGGAGAGAGGGAACCGACGCCATCTAAATGAACATAAGGCTGAATCAAAGGTGCGGATTCGCTCCCGCGAATATCTATAAGCCCTTTTGCGGCCATATATAGGAAGGTTATGTCCTCTATCCCGCCCGTTCGTTCGTTGATGCGGGGCAAAGAAACGAAATCATTGCCGGTTGGCAGATACTTGTCCATAGTGAATCCCCTTATAAAGTGAAATAAGCACACAAATAAGATTAAGCGATTAACCTTGTTGCTATCATCAATATAACAGGATTGTTCGGCATAGTCAACAATATTTTTTCGCAAATTGCAGGTTAATTTAATTAACTGTTGACATTTTGCTACCCGCGTGGTATTGTAATGCCAGAGAAAAGAGTTAAACGCTTAAACTAAATCCGTAAGATTGGTGGAGTCGATATGGCAAGACGCGCAACACTAAAAGATGTGGCAGAGCGTGCCCAAGTCAGTACGGCTACGGTGTCTTATGTTTTGAATGACAAGAAATCAATCTCCGAGCAGACCAAGACCCGTGTGTACGACGCGATTCGGGATTTGAATTATGTTCCCGATCTCAGTGCGCGAAGCCTGTCCAGTAGAGATTCAAAGCTGATTGGAATTGTCATTCCACAGACCGAGCCCGGCAGCAAACTGATGCTGCAAAATGATTTTTACAGTGAAATCGTTGGCAGCATTGAGTATCACGCAAGACAGCATGGCTATCATGTGATTATTTCAGCCACGGATGTAAATGAAAGCTACTTGACTTTGGCTAAAGAGAGAAACCTTGACGGAATTATTGTTATCGGTATGTACCCAGATGACTTTTACCGTCAAATGAAGAAAACACAAATCCCCATTGTATTGATTGACAGCTATTGTAACGATCATTATTACCATAGCATACGAATTGATGATGCCTATGGAAGTTATCTGGCTACCAATCATGTGATTGGATATGGGCATAAAAAAATTGCTTTTTTCTGCGGTCAAATCAAAGAAAACGGTGTCATAAAGAAAAGACTCTGCGGCTACCAACAGGCACTGGAAGAAGCCGGAATCCCATATGACCCCACGCTTGTTTACGAAGGTAAGGTGGATTACGATAGTGGCATCGAGCTTGCACGTAAACTGTGCAATGAAAATAAGGATGTCACAGCAGTAGTTGCTACCGCAGATATCTTAGCTATTGGAGCTATGAAGGGGTTCTACGAACAGGGAGTTTCGGTTCCCAATGATATTTCTATCGTTGGATTTGACGATTTGGAGATTTCTAAATACCTGACACCAGGGCTGACGACGGTTCGTCAAGAAATCTCTCAAAAAGGTGAAAAGGCAGTTGAACTGCTTTTAGATAACATTCAAGACGCGGATATGACAAAGCGAGAGGTTATTATTCCGGTTAGCCTTTCTCGCCGGGAATCCGTTCGAGATATGAGAGGGGAGGAATAAAAAAGGACTGCACCAACCGTCCAAAGTCTGTGCAGCCCAAATCCAAAGAGCGTCTTATTGCTCTTCTATGATAAGTGTAAGCGAAGAAGAGCAAAAAATCAAGTGTTCCACTACTTATACAAGGAGGAAAAACAATGAAAAAGGCAATTTCTTACATGGCATGCTCGATGGCCGCAATGCTTGCACTCAGTGCCTGTGGTTCTGCAGCCTCGTCTGCAAGTACCGTGGCAAGCTCTTCTGATGCAGCTTCTACGGAAAGCACGGCAGCATCGGAGGCTTCTAATGAGCCTGTGACAATCACGTTTGCACAGTACTCCGGGTCCGGAGACAACGAGCAGTATCTGCAGCAGATGGTTGACAACTATATGAAAGAAAACCCCAATGTCACCATCGACCTGCAGACCTATGGCTATGACGACTACTTTACGCAGATGACGGCGAAGGTTTCCGGCGGCCAGGCTCCCGATGTTTTTGAACTGGATTACCAGAATTTCGTCTCCTACGCAAAGAAGGGCGCATTGATGCCGCTGGATGACATCCTGACCAAAGACGGCATCGACACCTCTATCTACAACGATATGGCCCTGAAAGCGTTCAGCGCTGACGGCGTACAGTATGGCGTTCCTGATAGCTTTTCGAATGTTGTGCTGATTTACAACAAGGATCTGTTTGATCAGGCCGGTATCGACTATCCCACGGATGACTGGAAGTGGGAGGATGCAATGGCTGCGGCGGAGAAAATCCGTGCGCTGGGTGATAATATCTTTGGCTATTACCATCCCATTTCCTTCAACGAGTTCTATAAGACCGTTAAGCAGAACGGCGGCAGCCTTTTCAATGATGACTTTACGGAGTTCACGATGGATACCCCGGAAAACATTGAAACGCTGCAGTACATGGTTGACATGCAGCAGAAAACCAATGTTATGCCCACCGAGGAGCAGATGGCAGGCATGGGTGACTGGGACCTGTTTGAGTCTGGCCGCCTTGGCATGATTGTGACGGGTATTTGGGCATTCCCCGAATATACGAGCAATTGCGACTTCGATTGGGATATCGTTGTTGAACCTGGTCACACTCAGAAGGCTACGCACTTCTTCTCCAACGGTTACGTCGTTTCCAAAGATTCTCAGGTTGCTGATGAAGCCGTTAAGTTCATCACCTACATTTCCTCAAACCGTGAAGCAACGCAGATTCGCCTGGACGCAGGCTGGGAGCTGCCTCCGGTTCAGGACGAGGATATCATCGCTCAGTACAAAGAAAAGACTCCTCCGGCAAATCGCGAAGCGGTCTTTAAGAGCCTTGATTACCTTGTGACTCCTCCTGTTATCACCCAGTATGCAGAGCTGCAGGACATCGTTGGTCAGCATTTGAGCGCTGCGGCCGCCGGCACTGTCACCCCGGAGCAGGCGCTGAAGGATATGCAGGCTGAGTGCGAACAGAAAATCGATTTGACCAAGTAAATAGTTTGACGGGGGCAGGCGGGAGCCTGTCCCCGTATTTTTACCGGAGGGTTTATAGAATATGAAAAATTCCCGATTGGCAAGCTGGAAAACAGCATTACCATTTTTGCTTCCAAGTTTGGCTGGTTTTGTTGTGTTCAGTATCATCCCAATGATTATGCAAATTTTTGTCAGCCTGACCAGTTGGGATGGATTGAGCGAACTGACATTGTTCAGTGATTTTAGCGGATTCATGGATCGATTCTACGTAGGAATCGAGAACTATAAGGAAATTCTCACATCAAAAGAGTTTTATCAGGTGATTGGAAACACGCTGGAATTTGTGGTCCTCTATATTCCTTTGATGCTTATTGCCTCCATGATTGTGGCGCTCATTTTGAACAGTCATGTAAAGGGTGCTGGAATTTTCCGCGTTCTTTACTATATCCCGGTTATCACCTCATGGGTTGCGGGCGCATTGATTTGGAAATGGGTTCTTAGTCCTGAGTATGGTGCTATTAACAATATTCTGGCCTTGTTCGGAATTGAGGGGCCATCGTGGCTTCAAAGCTCAAAGTGGGCAATGCCCGCAATCGTTCTTGCCTCGGTCTGGAAGGATATGGGGTACTTTGGCCTTATGCTGATGTCTGGCCTTCAGGGAATCAATCAGGAATACTACGATGCGGCGGCAATCGACGGTGCCGGCAAAATCAAACAGTTTACAAGAATTACATTGCCATTGCTGACTCCTACGCTTTTCTTTGTCTTGATTATCAGCTTGATTAACTCCTTCCAGCTGTTTACGCAGATTATGATCATGACCCCCGATGGTGGCCCGCTTGGCTCGACAATGGTGATGGTTGAACGCATTTATAAGTGCGGCTTCCGTTACTATGAAATGGGTACGGCTGCCGCATATAGCTGGATTCTGTTTGCGATTTTGCTGCTTCTGACAATGGTTCAGATGAAACTTCAGAACAAGTGGGTGAACTACGATGACTAACGCTAAAACATCTTCTTTGACAGGGCTGAAACAAAGACGAATCATTGGAAAAGTGGCATTTTATGTACTGGGATTGTTGATGGCCATAATTGTCTGCATCCCGTTTTATTGGATGATTATCACCAGCTTAAAAGGCCGCGGCGCTATTATGAGCATTCCCGTGGAGTGGATTCCAAAAGAACCGACACTTGATGCATACAAAAAGCTTTTTGCTATGCCGGAATTTGTGGGCTCTATCTTCAACAGCTTTTACGTGTCTGTTCTTTGCACGGCAGTGCGGCTTCTGTGTGCCGCGATGGCTGCATTTGCACTGACAAAAATTCCGTTCAAGGGACGTAATGCGGTCTTTGGCATTTATGTTACGGCGCTGATGATTCCGTCGCAGATCACTTTTATTCCACTGTTCATTATCATGACGAATATGCACCTTACCAATAGCTTAAATGCGTTTATGCTGTTGCAGCTGTTTAATGCCTTTGCCATTTTTATGATGCGGCAGAAAATGATGACGATCAACGATGCCTATATTGAAGCTGCTGTTATTGATGGCGCGAGCATGTGGCGCATTTTTTTCAAAATCATACTGCCCATGAGCGGAAGCGCTATGGCAACGCTGGCAATCCTTGCATTTATGGACATGTGGAATGATTACCTGCTGCCGTTGGTTCTGTTGAGCGAAAGAAGCAAATTTACGCTTCCGCTACTGTTGAGCACATTATCCGGCCAGTACAAGAATCAGTACAACCTGACAATGGCTGGCGCACTGATTTCGATTATTCCGATTCTGATCGTTTATATTTTTGCGCAGAAGTATTTCAAAGAAGGCCTTATGGTTGGCGGCGTGAAAGGATAAAAGTATATGATTGAGTGGGAGCCTAATAAGAACGATGCCAATCTGAACATACCAGTAGACGGTCAGGTGGCTTCTATATGCTGGGATGAACAGACAAAACTGCTCACCATGAGTCTTGCGTATTCAGCAGTTTATGGAATGGGTGAACGGTATAATGGACTCAACCAGAATGACCGCATCGTGAAAATCGAGGTGGAAGAAAAGTTCTGTAATCAAGGGGATAAAAGCTATTGTCCCTCACCGTTCTTTTTCACGGATACAGGGTTCTCTTTCTGTACATTGTCTGGTGGCACATTGATATTCGATTTCACACAGAAAAACGTCATAACGGTTCATGCGCCTAGCAATTGTAAGTTTATATTCAACGCAGGAACGCCTGCAAAACTGATTTCTGAGTATATGTCTTTGTCCGGGCCTGCGATTCTTCCGCCTGACTGGGTCTTCGGGCCGTGGATCTCTGCAAACCATTGGAATACGCAAAAGGAAACGGAAAAGCAGATTGAACTTCTGAAGAAGTATCAATTCCCGGCTACCGTGCTGGTTCTTGAAGCATGGAGCGATGAAGCAACCTTTTACATTTTTAATGGTGCCAAATATAAGGAAAAGCCGAACGGAGCGCCTTTTGCAGTAGGTGACTTTGACTATTCGGAAAGCGCCTATTGGCCGAACCCACAAGAAATGATTGAAAAGCTGCATAAGGCAGGACTTCATCTGGTGCTCTGGCAGGTCCCGGTGTATAAGCAGCAAGGCGATGATGAAATCAGAAATCATCAGAATGATTTGGATCGGGAGGATGCAGTAAAACGCTCCCTGTGTATTCATAACTTGGATGGGACACCCTATAAGATTCCGGAAGGACATTGGTTCCCCGGCTCGATGATCCCTGATTTTACAAATCCTGAAACTTGCAAAACATGGTTCGGGAAAAGACAGTACCTGCTTGACATGGGCGTAGATGGATTCAAAACCGATGGCGGCGAATTTGTTTGCACAGATGAAGTCTCCTTTTATGACGGCAGTACGGGCAAGGAAAGCCGTAACTGCTATCCGCAGCAATACACGAAGGCATATACCCAATTTTTGGGCAATAATCATGTCCTTTTCAGCCGTGCAGGCTATATGGGACAGCATACAACACCGTGCCATTGGGGTGGGGATCAGCAGTCCACAAATGATGAACTGCGGCATGTCCTTTCCGCAGGGCTTAGTGCAGCTTTAAGCGGCATTCTGTTCTGGGGATTTGATCTTGCCGGGTTTGCAGGGCCGCTTCCGACGTTGGATCTCTATCGCCGTGCAACGATGCTGGCGTGTTTTACGCCAATTATGCAATGGCATTCTGAACCCGATGGCGGTCAGTTCAAAGAATTGATGCCAGGCGGCGAGGGAAACAATGAACGCAGCCCGTGGAATATGGCAGCAGTCTATAATTCTCCTGAATTCGTGACAGAGATGCGTTTTTGGCATTGGCTCAGAATGAATTTGCAGCCCTATTTGATGGCCACTGCATTCAGGTGCGTAGCAGAGAAAGTCCCAATGATGCGTCCGCTTGTGTACGAATGGCCGCGGGACAAAGCCGCTCGCCAAGTTGAGAACGAATTCCTTCTGGGGGATGCTATCCTTGTTGCACCGCTGTTGGAAGAAAACCAAACTGCAAGAGAAGTCTATCTGCCGGAGGGCGAATGGTACGCCTTTTTTACGGGAAAATGCTATCATGGCTGCCAGACAATTTCTACGACGGCAGATATGAAATTCCCTGTTTTTATCCGCGGCGGCTATGCAGTTCCTCTGCATGCTGATGGCATGGATTCACTTGGCAATCCAGTTTCTCAGAATCTTAATTCTAAACTGATTCTGCTTGTCGCTGGAGCGGCAGGCAAAAGTACTTTCACCACAAATAAGTCGGTTCTTACCTGCGAGTGGAAAAACGAAAAGGTCCGCGTGGAAGGAACTGGAGCAGAAACCGTTCAAATTCACCATTTTTGCTGATCGCAAGAGGCTTTAGCACACAGCAAGAGGCTGTTTATTTGCAGTCAAAAGGATTTGCCTATGAACGCTATTATTTTCGATTTAGATGGTGTTCTGTGCCATACGGATGAATATCACTATATGGCATGGAAAGCCATAGCTGATGAATTGCATATTCCTTTTAATAGAGAAGTCAATAACCAGCTGCGAGGCGTTTCGCGGATGGAGAGTCTCAAACTAATCCTGCGCAATTCGCCGGTCTGTTATAGCGAGCAGGAAAAATTTCTGCTTGCGGAAAAGAAAAACAATATTTATAGAGAACTGCTACAAAATATAACTTCAAAGGATTTGGCATATGGTGCATGGACAGTTCTGGAAAAGCTACATGCCGTCCATATCCCGATGGCTATCGGATCTTCAAGTAAGAATACACCGCTTATTGTAGAAAAACTTGGAATTGGAAAATTCTTTGATGCTATTGTAGATGGAAATCAAATTTCACATTCAAAACCGGATCCGGAGGTCTTTTTGCTGGCGGCAGAAAAGCTGCACCAAAAGCCAAGTGATTGCCTTGTCGTTGAAGATGCAGAGGCAGGTGTGAAAGCCGCCCTCAATGGGGGCTTTCTGGTGGCTGGAATCGGGCCAGCAAAAGATTGCCCGAACGTCAATTATCCGCTTCTATCCTTAAGTGAACTTCTTGCAGTAGAGGGCCATCCAGCCTGATGGAAAACTAAATAAAAGGTGATGATAAAAGAGCCTGCATTCTGAAGTCCAGTTGGACTTGGATGCAGGCCTCTTTTTGTTATAAGTTATTTTTCCGTTTTGCGTTTCTTTCAAGTGATGAGCTATATGATTTGCAGTATAAGTAGGAAACTATTGATATCTTGAAATACAGAGATTATTGTACGATTCTCTTTTATAAAAAAATAAAAATAAGGGGCAAGGTTTTTGCCCCATAGCGTGATAGTCTAAAATCAGAGCCACGCCAATAGGAGGTGAGTCAGCGATAAATGCGTCAGAACGACGCCGCGAGATTATAGAGATACCCTTTTCCAGAACAGAAAAAGTGAAAATCAATGATCTGGTTGTGCGTTTTGGCACCTGTCGCAGAACGATTCGCTACGATGTGGAAATCTTGTCGCTTACATACCAGATAGGAAGCACGCCCGGTCGTCATGGTGGAATATACATTGATTCACCGATTCATTCGCAACCAAGGTATCTTACTCCGGAAGAAGCAGCGGCACTTCTCCACATGCTGTCCTACATACAGGAAGAAGATAAGACATATTTGAAATCCATCCTCCGTGATTTGGCTCGCATTGACCGTCTTTGAGGCAGCTAATGCCTGTACCTTGACAATCAAATATCCAGCATAACAGGTACTTTTCTTTCCCGGCAAGCCCCAGTGGGCGGTCTGGCAAACCAGAATTGTGGCG
>OLRV01002650.1_pt1 | contig 13390 bp, 9 predicted proteins | sample 1672421 | NCBI WGS metagenome assembly OLRV01 (sample SAMEA3136684, study PRJEB25190) | human gut metagenome | biome: human gut; feature: human-associated habitat; material: faeces | place: Austria | collected 2013
CGTGGGGGATCAGACCCTCCTCGCAGGCCTTCTTCAGCGCCGCCGCGCCGGTGACGCCGGCAGGCTCGCCGAACACGCCGCAGGTACGGCCCAGCAGGCGCTGGGCGGCCAGGATCTCCTCGTCGGAGACGTTCACGGCGATACCGTTGGACTCGCGGATGGCCATGAGGGCCTTATCTGCATTGCGGGGCACGCCTACGGAGATGGAGTCGGCGATGGTGTTCTCCTCCATGGGCTCCCAGGGCTTGTCCTCCTGGATGGCGCGGTTGATGGGGTAGCAGCCCAGAGACTGGGCGGAGATCAGGCGGGGCAGCTTGTCGATGAAGCCGATGGCGTACAGGTCTTTAAAGCCCTTCCACACACCGGCGATAGTGCAGCCGTCGCCCACGGAGATGGCCAGGTAGTCGGGCATCTCCCAGTTCAGCTGCTCGGCGATCTCCAGCGCCACGGTCTTTTTGCCCTCGGAGAGGTAGGGGTTGATGGCGGCGTTGCGGTTGTACCAGCCGTACTTGTCAATGGCGGCGGCGGACATCTTGAAGGTGTCCTCATAGTTGCCCTTGACGGAGATGACGTTGGCGCCGAAGATCATCAGCTGGGCCACCTTGCCCTTGGGGGCGCGCTCGGGAACGAAGATATAGGTCTTGATACCTGCGGCGGCGGCGTTGCCGGCCAGAGAGCTGGCGGCGTTGCCGGTAGAGGAGCAGGCGATGGTCTTGGCGCCGGCCTCCATGGCCTTGGCCACGGCCATGGCACTGGCACGGTCCTTCAGGGATGCGGTGGGGTTCTGGCCATCGTCCTTGACCCACAGGCGCTTGATGCCCAGCAGCTCCGCCAGCTTCGGCTCCTCGTACAGGGGGCTCCAACCCACGCGCAGCGGCGTGTCGGGCGTGGTCTCCTCCACAGGCAGCAGCTCACGGTAGCGCCACATGGAACGGTTCTCGCGCTTGGCCAGCTTCTCCTTGGTCAGCACGGACTTGATGTAGTCGTAGTCATAGACGATATCCAGGATACCGCCGCATTCGCAGTTGGTCAGGTCGGGAACGGCGTCGTAGATCTTGCCGCAGCGGACACATTTGCCGTATTTTACGTTTTTCATAGTGGTTCTCCTTATATGAAATAAGAAATACAGGGCGGGGCGAAAGCCCCGCCCTGAGGCGTTGTTGCGGTGTTTTCTTACAGAGCCTTCAGCAGGCCGGTGGCCTCGTTGAACTCGTTGATCAGCTCGTCCAGCTCCTTGGCCTGTGCGTGAACGGCGTCCCAGGTGTTCTTGGTGTCGTACCACTGGGCGTTCAGATCCTCCACGTTCATCTGCTGCTGCTCCACCCAGGTGTAGTACTTCAGGTTGTGGACACGCTTGCGCTCGGTGTAGGTCAGCTCCAGCATGGAGTCGGTCTTCAGGCCCAGCATGTGCAGGTTGTGGTCCAGAGCGGCCTCGTGTGCGTTGTACGCGCCGTGCATCTGGTTCAGCTCCTCCACGCGGGACTGGTACATCACGGCGGAGTCGGTCAGAACGGTGGCGACCACGTCGTTCTCGGTCAGCTCATAGTACTTGGCCATCTTGATGCAGCACAGCACGTTGGCGATGCCGGAGATGCCCAGCCAGGTCATCTTCTGGACTTCCTCATCGGACATGCCCAGCTCGTCCTTCATGTACTTCTGACCCTCAGGGGTGTTGAACAGGCGCAGCAGACGCTGGCTGTCCTCGTCGTCGATGGCGATGGCCATGTCGGTGTTCTTCACGTTGTGGATCCAGGGGATGTGCTTGTCGCCGATACCCTCGATGCGGTGGCCGCCGAAGCCGTTGTCCAGAATGGTGGGGCACTGCAGCGCCTCGCCCACGGCCAGCTTCAGGTGGGGATAGCGCTCCTTCAGCAGATCACCGGCGGACATGGTGCCGGCGGAGCCGGAGGTGAAGCAGGCGCCGGCGAAGTTCTGGCCGGGCTTCTTCACGGCCTCGAACAGGTCGGCCAGCGCGTAGCCGGTGACGTTGTAGTGCCACAGGGGGTTGCCCATCTCGGCGAACTGGTTGAAGATCATCATGGTGGGATCCTGCTTCAGCTCCCAGGTCTTGTCGAAGATCTCCTTGACGTTGGACTCGCAGCCGGGGGTGGCGATGATCTGACCGGCGATGGACTTCAGCCAGTCAAAACGCTCCTTGGACATATCCTGGGGCAGGATGGCCACGGACTCGCAGGCCAGCAGCTTGGAGTTGAAGGCGCCGCCGCGGCAGTAGTTGCCGGTGGAGGGCCATACGGCGTGATGATAGGTGGCGTCGAACTGACCGGTCACCAGGCGGGGAGCCAGGCAGCCGAAGGAGGCGCCCACCTTGTGGCAGCCGGTGGGGAACCACTTGCCGGACATGGCAACGATGCGGCAGGGCACGCCGGACAGCTTGCTGGGGATCTCCACGTAGTTGGGAACCTTCTGGAACAGGCCGCCGCTCTCCTTGGCCTCGTTGTGCCAGGAAATGCGGAACAGGTTGACGGGATCCACATCCCACAGACCGGTGTGGCTCAGCTTGGCCTTGATCTTCTCCGGGATCAGATCGGGATTCTGCATCTGAGCGATGGTGGGGATGATGACGTTGTTCTCCTTGGCCTTCTGGATATTATGCTCCAGACCCACTTTGTTGATGGACAGATCGATTTTACCCATGTTTCTTTTCCTCCTGTTGTTTGTTCGCATCGATATAGGAATATAAGGTGTATTTGGAAATACCGAAGTATTTTGCCACTTTGTCGCCGGACTTCGTCACCAGGAACGCGCCCGCGTCGCTGAGGAAGCGGATGGCGCGCACCTTGTCGTCCTTGTTCATCAGCGCCGCCGGCTTGCCCACCAGCGCCACGGACTGGCGGATGAGATCCTCCAGCACGTCGTTGACGTTGATGATCTTCTCCGGCTCGGACTGCTCCCTGTCCCGGGTGAGCATGAACTCGCCCAGCTCCTGATGCATGAGCATCATGTTGCTGATGTCGTAGTTGATGGAGAAGATGGCCGTCACCGCGCCGCGCCCGTTGCGGATATACAGGGACGATGACTTGAGTATCTTCCCGTCGGGGGTACGCGTGAGATAGCACAGGTGATCCTGCGGCTGGTCGTTCTGATGCTCCAGCTGCTCCATGACCACCTTGGACGCGCCGTCGCCCACCTTGCGGCCGGACACATGGCCGTTTTCGATGTGAACGATGGTGTGCTCCGGGTGGCTGCCGGACACATCGTGGATGACCACCTCGCACTTGTCGCCGAACTGCGCCGCGATGCCCGCCGCGATCTGCTTCAGCGATTCCAGTCGTCTTACCTCCATAACACCCTCCTCTTTCCTTTTCTCCTTATACATAATACCACACCTCCCACAAAAAGCAACGATTTTTTCTGAAAATCTTTTAGATTTCCTAAATTTTTGTTTGACATCCGGAAACCATGTGCTATGATAGGAGATGGTAACATGCCTGAGGCTGTCGAAAAAGCCTGTCATTGCGAGCCAGTGCGCACACTGGCGCGGCAATCCGTTTCTAAAACGCACAAATTCTGCGCTTTTCGCAGGTTTCTGCCTGAAAAGATACGGATTCCCACGTCGCTTCGCTCCTCGGAATGACAGGGGTGAGGTTTATCGACACGCTGAGAGCATCCCATGGGATGCTTCGTCGTCTACTCGTAAAAATATCGCGGTACGTGGGTGCCGCAGGTAAAGCAGACAGCGCGGGGACGGTGCTATTGACCGTCCGCCGCGCTGTCCTTTGCTTGTTGCGGAATTATGCCAGCGTATGTCTGCTCTGGCAGCTGCTTGATTTACTCAGCTATGCCCCTCCAGAGAAACGTTACGCTCTGACTGCGGGTGCAGTCACTTTCCTTGCGGTGATGATATTTCTTGTCGCGGGGTTAGACCAGCTTGCCCCAGGTCAGGGAACCCACGATACCATCAGCCGCCAGTCCGTTGGCCTTCTGGAATGCCAACACTGCTGCGTAAGTCTTGCTTCCAAAGATGCCGTCCACGCTGCCGCAGGTATACCCCTTGGCGTTGAGCAGCTCCTGGAGCTTACGCACGGCATCACCGCGGGAGCCGGTGCGGAGCATGGGCTGGGTCGTGACGGGCGTCACGTTCACAGGCGTGGCATCATAGAGCTTCGCCCAAGTGAGTTTGCCCACGATACCGTCCACGCCAAGGCTATTAGCCTTCTGGAAGGCAGTCACCGCCGCATAGGTCTTGGCTCCGAAGATGCCGTCCACGTTGCCGGAATGGAAGCCCTTGGCATTCAGCTTCTCCTGCAGCGTCTTGACTGCGTCACCGGTGCAGCCCCAATACACCATGGGCATATCGGGTGCCACGGGGGCGTAGTAGCTGCCGCCGCCACCACTGCCGGAGGATCTCCGGACGACCTTGACGGTCACATCCACATTGGTTCCCGCCTGATGGTTGGTATCACCGGCATAGTTGGCCTTGAAGGTCTGATCGCCGATGGTGTTCATCTTAAGGGTGCCGTCCACCCAAGACCAGCCCGTGGGCAGCGTCACGGTGGAGAGGGCGCTGTCCTTGTAGCCCTTGAGCCCGGTGGGTGCCGCCGGCGTGTCAGCCTTGGTGATCTCAAACTTCACCGCGGGAGAAACCATCTTCAGCGTGTAGTTGCTGGCCTTGAAGCCGGAGCTGAAATGATCTATCAGTGCCAGTGTGCCCAGCGTGATGTCGTACTGCCCCACATCCTCGCCCTCGGCTCTGCTCAGCGCGCCGCTAAAGTCAGGGATCTGACCGGGAACTCTACCGCTGTTGGTGGAGTGCAGCGTGGGATCCTCCGCGCCGAACTTCTTGCTCTGGCCGGCGTTGGGCGTGACGGTCAGGTCACGGGGGGTGATCTTCGCGCCGGTGATGGTCAGCACACCGGGAACCAGTTCATAGTTGCCGGTGATGGCATCGGGGGTAAAGGTGATGGTGTTTGCCTCGTTGACATCGGCGCTGTTGTACACGGCGGTGCCGGTGATGGTGAGGGTATCCGAACCGAAGAGGACTCCTGCCTTCACGCCCACGGTGATGCTGCTGTTGGTCGTGCCGTCATAGACCTTGGAGGTCGAACCGGTGGGGGTCAGGTTATCCATGGTCAGGAACTTGGGGCTGATCGTGACTAACTGACATTTTTCCGGAGCGGTATCGGTGTGGGTGGCATCGCCCACGACCTTGTACTGCACAGTGTAGGCGCCGACGTTCTTGCCGGTGGGGACGGCAGTGCTCCAGGTAGTACCGTCCAGACTGTACTGCATGGTACCGCCGCTGGCAGTGCCCGCAGTCACCAGCGCCTGATCGGTGCCGTTATAGAACAAGCCGGTCTTGGCGGCGGGCACGGCGGTGACGGAGGCCGGGGTCTTGTTGGCAAGGGTGATGTCCAGCGTTTTGCTGGCGGTGCTGCCAACGGTGCTGCAATTGGCGATCAGCTGGATGGTTCCGGGAGCGGCGGTATTATCCACCTTCAGGGTAGCACTGCCGGGAATCGAGAGCGTATCCAGCTCCACGCCGGTATAAGTCTTATCCAGCTTCCAGAAAACCATCCCGCCCGTTTCCGCGCCGTACTGGTCATAGACCTTGGCCGTGTAGTCCTCGCTCCTCGGGATGGAACCGGCGGGAATAAGGAGGCTGGTTTCCGGAGCATCGCCCACCTGATTGCAAATCTTCACAAAGGTGTCCTTTGCTGTATCCCTGTGAAGGGTCATGTCCAGATTATTACTATCAATGCCTTGGCATGTGGCGATAGCGTACACTTTGATGCCCGGCGCCTCGTTGGTCACGGTGAGCTTGCCGGTATCATCGATGCTCACGCCGTGGACGGGATTACCGGCAGTGTCGGTGACACGCCAGGTAACCGTCTGCCCGGTCATCTCTTGGAGGTACTGATCCAACACCTCGGCTGTGAATTGCCGATCTGCAGAATTCGTTCCACCGGGTTCAGTTACCTCGGGGACTGGCATGTTGTGAAACAGTTTGCTCACGAGCACATATGTCACCTGGCTCGTCTCGCGGGTGATGGTGTAGGTCACCGGCTTGGATGTCACAGTGCCTGCCGCAGTGGTGAGCTTACCTACGATCTTCACCTCGCCGGCCTGAGCAGACCGCTTCACCGTAAGTTTTCCGGTAGCAGAATCCAGCGTCACGCCGGTGGGAGTGTCGCCATCAATCGCATAGGTGATAGAGAATGTGCCGGTCATGGGCTTGCCGTACTGGTCGTAGACGGTCGCGGTGGGCAGAGCGATTTCGTTAGGAGTATCACTTTTGGGAACTGCCACGGTGGTAGAGGTAGGAGCCGTGAGGACGATGGCGCTCTCAACCGAAGCGTCCTTGGTGATGGTCACGAACTCGGCATCGGTATATCCCCCCTCGGTGGAGGAAGCCTCTATCCTAACCTGGCCAGCCTCGGCTTCGTTGGTGACCTTCAGGGTGCTGCCATCCAGGCTCACACCCGTGGGGATGGGGTCAGTGGTGATTTTCCAATTGACCGCCACCGGGCCGCCGGAGCCGCCATCATAAACACCCGTGACAGCAAGCGACCGCTCATTGGTCGCCGTGGCATTGGGCGCTGCCGTGGGGACAGCCAGTGTCAGCGGAGGATTGATAATAATGTCGATACCATTCAGGGTCGCAGAGCCGGTCTTGGCGAAAGCCGCCTTGAAGGTGAGGGTCTTGCCGTCAGCAGATACGCTCTTCTCGCTGATAGTCGCATCCGTAACGGTGGGGTTCACATCGCTGGCGAACTGATAGCCGCTGTTGGCCGTCAGCGTCACATTGGCGGTGTAGGCGGTGTTGGCCGCGAACTTTCCGCCAGTGTCAGCCGGAATCCAAGTGATGCTGCCGGCGTAGTTCGCACCGCTGATGGTAGTCTCCGGCGTGCCGCCCTTGACGGGAGCAATGATGGTGACGGGCAGCTCGCCGGTGATGGGGGTGGTGGCGGTACCCTTTGGCATATAGGTAGCAGTGCAGTTGGTAGTATCCGTAGTATCCATGTGGGTGTCGTATGCAGTGGGATCAAAGCTCGCGGAGGACGGAGAAAGCGGCACACCATACACACCGGCTTTCTTCCACTTGACCGTCATCCCGCCGACCTTCGTCAAGGTCAAAGTGCCCATAGAATTAATGCCATAGCTGTAAGCCTCAGTGCCTGCCTCGTGTACATCGATCTGAATCGTGCCATCGGTGTTGATGGTCACACCCGTATCGCTATAAATGCCGTTGCAGGAGTCTGATCTGCTGGTACTGTTCGGCGTCTTGCAGGTGATGCTCACACTTGCGCTGTCCAAAATGGAAACAGCCTTGCTCGATTTAATGCCGTAGCTTTCTTGATTTGTAGCTGTCGTTGTGGCGTTGATCGTCACATTGGCGCTGCCCGTGATCGTCACGCTGTTCGCGGATCCATTAATGCCGAACACAGGTCTCATCGAGTTGGTCATATCGATCGTGAGATTACCGTTGCTGCCGCTGTCTGCGGTGATGGTAATACTGCCGGCTGCGCTATTTCCTTGGATTCCTGTATCATAGGGCGTAATGGTATTGTTGCCGATCAGCTTGATGATAAGATCAGCTGCGGGGGCACCTTGTAACACGATTCCACTGTTGCTCTTGCCGGTGAAATTATTCAGCGTCAAAACGCCGTTCTTATACCATGCGACATAGGTCGTAGGCTCCGTGCTTGAGATGCTGGCAGCCGTTGCGGCGTTGCTCGTAAGATACTCCCCGTCACCAAGAGATACTCCGTTGACCTTAACATCATTATAGGTTGTCGCCAGCGCCGTGGTGGGGAGCAGCGAGAGCAGCATCACAAGGCTGAGTAGGATGCTCAGGATTTTACTTTTTGTTCGTTGCATAGATCGTTGCCTCCTTCATAGAAAGAATTTGTTGTGCGCCGCGTTTTTGTCCCCGGCCCGCGGCCGCCGGGTCGGTTTTTACCGGGCGCTCCCGCCCGGCATGGCCTCTGCTGTTTCGTCCAGCCATGCGCGCATCTGCTGCGGGTCAAGGTCGCCGATGCAGTAGCCGTCGATGAGCGTCAGCTCCACCGCCTTATCCAGCGCGGCCAGCTTTTCCGGATGCCCTTCCTCGCAGACGAGATAGACCCGGCACCCCGGCCGCCTCTTCCGCACCGCGGCGGCAATGTCGCAGCGGCCGGAGACGTCCTTATCCTCCACTCCGTTTGAAAAGTCCATCTCCAGCACCAGAAGCTCCGCCTCGCAGTTCCACACCACGTCGTCAAAGTCGTCGGACAGGATCGCCAGCGGCCGGCAGCCTCCCAGCCTGCCCAGCCAGTCCGCCGCCCGGCGGGTCATGGCGGGCGTGGTGAAGCACACCGCTGCACGCGGCAGCTCCGCTCCTGGGCCGCTTGCAGGCGGCTCCCGCTTTCGGAAAAAGCTCAAACCGCCGCCCCCTCTCTCTGCGGCACGCCTGCCTTCGGCAGCCGCGCCCCGCACTCCGGGCAGTATTCCGCGATGCTCGTCACGGCCACGCCGCAGCCGGGGCAGCAGCGGTGGCGGGAGAGGTAGAAGTCGTACAGCGTCCTGCTCGGCAGCGCCGCGCCGCAGTCGGTGCAGTGCGTGTCCTGCGCGCCGTTGGCTCTGCCGCACTCCGGGCAGATCTTGCGCCGCTTCATGGTCTCCGGCCCGAAGCCGTATTCCAGCAGCGTCACCTGCCGCAGGGCTTTTTTTGTCCGCAGATCGTACTCGCTCACTCCACCGCCCCCTTTCCTCCTGCCGTGCCGCCCACCAGTAGCCTTGCCCCGCAGATGGGGCAGCAGCGCGGCGTTGCGCCCTGCAGCCTTACGCCGCATTGATGGCAAAAGGCGGGGAACTCCGTTTCCCACGGGGCGCAATCCAGACACAGCCCCGCGTTGACATTGAACATAGCGGAGGAAACATACTTCCCGCATTGGGGACAATGGTTGAACTCCCACTTGCCCTCCGTTGCCCACGCGATCTCCAGCGCGGCTTCCTCCGTGTCCGCCTGAATGGGGCGGGTCACGCAGCACAGCTCACCGGAAATGTCGCAGTAAAAACGGAAGACCCTGCTGCCTCCCGAGTCGGCAACGACCCGGTAGGACGCCGTTTTTTTCGTCTGCTCCATCCGCATTCCTCCTCCCTTTTTCAATTTCGCCTTGTAAAGCTGTCGTGGAATATGCTACAATGAAAAGGCTAAAGAGGCGGTCGACTCGACAGGATAGGGCGTCGAGCGATTTTAACGATTCCCTGTTCACCTGACGGTCGCCGGACGGTGCGTCCGGCTCCGCACACTATTCTTGTACCATATTTTCATTCTTTTGTCTGTCCCCTAAATCCCTCATTTAGGGGACAAAGAGGAAAAATATTTTTGAAAAATTTGAAAATCTACTCGATTTTTCAAGCATCTGTTCTTTTTCGGAGGTATATTTCATGAAAAAGCGTATGCTGGCGGCTCTGCTGCTATCCGCCCTTCTTTTCACCCTCTCCGGCTGCGGAGAGAAGTCCCTGCTGAATAAAAAGGAGCCGGTCTCTCTGACCTTCTGGCATGTCTACGGCGAACAGGCAGGCTCGCCCATGGATCTTTTGGTGCAGGAGTTCAACCGCACCGTGGGACAGGAGCGCGGCGTGCAGGTGAAGGTCACCGGCACCAGCAGCGCATCCAAGATCGGCGGCTACCTGAAGGAGGCGCAGAGCGGCGGGCAGGAGGTACAGGAGATGCCCGACCTCTTTACCTGCCACATCGCCGATGCGCTGGAGCTGGGTGAGGACAACCTCGTCGATTGGCATGACTGGTTTACGGAGGAGGAACTCGCCGACTTCGTTCCCGGCTTTCTGGACGATGGCACGGCGGAGGACGGTCGGCTGCTGGTGTTCCCCGTTTCCAAGTCCACGCAGCTTCTGATGTGCAACGGCAGCGGCTTCGCCCGCTTTTCCGATGCCACCGGCGTCGGCTACGATGACCTCGCCACATGGGAGGGCTTTTACGACGCCGCTGGCAAGTTCTACGACTGGTCGGGCAAGCCCTTCTGTGCGCTGGATTATCCCATCCGCGCCGTGGAGCTCTGCGCCACAGAGCGCGGCAGCGGGGATTTCTACACGGAAAACGGCTGGTACGATACCAACAATGCCGTATTCAAGGAGAGCTGGATGCAGTTCGCCCGATCCCTGGCGCAGGGCCATGTGGTGGTCTCTGACCTCTACTCCAACACCCAGGTGATGACCGGCGATGTGGTGTGCGGCCTGGGCTCCTCCGCCGCCATTCTATATTATAATGATACCGTCACCTACCCGGACAACACGCAGGAGCCCATGGACCTCCATGTGCTGCCCATGCCGAAAACGGAGGGTGCGGACGCTCTGATGACGCAGGCAGGCGTGGGGCTTTGCGCCTACAAGACCACCGCGCAGAAGGCGGAGGCCGCCGCGCTGTTTGTCCGCTGGCTGACGGAGGCGGAGCGCAACCTGGACTTTGTGGCGCAGACCGGCTACATGCCGGTGCGCAGCGGCGCCTTTGACGCCATCTCGGATTACGACAATTTCCCGGCACCCGCAGCGGCTTATGAGAGCCTCTATGCCGAGCTCAAGACTATGCGTGAGGACTATGTCCCCGTGTCCGAGCCGCGCTTTGAGGGCTACTACGGCAAGGTCAGCGTCCTCTATGACGGCCTGCGCCGGCTCCAGCAGGAGCTGCCCGCGCGCGCCGCAGCCGGTGAGGACATCGACGCGCTGGCGGAGGAAACTTGGGCGCTGTTCTGCTCCATTCGCTGAAAAAATCGACTGCATCGGAAGGGGGGTGAAGGCCCATGCCCGGCTTTTTGCTCTCAAAACTGAAACAGGCGCAGCCATCCATGCGCCGGCGCCTGTTTCTATACATGGGCGCATTGGCGGCTCTGCTGCTGGCGGTGCTGCTGGTCGCCCTGCTTCTGCTTGGGCGGCTCAAAAGCCCACGGGCTGAAACGGAGAAGGCTCTGACCTTTCAGATGGGAGCCTTTCGCTCGGATATGGCCTCCCTGTGGCGGAATGTCTCTGTCATGGGTGTCCATCTCTCGCAGGATATGACAGCCCTCATTGAGGAGCAGACCTCGGACTTTTCCTCCCTCAACGGAGATGCAGCCGCCGTGGGTGCCTTGCAGGAGGCCATGCTGGAGCCGCTGTGCCAGTATGTGCGGCAGACGGATTGCTCCGGCGCGTTTATAATGCTGGGCGCTTCACTCGGCTCCGATCCCGCGGTGGATTCCCACGCCGGACTGTATGTGCAGCGCGGCAACGCCGAGCGCACCACCGGTGACCTGCTGCTCTATCGCGGCATGGCGGACATCGGGCGGCGGCACAAGGTGATGCCCCACCGGAAGTGGGCGCAGGAATTTGACCTGTCGAGATTTCCCGTCTTTGCGGAGCATCTGGAAAAGGCGTCCGCGCCCATAGAGCGCAGCTGCCGCACCACAGAGTTCATCACCCTGCCCGGTACCACAGAGCAGGCGATCCTTCTGACCGTCCCCATGATCGGCGCGGATGGCACGGTATACGGTCTGTGCGGCTTTTCCGTCAATCAGACCTACTTCTTGGCGCACCACGCCCAGCCGACCGGCATCGGCAGCCTTGCCTGTGTTCTGTCGGATTCTGCGGAGGGGCTGGATGTTCAAAGAGGGCTTCTGACCTATCCCACAGGCGACTTCTGTTTTGTGCCGGATGAGCTGCTGGAAAAGAGGAGCCTGCGCGGTGAGCTTACCGCCTTTGCAGGGTCGGAGCTTTCCTTTGTCGGCATTTCGGAGCCGTTCACAGTGGCTGCCGGGGATGAGGCGCCTCACGATCTGACGGTGCTGATCTCAAAAGCCGCCTATGACCGCGCCATGCTGAAAAGCGTGATAGAGATCGCCGCCCTGCTGACGCTGCTGGTGTTTTTTGCCGTGGGCTGCTGCCTGTTCTATACCCGCCGCTATCTCAGACCCATACTGGAGGACATCGATCATGTCACCGTGGCGGGCGGCGAGAAGGGAAAGCCCATCTTTGAGGAGCTGCTGCCCATCTCCGAGAAGATGCGATCCCATGAGGAGGCTGTGACCGTTCTGAAGGCGGAACGGCAGGATGCCCAGGACAGAGCCGAGCAGCTTTTAGGCGAAAAGCTGGGGCTTGAGGAGCAGGTGGAGGGTATGCAGGGGCAGCTGGACGATTCTCTTGCGGAGATCCGTCGTTTGGCTCACCTCGGAAAGAAGGAACTGAAACCGGCTGACTATGAAAAATTCTTAAAGGGCTACGCCAAGTTGAGCACCAAGGAGCTGGAAATATGCGAGGCTCTTGTCAGCGGCCTGAGTACCCGCCAATGTGCGGAGCAGATCGGCTGTGCCTCCAGCACCGTAGATACATACCGCAAGAGGGTTTATGAAAAGACCGGCATCCACAGGGTGCGGCAGCTTCAGCTCTGTGTGGCGCTCATGCGGATGGAACAGCAGGAGTCGGAAACACAGAAAGAATCATGACGGCAATGGCGGCGGCGCATCTCTCCTCGAGACGATGTGCCGCCGCATACTTTTCTGCAACCGGCAAATCTGGGGGCGGGCAGGCCAAATGACCTGCCCGCCTTGACAGCCTGAGACACCCATACGGGTGTCTTTCTTTTTTGGCGCAGCATTTTTCCGCGCTGCGCAGCTGTCTCTTGACCTGCCGGGGAAAAATTGTTATGATACTGTCAAGATAAAACTTGCACCAAAGGAGCTGGAACGCGCGATGATAAAGAAGGAACTTACCTCCCGGAAGAAGCAGGCCATGGAAATGCGCTCCCGCATACAGGCGGTGGCGCTGGAGCTGTTTGACAAGGAGGGCTTTGAGAACGTATCCGTGGAACAGATCGCGCAGGCGGCGGGATGCTCGGTGGGGAATATCTACCACTATTTCAAGAGCAAGGACGAGTTGGTCATTCAGGTGACCAGCAGCGTGGACGCCCAGTACAGCGTGCTGGAGGAGAGCTATCTGGCGGACGAGGCCAACAGCTGGCACGACAAGCTGCTGGACTTCGTGGGGCAGGCTCTGGTCATCAGCGCCAACGACCCGTCCCTGTACCGCAGCTTCATCCACGGCATCCGCTATCCCCAGCAGGGCATCCTGCGGGATAACGAAAAGCGCGTGTACTTCCGGGTGCTGCGGGAGTTGGTGGACGGCTGCAAGCAGGAGGGCTCTGTCCACGCCGGGCGCGACCGGGAGGAGCTGGTGGCCGATCTGGTGGCGCTGCACCGGGGTATGCTGCTGGAATGGCGCATTTACGAGGGGGCATTCGATCTGCCCCGCCGGGGACGGCGCATGGCCGCCGCGCTGCTGGATGGCTGGCGGCACGAGGAGGAGTAAAGGCATACACAGAAAAGGAGGAGCGGATGGGTAAGCGTGAAGAGAGGCGGCCGCCGGAGAGTGGGCGGGAGCCGGGCGAAAACACAGCTGT
>OLRV01002651.1_pt1 | contig 13377 bp, 6 predicted proteins | sample 1672421 | NCBI WGS metagenome assembly OLRV01 (sample SAMEA3136684, study PRJEB25190) | human gut metagenome | biome: human gut; feature: human-associated habitat; material: faeces | place: Austria | collected 2013
AGCTGCTCTACCGGCTGAGCTATACCAGCAACTCAAACAGCAAGGCTGATTATAGACGAAGAGCGCCAAAAAGTCAAGAACTTTTTGAAAAAACGCGGAATATTTTTTCGGGCGGGGCGGCGCGCCGTATTTGCACTTCCGGCAGTTTGTGCTATACTGATAAAAAAGGAGGGATCCGCTATGAAGATCACATTTGTCGGCGCAGCGCACGAGGTCACCGGCAGCTGCACGCTGCTGGAACTGGGTGGCGAGAGCTACCTGATCGACCGCGGCATGGAGCAGGGCGTGGACGTCTATGAGAACATTCCCCTGCCCGTGGCTGCGAAGGACGTCGCCGCCGTCTTTCTGACGCACGCGCACATCGACCACGCGGGGCTGCTGCCGCAGCTGTACAAGGATGGCTTCCGGGGCAGGATCTACGCCACGCCCGCGACCTGCGCGCTGGCGGACGTCATGCTGCGCGACTCGGCCAACATCCAGGAATCTGAAGCCGCCTGGAAAACGCGCAAGGCCGAGCGCGCGGGCGAGCCGCCGGTCGTGCCGCTGTACACGGTGGACGATGCGAAGGGCGCGGCCTCGCTCTTCCGCCCCTGCCGGTACGGCCAGATCGTGCCGATCGCGGAGGGGATGCGTGTCCGGTTCTCCGACATCGGGCATCTGCTGGGCTCGGCCTGCATCGAGTTCTGGCTGCAGGAGGGCGGCATAGAGAAGAAGATCGTCTTCTCCGGCGACGTGGGCAACATCGACCAGCCGATCCTGAACGACCCGCAGCCGGTCGCGGAGACGGACTATCTCGTAGTGGAATCCACCTACGGCAACCGCCTGCACGACAAGCCCAAGGACGTGCGCGCCGAGCTGACCGACGTGCTGCAGCGGGCCTTTGACCGCGGCGGCAGCGTCATCATCCCGGCCTTCGCCGTTGGCCGGACGCAGGAGCTTCTGTACCTGCTGCGCGAGATCAAGCAGAAGAAGCTCGTGCACGGCCACGACGGCTTCCCCGTCTACCTCGACAGCCCGCTGGCCGAGGAGGCCACGAGCGTCTTTCTGCAGTGCGATACCGACTGCTTTGACCCGGAGACGCAGGAGGTCCTGAAAAGCGGCCAGAACCCCATCTGGTGCCCGGGGCTGCAGCTTGCGCTCACAGCGGAGGATTCCAAGGCCATCAACAGCGATTCCCGGCCCAAGGTCATCCTGTCCGCCAGCGGCATGTGCGACGCGGGCCGCATCCGGCACCATCTGAAGCATAATCTGTGGATGGCGGAGAACATCATCCTCATTGCGGGCTACCAGTCGAAGGGGACGCTCGGCCGGGCGCTGCTCGACGGGGTGAAGGAGGTCCGGCTGTTCGGCGAGGATATCGCCGTGAACGCCGAGATCGCCGTGCTGCACGGCACGAGCGGCCACGCCGACCAGAAGGGGCTGCTGAACTGGGTCGAGGCGTTCGAGCGCAAGCCCGAGGTCGTCTTCATCAACCACGGCGACACCGAGGCCTGCGAGGCCTTCCAGGCGCTGCTGCAGCAGAAGGGGTATGTTGCCATCGCGCCGTTCTCGGGCGCGCAGTTCGATCTGGCGGCCGGGAAGCTCACCGCCTTCCCTGCCGGCCGGCCCATCGCCAAAAAGGGCGCAGCGCGCAAGAAGAGCGTCTTTGACGCGCTCATCGCCGCGGCACAGCGGCTGCTGCTCGTCGCGCAGGGGTGCAAGGAGCGGCCGAACCGGGATCTTACCCGCTTCACCGCACAGATCCAGGCACTCATCGACCGTTGGGAAAAATAATCGCAAAACGCCCGGTATGCCTTGCATACCGGGCGTTTTCTGCGTTTTTTACAGCTTTTCCAGCGCTGCGGCGGGGACGCGGACGTCCTCCGCGGTCAGATCGCTGCGGAAGGTGAACTGGGCCGCAAGGGAGGCCTGGGTATCCACGGCCGCGACCTGCACGCTGCCGCCGAGCTCCACGCGCAGGGCCGTGACCTTGCCGTCCTGCACGTCGAGGCTGATCGTGCCGGGCTGATACTCCACGTTCAGCTTCTCCGCGTCCGGTGCGATGGCACAGGCGGCCTGACGCGTCCGGTCGGCGCTGAGGGTGAGCGTGTAGGTATAGCCGTTTTCCGTCTGCGTGCTCGTCACGCCGCCCTCGAGGCAGGCGCGGTAGGCAATGTCGAGCAGATCGGCGCACTTGGTGAGCGCCTGTTCGCTGGCCGAGGCCGTCTTGCCGTCCTTCGTCAGGACCTTCTCCCCTGTGAACCAGAGCTCCACGCTGCCTGCGCGGATGCCGCTGACGCTGCGGCCATTCTCGGTGGTGCGGAAGTAGTCGAGCGAGGTATTGAAGATCACCGGGCCGCAGTTGGCGGTGAGGCCGACGCGGGCGGCCAGCGGGTCGCGCTTGCCGAGCTCCGACACGGCGGAGATCACGCGCAGCAGGTCCTCGGTCAGCTCGAGCTTGCCCTGATAGCCGCCGCCCGCCATGGCGTCTGTGACGGCCTGGGGGACGCTGTGCGGGGTCTGGACGTCGGGCTGGATCGTGAGCTCCGCCCAGACGTTCATCGGCTGGGTCACGCCGCCCGCGTCCTGCGCCTCGCAGCTGCCGGAGGCTTCGATCGAGCGGATCTCGCCGTCCTGCACGTGCATGCAGAGGTCGATGCTGTCGACCGCCGAGAGCGAGTCCGCGATCGTCGGCGTCAGCAGCGAGAGCGCCTGCGCGGCGTCCTGGCCGTAGGCGGTCACGGAGTAGACCTCCTCACCGCTTTCGCGGGCGTAGGTCACGTCCGTGGCGTTATAGAGCTCGAGCAGATGCTCGCCGAGCGTGGAATAATCCGGGAACAGGCCGCTGGTGCGGTAGGCGCTGCCGTTTTCCAGATAGATCGCGCCGTCGTAATAATACAGCCGCACGCCGTTTTCCTCGATGCAGAGGATCGTCTTGCCGTCCGCCTGGGTGCGGAACAGATGCGCGTCGGTCTGCAGCGTCTCGTCGCCGAGGTCCATCTGCACGGAGGCATCCATATCCAGCTCCTTGCGGGCTGAGAGATTTTTGAGCAGCAGCAGCGCGTCGACGCTGCTCTTGAGGTTTGCCCGGTAGATCAGTACGCCGGCCGTCAGCGCGGCGGCGAGCACCAGCAGCACGATCAGCCAGACGCGGCGCCTGCTTTTCCGCTTCTTTGCCTGTTCGGGTGTGAGCGGCACGGGCTGCGCGTCGGGGTCGGGTACGCCGATGGCGGCGTCATTCGCGTTCTGCTCGTCCTGCATGGCCTTGCGCAGGGCCTGCATCTGGCGGCGGCGGGTCTTGCCGAGCTTATGGATCAGGTGGATAATGAGCAGCACCAGCAGCGCCGTGAGCCCGGCCAGCACGATCCACACCCACCAGACGGGGAAGGTGGAAAGCGCCGCCATCTGCACGGTCTGGCCGGAGGCCTCAAAGCTCAGATAGCTGCCGATCTTGGTCGTTTTCGCCTTCTGCCAGACGCCGTTGGCGTTCATGAGGTAGATATCCGGTGCGCCCTTCTGCCCGTCGGGGACGCGGAAGCGGATGGTGTGCGTGTCGGCCCCATCCTCCGGCAGCCGCAGCTGCCACTGCTCGATGACGGACTTCGCCACATGCGCCGCGGGCGCGTGGCCGTCCGAGATGTTCTGGAAATACTTCCGGATGGCCTCCGGGACGCTGGCGGAGATCTCACCGAAGGCGGTGGGGGTGATGGCCTGCGGCTGCGCCTGCAGCCGGTCGGTATCGGAGAAGGCGCCCTCGGCCAGGAAGACCGGGCGGCCGTCGTCCCGCTGCGCGTCGCTCGGCAGGGCGTCGACGCAGGTATGGTATTCCGCCGTGACGGTGGTGTCAAAGGTGATGGAGTTGAGCGTGGGGTGATCCCACACGCCGTACTGGCCGTCCACGGCCGGGATGTCGGGGTACGCGCTCTCGTCCAGCGACTCGCCGTAGTTCACTTCTACCGTCTTGAGGACATTTCCGTCCGCGACGAACTGCACGGTGAACGTCCGGAAGGCGTCGGGGAGGGCCTCGTCTTCCATGAGCGTCCGGTAGGCGATGGGCTCTGCCGCACCGGCGACGCTCCTGCCGTTCAGGCCCGCGAGCGCGTCGGAGACGAAGCGGTTCTGCGCGAACGCGCCCGCGTCGCTGCCCGCGATCGCACCGGCGTACTGCTCATACGCGCCGATGCGGACGAGCGCGGTGCAGCCCGAGACGGTGCTGCCGCCGCCCGTGACGCTGTCCGTCACGCCGCTGCCGACGATGCCGCCGAGGTATCGACCGCCCGAAAGCTCGCATTTTGCGTAGCACTTCTCAATGGCTGCGCTGCAGATGCCCGCCACGCCGCCGACATAGTCGCCGCTCTGGCTCTCCACGCTGCCGTAGGCCTCGCAGCCCTCTGCAAGGCCGAGGTCCATCCGGCCGCAGATGGCGGCCGCGCAGTCCTTCTTGGCCGTGACGGCACCGGTCGAGACGCAGCTTTGCAGCAGCGCGCGCAGCTCGTACTGCTTGCGTTCCGAAGAGGACAGGCTCTGGCTCACGTCACTTTCCGGGTCGACGCTGTATTCCAGGCCCATCGCGCCTGCGATGCCGCCGACGTTGCGGTCGGCCTGCACCGTGCCGGTATTCTCGCACGCGCGCACCGCACCGAGGGTGATGCTGTCCGGGTCGGTCTGCGAGCTGTCGGTGACGAGGTCGCGGTTTTCCAGCTCGTCCATGGCGGCAAAGACGGTGTCGTTGATCTCACCGAGCTTATCGCTGATGGCCTGCACGTCGTTCTGCAGTGTCGTGGAGAGATTCGCCGCCTGCGAGCCGATGGCGCGCATCTGCGCGCCCATACCGCTCAGGGCGGAGGCCAGCTCCGGCATGGAGGCGTCGGCGTTCATCTGCAGCGAGGCGCTGAGCGCGCCGCTGCCGTCCGTGCCGCCGGAGAGAGAAAGATCCGAAGGGTCGACAAAGCCGCCCACGCCCGCGCCGATCCCGGCGGACGTGCTGCTGCCGATCTCCAGCGGGTGTGTGTCGATGGTGAGGTCCGCGTCCTTTCCGGCGCCGATGGCGGCCCCGATACCAGCGGAGGCGTCGCCTACGGTGAGGTCGGCCCCGCCGGTCACGCTGCCGTCTGCCAGCGCACCGGCGTCGATCGTTGCGGTGGCGCGGAGGTTATTGGCCGCGTTGGCCGCGCCGTCGAGATACGTGCCCATCCCGGCCAGCTGTGAGCCGAGCGTGCTCGCTGCGCCGCCTGCGTCGGCGGTGGCCCGGTCGGTCAGGGTCCTGAGGTCCTGCAGCTGGGTCTGCAGCTGGTCCTTCGTGCTTTCGGACACGGTCACGGCCACGTACGGCTCGACCTGGCCGGCGATGCCGCCGACGTCCTTGCGGCCGAGGATGGTGCCCTCGTTCGTATTGCTGCGCAGATACCCGCTCGTCGAGCCTGCGATGCCGCCGATGTTGTAGCCGACGTGCTCATAGCCGACCGTGCCGGTATTTTTGCAGCCCGCGATCAAGCCGGTGTTGGTCCCGGCGATGCCGCCGGTCTCGGTCGTGGTGCGGAAGGTCTGCGAGGTGGTGAGGTTGGCAAGATCGAGCGTCGTGTCGATCTGGATGTCGCTGAGGCTCAGCGACGCGTCGACGTTGTTGGTGTTGATGCTGCCGGTATTCGTGCAGTGGCGGATGATGCCCTCGTTCAGGCCTGCGATGCCGCCCGTGGCGTTCGTTGCCTGCACCTTGCCGTCAAATGTGCTGCTGATGATCTGCCCGGAGACGCGGTTGACGCCCGCGATGCCGCCGATCTGCGCGCTGCCCTGCACCATGCCGGTGAAGCTGCAGCAGACGATGCGGCCGTAGTTTTCGCCCGCGATGCCGCCGGCGACGATCTTGTCGCCCGCCGCGGCCACGGAACCGGCCACGTTCAGATCCTCCACGCTGCCGCCGGACAGGATGACGGCGAACAGGCCCGCGGGGCTGTAGCTGCCGGTGAGGTTCAGGTCGGAGATGGTATGGCCGCCGCCGTCAAACGTGCCGCCGAAGGCGGCCACGGGCGTGTAGTCCATCCCTGCCAGAGAGATATCCGCCCGCAGGATGACCGTCTTTCCGGCCGACCAGGTGTCGAGCGCGCAGCTTTTCGCAAAGCTCACAAAATCGCTGGCGGAATCGATGTAGATGGTATCCGGGCCGTCCGCCGCCGAGGCCGTCAGGCCGAGCGGCGCGAGCAGCGTCAGCGCCAGAAGCGCCGCGAGCAGCCGCAGCGCGGCTTTCTGCTTATTCTTCATGTGCTTCAGCCTCCTTTTCCTGCGGCTGTTCGTCCTGCGAGGCGGCTTCTTCACCGGGTTCCGGCTCCGGCTCCGCCTCGGGTTCCGGCGAAGGCGCCGGGTCGGTGTCCTCGCCGGGGTCCGGCTCTGTCTGGCCGGAGAGCAGGCTGATGTTCACGTCGCCGTCGACATAGGCGTGGACGATGCCGTGGATCTGGCCGCGGATCTCGCCGCGGACCATGCCGTCGATGCGCACGCGGCCGGAGGACTGGTGCTGCGAGACCGGCGTGGGCACGTCGAAGGAGGTCTTATCGATGACCTTCTCACCAAGAAGCAGGATCTGCGGCAGGATGAACATGACGATGATGATCGTGATGATGGTGCCGCGCCCGAGGCTGTCGCCGATACCGGCGATGGCGGCGTTGGAGGTCATCTGGCCGATGAGGATGCCGGCGATGACCATCATGAGGCCCGAGGTGATGATCGTCGGGAAGGCGAGGTTCATGGTCTCAATGATGGCGTCCTTTTTGGGCATTTTGTCCTTGAACTCCATGAAGCGGCTGGTCGTGACGATGGCGTAGTCGATGTTCGCGCCCATCTGGATGGACGAGACGACCAGATAGCTGAGGAAGAACAGGGGGCTGTTCGTGATGGTGGGGATGCCGTAGTTGATCCAGATACTGCCCTGGATGACCAGGATCAGCAGCACCGGGATCCCGGCCGATTTGAACGTGAACAGCAGAACGACCAGCACGATCAGGATGGACAGGACAGACACGACGACATTGTCGCGCGAGAACGAGGCCTTGAAGTCCTGCTCAGACGAGGAATCGCCCACGACGTACACGTCGCCGTCCGGATAATAGCTGCGCGCGACGGCGCGGATCTGGTCGAGGAAGTTGTAGGTCTCATCGCCGCCCACGGGGAGGTCCAGATAGACGAGCATGCGGCTGTAGTCGTCGGACTGCAGCTGCTTTTTCGCGTTCGTGATCTGCGAATAGGCGTCCTCGAGCGTCTGGGTCATATCGGCGTCGAGCGAGACATAGCCGTCCTGCATCTCGCCGTAGAGGAAGGTGAACATATCGATGAGCGGCACGGAATACTTGGGCAGGCCGCCGATGATCTTGCCGTAGTTGCCGCCGTCGGCCGCATAGGCCGCGTAGAGCAGCTCCGCGACCTCATAGTCGAGGTCCGTCAGCTCGGAAAACTGCCGCGGCGTGAGCGCGTCGGTCAGCATATAGCCGCCCATGGCCTCCACGTTGGAAAGGCCGAGGGTGGAGTCGACCTCGTCATAGGTCCCGAGCTCGTCCAGGAGCTTCTTTTCCGACGTGTAGTCCCCTGCCGGGACCACGACGGCGACCATATTGCTCGAGCCGAACGTGGTATCGATCATATTGTCCGCGATCTGCTGCGCGGACTGCTTGGTGGTCTTCAGATAGCTGAAGCCGTAGACGTACGGGCAGTTGTTGGCGAAGAGCATGGCCACGATGATGACCGCGAGGAAGATGGGCGGGACGATTTTCTTCGTCGCGTAGGCGAAGCGGCCGACGAAGGGGATCTTCGGGACGAAGTTCTTGTGGCGCGTGGCGTCGATCTTCTTGCCGAAGAGCATGAGAAGGCCGGGCATGAGGAAGAACACGGCAAAGAGCGAGAAGAAGATGGATTTAATCAGGCAGATGCCGAGGTCAAAGCCCAGGCGGAACTCCATAAAGAGCATGGCCACCAGACCGCCGATCGTCGTGAGGCTGCTGCCGCAGATCTCCGGCACGGCCTTGCTGAGCGCGACGATGACCGCCTCGCGGATGGGAAGCTTTTCATGCTCCTCCTTATAGCGGTTGCAGAGGATGATGGCGTAGTCGACCGACAGCGCCAGCTGCAGCACGATCGTGACGGAGTTGGACACGAACGAGATCGTCCCGAGCAAAAAGTTCGAGCCCATGTTCAGGACTGCCGCCGCAATGAACGTCAGCAGCAGCACCGGCACCTCGGCATACGTCTGCGACGTCAAAACCAGCACCGACACGACGACGATCGCCACGATGATGACGATGACGCCGATCTCCTGCGCGAGCGTCTTGGACGCGGTATCGCCGAAGGTCGCGGAGACGTACATGTCGTAGCCGTCAAGGGCGGACTCGATGTCGTTCATGACGGTCTCGCAGCGGTCGTCGTCTTCGGAATAGTCGAAGGTGATGTCGTAGAGGGCGGAGGCGTTGGTATAGTGATCCCTGGTGTCGTCAAAGCTCACGCTTTGCACGCCGCCGATATCCGCGATCTGCTCGGAGACGGCCTGCGCCTCGTCATACGAGACGTTCACCAGCATGAGCTTGGCCGTGCCGAAGGTGGTGAACTCGTCCTCCATCAGGTGCAGGCCCTTGTACGTCTCAGACTCCTTCGGCAGGTAGGCGGACAGCTGGTTTTCTACCTGCACCCAGCTGCGGGAGAAGACCGAGAAGACCAGCCCGATCGCAACGATCAGAAAAATCAGATTCCGTTTGTCGACGATGAAGCTGGCGAACTTGTACATAAAGCCCTCTTCCTTGTTTTTCGGTTCCTGACTCATAATTCACGCTCCTGTGCTATTTTTACCTCTTAAAATTTTACATTCCAGTTTAGCACACAACGCGCCGAAATGACAATATGCAAGCCGCACAAAATGCGTAAAAAAGTCCCCGCACGGCGGACAAGCCGCCGGGCGGAGATTCTGATCATTCTTACGCCTCCAGGCGCGCGCGGATGGCGTGCAGGAAGTCTTCGCTGGTGACGGCCTTGGGCGCGGGGCCCTCGACGAGACCGGCAAGGTCCTTCGTCATGACGCCTGCGCGGATGGTGTCGAGGCTCGCGGCCTCGAGCTTATCGGCAAACGCCGCAAGGTCGGCAAGACCGTCGAGCTGGCCGCGTTTGCGCAGCGCGCCGGTCCAGGCGAAGATGGTCGCCATGGGGTTGGTCGAGGTCTTTTCGCCCTGCAGATACCTATAATAATGGCGCGTGACCGTGCCGTGCGCGGCCTCATACTCCGTCGTGCCGTCCGGCGCGACGAGCACGGAGGTCATCATGGCGAGCGAGCCGAAGGCCGTGGAGACCATGTCGCTCATCACGTCGCCGTCATAGTTCTTGCAAGCCCAGATAAAGCCGCCGCGGCTGCGGATGACGCGGGCGACCGCATCGTCGATCAGAGTATAGAAATACGTCAGTCCCAGCGCCTCAAACTGCGCTTTGTAGGTCTGCTCGTATTCCTCCTCAAAAATGCGCTTGAACGCGCCGTCGTAGACCTTGGCGATGGTGTCCTTGGTGGAGAACCAGAGGTCCTGCTTCGTGTCGATGGCATACTGGAAGCAGGCCTTGGCGAACGAGCGGATGCTCGATTCCTTGTTGTGCTCACCCTGGAAGACGGCCGGGCCGTCGACCTTCTGGACGAGGACGGTCTGCTCCTTGCCGGACACGCCGCGGAAGGTCATGGTGCACTCGCCGGGCTCGTCGGTGGCAAAGCTCACGGATTTATAGACGTCGCCGTAGGCGTGGCGGGCGATGGTGATGGGCTTTTCCCAGTTGCGCACGACAGGCTTGATGGAATCGAGCAGGATCGGCGCGCGAAAGACCGTGCCGTCCAGGATGGAGCGGATGGTGCCGTTCGGGCTTTTCCACATCTCGGTCAGCTGCGGGTACTCGGCCATCCGCTGGGCATTCGGCGTGATCGTCGCGCATTTGACGGCCACACCGTATTTCCGCGTGGCCAGCGCCGCGTCGACGGTGACCTGATCCTTCGTCTCGTTGCGGTGCAGCAGGCCAAGGTCATAATACTCGGTCTTCAGCTCGACGAACGGGCAGATCAGCTCGTCCTTGATCATCTTCCAGAGGACTCTGGTCATTTCGTCGCCGTCCATCTCGACGAGCGGCGTTTTCATTTGGATCTTTTCCATGCGATTCTCCTTATCCGCGCTTGGCGTAGTAGTTCATCAGACAGCCGTCGAGCAGGATCTCCCGCTCGTCATCGGTCAGGCCCCGGACGTGCAGCACGAGGGGCGTTTTGCTCCCGTCGGCGCGCAGGACCATAGCCGGGAAGTCCTCACTCCCCTGCCCGACCAGCTTCCGCACGTCCGGCACGAAGACACAGTCGCCCGGCTGATGATCAAACGGCGTATCCGCATCCAGCGTGAACGGCAGCATGCCCCAGTTGATGCAGTTGCTGCGGTAGCGCTTGGTGGCAAATTCGTAGCAGATATTCGCAAAGCCGCCCAGCACCTTCTGGCACGAGGCCGCCTGCTCTCTGGCAGAGCCGTCGCCGGGCTTGTTGGCGAACACGCAGGAGCCGAACTGGGTGGTCTTCATCAGCGCGTCGGCGTCGCCAAAGTGCGCCAGCACGGCGCGCAGCGCCTCGGGAGAAGAATCAGCTCTGCGTTCGGCTTCGAGCGCGGCGATCTTCTTTGCGCGCGGCACATAGTCCGGCACGCGACGCGAGAGCGTGAACTCCGCCAGCCGCAGGGGGTTCGAGCGGTAGGATGAGGTCTCGCCGGACGGGATGAGCTCATCCGTCGTGGTCACGGGGTCGTGGATGACGGCGGCCAGCTCCAGCAGGAGGTTTTCGCCGAGCTCGTACATCTTCGGCCAGTCGGTGATGTTCGGGCCCATGATGAGCTTCGTCTCGGGCTGCGGATGGCCGAAGCCGTTGTAGACGCGGCGGGCGTAGACGGTCTCGTCAAAGGCATACGGGTGGCGCTCCGCCTCATAGTCCAGCGCGTCGGCCGGGGTGATGCGGCCGCTGTTCTTCGCCGTCGCGGCGATGGAGCGCGCGTCCATCAGGCACACGCCCGCGAACTGCCCCTCGCCGGGCTTCGAGCCCTCGCGGTTCGGGAAGTTGCGCGTCGTATGGCGGAGAGACAAGCCGTTGTTGGCGGGCACGTCGCCAGCGCCGAAGCACGGGCCGCAGAAACTGGGCTTGATGATCGCGCCGGTCTCCAGCAGCTGGGCCGTCACGCCCATGCGCGTCAGTGCAAGGCTCACGGGGACGGACGTGGGATAGACGTTCATGGAGAAATAGCTGCTTCCGATCGAGCCGCCGCGCAGGATCTGCGCAGCCTCGTCGATGTTGTCAAACATGCCGCCCGCGCAGCCCGCGATGATGCCCTGGTCGGCCCAGACCGCGCCGTCGTGGATCTTGCCCAGCAGGTGCACGTCGGCCTTCGGCCAGCGTTTTTTCGCCTCGGCCTCGACCCCGGCGAGCAGGTCTTCTGCGTTTGCGAGGAACTCCCGGATGGGGTAGGCATTCGACGGGTGGAACGGCAGGGCGATCATCGGCTCGACGGCGGACAGGTCGATCTCGGCCATGCGGTCATAATACGCGCCGTCGCCGGGGGCGAGCTCCTGATACGCCTCCGGGCGGCCGTGGATCTCAAAGAATTTCTTCGTCTCCTCATCGGTCTGCCAGATGGAGGACAGACAGGTGGTCTCGGTCGTCATGACGTCGATGCCGTTGCGGAAATCGATGGGCAGGCTGGCAATACCGGGACCGGCAAATTCCAGCACGCGGTTTTTGACGAAGCCGGAGGCGAACGTCGCCTGCACCAGCGCGAGCGCCACATCATGCGGGCCGACGCCGCGGCGGGGCTTGCCCGTCAGATAGACCAGCACGACCTCGGGCAGGTCCGCGTCCCACGTGTGCCGGAGGAGCTGCTTGGCAAGCTCCGGCCCGCCCTCGCCCACGGCCATGGTGCCGAGCGCGCCGTAGCGCGTATGCGAATCCGAGCCCAGGATCATCGCGCCGCAGGCCGCCATCTGCTCGCGCGCGTAGGAATGGATGACGCTCTGGTTGGCGGGCACGTAGATGCCGCCGTATTTCTTGGCCGCGGACAGGCCGAAGACATGATCGTCCTCGTTGATCGTGCCGCCGACGGCGCAGAGGCTGTTATGGCAGTTGGTCAGCGCGTAGGGGATGGGAAATTCCCGCATGCCGCTGGCCCGGGCCTGCTGGATGATGCCGACGTAGGTGATGTCGTGCGAAAGCATGGCGTCAAAGCGGATCCGGAGCTTTTTCTCGTCGCCGGACTGGTTGTGCGCCTGCAGGATGCGGTAGGCCATCGTCAGCCGCCGCCCGTCCTCCGGGCGGATGGAAGCGCTGCTCTGCGGCACGCCGCCGCAGAGGAAAACGCCGTGGTTCGTCAGTTTCATGGTTGGTCCTTCCTTCCGGTCGGTTTTTCTTTTGTTACACTTTATCACAGAAACGCGTTTTTGAAAAGTGTTCCTGCAAAAATTCACAAATTCTGCTTTTTTCACAATTCATCCAGCGATCGGCGGCCGTTTTTGCAGGATTTCGCATCGCTTCCGTCATTTCCTGTACGCCGTTCTTGCATTTTGCCGCCGCTTCCGGTATGATGGTCAAAAAAGCGGAAGGAGGGATCGGATGGCGCAGTATTACATGCTCAACAAGCCCCGCGGGCTTCTGACCGCCCGGCGGGACGCGCGGTGCGAGACCGTCATGCGCTGCTTCCCGGAGGCGCTGCAGCAGACGCTGCATCCGGTCGGCCGGCTCGACAAGGACACGGAGGGGCTGCTGCTGTTTACGGACGACGGGATGCTCGACGTGCGGCTGCTGCGTCCGGAGCGGCACGTGGAAAAGGAATACGAATACCGCGCCTTCGGCCATCTGGACGAGGCTGCCCTGCGGCAGCTCGAGACAGGCGTCGTGCTCGCGGAGGGCCAGCCGCTCTCGCGCCCGGCACGGGCCGCGCTGCTCGCGCACACCACCATCGGGGAGAGCGAAGCGTACCTGCCGGAGCGGTTCCGGGAGAAATATCTGAAAAATCCCGGCCGTCCGGTCACGGTCGGGAAGCTCTGGATCACGGAGGGGCGCAAGCATCAGGTCAAGCTGATGGTCAAGGCTGTGGGCGCGCACGTGTTCTATCTCAAGCGCTGGGCCATCGGCCCTGTCCGGCTCGACGCCGCCCTCGCCCCCGGCGCCTTCCGCCCCCTGACCCCCGAAGAGCTGCACGCGCTCGGTCTGTAGGCTGCCAATATCCAAAGAACGCCCCGGGCGGCAATGCCGCCCGGGGCGTGGTGTGTCTGCAGATCAGTCGATGTCGACCCAGTCGTAGCCGAGGTAGGTCGTGAAGGCTTCCTTGAGGATGTCCTTGTAATGGCCCTCGCAGATGGCGGTGTGGTGCTTGA
>OLRV01002653.1_pt1 | contig 13374 bp, 12 predicted proteins | sample 1672421 | NCBI WGS metagenome assembly OLRV01 (sample SAMEA3136684, study PRJEB25190) | human gut metagenome | biome: human gut; feature: human-associated habitat; material: faeces | place: Austria | collected 2013
GGAAGAAAATACGGCAGGGATGCCGGGCGGCTCTTTGGGGGGCCCGGCTATGTGTCTGGGGATGGTTGTGGTCAGTCCCCCGGTCTCTTTTCCATGGATCTTTCCCCAAAAAACAAAAAAGCCTGTGTTCCTGCAGGGACACAGGCCGTGAAAGCGCGTTTGGGGAAGGAAGGGGGGAGTTTGAGGGGGGAAGGGAACCGTCTTTGTGCGCTAGCCAAAGGGGTTCCCTTCCCCCCTCAACAAAATCACTGTTACAGAGCCTGACGCGCTACCGCGGCGCGCAGGCGGGCAGGCCGGCCACCAGATCGGCGTCGGCGGGCAGGAAGGGCAGGTCACGGGCCTGGGAGGGCGTGACCCAGCGCAGCTCCTGACGTTCCCGGGCGCAGGGAGTGCCGTCAAAGGCGGTGACGTGGAAGAAGTGCAGCTGCACGTGCAGGTCACGCTCGGCGTAGTCGTGCTCTACGATCTGCCAGAGCCGACAGGCGCGCACGCTGATGCCCAGCTCCTCACGCAGCTCGCGGCAAAGGGCCTGCTCGGCGGTCTCGCCGGGTTCGAGCTTGCCGCCGGGGAACTCCCAGTAACCGGCCATGGGCTTGCCTTGCGGGCGCAGGGCGGCCAACAGGTGGTCGTCCTGCCAGATGATGCCGCCGGCCACGACGATGGAGGTCATGCCGGATCCCCCATGCTGTCGATATCGGCGCGCTTGGCTTCGATGGCGGCGATCTGCTCTTCCAGGGCGGCCATGTCTTCCATAAGACGCTCGGTCAGGTCGCGCAGCTCGTTGAAGCGCTTGAGCAGCTCGGTGGAGCGGGCGCCGTCGGCGTAGACGGCCGGATCGGCCAGCTGGGTTTCCACGTCGGACTGCTCGTTCATGGCCTTTTCCAGCTCACCTTCCAGCGCGGCGTATTTCTGCTGCAGGGGCTTGAGCTCCTTGTGCAGGGCGTTGCGGCGCTCGGCCTGTTCGCGCTTGAGGCGCTTCTGCTCCTCGCGGGAGAGGTTGGCGCGGGGCGCGTTGTCGGGCTTCTCGGCCTTGTTGGAGGCGTTGAGGCTGGGGCTGACGCTGCCGCTTTCCAGCGCGGCACGACGGGCGGTGTCGTAGCTGGCAAAGTCGGGGTAGACGGTGATGCCTTTCTCATCCAGGGCCCAGGCCTCGGCACCCACCTGAGAGAGCAGCCAGCGGTCGTGGGCCACCATGAGCAGGGTGCCGTCGAATTTTTGCAGGGCCGTGCCCAGGGCCTCGCGGCTTTCGAGGTCCAGATGGTTGGTGGGTTCGTCCAGCAGCAGCACGTCGGCCCCGGCGGTGAGCACGCGGGCCAGCTTGGCGCGTTCGCGCCAGCCGCCGGAGAGCTCGCGCAGGGTGCGCAGCCACTTGCTTTCGGCAAAGCCCAGACCGGAGAGCACGGCCTTGGCGCGGTGCTCGGGATTGTAGCCGTGGGTGGCTTCCAGCTCGGCCTGGCGGTGCATGAGCTGGGTCAGGCGCGCCTCGTCCTTCTGCTGGGCGGCCTCTTCCCACTCGGCCCAGAACTCGTTCCAGTCATGGAGCACGTCCAGCACATAGGTCAGCAGGGGCGTGTCCAGGGCCTCTTCGGAAAGCTCCTGTTCCACGAAGCCCAGGCGGCAGCCCCTGGGCAGGATGACACGGCCGCCGTCGGCGGGTTCCACACCGGCCAGCAGGCGGAGGAGGGTGGATTTACCGGTCCCGTTGGGGCCGCAGACGCACAGACGCACGCCGGAATCCACTTCCAGCGAGAAATTGTTGAAGATGTCCCGTCCGCCGAAGGACTTGGACAGTTCCTGGATGGTTATTTTCACAGCAGGCCCTCGCGCCTGTAGCCTTCCACGGCTTCTTGCATGCCCTGGTCGAGCGTGAGGGCGGGGGCATAGCCGAGTTCCTCGCGCAGGCGCGACGCGTCGCAGGTCCAGCCGGACTGGCGGGCTTCGCGGTATTTGTCCAGATTCCAGTTGGGGGCGCGGCCCTTGCGTCCCAGCGCGGCCAGCAGGCTGCCGCCCAGCGTGGACAGCAGCGCGGTCAGGCCCAGGAAGCAGAGGGGCAGGCGCAGGATGCAGGCCTTTTTGCCCATGGCCCGGGCCATGGCGCGGTAAAAGTCGGCCATGGCGTAGCAGCCGCCGTCATTGACGTGATAGACGCCGTGCGCTTCGGGGCGGCAGCAGCAGACGATGGCGCGGCCCACGTCGCGACCATGCACGGCCGAGACCGGGAAGCGGCGGAACATGCCGGGCGTGACGGCCACGCCGTAGCGCAGGCCCTGGAACACGGGCAGCAGGCCGCGGTCGCCGGAACCGTAGATGATGGGCGGCCGCAGGGTGACCATGCGATCGCCCAGGGCACGGCCCAGGATCTGTTCCACCATGAGCTTGGACCAGCCGTAGGCGGACACGGGCGCGCCGGGGGCATCGTCGCCTCTGCCGGCGGGCGTGTCGCAGGGGCCGCTGGCGGCCAGACTGGAGACCAGCACCATGCGCTGCGGGGCCTGGCCCTGAGCGTCGAGGCGCTGCCAGGCCGTGGCCAGGGCGCGGGCGGCCTCACTGTTGGCGCGCAGATAGTCCTGCCAGCCCAGGCCGAAGAGCAGGGCGGCCATGTGGATGCAGATGTCCTGGCCGCGCAGGGCTTCTTCCAGCCCGGCGCCGCTGCGCAGGTCGGCGCGGACCACTTCCACCCCGGCGGGCAGATGGTCGCGGCGGGACGTGGCGCGGGAGATGCAGGTGACGCGGGCCCCGGCAGCCACCAGTTGGGGCAGCAGGTGACGGCCCACGAAGCCGGTGCCGCCGGTGACGACGATTTTTTTGCCGTCCAGCCAGGGAGCGGGCATGCCCAGGGGAGTATCGGCGCTATGGCTCATGACACGATCTCCTTGCGGTACAGGCGGTAACGTTTGGTGATCCGCCCGGAAAAGTCTTCGATGAGGTCATTGACGGCCATGTTGTCCTCCAGCACCCACGAGCCTTCCACCTGGCAGAACTCGGGATGGCGGCGGGCCTGTTCCAGCATGTAGTCCAGCAGGAGCAGGGGCAGGCCCAGCAGGCGGAACTCTTCGCGGATGCCGAAGAGGATCATGCGGTACTTGCCGCGCATCTCGCCGCGCGCCTGCCAGTAATGCCACAGGGCGCTCAGGCCCAGCTTACCGTTGAGGCGCTTGAGCAGGGGATTGAAGTCCGGCAGGGCCACCATGCCTGCGGCGGGCTCGCCGTCATGGAAGAAGAGGACGAAGAAATCGGGATTGAGCAGGCCCTTGAGCTCCTTCACCAGCACGTCGGCCTCGCCGTCGGAAAGGGGCGCGAAGCCCCAGTTGCCCGCCCACGAGATGCGGTAGAGGTCCAGCATGATGCGGATGTCCTCGGTGAGGGTGGCCTTGGAGGAGACGCGGCAGGTGAAGCGCTTTTGCTCTTTGAGGTGGCGGATCTCGTCCTTGAGCCAGTCCTCCACGTGCAGCTTGTCGCGCTCGATGAGGTAGGCGAACAGATCCTGTTCCTTGCGCATGTGCCAGGATTCCAGCAGGGCGGGGTAGTAGGGCGGGTTCCAGGGCATCATGAGCGCGGGGGCCTCGTCGAAGCCGTCCACCAGCATGGCGCAGGTGTAGTTGGTGGACGGATTGAGGGGCCCGCGCATGAAGGCCATGCCCTGGCGGCGCAGCCAGTCGTAGGCGGCCTGCAGCAGGGCGTGGGCGGCCTCGCGGTCATCCCGGCATTCGAAGAAGCCGAAGGCCCCGCAGCGTTCGCCGGCATAGGCGTTGTATTTTTCGTCCACGATGGCCGCGATGCGGCCCACGGGGCGGCCGTCGCGCAGGGCCAGGAACAGTTCGCGCCGGGCGGTCTTCCAGAAGGGATGCTCGCCGGGCGAGAGCAGCTCGCGGTCCTGCTTTTTCAGGTTGGGCACCCAGAGGGAATCCGGCGTGTAGATGCTCCAGGGCAGTTCGACGAAGCGGTCCAGGTCTTCCGCAGTGTTGACGGGGATGATGCTCAGTTCTGCCACGCGGGCCTCCATGGAGCAGACTTGCAGGGGCTGCCGTTCCCTGTTGCGGTTGGATCTTCGGGGCTGGCCGGGCCGTCCCGGCAGGCGCCGGAAGGCGAAAGCAATGCCGGACGGGGCGCAGTGCCCCGGACAAAAAACACCGCGCGGGAGAGCGCCTTACGGTACCCTCCCGCACGGGAAAAGGAGCGGACGTGCGTTAGGCCGTCTTCAGGGAGCCGCGCAGCTCGTCCAGGCTGGTCACACCCAGCTGGCGGCAGACGGCGGGCAGTTCCTTGACGATCTCGAAGGCGCGGTCGGGGCTGATGAAGTTGGCCGTGCCGATCTGGACGGCATGGGCACCCACCAGGATGAACTCCAGCACGTCTTCGGCGGAGCAGATGCCGCCCAGGCCGATGACGGGGATGTCCACGGCCTTGCAGACCTGCCACACGCAGCGCAGGGCCACGGGCTTGATGGCCGGACCGGACAGGCCGCCGATGACATTGGCCAGGCGGGGCTTGCGCCGGGCCACGTCCACGGCCATGCCCGAAAGGGTGTTGATGCACGAGATCATGTCCGCACCGGCATCCTGCACGCTGCGGGCCATGAGGGCGATGTCCGTGACATTGGGCGAAAGCTTGATGATGAGCGGCTTGTTGGGGGCCGCGTCACGGGCGGCGCGGGTGACGGCCGCGGCCAGCTTGGGGTCCTGCCCGAAGAGGATGCCGCCGCTCTTGACGTTGGGGCAGGAGACGTTCACTTCCAGCGCGGCAACGCCTTCCTCTTCATTGAGGCGGGCGGCCAGCTCGCCGAATTCGGCGGGGGAGGTGGCGTACAGGTTGGCGATGACGGGCAGCTGCTGCCAGGGCAGGCGGGGGAGCTTTTCCTTGCAGAAGGCTTCCACGCCGTCGTTCTGCAGGCCCACGGCATTGAGCATGCCGGCCGTGGTCTCCACGATGCGCGGGCAGGGGTTGCCGTCGCGGGGCAGCAGGGACAGGCCCTTGACGATGATGCCGCCCAGGCTGGTCAGGTCGCCGTAAGGGGCGAATTCCATGCCGTAACCAAAGGTGCCGGAAGCCGTGAGCACCGGGTTCTTGAGGTGCAGACTCTGCGTGGGCCCCTTGAGGGTAACGGAAAGATCCATAGAGTGCTGGTTCATGCTGTCCCCCGGCCTAGAGCTCGATCTGGTTGGCCCAGAACACGGGGCCGTGGTTGCAGGTCTGGACAAGGCCGTTGCGCTTGTCGGCCACGGGCCATTCCTCGGTGGTGCGGGTCACGCAGCCAAGGCAGGCGCCCACGCCGCAGGCCATGCGGTTTTCCAGCGAGAGCTGCACGCGGGCGTTGAGCTCACGGGCGAAGCCGTGCACGGTCTTGAGGAAGGGCAGGGGGCCGCAGGCCAGGATCAGGCCCTTCTGCTCGGCGTATTCGCGCATGCGTTCCTGGATGGTGAAGATGAAGTTGTCCAGGTCGCCGGGCACGGTCTCGCGCAGGCTGTCCAGGGGCACATGCTCGTTGATGCTGTCCACGGGGTAGCAGCTCAGCGGCTCGCGATGGCCAAAGAGCATGGTCACGTTCCACGGCTTGGGGTGCTCGCTCACATAGCCCACGAAGGGCACGATGCCCATGCCGCCGGCCAGCAGCAGGGTGGGGGTGTCGGGCTCCATGGCGAAGCCGTTGCCCAGGGGCCCCCAGACGCGCACGGTGTCGCCGGCCTTGAGTTCGGCCATGCGACGGGTGCCGCGCCCCACGACCTGGAAGAAGCAGATCAGGTGGCGGGAAGTCATGTGGCAGATGCCGAAGGGACGGGCCCAGGGCATCTCGAGACCGAACGACGTGGGCCGCACCATCACGAACTGGCCGGGACGCCACGACGGCCAGTCGGGGCGGGTGAGGCGCAGGGCGAAGAAGCGGCTTTCCTGGCCGGTCTGGCCGAAGGGGACCAGATCCAGCACCGTAAGTAGGCAGGAGCTAGGTTGTGTCATCGCGCAAGTATAGGAGCTTGTGCCGGAACGGTCAACATTCCGGGCCCGTCAGAAGCGGGCGGAAGGCGTTTTTTTCTGCCTGTGCCGCAAGCCGGGAAAAGCGCAGGCAAAAAGGCTCGGCCATACCCCGGGGAGCGCCTGCGCCAGAGAGGCGGACGGGGGCGTCCGGACCGGGGGATGCTCCGCATATCTGTCCGGCGGTGGCGCGGGAACGCTGCGGAAAATCGTTTCGATTTCAGCGTGTTGCGCCGCCCCATGTCGCACGGTCGGCAAAAAAGGCGGCGAAGGGCCAAGGCATTGCAGGATAACTGTGTAATTTTTCACACGAAAATTGTCAGTACAGACGCGCCGTCACATCTTCCCTTTTGCCATGATGCCCGCTATAGTCAGGTTTCTTTTGGGGCCGGGCCGGAATGATGCTGCTGCAGACCCCGTATAGCCTTTGATTTGCCCTGCATGGAGAATTGAGCATGAGCAAGAAGTTGACTGTTGCCGTTGTGGGCGCCACGGGCGCCGTGGGCCGTGAAATGCTGAAAACCCTGCACGATCGCCAGTTCCCGGCCACGGAAGTGCGTGCTTTCGCCTCGGCCCGTTCCGCCGGGACCAAGGTGCCTTTCGGCGATGACGAGCTGGTGGTGCAGGAACTGAAGGAAGATGTCTTTGAAGGTATCGACATCGCCATCTTCTCCGCCGGCGGCAGCACTTCCGAAAAATTCGCTCCCCATGCCGCCCATGCCGGCTGCGTGGTGGTGGACAACTCCTCCCAGTGGCGCATGGACGACCGCTGCCCCCTGGTCGTCCCCGAAGTGAACCCCGAACATCTGGAAGGCCATCAGGGCATCATCGCCAACCCCAACTGCTCCACCATCCAGATGCTGGTGGCCCTCAAGCCCATCCATGACGCCGTGGGCATCAAGCGCATCGTGGTCTCCACCTATCAGGCCGTGTCCGGTACCGGCCAGAAGGGCCTGGAAGAACTGGAACGCCAGACCCGCGACCTGTTCAACATGCGCGAGCCCGAAAACAAGGTCTATCCTTACCGCATCGCCTTCAACGTGCTGCCGCACATCGACGTCTTCCTGGAGAACGACTACACCAAGGAAGAAATGAAGATGGTCAACGAGACCGTGAAGATCTTCAACGATCCCACGGTCAAGGTGACCGCCACCTGCGTGCGTGTGCCCGTGTTCTACTGCCATGCCGAGTCCGTGAACATCGAGACCCACAAGAAGATGACCGCCAAGGAATGCCGCATCCTGCTCTCGCAGGCCCCCGGCGTGCGCGTCTTCGATAACCCGCGCGAAAAGATGTACCCCATGCCCGCCTACTGCGTGGGCGACGACGAGACCTATGTGGGCCGCATCCGCGAGGACGAGACCATCGAGAACGGTCTGAACCTCTGGATCGTGGCCGACAACGTGCGCAAGGGCGCGGCCCTCAATGCCGTGCAGATCGCCGAGGAACTGCTCAAGCGCGATCTGGTGCGCGTGCCCGACAAGAACGTTTTCATGTCCTAGTCCGCAGCGACAGGATACGGACAGCAGAGGGGGAGGGGCCCGTTCCCGCCGTGGCGGGGCAGGTCCTTCCCCCTGCTTTTTCCGTGCGGCGCGCAGGTACGGGCGTGATCCCCGGCAGCGGGGCGAGGTATTCCCCGCCGCTGCCGTTCGTGCTATAAAAAGACGTTTCACCGGCGGCAGCCGCCGGCAGGGGCCCTGCCCCCGATCAGCAACCACAACAGGCCGCTCCCGCGCGGGAGGGCCTTTCGCGGGGATGCCATGAAGATTCTGGATGCCGATGCCTGGATGGCGGCCCTGATGGCCGCGCCCCGGCCCGGGGCCGACAAGATCCTGGCCTTTTACGATGCGCGTGTGGACGCCGTTTGCCGTGACGCGCGCTGTCTGCTCCTGCCCCTGGACGACCACATGTGCCACCGGGGCGATGCCCTGTTCGAGAGCCTGTGCTACCGTGAGGGCCGCATCTTTGCCCTTGAGGAACACCTGGCCCGCCTGCGCGACGGCAGCCGCGCCCTTTCCCTGCTGCCGCCCTGTTCGTGGGACGAGCTGCGCACCCGCATCCTGGACGTGGCCCGCGCTTCGGGCACCGATCATGGCGACATCCGCGTGCTGGTGGGCCGGGGGCCCGGCGGTTTCGGCGTCTCGCCCGAGGAGTGCCCGCAGTCCAGCCTCTACATCGTGGCCCTGCGCAAGGAACTGCCCACGGAAGCCTTTTACGAGAAGGGCCTCACGGCCTTTGCCAGCGCCATCCCGCCCAAGCAGGAATATTTGGCCCGCATCAAGAGCACCAACTATCTGCCCAATGTCTTTATGGCGGCCGAGGCCCGGCAGCGGGGCATGGACGTGGCCGTGACCTTTGATGAGGACGGCCATCTGGGCGAGGCCGCCATCGCCAATGTGGGCATCGTGGATGCTGAAGGCCGTCTGTGCTGTCCCGAAGGCCGTCGCATCCTGCCCGGCACCTCCATGCTGGCCGCCCGCAAGATCGCGCCGCAGCGCCTGCCTGTGGTGGAACGCCCCATCCGCCGCGAAGAGATCTTCACCGCCCGCGAGATGCTGCTCTTCACCAGCGCCAGCCTGTGCGTGGGCATCAGCCACTTCGAGGGCCGACCCATCGGCCAGGGGCCCGACGCCGGCCGTCCCGGCCCCGTGGCCCGCTGGCTGCGTGACGCCCTGCTGGAACACATGCTGGCCACCGGTACGCCGTTCTAGCCTTATAAAACATCTGCAGAGCTACGGCGATTTGAACCGGGATGCTCCGGACACTGTAAACCCCAGTCTGTGGCGGAATACCCAACTCAACGCCAAAGCCGGTCTGTTTGAAGTATGTGACGGCATCTATCAGGTGCGCGGCTTTGATATGGCCAATGCGACCTTCATCCGCACCAACCACGGCTGGATCATTTTTGATGTCCTGATGTGCAAAGAAAATATGCAGGCAGCAAAAGCGTTGATGGAAAATCGGTTCGGACCGCTGGATGTCAAAGCTGTGCTGTACAGTCATAGCCATGTGGATCACTTTGGCGGCGCAGAGGGTGCGATCGACCGGAACAATGTAGCGGACCCCAGCCTTTCCATTGACAAACAGCTTGCCTCGGGCAAAACGGTCATCCTTGCACCGGAAGGATTTTTGAAACACGCCATCAGCGAAAACGTCTATGCCGGCATCCCAAGCCTCGCCATGAAGCACGCCACGGACCAGGATTGGGACACCGAATATCTGGCGCTCACCATGGGGGTCAAGATCGTCGATTCGCTCGACGAGGCCATCGACAGCATCAACATGCATTCCACCGGCCACACCGAGTCGATCATCTCCGAGGACTACTCCGCGATAGAAACGTTCGCCAAGCGCATCGACTCGGCCGTCGTCATGGTCAACGCCTCCACCCGTTTCACCGACGGAGGGGTGTTCGGCTTCGGCGCGGAGCTCGGCATCTCCACGCAGAAGATGCACGCCCGCGGCCCGATGGGACTCAAAGAGATGACCACCACGAAGTGGATCGGCTACGGAACGGGGCAGGTACGAGCATGAGCGAGGAACGAACGGTGATTTCCACCATCCGGGACGATATCGATCTCAACGACCAGGCATTGGGCCTGAAGATTGCCGCGGAACGGCTCAGCATCGTCCGCTATGTGTTTCTGGTGCAGATCGAGGATGGCATCGCCTCGGCCAGCCAGCGGGCATCGCTGGAATATGCCGACGCCGTGCTCATCGGCTGGCCGGAGACCGACTCCCCGGAAGTCGTGGAACTGGACGCGGCGAAGCTGAAGACGGTGCGCGAACTGATGGGCATGATGGAGCAGTACATCCGCCGCTTCAGCGCCATGGAACGCAAGGGCGACGTCGACGGCATGACCGACACGCTGATCCGTATCACCGAGCGCGTCGCCGAAGTGCGCAGGTTGTACCAGCCTGGCTTCCCCCTGCCCACGTTCGCCGAGATCCGCCGCGTCGTGCAGGACGAATGGGACGAGGACATGGGCAAGATCGACCCGCAGGAGGCCAACACCACCGCGGACCAGAGCAAGCGCGAGACGGACGAGGCGGACAGCCAGCCGGAGGTCTCGGAGGCATGACGACGCGAAGGCCGCCGCAGGAGGCAAGCCCATTGGCCGCAGAAGCCGACCCCTCGCCCGAAATCCAATATCTCGTCGAGCCGGAGCGCCGCATGTCGGACCTGTCATCCGAAAAACCGGACGGAGCCAAGCGGTTCTCCACGCGCGGCAACTGGCACATGCGCCCGCGCGTCGGCATCATGGGCGGAACCTTCGACCCGATCCACAATGGCCACCTGGTCGCCGCCTCGGAGGTGGCCTGGGTGTATGACCTCGACGAGGTGATTTTCGTGCCGACCGGCCGGCCGGTCTTCAAGCTCGACAAGCAGGTCACCAACGCCGAGGACCGTTATCTGATGACGGTGATCGCCACCGCGTCGAACCCGAAATTCACCGTGTCCCGCGTCGACATCGACCGGCCGGGCGTCACCTACACCATCGATACGCTGCGCGACCTGCGCTCGCAGCATCCCGACGCCGAGCTGTTCTTCATCACCGGCGCAGACGCCGTGGCCGAAATTATGCAGTGGAAGGACGCCGACCTCATGTGGGACCTCGCCCACTTCGTGGCCGTCACGCGCCCCGGCTACTCCAGTCCGGACGGCGTGACCTTGCCCGAAGGAAAGGTCGATACGCTTGAGATCCCGGCCTTGGCCATCTCTTCGACCGATGTACGCCGCCGCGCCGAACACGACGAGCCGGTCTGGTATCTGGTGCCTGACGGCGTGGTGCAATACATCGGCAAGCATGGTCTGTATTCATACGAGGACTGACGATTCGTACGAGGACTAGTGTGCATTTGTACGAGGGCTGGTGAGGATTAGCGCGAATCAGTGCGCATCAATCCTCACCAGTGCAAAGGATAAGCAGTCAGGCCAGTCCCATCTTGATTTTCAATGCCATTACGCGAGTCGCCGCCGCCGTCACTTTCGAAGCGAAAGCCGGATCGGACTTCGCCCGTTCGTTGAGGCCGTCCACAATTGGCTTTACGTAATCCGTCTGACCGATGCAGGACATGTCGCCGCCCGCCTCGACAAGCTTTACTCCCAATTGGCTTACATCGTAGCTGCTTAACGCTTCGGCAGACATCGAATCCGAAATCACCACGCCCGTGTACTTCAGGGCGTTGCGAATATGACCGTCGATAATCGTAGAAGAAAACACCGCCGGATTATTCGGGTCGATGGATTGATACGTGGCCAACGACATCATCACCATCGCAGGATCGGTCTTGGTGATCGCCTGGTCAAAGGCACCTGCCTCGGCCCCGCCCAACGTGGTGGTCGTATCCAGAATGCCTTCGGTGGTGAAGTCGGTATTGCCGCTTACCGCGCCCAACCCAGGATAATGTTTGACCGCCGCGCCGACCTGAGCGTCTCGCAAACCTTCAATAACGGCGATGCCATGTTCGGCGTTGCCGGCCGCATCCAATCCGAAATCACGATCCAGCGCGCCAATCGGAGCATTTGAGGCACGATCGCCCACCACCGTGCCGAGCACCGGTGCCAAATCGACATTTATGCCAGCAGCAGCTAATTGCGAACCCCACGTGCCTGCCGATTGACGCAATGCGTCAGCGGACATTGTGCCCTGCTCAACGGCACTGGGCATTGTGTCGAAACCGGTACCAGTCAGATGCTGCACCTGACCACCCTCCTGATCGGTGGCGATGATGAGACGATTGCCGGCCGGCGCATATCCTTGGAGTTGCGCGGTCGCGGTCTTGACCGTATCGGCGCCGGTATTCCAATTGCCAATGAGAATGGCCGAGCCAATGTGCTCATCGGCGATTGTTGAAGCCAACGAGGAGGGATCGGAACCGGCAAGCAACGGCACCATCACTAACTGTCCCACACGTTCCTCAAGTGTCATGGCGGATACCGCACGTTGGGCTTGTGCGGCCGGTTCGTTCTTCTTCGGGGAAGGAACGTCGGCGCGTGGTAACGCACTTGTCTGGGAGGTCTGGGGAGTGGTGGTGTTGCCGTTTGATGTGGATTTGGCGAACCATCCGACATGCCATCCGTAGGCTGCCACGCCGGCCAACACCACTGCCAAAGCACATATTGTCGCCACGATTGGAGTGCTCCTGTGCCGAAGTTGGCGTGTGGCGTGTGCTGAGGGACGCATATGTTGTGGCCGTTGGCTGTTCATACCGGCAAGCGTAGAACGGAGCGTAGAACAGAACGCTGCCTCATTCTGTGCTCAGGGCATAACCTACCTCCCGCCCTTTCGATAGGCTTGAGTTATGTCTTTTAACGATCCTTTCTCAATACTGTTCGGCAATGGCGGCGATTCACGACGCAACAATGCGAACAATGACGATCCGATCATCCTCGATGTCGAGGCCGATGGGGACGGTCCGGCCCGCAACACCAACGCCGGCCCCTCCGGGTCATCCCGCCCTCCACGTGGCCCGGCCAATCCGCGTATCACCCGTAAGCCAGCGTCCGGTGGCTCAGGAGGCAGCCGTGGCAGCAAGATTCTGATCGGCGTGGTGCTGGCCTTGGCCATCATCGTCGGTCTGTTCTTCGGCCTGTCCCGATTCATCACCGATCTGATGTGGTACGGCCAGCTCGGCTTCCAGTCCGTGGTCTGGACCCAGCTCGGGGTGAAAATCGGTCTGTGGGTGGCCTACGCGCTGCTCATGGCCTTGACCGGCTTCGTTTCCGCCTGGCTGGCCATTCGAGCACGCCCTGATTCGGCCGACGGTTCCACCATTCGCATTAACGGCGATGTGGTCGAGGTCGGCAAATCCGTCAGCTCGAAAACCGCTCGCCGCGTGGCCGTGGTGATTTCGCTGATCGTCGGCGTCATCTTCGGCTCTCAGTTCAACGCGAACTGGAGCGAGATTCTGCTCATGTTCAACGCGCAGTCGTTCGGCACCACCGATCCGCAGTTCGGTCTGGACAACGGCTTCTACGTGTTCGTGCTGCCGGGCCTGAAGCTCGTGCTCGCCGCCGTGGCCATGCTGCTGGGCGTGGGCCTTGTGTTTTCCGTGGTCACTCATGTGCTGATGGGTGGTATCCGCATTACTATGCCGGTTAACGGACGCGGCCTGTTCTCCATCACCAAGCGTTGCCGTCGCCAGCTTGGCATCTGGCTGATGCTCAACATGTTCGCTTGGGCAGTGCGCCAGATGATCGGCGTCTTCGACCAGCTCACCGTGCAGGGTTCACGCATCACCGGTGCCTCCTACACCGCCGTGCATGCCAACATCCCCGTCACCTTCATCATGGCTGCGCTGACCGCCATCCTCGGCGTGGTGCTGGGCATCTTCCTGATCGCCAAGATCATCGAGTACCTGTTCCAGCGCTTCCCCTGCCAGACCTATGCGGCCATCATCGGC
>OLRV01002655.1_pt1 | contig 13371 bp, 8 predicted proteins | sample 1672421 | NCBI WGS metagenome assembly OLRV01 (sample SAMEA3136684, study PRJEB25190) | human gut metagenome | biome: human gut; feature: human-associated habitat; material: faeces | place: Austria | collected 2013
CTGGCTGCCCTTTCAGGGCGCTCCTTTTCGCGCTTTGTTCGTTTATCATGTGCGCTTTGTTTCGCCACTTGCTATTTGGCTCAAAATCGCGCAGAGATTTTTCTGGATTTTGAACACCCTACCTTACAGCTGTCCGCTTTCAACGAGGCGCACCACGCGTTCCGTATAGCGGTCGTCGCCTTCAGGGTCGTAGCGTTTCGTTAGGCTGTTGCCGAAGCAAAAAGCCATAGCCTGATAAATGTTGGCCTTGAAAGAACCGATGAAAGCCTGGGCGATATTATAGCCTGTTTGCCCACATTCGCGGTCGATGAGCTTGACGAGTAGGCGGCCCTGCGAGCGTGAGAGACGCTTCAGCGTGGGGGCATATTGCTTCTTCAGTCCGTCTTCAACGAGTTTGATGTGTTCCGCCTTTTCCTTCTTCGTCGGCAGCGTTTGCAGATAGTCGTAAGTCTCAATCACGGTATATTTCGCCAGTTTTGCCAACGGCAACAGTCGCTTCACGTTGGCAACCAATCGGTTATAGCGGTCGCGCTCCTTGTCGTTCTTAAATGTCATGGGGGGATACTTATAGAAAGTGGGGAAGATGATGGCGGGGATGCTGTCGCCGTGGAAGAAGACGCGACTATTCATGACCTTAATCTCCATATTCGTGGCGGGCGGCATCTCGTCGTCTGGCACGTTGTCAATGTCGGGAATGACCTGTGCTGAGGCCATCTCCGACCCCAATGACAGGAAGAGAATGAATATTATATATTTGAAGTACTGCATTTGCCCGCAAAATTAACAAGAATCTCTTGAGATGCACGTTATAAATCCTTAATTGACTGCGAAAATCGCCAAAAAATAACTTACTTTGTAGTAATTATAACGATATTTCGACTCTGCCAGTGCATCGCAGCAGGATGCGGCCCAAAAACAGGGGCGGGTAGGGGCGGCAGACGTATCGCGAAACTTAAATTGAACAGTCATGGGTCGCAACAAGAAAGAACAGAAAAGCGGCGGACGCTTAACCAAGAAGCAGATCATAAAAAGACTTCTTGACCTCTTTGCCTCTGAACCAGAGAGGGAATTTAGTGTGAAGGAAATCTTCGACTTTATACATGCTGCAAACCATCCGGCAAAAATGCTGACGATGGATGCGCTCTCAGAATTGGTGCTCGACGATTACCTCACGTCGGACAATAAAGGAAACTACCGAAATGCCGTGCGCTCCAACGTGATGGAGGGTACTTTCCAGCGCAAGCGCAATGGCAGAAACTCCTTCCTGCCCGACGATGGCGGAAAGTGTATCTTGGTTTGTGAGCGCAATTCGCTTCACGCCCTCGATGGAGACCGCGTGAAGGTCACGATGCTGGCACGCCGGCCGGGACACACGCGCGAGGCCGAGGTGACGGAAATCTTGCAACGTGCCAAAGACACCTTCGTTGGGCAGTTGCAGGTGGAGAAGGGATTTGGCTTCCTCATCACGGAGAGCCGTTCCCTTGCCAACGATATTTTCATTCCGAAAGACAAACTCAAGGGTGGAAAGACCGGCGACAAGGCTGTCGTGAAGATAACGGAATGGCCCGACGGTGCGAAGAGCCCCATCGGGAAAGTGGTAGACATCCTTGGAAAGCAGGGAGAAAATACGGCCGAAATGCACGCCATCTTGGCTGAATATGGTTTGCCTTACACCTATCCTGCCAATGTGGAGAAGGCCGCAGAGCGGCTCTCGCCCGACATCACGCCCGAAGAGATTGCCCGACGCGAGGACTTCCGCGAGGTAACCACGTTTACCATCGACCCGCACGATGCCAAGGACTTCGACGACGCGCTTTCCATCCGCCGTCTCGACGATGGCAATTGGGAGGTGGGCGTACACATCGCCGATGTCAGCCACTACGTTCATGAGGGCGACATCATCGACCGCGAGGCCGAGAAGCGTGCCACGAGCGTTTATCTCGTTGACCGCACCATCCCGATGCTTCCGGAGCGCCTCTGCAATTTCATCTGCTCGTTGCGCCCCGATGAGGAAAAGCTGGCCTATTCAACCATCTTTGTGCTCAACGAAAAGGCGGAAATCGTGCGCTGGCATCTGACTCACACCGTGATTCGTTCCAACAGACGCTTCACCTATGAGGAGGTGCAAAACATCTTAGAAAAAAACAACGAGGCCTCGAAGGAAGATTTGGCTCTGCCAGGCGAACATCCAGAACCGCTGCCTGAGGGAGCGCCGCTGGAGGGCGAGTATGCAGAAGAGCTGATCAAACTCAACCAACTGGCCAAGAAGCTGCGTGCCGCTCGCTTCAAAAACGGCGCCATCGGTTTCGAACGCTCGGAAGTGCGCTTCGAGGTCGACGAGAAGGGACACCCCATTTCCACTTACGTGAAGGTGGCAAAGGATGCCAACAAGCTCGTGGAGGAATTTATGCTCCTGGCCAACCGCAGTGTGGCCGAAATGATTGGCAAGCAGCCTAAGGGCAAGAAGCCCAAAGTGCTTCCCTATCGAATCCACGACGTTCCCGACCCCGAGAAGCTTGAAAAACTGCGTGCTTTCATTGCCAAGTTTGGCTATAAAGTGCGCACGGAAGGCTCGAAGACCGACATCTCGAAGAGCATCAACCATCTGCTCGAAGACGTGAAGGGCAAGAAAGAGGAAAACGCTGTGGAAATCGTGGCGCTGAGAGCCATGATGAAAGCCAGATATAGCGTTCACAACATCGGCCACTATGGTTTGATGTTCCAATACTACACCCACTTCACCTCGCCCATCCGCCGTTATCCCGACACGATGGTCCACCGCCTCCTCACGCGTTATGCCGAAGGCGGACGCTCTGTGAGCGCCACGAAATATGAAGACCTCTGCGAGCACGCCTCCAACATGGAACAGTTGGCAGCAACGGCCGAACGCGCCAGCATCAAATACAAACAAGTGGAATTCATGGGCGACCGCGTCGGACAGGAGTTCGATGGCAGCATCTCCGGTGTCACGGAGTTTGGCCTCTATGTGGAACTGACGGAAACCCTCTGCGAAGGCATGATTCCGCTCCGCTCCCTGCTCGACGACTATTATGAATTCGACGAACGCAACTATTGTCTCGTGGGCCGTCGTTACCACAAATGCTATGCCTTGGGCGACAAGGTGCGCGTCAAAGTCGACCGTGCTAACCTCGAACGTCGCCAGCTCGACTTCGCTCTGGTCTCTGACGAAAGCGAAACGATGGAGCAGCGGCAAAGAGCTGGGAAAAACAACCAAGACAAAACCGAGGAGGGCAAAGCCGACAAGAAAAAGGGCCGCGGAAAACGCGGAGGCCGCAGCAAACGACATGGCGGAAAATAAACGCCCCTCTTTCAAGATAACAAAGAAAACCTAACAATTTAATTATGAAGAAACTGAAAACCATTCAGTCGTTATGTGTCTGGCTCATGGTTGTGGCGTTTTCAACGGCCACTGCCTTGGCGCAGTTCACCCGTGGTACGCTCTACCACATCATTCCCGCTGCGGATGCCGGCAAGACCGTGTGCTACAACGAGAAGAAGCGGGTGATCTGCTCGCGCCTCGACGACAACAACGCCGCGCAACATTGGACCATCACACCGCTGGCGGGTGCATGGCGTCTCATCAATCCGTTCTCCAACCTCGCCTTACGCACCGCCGGTTCGCAGGTGGCAACGGGCGAGAACAACGGTTCTGACGAAGCCCAGCTCTGGAAAACAGAGAGCATTGGCAAAGACCTCGTCATTCTCGTTCCCGCCAATCGTCCAGAGGTAGCCGCCGCCATTGCCCGCGACGGCAGTGTGTCGCTCATCGCCAAGCAGAAGGCAAAGACCGACAAGTCCGCCCATTTCTATATCCGCAAAGCCGCCAAGGCGGGATTTGACGTGGCCCTGACCTACCGCATCCGCTCTGTTGCCCATCCTGAACTCGTTTTGGGTAATGGCGATTCTGGCGAAAACAGTGTCGCCATCATCGGCGAGAAAGCCGATTCGCTCAACCGTGGCCAATATTGGAACATCCGCATGCTCGACCTCGATCGCCGCATCGTTACCAACGCCTTCTACGACCAAAACTTCGACGACGGCGGCACCAACGCCTCCATCAAGCACCTCTTGCAGTGGCCGGCGGAAGAAGGCGTATGGAACAATGCCCAATTTCGCTTCGAGCCCGTTGCTGGAGAGAAAGGCGTTTACCTCATCGTCTCCAACGGCGCCTCGAAGAAAGGCATGATGTATGCCTTGAAAGACGGAAAGATGATGTCTGTGGCGCTCAATGCCAAAGACCGCGATGCCTGGTTCTCTTTTGAAACCATCGAGAAGCCGAACATCGCTGCGCCCGACTGGGAAAACGAAGCCGTCTTCGGCATCAACAAAGAGCAGACCATTGCCAACTATATGCCTTATGCCTCGGAAGCTGAAATGCTTGCCGACAAGGAATATTACGCCACCCCCTGGACCACGCCGCGCTCTTCGCGCTATCTCTCGCTCAACGGCACGTGGCGTTTCCACTTCGTGAGCGAACCCTCGAAGCGTCCGCTCGACTTCTTCAAGGAGGGCTTCGACACGTCTTCCTGGGACACCATCCCTGTGCCATCCAACTGGGAAATGCAGGGCTACGACCGCCCCATCTATTGCAACGTGGAATATCCGCACTCCAATACCCCGCCTTACATCAAGGCCCGTCCGTATTACAACGACGGCGGAAAGAACTATGGCATCAACCCCGTCGGTTCCTACGTGCGCACCTTCGACCTTCCAGAAGGATGGAAAGAACGTCGCACCTATCTGCACTTCGGCGGCATCTATTCTGCTGCCTACGTTTGGGTGAACGGAGAATTTGTGGGCTACACGCAGGGAGCCAACAACGATTCCGAATTTGAAATCACCAAGCAGCTCCGTGCCGGCCGCAACTCTATCGCCGTTCAGGTGTTCCGCTGGTCAGACGGTTCCTACCTCGAGTGTCAAGACATGTTCCGCATGAGCGGCATCCACCGCAATGTCTATCTCTACAACGTGCCCGAGACAGCCATTCGCGACCATTACATCACCTCGCAACTTTTCGACGGTTACCAAAACGCACGCCTCAACATCACCTACGACACCGACACGCGCTGCAGCCAGTCGGTTCCGAAGGCCGCAACGCGCTTCGTCACCATCAAACTCTTTGACCCGCAGGGACGCTTCCTCCAGGAATCGACCGACACCATCAACCTCGCCGAAATCAAGGCAAAGGGCGACTGGAAACAGACCACGACTGCCAAGATGTTCGAACTGAAGAACGTGAAACTCTGGACGGCCGAAACGCCGGAACTCTACACCGTGCGCTTCATCGAGAAGGACGAGAAAGGCAACGACATCATGGCCTTCTCCACGAAATATGGTTTCCGCGAGATTGCCATCAAGGGCTCGAAGGTGTATATCAACGGCAAATCGGTGTTCTTCAAGGGCGTCAACACGCAAGACACCGACCCATTGCGCGGACGCGCCGTGACAACGGAAGACATGCTCAAGGACGTGCTCATGCTGAAGCAAAACAACTTCAACACCATTCGCACGTCACACTATCCGAAGAACGCCCGCATGTATGCCATGTTTGACCACTACGGACTCTACGTGATGGATGAGACCGACCTCGAAGACCACGCCAACCAGAGCATTTCTGGTCGCGAATCGTGGATTCCGGCTTTCGTGGACCGCATTGAGCGCATGGTGCTCCGCGACCGCAACCATCCGTCGATCATCTTCTGGAGCCTCGGAAACGAATGTGGCGGTGGCGGCAACTTCAAATACTGCTACGAAAAGGCCCACGAACTCGACACGCGCCCTGTGCATTATGAAGGAACGCGCGACGGCAAGAGCTACGGCGGCAACCGCTTTTCTGATCTCTATTCAAAGATGTATCCTGGAATGCGTTGGATGGACCAGTATCGCAACTCCTTCGACAAGCCGATGTTCATCTGCGAAATGGCACACTCCATGGGCAGCTCCACTGGCAACATGACGGAATATTGCGAGAGCGCCGAGACGAGCACGAGCATCGTCGGCATGGCCATCTGGGACTGGATCGACCAGGCCATTTACGAACCTTCTGAAATCAAGGCTGGCACCTACAAGGGACGCCTCCGCACTGGCTACGACTTCCCTGGCCCACATCAGGGCAACTTCTGCAGCAATGGCTTGATTCCGGCCACGCGCACAGAAAGCGCCAAATTGGCAGAAGTGAAGGCGGCCTACCAGTATATCAAGTTCCGCCTCTCGCAGGTCAACGTGAAGAACAACACCGTCACCGTTGTGCTCCGCAACGCCTACAATTTCCAGACGCTCAATAATTTCAACCTTGTTTATGAGGTGATGGCCGACGGCCACATCGCAGGTTCCAAGACGCTCCGCATCGGCGCCGTAGCCCCAGGCGACAGTTTGACGCTCGTGCTCAAGATGCCGAAGTCGAAACTCAAGAAACTCGCTGAAGAAGGCAAGGAAGTCATGCTCAATCTCCGGGCAGAATATCGCCAAGCCACGTCCTACGCCCCACAGGGCCACACGGCGGCCATTGCGCAGTTCTCCCTCCTCAAGCGCCCCGCCTTGGCAGCCGTTGAATACAACGCTCGCCAGGCCGCTCCCCTCGCCATGACCGATGGTGCCGGAACGCTCTTTGTCGGCAACGACCGTATCCAGCTCTCCTTCGACAAGCAGACGGGACAACTCAGCGAACTCTCACTCCGCGGACGCAACGTGATTGCTCAAAACGGCGGATTCCTCTACGACAACTTCCGCTGGAATGAGAACGACCGCTTCCACAACACGTCAAACGGACTGGATGCACAGGGCACCATCTCTGTCGAGAACCCCGGCGGCAACACCGTGGTGAAGACACACCGCGACGGAACGCTCTGCACGCAGGACATCGCCTATACCATCTATCCAGAAGGCGTTGTCGACATGACGGTGACGCTCACACCGAAAACCGCCGACCTGCGCCGCGCCGGCCTCGTCTGCCTTCTCGATTCGGCCCTCTCGCGCGTCAGCTATTTCGCCCACGGGCCGTGGGAGAACTATGCCGACCGCCTCGACGGCTGCCCCGTTGGACGCTACACAACGACCGTGCCGCAGATGGTGGAATACAACCAGAAACCGCAGTCGACCGGTGGACGTGAAGGCCTTCGCGAACTCACGCTGAGCGATGCCAAGGGCTTCCAGCTCCACATGCAGACCGAAGGCGAGGTGGCCTTCTCCATCCTCCCATACACCGACATCGACCTCATGAAGGCCAACCACTATTGGGAAATGAAGGCCCGTCCCTACAATGTGCTCCACCTCGACGCCCGCACCCGTGGTGTCGGAAATGCCAGCTGCGGCGGTGCCGAAGCCGACACGATGGTGAAATACCGCGTGCCGCAAACCACGCTGACCTACAAGGTGAGAATCTATTAAGAAACTCGGTAAAAGAGTGTTCAACGGAAAAATCGAACAATCCGTCGGCGCTCCAAACCACCCTCAAAAAGCAAGGGCCGACACGCAAGGTGCCGGCCCTTGCTGCTTTTTGCGACCTTGCCAACACAGAAAACGCCTCTTTACATTTTTTACATCACGCCACACAGAAAAAAAGCGCACAGACACTCGCTTTTCCATAAGTATTTTTGTATTTTTGCCTTCGAAAACAGAGCCGTCAGGGCAACCACTTGAAAACCACGCCCAACGGTGGAAAACGAAAATAATTCATTTCTAAATCATATACAATTATGGCATTTTTGACTAACGAAAAACTCGTGATTGTTGGTGCTGCCGGTATGATCGGTTCCAACATGGTACAGACCGCCTTGATGATGGGCTTGACAAACAACATCTGTCTCTACGATGTGTTCTCTCCGGAAGGCGTTGCAGAAGAAATGCGCCAGAGCGGTTTCGGCGATGTTAACATCGTGGCCACCACCGACGTTGCAGAAGCATTCAAAGACGCTAAATATATCATCTCTTCAGGTGGTGCTCCCCGTAAGGAAGGCATGACCCGTGAAGACCTCTTGAAGGGCAACTGCGAAATCGCAGAACAGCTCGGCAAGAACATCAAGACTTACTGCCCCGACGTTAAGCACGTTGTCATCATCTTCAACCCTGCCGACTTGACAGGTCTCGTAACGCTCCTCTACTCTGGTTTGAAGCCTTCACAGGTGACCACTTTGGCTGCCCTCGATTCAACCCGTCTCCAGAGCGCATTGGCCAAGAAGTTCGGCGTTATGCAGAGCGAAGTGACTGGCTGCAAGACCTTCGGCGGTCACGGCGAGCAGATGGCAGTGTTCGGCAGCAAGGTTAAGGTTGCTGGTCGCAACCTCACTGACATCATCGGCACAGACGAATTCCCTGTTGCTGAATGGGAACAGATGAGAAAGGACGTTATCCAGGGCGGTGCCAAGATCATCGAGCTCCGTCGTCGTTCTTCTTTCCAGAGCCCAGCTTACCTCTCAGTTGAAATGATTCGTTCTGTCATGGGCGGCGAAACCTTCCGTTTCCCTGCAGGTACGTTCGTTAACAACGAGAAGTACAACCACATCATGATGGCCATGGATACCACTCTCGATGCCACTGGCTGCCACTACACCATGCCTGAGGGCACAGCAGAAGAGCTCGCCGCTCTCGACGCTTCTTACGCTCACCTCTGCAAGATGCGCGACGAGTTGGTAACGTTGAACATCGTTCCTGCCATCGAAAAGTGGGGCGAAATCAACCCAAACTTGTAATCAACGCTTCCTTATAAACCAAGGAAAAAAGATAGCCCAAAGCGCTCCTGCGCTTTGGGCTATCTTTTTTTGCCCACTCAAGAAAACAGCATCCCGACAGCAGAGACCCTATGCCTGTCGGCGAATCTGGGAGCAGACGCAACCGCCTCTGGGAGCAGACACGACCGCCTCTGGGACGTGACGCGAACGTTTCTGGGACGTGATATGATTGCCTCTGGGACAGCGTTCGCTGAAAAACAATGGGTTTGGAGCGGAAGGTAAAGTCCTTCATTTGCCAGAATATGTTGTATGGGCCAAAAGAAAGTGATAATATTCTCTGTAATTGCTTGAAAGCGAGCGTCTAAACTGCTTATTATGTGTGCGCAACCATCTGCAATCTGCAAAATCTCCAAATTCAAAAGCCCAAATACTTGCAAAATCTCCAGTTTCAAATCGCTCAAAACTTGCAAAATCCCCAGTTTCGCTGGTCATTAGGAACAAGAGGAGGGGAAGAAAGCGGGCGGCTGCTTACCCAAATCTATGTTGCAGGGATAGATTTTGGTAAGCAGCCGCCCGTAATAATGGCTTGGCAGGTTTGGTTCTTAGGAAAACCATGAAAGGATATTCCTTATTTGAAAAGTTGCTCCATTGTAACTTCGCTATGTACCAAACTATGATGTGCGCCATCTGCTACGCCATAGGTGGTAACAAAGGTGATGACCAATGAGAACTTTGTTTTGGTAGAACTCTGGAAGAGTTCCAATCGTTGCCTTAATAACTGTTCGTATGCCTCCGTAATGCGGTATTCAGATTTACTGAATTTCATCTCGCACAGATGAATGATGCGATCAGCGCGTTTGATGACTAAATCAATCTGTCCTCCTTTCTGGTCTTCACTTGCAGCCTTGCGCCATGAAGACACTTCTGTTGCCATCCCCGAAATGCCCAAGGCACGTTTTATGCAGTCTGTGTGCATAAGACACACTATTTCAAATGTAAGTCCCTGCCATGTAGAGATTTGGCGTGACTCAAAATTATGACTCCACCAGTGTTCGTCGCCTGAAATATCCTGCAAGATAAACTTGTAATAAAACAAAGTATAGAAATCCACCAAACGATAGATTGTATCTTTCGCCTTATGACCAAAATTCTGATTTCGGGAGATGAAGTCACATCTTTCAAGATTGGTCAGCACGCGGGTAAGAGTGCCACCGGTGATTCCAATGGTCTTGGATATTTCTTCACGTGACATGCCATCATGATGTGCAGCCAAAGCCTTTACTACACTTATATATAAGTCGGCATTTGAAAACAGAGCGTTATACAATTCATCAAATTCGCTTCGCATAATACCTCCTTGGACAAAGAATAGTCTGTCAACATTCTGCACGAGGCTTTCTTTAGTATTAATGAGACTTAAATAAAAAGGGATGCCTCCAAACACCATGTAGCACTGTAATATTTGGTATCTGTCCCATTTGCAGTGTTTTCTATGAAGATACTCCTCAGTCTCATGCAAAGTAAATGGTCTAACATAAATGCTGCTTGTAATGCGAGCATGCAGCCCTCCTTGGTTTTCAATCAGATTGTCTACCATCCATGAGGTTGCCGAGCCACTGGCAATAAACACAATATCACTGCGACGGGCAGCCCAGCCATTCCAGAAATTCTCCAATGCAGCAACAAAGTCAGACTTCTGTGTGTCAATCCAAGGCATCTCGTCTATAAATACCACTTTTTTTCTGCTTGTATCAAGTGATTCAAGATATTCTTCAAGAGCATCAAATGCGTCGAACCAATCGGCAAACTTATCTGACTTTATGCCTGAGAATTTTTTCAATGCACGCGCAAAACTCGTAAGTTGTCTCTGGCGTGATAGATTATGTCCTCCAACAAATGTAAAGTCGTATTGTCCGTGATAGTATTGGTCAACAAGAAAAGTCTTACCCACTCTTCGCCGTCCATATACTATAACAAATTCTGAACGATCCGACTCCATCACTCTGTGGAGTTCTTGACACTCTCGCTCTCTACCAACAAGTTTGTTTGTCATGATCATACCGTTATATCTTAACCCTTGCAAAGGTAACGGTTTAATTGCAATTAAAAGAAAAATATGGCGATTATTTACCCAAATCTATGTTGCAGGGCTCGATTTGGGTAAATAATCCGCCATATTTTTTCTTCTTACATACTCTGACAATGGCTATTAGTTGCAAAGGCAGTATGCTCTGATTTGAGCTGTTTATCGTAAAGTATACCCAATATGCCATTTCCATTATACAATTTGTGGCAAAACTATTATACAATTTGTGGCGTTTCTGTTATACCATTTGTGGCGTTTCTGTTATACCATTTGTGGCGTTTCTGTTATACCATTTGTGGATTTGCCAGTTATGGAAGTGTATCCTGTCTTATAGAAAGACAAATTGAAGCAACTTCATTGCGTTCGGGTTGCACTGCCTTGGGGTGGTAAGAGAACGTAAAAAGCGGTATAGGAATCTTGCTACAGATTTCCTATACCGCTTATATTCAACGCTCTAAGCTATACTGGATAGCTGCTTTGAGCGATTAATATTCGTCCTCGTTGAAGAGGGACAAGGCATGTTGGGCTTCAAGTGATTATACTATTGCGTCAGCCTTTTCAATCATTTTATAATGTCTCTTTCTATCCTCATGTGTGCACTAATTACTTCTGATTTGTGCCAAGCACGACACTTTTCCGAACTTGTTGGGTGCAAATATACAATGTAATGGGGAATATTACAACTTTTCTGAGAGCTATTTGAGCAGTTTTTTTGAATAAGACCGGCGGTAAGAGAACGTAAAAAGCGGTATAGGAATCTTGCTGCAGATTTCCTATACCGCTTATATTCAACGCTTTAAGCTGAGTGAGTCAGCTCATCGGCGATTAATATTCGTCTTCGTTGAAGAGGAATAGCGAAATTGATTTCCAAAGAGTTATGATGGACTGTCACGATTATTGATCAACTTATTTCGTGGTGAAAGGCCGAAAAATGCAAAACAGTGAATCGATTATGACCTAGAAAGACAATGCCATACACTACTCTGTCAATGATGGGTTCAAAAGGAATTCATAAATACTGACTATCTGTATACCATTCTCGTCACTCCATGTTTTTGTATGTTCCCCCACCACTATTATCTTTCGGAATGAATCATCTACAAGTTTCAGCGAACGTTTCTCTTGCTCCATTTTTTCCACATCTGGCATCTTGTAGGCAGATTGAATATAGATACGCTCACTACCCTTATTGCAAACGAAATCGACTTCAAGTGTTACACGTTGCTGCCTGCCTGCTTCATTCCTAAAACGATGAAAGATATTGCCAACATCAACAAGCCAGCCGCGCATACGCATCTCATTGTAAATGATATTCTCCATAATATGCGTTGTCTCGTTTTGGCGGAAAGAAAGAATTGCATTGCGTAAACCTATGTCTTTGAACGTACTAATTGGTCTATGTATTTACTTCTGTTTACTATCATATTTTTCCAAAAAATGTCACTTGTGACAAAATTCGGAAGCAAAGATAGTGCTTTTTATCTGAGCAATGAGTGCAATATGCTGTTTTTTATCAGGTTGCGGCTTCTTTGGCGCTTGCAACTTCAATTTCCCTTTTCCTCAGCAATTGAAGAAAACTTTATTGCATTCGGTTTACACTGTCTTTGGCGGTAAAAAGAACACAGATAGAACTGATAATACTCTAAAGGAAACAGCGCCAAGTCCGACAAGACATACCTATATACTATGCGGGCTGAACTAACAGTCACCGGCGCGAAGCGGAAAGGTAAAGCCCGTCTTTGGCCACATTATTAGTTTTACTGGACAGCAATAAACTTAAATCAGCCATTAGGAATTCTGATCCGATTTGAGAGCAAATGTTAATGCTTAAATAAAAAAAAGGGTGTGTCAAAAGTCAAACAAAGCGTACTGTTTAAACTTTTGACACACTCCCTATATAAAAATATTGTCTCACAAGAATGCTTGGTCACCCATTATTGAACAGCAACTTTCTTCACGCTACCATCGCTATACTTCACGATATTCAATCCCTTGGTTGGAGCAGACAATCGCTGACCATTTACTGAATAGCGAGCTACCTCCTCAACATCGGTAGAGGTTGTAGTCTTGTCGATGCCTGTTGCTTCGAATTCTACTATGTTCTCAAAGTAGTTGCCAAAGCCAGAGAGCCTGTAATCATCACGAGTTCCCATTGGTACATAAAGTGTGCATTCCTTGGCATCAACTCCTACGAATACATTACTACCAATATATGGTACTTTCTCTGCATATACATAAATAGAAGTTAATCCGAAACAGCCATTGAATGCGTCAGGGGCTATCCAGATAATACCATCAGGAAGGGTTAAACTCGTTAATCTGCGACAGCCATAGAATGCGCCAATGCCTATTGAGGTAATACCAGCAGGAATGGTTAAACTCGTTAATCCGCTACAGTCACAGAATGCGCCTTCGCCTATCTTGGTAATACCAGCAGGAATGGTTAAACTCGTTAATCCGCTACAGTCACAGTATTTACAACCGATTATTACTCAATATTTTATAGACCTTAATTCCGCAACACTATTACAAATATAACTTTTTAAGTACCTGAGCAACAAAAAGTTGCTCAGGATTTTGCCATGTCAGATTTTTCAC
>OLRV01002666.1_pt1 | contig 13329 bp, 10 predicted proteins | sample 1672421 | NCBI WGS metagenome assembly OLRV01 (sample SAMEA3136684, study PRJEB25190) | human gut metagenome | biome: human gut; feature: human-associated habitat; material: faeces | place: Austria | collected 2013
AAAGCCCTTTGGTGGGGCGATGGGGCAAAGCCCCATATCCCAAAATGCTTAGATGCTTGTTTCTTGAAATGTTCGGTTTGAGCTTGACAGCCTGTTTGTATGCATCTCCAAAAAAGGGCGCGGACGTTTGCGCTTACGCGCGCACAACGCCCTTGCGGATGATGATGTTGCCATAAAGCGCGGTTTCGCCCGTCTGCACGACGGCGAAGGCCTTTTTCGCGCGCTCCATGAACGCATCGTGCGCCATCATATCGAATTTGGCGGTGGGCAGATCGGTATCCGCCGCCGCGCGGAACGCCTCCCAGATCGGCGCTTTGTCGCCGGGGAACATGCCCGACGGCACCTGCATGACGGCCAGCGGCGCTTCCACAAAGTCATCCAGCGGGAAGAGCGTCAGCAGCGCCCGCATCACCTCGGCGCAGCCGTGGCCGTCGCAGCGCACGCACTTCTGGCCGATGGACGTGCCGGGGAAGTTCGCGTCGGCCAGAACGAGCTCGTCGCCGTGCCCCATCTCGGCGATGATTTTAAGCAGCTCGGGGCTGATGATCGGGGAAATACCTTTCAGCATAAAGAAGCCTCCATTCATTTGCGGGGCGGCTCGTTTCGAGCGCCGCCCGACGGATGCAACCATTATAGCACGATGAAACAGGGGGTTCAATCCGAAAGCCGCCTGTTTTAAGGGCGTAAGGTCAGCCGCGCCCCAAAAGCGCGGGCGATTAAAGCAAAAGCCCTTCCGCAATCAGCACGACGGCGCAGCAGGAGGCCGCGACGGTGAACAGGCTTGCGCCGTTGAAGGCAAGCGCAATGCCCAGCACGAGCGCCAGCGCGCCCGCTAAGGGCGACTGCGTGGCCTGCACGATGGCGGGGAAGGTCATCACCGCGAGCGTGACGTAGGGCACGTAGAACAGAAACGAGCGCAGAAAGCGGTTGGTAATCGGCCTGCGGATGAGCGTCAGCGGCAGGGTGCGGATGAGAAAGCTCACGCCCGCCATGATGGCGATGTAGAGATAGATGCTGTGCGTCACGGCGCGTTCCCCTCCTTTTCCGCGTCCTTCACGGGGAAGAGGAGCGCCGCACCGGCGGAGAGCGCGACGGTCAGAAGGATGGTGCGCGTGCCGGAGGAGAGCGAGGAGACGAGCGGCAGGCGGCCGCAGGCGAAGCTGAGCGCGAAGGAGAGCAGCACCAGCGCGGCGACGACCTTGTTTTTGCGCGCCGGAGGGATGATGATGGCGAGGAACATGCCGTAAAGCGCGACGCTCAGCGCGCTGACCACGCGCGCCGGAAGCAGGTTGCCGACGACCACGCCCAGCGCCGTGCCGACGGCCCAGCTCGGCGCGGCGACGAGAATCGCGCCGTACATGTAATACGGATCGAGCCAGCCGCCGCAGGAGATGGCGAGGCCGAACAGCTCGTCCGTCACGTCGTAACCGACGAGCAGGCGGTGGCGCATCGGCGTGCCGGGCGCGAATTTCTGGCTGAGCGAGCAGCTCATCAGCAGATAGCGCGCGTTGGCGATGAGCGTCACCACCGCGATTTCCAGATAGGATGCGTCGGCCGCAATGGTGGTGAACCCCGCGTATTCGCCCGCGGAAGCGTTGTTGAGCAGGCTGACCAGAAAACCCTGAAAGGCGTTGAGCCCGGCGTTGCGCGCCGCGATGCCCAGCGAAAACGCGACGGCCAGATAGCCCAGCCCGATCGGAACGCCGTCGCGCATGCCGCGCACGAGCGCGGGCGTATGGCTGCGGGCTCCCTCGGCCGAGAAAGAGATCGACATGAAGCGTGCCTCCGATATGCAGAAATGGAATGAAAAAAGCAAAAACAAGTATACAGCGAAAACCGCCGTTCGTAAAGCGAACGGCGAAAAAAATCTGTTGGTGAAACAGTAAATGAGCAAATTCGTGTTGCACACAGGTATCAATCTGGTATAATAAACAAAAGAAATCTGTGGTGGTGAAGAGATGCATATAGTAGGAAGAATTGATCTGGCAATGTATGAAAAAATCACGAGCGATATCACTACGGATGAGGTGATTATTACTGAGGAACGAATAGAACATAGCAACCTTCACGATCATGCGTTCGACCGATATGGAGTATATATTCCGGACATATTAAGAGCGCCGGATTTAATTTTTGAAGATAAAAACCCGAATACGGCCATATTGATTAAACAGGTTGAAGAAGATGGAAAAAACGCGCAACTGGTTTTGAGATTGCATGTTTCAAGCGATCATCCGGAACATAAAAACTCGATCATATCGTTTTGGATAATCAGTGAAGGAAGAAGAAAAAATTACGAAAGAAACAAAAGGATCGTTTACATAAAAAAAGAAGTGTGATACAATAAAAGTACACCAAAGATGGTCTTTGAGGTGGTAAAGTTCGTTGCTACCACGCGCCTTCGGGCTAAAAGAGATGCAGGAGAGGCGACGCCTGCCAAAGACCATGAAAAGGGGAACCGCTTCGCTGGATGCAAGCGGTTCCCTTCTTTTATTGCGGTTGGAGAGGAAAAAGATAAGTTCTACTCCGTTGAATTTTCGCTTTTCAGCCTTCTCCGCTCAGCCTCGCGCCTGCGGCCAGCTCGGCGTAAACGCCGCCCTGCTTGACGAGCTGCGCGTGGGTGCCGCGCTCGAGAATGCCGTGTTCGCCGATGACCACGATTTCATCCGCGCTGCGGATGGTGGACAGGCGGTGGGCGATCACCAGCGTTGTGCGCCCCTTGGCGAGACGATCAAACGCGGCCTGAATCTTGCGCTCGGTGGCGGTATCCAGCGCGCTGGTCGCCTCGTCCAAAATGAGCACGCGCGGGTTTTTCAGGAAGATACGGGCGATGGAGACGCGCTGCTTCTGGCCGCCGGAGAGCATCACGCCGCGCTCGCCGACGATGGTGTTGTATCCGTCCGGCATGGCCATCACGTCCTCGTGAATTTCAGCCAGCTTGGCGGCCTCGATCACCTCGTCCATCGTCGCGTTCGGGCGGCCGTAGCGGATATTATCCAGAATCGTGCCCGCGAAGAGGAAGACGTCCTGCTGGACGATGCCGATGCTGCCGCGCAGATCGGCCAGCTTGATATGGCGGATATCCTGCCCGTCGAGCGTGATCGAGCCGGAGGAAATCTCGTAGAAGCGCGGGATCAACTGGCAGAGCGTCGATTTGCCGCCGCCGCTCTGGCCGACCAGCGCCAGCATTTCGCCGGGCTTGATGTGCAGATTGATGTGGGAGAGAACGTCGCCCTTGCCCTCGTCATAGGAGAAGGAGACGTCGTTGAAGCGGATGTCGCCGTCCACATGGGTCAGCGCAACCGCATCGGGCGCATCGACGATATCCGGGTCTTCGTGCATGATGGCGCGGAAGCGCTGGAAGCCCGCCATGCCCTGCGTGAATTGCTCGGTGAACTGGGTCAGCTTGCGAATCGGGCTCTGCACGCTGGCAACGTACATGTTGAAGGTGACGAGTGTGGCGATATCCATCTGGTTTTTCATAATCAGATAGCTGCCCACGAAGATGACGGACAGGCTCATCAGGTTCATCATCAGCTCCGTGCCGGAGAAGAAGCCCGCCATCACCTTGTAATAGCCCTGCTTGGCGGAAACGTATTGATCCGTGCAGCGGGTGAATTTGTCGATCTCCTCGTCCTCGTTGCCGAACGCCTTGGCGACGCGCACGCCGGAAATGGAGCTTTCGATTTCCGCGTTGATGCCCGCCGTGCGGCGCTTGACGTCGCGGGAGACCTTCATCATGTTGCGTCGGCGCATCGCGACGAACAGGACGATCATCGGTACGGCGACCATCAGCACGAGCGCCAGCTTCTTCTGGATGTTCCAGAGGACGAGGAACGAGCCGGTCAGCGTCACGATGGAGATGAACAGATCCTCCGGGCCGTGGTGCGCCAGCTCTGTGATATCGAACAGATCCGTCGTCACGCGGGACATCAGCAGGCCGGTGCGGTTTTTGTCGTAAAAGCTGAAGCCGAGCTTCTGCATGTGTGCGAAGATGGCCGTGCGCATATCCGCTTCGATGTGAACGCCCATCAGGTGCCCCAGATAGGTGACGATCCACTGTGCCGCCGTGCGGATGAGGAACGCGGCGAGCATCGCGCCCATCACAATCAGGAAGGTGCGCATCGCCTGATTGGGAATGTAGTCGTAAAGCACCTTGCGCGTGACCACCGGGAACAGAATATCCACCAGCGCGATCACCAGCGCGCAGAACATATCCAGCAGGAACATGCCCAGATGCGGCTTGTAGAACGCGGCAAACTCGCGGAGCGCGCCGCGCTTGGGCGCGGCCTTTTCTTCAAAGGCGGAAAGGGATTGATTGGCGCGTGTGTTGTTCATCATGTTATCCTCTTAAACGACGAAATTGTGCAAAGAAACGGGATCGCCGACGACGCGGCGATCCGATGGGCGCAGGGGCTTAGATCACGGGGCGAATCCATTTATAGGAGCGGAAATGCAGGAGATACGCGCTGCACTTGATGATATCCTCCGAGAGATACATGACCAGATAGGTCATCGGCACGCTCCAGTGCAGATATAGCCCGGCCAGCATCGTCAGCGGCAGGCCGATCAGGTACAGCGTGATGCAATCGACGATCAGGCCAAAGCGCGTGTCGCCGCCCGCGCGGAACACGCCCATCACCAGGATGGAGGGGATGTTGTGCAGCACCATCTCCAGCGCGCAGATCGCCAGCACGGCCAGCGCGTCGTCGCGCACGGCCTGCGAAACGCCGAAGAGCGAAAGCAGCGGCTGGCGGAGCGCCAGCATCCCCGCGCCGACGAGCACGGAGAGACCGATCGTGAGCTGCACATGGCGCTTGGCGCAGAGCTTGCTGAGCGGCACGTCACCGCGCCCGATGGCGCTGCCGATCATCACCGCGCAGGAGGAGCAAAGCCCCATCACCGCAACGCTCGTCAGATCCTCGATGGATTTGACGACGGTGATCGACGCATACGCGCCCGTGCCCATGTGGCCGTAGACGGAGCTGTAGAGCAGATTGCCCAGCGCCCAGGCGCTTTCGTTGAGCATGGCAGGCATGCTGACCCGCGCGAAATCGCGGATAAAGCCGCCCGTGATGCCGACAAGGCCGCTCCGCCCCGTGCGGAGCAGCGTTTTTTTCGCGATGCCCGCGCCGTAAATCACCAGCGCGCCGACGACGGCGGAGACCAGCGACGCGATGGCCGCGCCCTGAACGCCCAGCGCGGGGAAGCCGCACAGGCCGAAAATCAGCAGCGCGTTCAGCACGATGTTGACCGCGACGGAGATCAGCGAACCGACAAACGGAATCATAACGCGGCCTGTGCTTTGCAGCAGCGTGCCGCCGCCGCGCGTGAGCGCCAGAAACGGATAGCTGACGGCGATGATGCGCAGATAGGAAGAACCCAGCGCGACGACCTGCTCATCCGGGGAGAACAGGCGGACGATGCCCTCCGGAAAGAGCAGCGCCGCGAGCATGAACAGCAGGGAGGCCGCCTGCGTGCCGACGGTCATCAGGCCGTAGGTGCGGCGCATGCCCGCGTCGTCGCCCGCGCCGTAAAACTGGGAGATGAACACGGACGCGCCGCTGGAAAAGCCGAAAAAGACGATGGTTAAGAACCACGTCCATTTGCCCGCCATGCCGACGGCGGCCAGCGGCGTATCGCCCAAGCGGCCGATCATCATGGTATCGACCAGCGTGAAGGAGGAGGCGAGCAGGTTTTGCAGGGTCACCGGCACGGCGATGGAAAGCAGCGTGCGGGTGAAACCGGGAGGCGTTTTTGTCATGGCTTACGCTCCCGCCAGCACCTGAAAGACCGGGCTGTGCTCCGTGATGAACGGGCCGTCCTGCATGAAGAAGAGCATGCCCGTGACCGGGGCTTTGAGCACCTCACGCACCGAGCCGTCGCAGGGGTTGATGATAAAGGCGAGCTGCTCGCCGCGGCGGACGTGCGCGCCCGCAAACTTGACGCGGCGCAGAAGCCCCGCGCTCGTTGCGGAAACGGAGGTCATATCCGCGTTGGTGATGATGGAGGAGGCGTGACCCGGCGCGGTTTCGCTGCGGATGATCCCGCGGCTGTTGAGGAAGCGGACGATGGCGCGCAGGCTCTGATCCGCCGCGGCCTCGTCGATTTCGCGCGTCTTGCCCGCATAGAGGGAATATGCCTGCGTGCCGCAGAGCTGCCAGTTGTAGTTGAGGGTCGTCTGGTCGTAATCGCGCGGGGTGCGGACGTAGACATAGGGCAGGCCGAATTCGCAGCCCAGATCGGGGTTCTGCCGCCCGGTGTCCATCATGCGCACATGCGGCACGAAGGAACCGGGCTGATAAAAGCTGGTGAGCTGCACACCGTAGCGATAATTCTTGACGCGCTCGAGCAGCGCGTCCGTGATGCGCTCGGTCGTCGAGCCGGTGGGATCGCCGGGGAAACGGCGGTTGATGTCCATGTTTTCCGGCTCCCAGAGGCGCGAGCCCTCGTTCATCGACGCGCCGATGGCGGTGGGCACGATCATAACGCTCTTGCCCGGCTGAATGCCGTCTTCCTTCTCCACCTCGCGCAGGAAGGAGACGAGCCGCGCGCAGACATAGAGCTGCTGTACCTCGTCGCCGCGCAGCGCGCCGACGACGGCGCAGGTCTTTTCGCCCTTGCCGAAGCGATAGGCCATGATGCTCATATCATCCCGGAAATACGACGGGAGGGTGAACAGAATATCCTTTTTCATGCCCGCTCCTTTCTGATCCTGGCGATCAGCGTGCCGGGATACACGGAGGAATAGCTGCGCTGGCTGAACACGAGCCCCGCGCACGGCGCCTTGACGGTCTCGCGGGCGACGCCGTCGAGCGCGTCGATCACCGTGCCGAGCACCTGACCCGCTTCGGCGTGGATGCCGAGGCAGTCCTCCGGTACAAACACGCCGGGGAACTCGCAGGCCACGCGGCAGACGTCCTCGCTCGTGTGCACGGTGGGGATGTCGGCGGACGCATCCGGCGCGGCGATGGCGTCGCCCGCCCATATGCCCATCTCCTTCAGCTTGCAGAAGATGCCGTCCACAACGGAGAAGGCGATTTCCTGCGGCAGGCGGCGGCGCTCGTCGGCCTCCAAGATGACCGCGTCGGTGCCCACGGCGCCCAGCGCGCCGGTCAGCGAGGCGGAGAAGGAGCCCTTGTCCGGGTAGACCCAGATGAGCTGCGGGCAGAGCGCGCGGACGCGGGGCAGAAGCCGCTCGGCTTCCTTCGCGCTGACGCGCACTTCGTACAATTCGCTCTTGTTGCGCGCGCTGGCGTGAAGATCCAGCACAAGATCCGCGCCGCGCATATCCTGAATCACCTGATGGCACATGTATTCAAGCGGCGTGCCGTTCGGCGAGCCGGGGAAAGCGCGGTTCATATCCAGCCGCGTGCCGGAGGGCACCAGACGCTCGCCGATGTCCAGACCGAGCGGGTTGAGCATGGGGTAAAAATCCACCGTGCCGCGAAGCGCGTCCGGATGTTCGCCGATGCGCTGCTGCACCAGATAGATGATGAGCTGACCCATCATTTCGTCGCCGTGCGTGCCCGTAGCGATGCAGACGCGGCCGGCGGAAGATCCGTCGGGGGCGTACCGGCAGCGCTTGATGCTCCATCGCTCCTCGATGGGCAGGGCGACGCTGGCAACCGTCGTCAATGTCTTGAGCAAAACGACCCTCTCCTTTTGAAACGATATCAAGCCTTTCAAAGGGGCTGCGGCATGAATCAAACCATGCGCGGCAGCCCCCGTTGTTTCCCGATTTGCGATGGGAACGGCCAAGTGCGCACCCTTGCACCCGATGCGGACGCCGTCGCCCATTTCTACGCTATGATGCTAACACAAACGGAGGGTTTTTGCAAGTGAAAGCGGCATAATTTCATTCCGGCGCGCGCGTGAAAAAGGAATGGCTCATCATGGGAAAATGTGTTATAATCAGATGAATGACGCTTGATTACCGGGAACGCCCGGGAACAAAGGAGAAGGAACATGAAAATCGGCCTGTTTACCGATACGTTTTACCCGGAAATCAACGGCGTGGCGACGAGCTGCCTGAATTTGCAGCGGGAACTGACCCGGCGCGGCCACGAGGTTCACGTTTACGCCCCGAAATGCAAGGGTTGGGAGGAGAACCAGCGGGAAAATGTGCACTATCTGGCGAGCGCGCCGCTGCTGGTGCTCAAGGATCGCAACTTCGCCTTCCCCACGCCGCTCACATCGTGGGAGGCGGAGAAGATCGATTTTGACGTGGTGCACACCAACAGCGAATTTGTGATGGGGATGTTCGGCCACCACGTCGCGGGCAGCCTCGGCTGCGCGCAGGTGCACACCTATCACACCGTCTGGGAGGATTACACCTACTACATCACGCACGGCGTGGCGGACGAGGCCGCGCGGCGGATCGCCCGGAAATATTCCCAGTGGTGGTGTAACCGCTTTGACCGCGTGATTACCCCGACGGGCAAGACGCTCGACCTGCTGCGCAAATACGGCGTGGCAGCGCCGATTGACATCATCCCCAGCGGCATGGACATCGCCCGCTTCGACCCGGCGCGGCACGGCGAGCAGGAGCGGCTGGAAACCCGCCGGGAATGTGGCCTGCCGGAGCACGCGCCGCTGCTGCTGAACATCGGCCGCATCGCCAAGGAAAAGAACCTCGAACAGGTGATGCGCGTGTTTCCGCGGCTGCTGAACGCCTGCCCGGATGTGCATTTCGCCGTCGTCGGCGAAGGGCCGATGCGCGAGGAGCTGGGGCGCATGGCGGAGGAGTTGGGCGTTTCCCGCGCGGTGACGCTGACCGGGCCGAAGCCGTGGGAGAAAATCGACCGCTATTACGCGATGGGCGACGTGTTTTGCAGCGCGTCTCATTCGGAGACGCAGGGGCTGACCTATGTGGAGGCGATGGCCTCCGGCCTGTGTGTCTGCGCGGTGAACGACCCCTGCCTGGACGGCGTGATCGAGGACGGTGTGAGCGGTATTCTCTCCGGGGACAGCGACGATGAGCTGCTCGCGGCGTTGATTCGCGCGTTCGGCGAGGAGGGCAGGCGCATCGCGAAGACGGCGGCGCAGTATGCCGCGCCGTTCAGCACACAGGGCTTTGCCGAGAAGGTGGAGGCCTGCTACATGAAGGCGATTGAGGCGCACAAGCGGGGATGAGCGGGGGAGCGAACATCCGGGAACGGCTCTTTGCGCTCGGAGATGAGCGGTATGCGGGGTTTCAAAGCGCGCTGATTCCGAATATCCCGAAGGAAACGGTCATCGGCGTGCGCATGCCGATGATGCGGAAGTTGGCGAAGGAAATCGCCGGAGCAGAGGAGATGCGCGCCTTTCTGGCGGAACTGCCGCATGCGTACTACGACGAAAACATCCTGCACAGCGTACTGCTTTCGCAGATGAAGGATTACGACACGTGCATGGAAGCGGTCGAGGCGTTTCTGCCGCATATCGACAACTGGGCAGTCTGCGACTGCCTGTCGCCGAAGGCGTTTGCCGGGCACAAGCCGGAGCTGCTGGAAAATATCCGAGAATGGGCGAAATCAGAACACGTCTACACCTGCCGTTTCGGGCTGGAAATGCTGATGACGCATTTTCTGGACGACGATTTTAAGCCGGAATATCTGGAGCTGGCCGCAGACGTGAAACTGGAGGATTACTACGCGAAGATGATGGTCGCGTGGTTTTTCGCCACGGCGCTGGCCAAGCAGTGGGACGCGGCGGTCGTCTATTTGCAGCAGAACCGGCTTGAGCCGTGGACGCATAACAAGACGATCCAGAAAGCACGGGAAAGCTACCGCATTACGGCAGGACAGAAGGAATATTTGAAGACGTTGAAACGAACTCCTTCCGTCACGACTTCGTCGTGCCACCTCCCTCGAATAGGGAGGCAATGACATGAGCAAGTAAGATGTTTTTTGCTGTTATAAAAATGAGAAACGGCTTTATAAATAAGCAGTGCATATATGCTTTATGGCTCCCTCTTCGAGGGAGCTGTCAGCGAAGCCGACTGAAGGAGTAAAGGCGTTCGAAGCAATAACAAAAAGGCGCTGAGCGGAAAAATCCGTTCAACGCCTTTTCTGTCATACGATTGCGGTTCAAACCGGCTTGTACAGAGTCAGGCAACGCCGTGTGCCTGTACGCCGTTTGCTTAACGCTCGACGCGACCGGAGCCGGAGCCCTTCATCAGGCTTTCGACTTCCTTGACGGTCACGCGGTTGAAGTCGCCGGAGATGGTGTGCTTCAGGCAGGAAGCGGCCACGGCGAACTCGAGAGCCTCGGCCTGCGTGGCATAGGTGTTCAGGCCGTAGATCAGGCCGCCGCCGAAGGAGTCGCCGCCGCCGACGCGGTCAACGATATCGGTGATGGCGTACTTACGGGAGACATAGAACTCCTTGCCGTCGTAGATGCAGGCCGCCCAGTAGTTGGTATCCGCGCTCTTGGACTCACGCAGGGTGATGGCGACCTTCTTGAGGTTCGGGTAGAGATCCATCGCGGTCTGGGCGATCTGCTTGTAGACGTCGCGATCCAGCTCGCCGCTCTCAACATCGCTCTTGGCGCTGATGCCCAGAGACTTCTGGAAGTCTTCCTCGTTGGCGATGGCGACATCGACGTACTTGGTCAGCTCGCTCATCACTTCTTTGGCTTCCTTGCCGTACTTCCAGAGGTTCTTGCGGTAGTTGAGGTCGCAGGAAACGGTCACGCCCATCTCCTTGGCGGCCTTGACGGCGGCCAGAGAGAGATCCGCGGCAGACTGGGAGATGGCCGGGGTGATGCCGGTGATGTGGAACCAGGTCGCGCCGTCGAAGATCTTCTTCCAATCGAAGGTATCGACCGGAGCCTTGGCGATGCAGGAATCCGCACGGTCATAGACGACCTTGGACGGACGCTGGTTGGAGCCGGTCTCCAGGAAGTAGATGCCCATGCGGCCATCCATCATCTTGATGTTGGAGACGTCCACGCCGAAGCTGCGCACGTCGCGCAGGCAGGCCTCGCCGATGGCATTGTTCGGCAGGGCGGTCACGAAGGCCGCGTCCATGCCGTAGTTGGCCAGAGAAACGGCCACGTTCGCCTCTCCGCCGCCGAAGGTGGCCTCGAGGGACGGGCTCTGGAAGAAGCGCTCCAGCGCGGGGCTCTTCAGACGAAGCATGATTTCACCGAGAGTAACAATACGAGCCATTGTCAATCACTCCTGAATCTTATTGATTTTGAGTGTGCGCAGGGAGAAAAAACGCGCACTATCTCAGTTTCTGAGGTTATTATACACGATGGCAGGACGCAAATCAAGTCGTCTGACCAATAAAGCGCAAAACTTGCGGAATTGAGCAGAAATAGACGGAATTTTGCGCGTCATATCGGCTGAAATGGCGCAAAGGAACAAAGAACACGCGATAAATTTCGCCATGTTCCGGCCGGAGGAGACGGATGAACGGCGGGCGGCGCGCATAGGAAACAGAAGGGCGGGGAAGGGCTAAGGCAGGCGGGACGGACGCAGGAACTGTGTTTTTCCTTGCCACATAAAGGGTTTTATGCTATAATGCCCGTTGGTGCCTGACAAAAACAGGCTGAAAAGAGGGAAATCGGCGGCCATTCCGCCATCCATCATATTTGGGAGGGTTTTGAACTTATGCCTCTGCAAACCGAATATAACAAGGATACCATCAAGGAATCCATCCTCAACAAGCTGCTGCGCTACTACGGCTGCACCATTGAGGACGCGACGCCCAAGCAGATTTACGCTGCCGTGGCGAGCACCGTGCGCGACCAGATCATGCTCAAGTGGCGCTTTGAGAAGGAAGCCCGCCGCAGCGAGAAGGCCAAGCGCCTGTATTACCTCTCCATCGAGTTTCTGACCGGCCGCTGGCTGCACAACAACCTGCTCAACCTTTGCTCCACCAAGGAATATGAAAAGGCGTTCGAGGAGCTGGGGCTGACCCTGCGGGGCGTGCTTCACGAGGAGCCGGAACCGGCGCTGGGCAACGGCGGTCTGGGCCGTCTGGCCGCGTGCTTCCTCGATTCGCTGGCGACGCTGAACCTGTCGGCGATGGGCTGCACCATCCGCTATGAATACGGCCTGTTCCGTCAGCGCATCGTGGACGGCCAGCAGGTCGAGGTGCCGGACGAGTGGCTGACCTACGGCAACGCTTGGGAGATTCCGACCCAGCGCGACGCGGTGGAGGTCTGCTTCGGCGGCCAGATGGTCGAAAACTGGGTGGGCGGCACGAACTACGTCACCCTCAAGAACACGGAAAACGTCATCGCCGTGCCGTATGATCTGCCGATCGTCGGCTATGACAGCGACGTGGTGGATCGCCTGCGCACGTGGAGCGCCGTGCTGCCGCAGAACTTCAACCTTGAAAAGTTCTCCGCGGGCGATTACAACGGCTCCACGGAGGACAGTAACTCCATCGCGGCGCAGATTTCCAAGGTGCTCTATCCGGAGGATAACACCTATAACGGCAAGAAGCTGCGCCTGATGCAGGAATACTTCCTCGTCAGCGCGACGCTGCAATACGCGATCAAGGACTTCAAGCGCGTCTACGGCACGGATATGAGCCAGCTCCCGGAGAAGGTCGCCTTCCACATCAACGACACGCACCCGGCGATGGTCATTCCCGAGCTGATGCGCATCCTCGTGGATGAGGAGCGTCTGCCGTGGGAGGAGGCCGAGCGCATCACGCAGGCGACCGTGGCCTACACCAACCACACCATCATGGCCGAGGCGCTGGAGAAGTGGCCGGAGAACATGATGCGCGAGACGCTTCCGCGCATCTACTCCATCATGCAGGAGCTGAACCGCCGCCTGTGCCAGAAGCTGTGGAACGCCTATCCGGGCCAGTGGGAGCGCATCGGCCACATGGCGATCCTGGCCTATGACCAGGTGCACATGGCCAACCTGTGCGTGGCCATGTCCTCTAGCGTCAACGGCGTGAGCCAGCTGCATGGAAAGATCCTGCAGGACAGTCTGTTCCACGATTACTGGCTGCTCAACAAGGGCAAATTCAGCGCCATCACCAACGGCATCACCCACCGGCGCTGGCTTGTGGAGGCCAATCCCGCGCTGACCTCGCTGCTCAAAGAGGCCATTGGCCCTGGCTTCGTGGCCGACGCCTCAAAGCTGTCGGACCTGATCCCTTATGCGGATGATCCCGCCTTCCGCGACAAGTTCGCCGCCGTGAAACAGCACAACAAGAAGCGCCTGCAAAAGCTGGTCAAGGACCGGCAGAATATCGACATCGATACCAGCTTTGTCTTTGATACCCAGGCCAAGCGCCTGCACGAATACAAGCGCCAGATGCTCAATGCCCTGCACATCCAGGTGCTTTACAACCGCATCGTGGACGATCCCAACTTCAC
>OLRV01002685.1_pt1 | contig 13289 bp, 8 predicted proteins | sample 1672421 | NCBI WGS metagenome assembly OLRV01 (sample SAMEA3136684, study PRJEB25190) | human gut metagenome | biome: human gut; feature: human-associated habitat; material: faeces | place: Austria | collected 2013
GGCACGGTGTCGCTCAACGGCATGACCGCCGACGAGGACTGGCAGGTGGATCGTCTGCGCGAAGACGGCGACCCGAATCACGGCAGCGACATCCAGCGCGCGGTAGACAAGGCCAACAAGGCCCGCGAGCAAGGTGCCGATGTGGTGGCCATCGCCATGCACTCGGTGCAGGAATACCTTGATTACGCCGATTCCTGGCAGATTTCGGAAGCCCATGAGCTTGCCGACACTGGTGCCTTCGACGTTATTTACGGTGCCGGTTGCCATTGTGCGCAGCCCATCGAGAACTATAACGGCACGTGGATTATCTACGGTCTGGGCAACGCCGTCACCGAGTCGGCGAACACGCCGGAAACCTTGGTCAACAATCAGGGCGTGACCGCACGCATCCAGTTCGCCGGCAAGAAGGGCGTCAAGGGGTCGTGGCGCGTCAACCGCATCGACTGGGTGCCCACCGCCAACGTGCATCAAGGCAACTACCAATGGTGCCCGATATCCAGCGACCATCCCATAGGCACATGTTGGGACGAAGCCTACGACGCTCAGATACGCCAACGCATCTGGGATGTCATCTATTCGATGGGCGCGGACCAGAACGTCGTCAAGGAATGGAACATCACGCAGGAGCAGGCGGCAAAGCAATAGTTGCTCGGCTTGGTCTCAAGGAGGGGAAGCCGCAAGGTGACGCTTTTCCCGCCGGCCTCCTAATGTGGAGCCCATGACCGAGATTTACGAAACCCAAAGCGAACGCACCGATCTGCCCCTCGTCGTGATGCCGTCCGTGCTTGACTCGATGATCGAGCCCATCAAGGCCCAGTTCCCCGCGCTCCACGACGTTGCCCGCGTGCGTATGTTCGAGGAATTCACGTCCGACGAGGCGACCATAGCCGAGCGTCTGAAGGATGCCGACGCCCTGCTGGTGGGCGGCTACCACATTTCGGACGATCTGCTGCGCACCATCAGCGAGCAGGGGCACGTCAAGTGCATCGTGTTCTGCGGTACCGGCGTCGCCAGCTACCTCAATCTCGATAAGGCGCGCGAGCTGAAGATCCGCGTCTGCAACGCCGAACATTATGGCGATCACGCCGTGGCCGAGCACACCTTCGCCCTTCTGTTCGAGCTCATCCGCCGCGTTGGCCAACTCGATAAGGACGTCAAGGCCGGCAACTGGGCGTGGGCCAGCGGCGATGGACTGCAACTCGCCGGCCGTCGCATGGGCATCATCGGACTGGGCGGCATCGGCTCCACCGTGGCCGGCATCGCCCGCGCCCTCGGCATGGAGGTCGCCGCATGGAATTCGCATGTGCCGCCCGAGCATTTCGAACGCTCCGGTGCCACTCCGGTCGACGATCTCAACAAGCTCATCGAAACCAGCGACGTCATCTCCGTCCATCTGCCGCTGAACAACGCCACGCGCGGCATCGTCACCGCCGAGAACCTTGCGCATGTGAAGCCCGGCACCCTGTTCATCAACACCGCCCGCTCCGAAGTCATCGAATCCGGTGCGCTGCTTGCCCGACTGCAAAAGGGCGATGTTCCCGCCGCACTCGACGTGTTCGACCATGAGCCGCTGACCGCCGACGACGCCATCTGCCATGTGCCCGGCATCGTCCTGACCCCGCACGTCGGCTGGCGTGCCGACGGCGCGTTCAAGGAGCTCACCCGCCAGATGATCGCCTGCCTGACCGCCTACTTCGCCGGCGAAGACTATAACGTCGTCGTCTCCGAACGCTGATAGCCCTGCCTAGCCTCGCGCTCAATCGAACACCCAGCCAGTCGACCACCGGAACACGCTCATGCAGACGATTCTCAACACGCCCGACGATCCCGCCCACGATTCGCTCGTCGAAAAAAAGTCCGAATTTATCGGCGACGCCGCCCATGTCGATACGCTCGACGAGGCGCTCGCGTTCGTGGCTGCGATCCGTGAGCAGCATCCGAAAGCCCGACACGTGGCGTATGCCGCCGTGTGCGGAGGCGCGGATGGGCGACTGTCCGAACGCATGAGCGATGACGGCGAGCCGTCCGGTACCGCCGGCAAGCCGATTCTCGACGTATTCAAGCAGTCGGGCACCACCGATTGCGTGGTTGCCGTCACCAGATATTTCGGTGGTATTCTGCTGGGCTCCGGTGGTCTGGTCCGCGCGTACTCATCCGCCGCATCATTGGCGATGAAAGCCGCCCGCGCCGCCCGCATCATGACCGCCAAGCGATACCGGGTTCGCCTCGAATACCCGCAGTTGGCCCGATTCCAGCAGATCCTGGCGCAGCTTGGTGGCAGTCAGGAGGATGAATCGTATGCGGTGAACGTCGAGTTGACCGCGGTGGTGCCGCAGGATGATTGCGCGCGATTCGAGGAGCGTGTGCGGGAAGCGTTCAATGCCGCGGTGGTGCCGGACCCGATTGACATGGTCAACATTCCGGTTCCGCTCGCATGACGCCTGTATGACTAAGCTGGGCATCATGACCGACGAGAACACCACCAGCCAGCAGACCCAGTCCACCGAGGCCGCAACCGAGGCCGCGGCCGAGAATGCAACCGGCACGGACGCCCAGCAGCAGGACCAAGGCGCGCAGTCCGCAGCCGAGTCCGCCGCTCCGGTGGATTTCGAACCGCTGACCGCTACATACGAGCGTCTGCGTCATTCCACCGACCCGGCCGAACTGTCCGAATTCGCCCGTCGGCCGTTGCCTGACCGTGCCGATCAGGCGGCGTTCTCCCGTGCGACGGCACTGCTGGAGGCCGTCGCCGGCAACCGGCACACGCCGTTGGAAGATCGCATCATGCTGGCGGAGACGATGCCGTTCCCGAACATCCTGGTCAAGCTGTCGACGGACCCGAGTCCGGACGTGCGCAGGGCCGTGGCGGCCAACGAGGACGACAAGAACTGGCTGGTGGGGCGCCTGACCAAGGACGAGGTCCCCGAGGTGCGCGACGCGGCGCTGCGCAACAAGCGCACATCATGGAAGATGCGGCTGGAGGGAGCGCAGAACACCGATCTTGACGCCGACACCCTGGACGTGCTGTCAAGGCTCGGAGTATCGGAGGAATCCGGTGCCCCGGCGATTCTCGCGACGATGGTGCGGCGCGCGGTGGCGTTGAACCCCGGCACTTCGCAGGAGACGCTCGACCGGTTGCGCGACGACCCTTCGCCCGAAGTGGCGAAAGCCGCGGCGAGCCGGACCTCGGACGCCTCGTGACGCATCATTGCGCGACACCCTCCCTGCGCTCCCTCCTGCCACCCCCGTACTGACCCCGTTTCGTTCCGACCCGTCCGCCGCCGGCGGATCAGGCGATAATCGCGGGTAAAATCTGGCGCAATTCGCGGTATACGTAAGCGTGCCGCGCAAAAGCGGGCTTACACTAAGGAATATGACAGAGAGTACAGAAAGTGCGGAGCGTCTCGCGCGTCCGCTGATCCATCTGGCGCGTCTGGTTGGATTGGCCACGAGCTACATCGGCATGAGCGACGACTATCACGAGATCGATGATGATGTCCTGAAGGCGTTGCTGGGTGCGTTGGGCGTGGACGCCCATGACGATGACGCCATCGATGATTCCGTTGTCCGTATCCTTCGCGAGCGCCACGGGCGTCTCGTCGCCCCGACCGTGTTGCATGTCGTCGGCAAGGAAGATCGTGTGCTGCTCAACACCGGTATCATGCAGATTCCCTCCGCAACCATCACGCTGGAAAACGGCGACGAATACCAGGGTGCGCTGGAGCCGGGAGCCGGAGACGGATCGCAGGCGTACGAGGTCGACGGCAAGTTCGTGGCGACGGCATCCATCACCATACCCGCGGATCTGCCGATGGGATACCATACGCTGCATGTCAGCGTGGGCGACCGCACGCAGGACGCCACGCTGATCAGCGCCCCCGAGCGTATTCCGATGCTGCCGGCCATGGAACATGACCAGCTGTGGGGCTGGATGGCCCAGCTGTATTCCATCCGGTCCGCCGGATCCTGGGGCGTGGGCGATTTCGAGGACCTCAAGACCCTCATGGTCGATTCGCACAGCAGGACCGGCGCCGATTTCATGCTGGTCAACCCGCTGCACGCGTGCGAGCCGGTAGCGCCGCTCACCCCGTCGCCGTACCTGCCGATTTCCCGCCGCTTCATCAACTTCACGTACATTCGTCCCGAGGCGATCGAGGAATATGCCGGCCTCGGCGATGAACTGAAATCGCAGATCGGCGAGCTGCACGCGCAGGCCGAACCGCTGAACGGGGACGCGCAGATTATCGACCGTGATTCGATGTGGCGCGTGAAGATGCACGCCCTGTGGCTGATTTTTAAGGCCGGGCGCAGCGAGGAGCGTCAGAAGGCGTTCGACGACTACAAGAGCACGTCCGCCGAAGGGCTTGAGGCCTACGCCACGTGGTGCCTGTGCTACGACAAGTGGGGCGCGCCGACCGGCGAAGCCGACAGCTGGGAGAAGCGCCTCGACAAGAACAGCGACGAGGTGCAGGGGCTGCGTCGGCAGTTCCCCGACACATTGGACTTCTACCGCTGGTTGGAATGGATCGCCGACGAGCAGCTGGGAGCCGCTCAGCAGGCCGCGAAGGACGCCGGCATGCAGATCGGCCTCATGGCCGACATGGCGGTCGGCGTGCATCCGTCCGGCTCCGACGTGTGGTGGAACCCGGAGTGTTTCGCCAAGGGCGCCACGGTCGGTGCGCCGCCGGATTACTTCAACCAGCAGGGGCAGGACTGGAGCCAGCCGCCACTCAACCCGATCGAGCTGGAGAACACCGGCTACCTCACGTATCGTCACATGGTGCAGGGCATGTTCGCCCATGCAGGCGCGGTGCGCATCGACCACATCCTCGGCCTGTTCCGCCTGTGGTGGATCCCCTCCGGGCACACGCCCAAGGACGGCGCCTATGTGCAGTACGATTCCGAGATCATGCTCGGCATCCTGGCACTTGAGGCGTTGCGCGCCCACGGCGTGGTCGTCGGCGAGGATCTGGGCGTCGTGCCTGACCACGTCTCGACGTCGCTGTCCGCGCATCAGGTGCTGGGTTGCGCCGTCGAATGGTTCGAGCAGATGGACGGCAAGTTCCGCGCCCCGAAGGATTGGCGCGGGTTCTCGCTCGCTTCGGTGAACACGCACGACCTGCCGCCCGCAGCCGGATATCTCGCGTACGAGCACGTCGAACTGCGCGAGCGCCTGGGACTGATCGAAGGATCGGTCGAGGACTTCGAGCAGAACGCGCGCGCCGAGCACAAGGCCATGATGGTCATGCTGATCGTCAACGGCTATCTCGACCCCGACCTGCTGAAGGATGAGAAAGCCCACGAGCAGGAGATCGTCGAGGCGCTGTACCGCGGCCTGCGCGGCTCCCCGTGCAAGCTGCTCGCGGCGTCCATCGCGGACGGTGTGGGAGAGCGCCGCGCCCAGAACCAGCCCGGCACCAACAACGAATATCCGAACTGGCGCATCCCGCTGGCCGACGGCAAGGGCAATGTCGTGCCGCTGGAGGAGCTGTTCTCCAACACGCGTCTGCTCTCGCTCGCCAAGGTCATGCAGGGGCGCTGAGGGTGCGATATGGGCATGCCATCCGGCCGTACATGAGGTGTCGTTCGGCCGGATGATGAAGTGTGTCGTGCGGCGTTGCGAAATGTCAAAGGTGGCGTTATCATAGAGGATTGTTGTGTTTCCCTAAGGGGTCCTTCAAAGCGCTTTCCCACTCGCCATCGAGGACTTTCAGGGAGCCCACGGATAATGAGGCCGAAACCGCCAAGCCTGACCAGCGCGGCAGTCCAAGCCCGGAACACAATAAGCAAGAAAAGGTACACCAGTGAAAACTTTCACTCCGAAACCAGCCGATTTGACTCATGACTGGTACATCATCGACGCCACCGACGTGGTGCTCGGTCGTCTGGCCACTCAGGTCGCCACGCTGCTGCGCGGCAAGAACAAGCCGACCTACGCGCCTCACGCCGATTCCGGTAACCACGTGATCATCATCAATGCCGACAAGATCGCTCTGACCGGCAACAAGATGGGCAAGGAACTGTACTCGCACTCCGGTCGTCCCGGTGGCCTGCGTCGCGATAGCTACGCCGAGCTGCTGGCGAACAAGCCGGAGCGCATCATCAAGGCTGCCGTCAAGGGCATGCTGCCGAAGAACCGTCTGTCCAAGGTGCAGCTGGACCGTCTCCGCATCTTCCGTGGTGCCGAGCATCCGCACACCCCGCAGCAGCCGCAGGTTTTCGAGATCGCTCAGGTCTCGCAGCAGGCCAAGTGAACCGAAGGGAGATAGAGAATCATGGCTGAAAACACCAACGACTCCGCGGTTCAGGCAACCGAAGAGGAGCTCACCAGCTACACCACCGAGACCAACGCGGGTGCCGGCACCGGCACTTCCGCGATTGCTCCGGGCTACGGCACCGGCCGCCGCAAGGAAGCCGTCGCCCGCGTGCGTCTGGTTCCCGGCACCGGCAAGTGGACCATCAACAAGCGCACCCTGGAGGAGTACTTCCCCTCCAAGCTGCTGCAGCGTGAGGTCAACTCCCCGATCGTTCTGCTCAAGCTCGAAGGCAAGTTCGACGCTATCGTCCTCGTTGACGGTGGCGGCACCACCGGCCAGGCTGGCGCAATCCGCCTGGGCGTTGCCCGCGCTCTGAACGCTATCGATCGTGATGCGAACCGCGCCGCCCTGAAGAAGGCTGGCTTCCTGACCCGCGACGCTCGCGTCGTGGAACGCAAGAAGGCTGGTCTGCACAAGGCACGTCGCGCTCCGCAGTTCTCGAAGCGTTAATATACGCCAGTTCTGGCTATCGCGAGGCCCTTTCGGAAACATCGTTTCCCGAAAGGGCCTCGTTCGTTATGAGCACCTCTACTGCAGCCTGCGCATCACGCTGATGCTGAGTGCGGGCATCGTCCATACCGCCGACCCGTTAACCGTAGCGTTGCCGTCATCACGGGTCGACGCGGAAGCGCCATGCACGGTACTGGCCGCAGACATGGTCGCCGAAACATCCGCGCCAACGCCCGGGGCCTGCTCGTCATCCTCGAACAGCACATCGGCATGCTCTGTGGTGGCGCCAAACAGATCCAGCTTGTCCTGCTCGGCCAGCGACGCCTGAATGGTCTTCAATAGCTGATGGATGTTGTCCTTCTCGCTGACGGACATGGTCCAGTTGCTGCGCAGCGCCTGGTTCTTGCCGATACGCTGCAGCCGATCGCCCGGCGCCGGCCGCAGTCCGACCGCGGTCGCGGAACTCCAGTCACACTGCCAGGAGCAGTCGCTCGGCAGGGTGAACCGGCGTACCTCGTCGACGCCGTTGATCACGATGAGCACATCGACCTCATCCTGCGAGAGCAGTCGCATCGCGAAGCTGCGTATCGTCGTGTCGAACCAGTCCCGATCCATCGGCGTGGTGCCGTCGGGCAGATACCATTGCACGCGGCTCGACGGCTTGAACAGGCCGAGCTGCGTGAGCCGCGTGAAGAACTCCTCGTGATGGTACAGTCCCAGCGACTTGCGTATCGACAGCAGTCGGGACACCGTATCCAGGCGGTGCATCTGCATGGTTTTGCGGGTCTGGTACATCCAGTCCCAGTTCAGCCAGGTGATGTCGTTGTCCTGCGCATAGGCGTTGTTGTTGCCGCTCTGCGAGTTGCCGAATTCGTCGCCCGCCAGCATCATCGGCGTGCCCAGCGACAGCATCAGCGTGCCGAGCATGTTCATGGCGGCCTGCTCGCGTTTGCGGATGATCGCCGGGTCGTCGGACGGCCCCTCGACACCGAAGTTCGCGGAGTGGTTCACGTTCGATCCGTCGATATTGTTCTCGCCGTTGGCTTCGTTGTGCTTGACCGCGTATCGGGTCAGGTCGGTGAGCGTGAATCCGTCGTGGCACGAGACGTAGTTGATCGAGGACACGCATCCGCGCCCGGGCTCCGTGGCGAACAGGTCGGACGAACCGCACAGTCGCGTGGCCATCTCCTGCATGCCGATACCGCTGGGCGCCCCCGGTTGGGTGTCGGTGATCCAGAATCGGCGCACCGTGTCGCGGAACCGGTCGTTCCACTCGCTGAACGGCATGCCGAATCCGCCGGTCCTCCATCCCTGCGGCCCCAGGTCCCAAGGCTCCATGATGAGTTTCAGGTTGCCGAGCAGCAGGTCGGAACGCAACGCATACAGGAACGGGTGATGCTTGGTGAAGTCCCCGTCCAGCCGCGCCAGCGACACGCCGAGATCGAATCGGAACCCGTCGATGCCGATGCGCTTGGCCCAATACCGCAGCGAGTCCACGGCGAACGTCACCACGTGCGTGTTGGTGAAGTCGAAGGTGTTGCCGCAGCCGGTGGTGTCCTCAAGCCGCCCGATATTGCCCTTCTGACGCCGGTAATACAAGAGCGCGTCCAGACCGCGCCAGCATGTCGTCGGCCCTTCCACGCCGCCTTCGCAGGTGTGGTTGTACACCACGTCCATGATGACCTCGAACCCGGCCTCATGCAGCGCGCGCACCATGCCGATGACCTCGTCGCGGACCGCCCGGGCCCCCTTGCGCTGGGCTTCGGCGGTGGCGTACGAAGGCTCGGGGGAGAAGTAGCTGAGTGGCGAGTACCCCCAGTAGTTGTGCCGCCCGCGCTCCTGCAGGAACAGCTCGTCCTGCTTGGCCTGGATGGGCAGCAGTTCGATGGAGGTGACGCCCAGGGATTGCAGGTACGAGAGCGTGGTCGGGTGGGCGAGACCCGCGTACGTGCCGCGCAGTTCCTTGGGCAGCCAGGGTGCGTTCGCGGTGAATCCCTTGACGTGCAGCTCGTACAGCACGGTCTTGCTCCACGGCACGTGCGGGTGCGAGGGGTCGGCGTCGTGCTTGGTCTTGTCCCGGTCGTCGATGGCCACCGACACGGGCATGTTGCCCAGTGCGTCGACGGTGCTCATCGGCCCGAACGCGGAGCCGCGCACCTTGCCGTCCTCGCTGACGTCGCACTGGTATGAGAACGCGGCCGGCGACAGCTTCATGCGGCCGTCGATCCCCTTGCCATACGGGTCGAGCAGCAGCTTGTACGGGTTGAACCGCAGCCCCTTGCTCGGATCCCACGCGCCGTCCACTCGGTAGGCGTAGCGCATGCCGTCCCACGCCTTGGGAAGATGCACGTACCACAGGCCGTAGTTCGGCCCATCCATGCGGAACAGCGTCTCGCGCACGTACATGGGCTCGATGATGCGCGTGCAGACGGCGTGCTCGTGTATTTCGTTGATGAACGGCGTTGCTGAATCATCGAAGATGCGGATGGCGTCGTTGAAGAAGGCGGTGGGTTGATCGACCTTCTCGTAGATGCAGAGCCACACCTGATCGGCTGTTTCGGAACGGACGATGACATCGGCGCCGCCGTCTTCCGTGAAGTACAGGCCCGGTCGTGTCGCATAGCGATGAGGGATTGCATACCGCTGAGGTATCGCGTGTTTCATACACCCATTGTAGCGGTGTCGATTTTCGTCCGTGTCGGAGCGGGCGAGGACGGGTGCGGGCCCGTGTTCCAGCCGCACAGCGCGTCCATGTAGGGGTCGGTGAACTGCATGGCCGCGCCGATGGCGCCGCTGTTCTCGTCGCTGCGGCTCAGCCGAAGGGTGAGATGGTCGGTGCCGAACACGCTGAGGGCCGTGACCCGCCGCTGCAGGTCGGCGATGTTGTCGTGGTCGAGGTACAGCGCCGCCTCCCCGCCGATGACGACGTCGGCGCAGATGACGCACCGCACGTTGGCGATGGCCAGCGCCACGTGGTCGAGCCAGTCGTTCATGCGCTCGCGGTGATGGGTCTCGCCTTGCTCCAGCACGCTGAAGAAGCCGGGGATGCTCTCGTAGTCCTCCGGCAGGTTTTCGGGAGAGCAGTAGGCGGCCATGCAGCCGCGCCTGCCGCAGTGGCACGGTTTGCCGCCTGGGACGAGCGTCATGTGTTCGATGGCGCCATCGCACAGGTTCGGGCCGCGGTGCAGGCGGCCGTTCATGATGAGCGCACCGCTGGGTCTGCGGTTCAGGTACAGGCATATGGCGTCGCTGATGGCGGTGTCGTGCAGCGTTTCGGTCATGGCGATGGCCGCGGCCTCGCGGATTAGTTGACGCGGGTAGCGCACCGACTGGGCGACGGTGTCGATGGTGACGCCGGTCGCTCCGGTCGAGTCGTTGAAGGTGATGACGGCGCCGTCGGCCGAGATGGCACCGGGGATGGCGAAGGATACGCCGAGCACGGGGCCGTGGGCCTTTTCGGTCTCCGCGGCGAAATCGTTGATCGCCGAACCCATCCGCTGGTAGTAGGCGTTGGTGTTGGCATAGGGGAGCGTGCGCGAGAGGGTGGCGATGGGGCGCCCCTGCAGGTCGATGGCGCATAGGCGCAGGGTGTTGCGGTGCATGGTGACGCCGATTGCGGTGCGATGACTCGGGTTGAACCGGTAGCTTTGGGATTTGCGGCCGCCCGTGGAGTCGGTCAGGGGGCCGGGGGCGATGATGCCGTCGTGTTCGAGCGCGCGGATGTTGCCGGTGATGGTCGGCAGGCTCAGCTGCAGATCGAGCTGCAGCTGGCGCTTGGTGACGTTGCCGTGCGTTGTGAGGTGGCGGATGATGGCCTGCCTGTTGCGCGTCTTGGTGATGTTTCGGGTTGCGGCGATGTCGGTGTCCGTGGTCGTCATTGGGGCCTCGTTGCTGGGTCGATTCCGTGTGGTGCCGGACGCATGACACCGCTTTTAATAAGTAATTTTATAAAAGTTTGTCGACGAGTGCAACTTTTATAAACATATTTTATATAAGTTGTTTCGTGGAAATTCGTTTGATGGTGTGCGATGTCGCAAAAAGCGAACAAAAGATACCATTTCGTGGAATATCAGCAGTAAAACAGGGTTAAATATAACAAATAGCAACAAATAAATACCAAAAACAAACACGAAACGCCGTCGTTTTTGTTCGTGTGCGTTTGCGCAGTATATCACGTAGATTGTGACGTAGGCCACAGATGCGCAATAGCGAGCATGTGGATGGATGATCCGCCAGGTGATGGCGGCAACGACAACGGAATGAAACCACAGCTAGTCGAGGAGTATTCATGGCAGAAGCAACACAGGTCGAGGCGCCCGCCAAGCCGAGCCCCGAGGAGAAGCGCGCGGCGGCCGAAGCCGAGGTCGACGCCCTTGTCAAGAAGGGTCTCAAGGCCCTTGACGAGTTCGAGAAGCTCGATCAGAAGCAGGTTGACCGCATCGTCGCCAAGGCGTCCGTCGCGGCCCTGAACAAGCATCTGGTGCTCGCGAAGATGGCCGTCGATGAGACCGGCCGTGGTCTCGTCGAAGACAAGGCCACCAAGAACATCTTCGCCTGCGAGCACGTCACCCACTACATGGCCGGGCAGAAGACCGTCGGCCTGATCCGCGAGGACGAGGTCATGGGCATAGACGAGGTCGCCGAGCCGGTCGGCGTCGTCGCCGGTGTCACCCCGGTCACCAACCCGACCTCCACCGCCATCTTCAAGTCGCTGCTGGCACTCAAGACCCGCTGTCCGATCGTGTTCGGCTTCCACCCGGGCGCCCAGAAGTCGTCCGTGGCCGCCGCGAAGATCGTCCGCGACGCCGCGATCGAAGCAGGCGCACCCGAGAACTGCGTGCAGTGGATCGAACACCCGTCCATCGAGGCGACCGGCGCGCTGATGAAGCACCCGGGCATCGCCACCATCCTGGCCACCGGCGGCCCCGGCATGGTCAAGGCCGCGTACTCCTCCGGCAAGCCCGCCCTCGGCGTCGGCGCCGGCAACGCTCCGGCCTACATCGATACCGATGTGGACATCGAACGTGCGGCGAACGACCTGATCCTCTCCAAGCACTTCGATTACGGCATGATCTGCGCCACCGAGCAGGCCATCATCGCCCACAAGGACGTCTACGCGCCGCTCGTCAAGGAGCTCAAGCGCCGCAAGGCATACTTCGTCAACGCGGACGAGAAGGCGAAGCTGGAGCAGTACATGTTCGGCTGCACCGCCGGCTCCGGCCAGAAGCCGGTCCTCAACTCCGTGGTGCCGGGCAAGTCCCCGCAGTTCATCGCCAAGGCCGCCGGCTTCGAGATCCCCGCCGACGCGACGATCCTCGCCGCCGAATGCAAGGAGGTCTCCGACGACGAGCCGCTGACCCACGAGAAGCTCGCCCCGGTGCAGGCCGTGCTCAAGGCCGACGACAAGGAGCAGGCCTTCGAGATGTGCGAGAAGATGCTCAAGCTGGGTGCCGGCCACACCGCCGCCATCCACACCAACAACCAGGAGCTCGTGCGTGAGTACGGCGTCCGTATGCACGCCTGCCGCATCATCTGGAACCAGCCTTCCTCCCTTGGCGGCATCGGCGACATCTACAACGCCATCGCCCCGTCGCTGACCCTGGGCTGCGGCTCCTACGGCGGCAACTCGGTGTCCGGCAACGTGCAGGCCGTGAATCTCGTTAACATCAAGCGCATTGCTCGGAGGAACAACAACATGCAGTGGTTCAAGATCCCGGCCAAGACCTACTTCGAGCCGAACGCCATCAAGTACCTGCGCGACATGTACGGCATCGAGAAGGCCGTCATCGTGTGCGACAAGGTGATGGAACAGCTCGGCATCGTCGATAAGATCATCGACCAGCTGCGTGCGCGCGACAATCGCGTCACCTTCCGAATCATCGACTACGTCGAGCCGGAGCCCTCCGTCGAGACCGTCGAGCGCGGCGCCGAGATGATGCGCGAGGAGTTCGAGCCCGACACGATCATCGCGGTCGGTGGCGGCTCCCCGATGGACGCGGCCAAGATCATGTGGCTGCTCTACGAGCACCCGGAAATCTCCTTCTCCGACGTGCGTGAGAAGTTCTTCGACATCCGCAAGCGCGCGTTCCGTATCCCGCCGCTGGGCGAGAAGGCCAAGCTCGTGTGCATCCCGACCTCGTCGGGCACTGGTTCGGAGGTGACGCCGTTCGCCGTGATCACCGACCACAAGACCGGATACAAGTACCCGATCACCGACTACGCGCTGACCCCGTCCGTGGCCATCGTGGACCCGGTGCTGGCCCGCACCCAGCCGCGCAAGCTGGCCTCCGACGCCGGCTTCGACGCCCTGACCCATTCCATGGAAGCCTACGTGTCCGTGTACGCGAACGACTTCACCGACGGCATGGCCCTGCACGCGGCCAAGCTCATCTGGGACAACCTGGCCGAGTCCGTCAACGGCGAGCCGGGGCTCGCCAAGACCGACGCGCAGGAGAAGATGCACAACGCCGCCACCATGGCCGGCATGGCGTTCGGCTCCGCGTTCCTCGGCATGTGCCACGG
>OLRV01002687.1_pt1 | contig 13286 bp, 7 predicted proteins | sample 1672421 | NCBI WGS metagenome assembly OLRV01 (sample SAMEA3136684, study PRJEB25190) | human gut metagenome | biome: human gut; feature: human-associated habitat; material: faeces | place: Austria | collected 2013
CGGTCATGCAGAAGATGTTGATGATACCGGCGATGCCGTTGAACACGTTGTTCCAGCCGGCCAGCTGCGTAGCGCCTTCGGAGGTGACCCAGGTGGACTGGCCCAGGACAAAGAAGTGATAGGCGCTCTCGAAGTCGGACACGACGGCGATCATGATGTTGATGGCGACGATCACAAACGGCCACGCGCGGAACCAATGCGCCTTGCCGATCTTGCCCCACTGGTACTTAATGGCAATGAAGCCCCAGCAACCGGCCAGCGCCGCGTACACCTTCGCATAGTGGAACCAGCTGTTCTGGTACACATGGGTGGGGTTGGTGAGCGCCCACTCGGCGCCCTGCGAGACGCCGATGGCGATGGCGACGCAGTAGATGGTCATGGCCAGCGGAGCCACGCCAAAGATGATGGCCGCGCCCAGCTTGGTGCGGCGGCCGACCTCGTTGAGCACGATCAGGCCAATAAAGACCATGGCCCAGCCGGCCCAGTGGATAAGGGTATCGCTACCCCAAACATCGAACAGCATGCTGCTCTCCTTTCACACGTCCGCGGCCCCTCTTCTGATCGCGGGCAGTTTGGCCAAATGTCGTCAGTTCTGGGGCTTGCGCTCCGGGTACTTGGCGGTGTAGCCCTCGATGTGGAGCGTCGAGGCGATGATTTCCTTGACCGTCTCGTCGGGCACATCGGGGTGCGTGCGGATATACATCAAAAGACCCATGATGAGGGTGTAGAACGTTTCGTAGACATGATCGATGCGCAGCTCGTGATGGGCGACAAAGTCCACCACGGTGGTGTCGCAGATGTACTGAGCCACGCGTTGGACCACGTTGTGCAGAAAGCCGCCGTAGAGCGCGCCGCTGCTCGAGGTCAGGGTACTCGGCAGCTCGTGGCCGCTGGCGACCAGGCGCTTAAAGAGCGGGGCGACGGTGTCGAGCGCGCCCTCAATATCACCGACGATGCGGTTGGCATTCCACTGCTCGAGCTCGGAGATAAAACCGTCGATTGCCTCGTCCATAACAGCGGTGACAGCGGCGTCCATGTCAGCGAAGTAGTGGTAGAACAGCGAGCGCGTGCAGCCGGCCCGCTTGGTCACGGCCGAGACAGATAGATGCGACACGCCCAGCTCGGAGCTTACGGTGCGCACGGCATCGAGGATCTCGCGACGGCGTTCGTCACCCGTCAGTCGTTTTGCCGCGTTATCGGATGCGGGGACGGCATCGACCACAGAGGTATCTGCTGTGTTGTTGCCCATGCGTTTGCCGCCTTTCATCCTCTTTTGCCTGACCGTTCGCCTAACAGTCTTGAATATTGTTGACGGTTCGTCAATACTATTTTTGACACAATGTCAACAATGGCGGGTGAACGGCATGGGGGCATGCCCGGCCTGCAAAAAAGAGGGGTGCTGCGGTCTCGCCGGGCTGTGGCAAGAGAAGGGACAACCATGATTCTCAACGGACCGGGAATTAGCTACACCGAGCCCGATATCGGTTCGGAGTTCGTGCCGTCGCTGCCGGAGCATCCGCGCGAGGCCATCGTCAAGCTGTGTGAGCACTGCACCAACCGTCTGCTGCATCGCGACGAGCTGCTGGGCTACGAGTACTGGTCGTTTGCCGAGGCCGCGACCGACGAGCAGGCCGAAGTGCTCTGCAAGATGAAGATGCGCCGTCCCTATACGCTGCCCGAGATGGTCAAGCTCACCGGCATGCCCGAGGCTGATATCGAGAAGATGCTCGACGACATGAGCTACACGGGTCTGCTCGAGTACAACTGGGAAAACCCCGAGCGCGCCAAGCAGTGGGTGCTGCCCATGCTGGTGCCGGGTTCTGCCGAGTTCCTCAACATGCGCGTGAGCCAGCTCGAGGAGCACCCGGTCTATGCCAAGTTCTTTGAGCAGGCGTCCAAGGGACCACTGTCCAAGGCCACGCCGATGGTGCCGCCCGGAGGCGCCGGTATCGGCATGCACGTCATTCCGGTCGAGAAGGCTATCGATGCTTCGAGCACCTCGGTGCCGATCGAGCATATCGAGCATTGGCTCGACAAATACGATGGCAAATATGCCGCCAGCACCTGCAGTTGCCGCGCGAGCCGTCGCGTGATGGGTGAGGGCTGCGCCGACGACCCGGCCGATTGGTGTATCGCCGTGGGCGATATGGCCGACTACGTGGTCGAAACCGATCGTGGCCATTACGTGACCCGCGACGAGGTTTACGACATCCTGCGCCAGGCCGAGGACAACGGCTTTGTGCACCAGATCACCAACATCGACGGCGAGAACAAGATCTTCGCCATCTGCAACTGCAACGTCAACGTGTGCTACGCCCTGCGCACCTCGCAGCTGTTCAACACGCCCAACCTGTCGCGCTCGGCCTATGTCGCCAAGGTCGAGAAGGACAAGTGCGTGGCCTGCGGTCGCTGCGTTGAGGTGTGCCCGGCCGGTGCCGCCAAGCTGGGCCAGAAGCTCTGCAGCAAAAAGGCCGGCGGACAGGTGCCCGAGTATCCGCGCCAGGAGCTGCCCGATGCCACCAAGTGGGATCGCACCAAGTGGTCGCCCAACTACCGCAACGACAACCGCATCGAGACGCATGAGTCCGGCACCGCTCCCTGCAAGACGGCCTGCCCCGCGCATGTCGCCGTTCAGGGCTATTTGAAGCTCGCGGCTCAGGGTCGCTATGACGAGGCCCTAGCACTCATTAAGCGCGAGAACCCGCTGCCCGCTATCTGCGGCCGTGTGTGCAACCGCCGCTGTGAGGATGTCTGCACTCGCGGCCGTGTGGACGCCGCCGTGGCTATCGACGAGGTCAAGAAGTTCATCGCCCAGCGCGATCTGGATGCCGCGACCCGCTATGTCCCACCTGTGGTGACCCCGACGCGTGCCGGCGGCTTCGACCAGAAGATCGCCATCATCGGTGCCGGTCCGGCCGGCCTGTCCTGCGCTTTCTACCTGGCCGAGAAGGGCTACAAGCCTGTCGTGTTCGAGAAGAACGAGCGCCCGGGCGGTATGCTCACCTACGGTATTCTCAGCTTTAAGCTGCAGAAGGACGTTATCGAGGCCGAGGTCGAGATCATTCGCCTGATGGGCGCCGAGTTCCGCTATGGCGTGGAGGTCGGTCGCGATGTGACGCTCGACGAGCTGCGCGAGCAGGGCTTTAAGGCCTTCTACGTGGCTATTGGCTGCCAGGGTGGCCGCCTTGCCGGTATTCCGGGCGAGGATGCCGAGGACGTGACCGTAGCCGTCGACTTCTTGCGCGAGGTCAACAGTGGCAAGATCGACGCGTTGCCCGGCCGCACCATCGTGGTGGGCGGCGGCAACGTGGCCATCGACGTGGCCCGCAACGCCTGCCGCCTGGGCTCCGAGCACGTTGAGATGTTCTGCCTGGAGAGCGAGGCCCAGATGCCCGCGAGCGAGGAGGAGCGTCGCGAGGCCATCGAGGACGGCGCGCACATCAGCTGCGGCTGGGGCCCCAAGGAGGTCCATCTGGACGAGACCGGCCGTGTGTGCGGTATCACCTTCAAGCGCTGCACGCGTGTCTTTGACGACGAGGGCCGTTTTGCGCCCGAGTACGACGAGAACGATCTGCGCCGTGTCGATGCCGACCGTGTCGTCATGTCGATTGGCCAGTCCATTGTGTGGGGCGACCTGCTGGCTGGCTCCAAGGTGGAGCTCGGCCGCGGCCAGGGTGCCCTTGCCGATCCCCAGACTTACCAGACCGCCGAACCCGACATCTTTGTGGGTGGTGACGTCTACACTGGCCCCAGCTTTGCCATCGACGCTATCGCCGCCGGCCACGAGGCCGCGGTGTCCATCCATCGCTTTGTGCAGCCGGGCTCCACGCTCACCATCGGCCGCAATCAGCGCCGCTACACCGCGCTCGACCGCGACGACGTTGTGCTCGAGAGCTACGACAACGCGAGCCGCGAGGTTGCGCATGTGGACCGCGAACGCGAGAAGGCTGCGCCGTTTAGCGAGTATGTTGAGACCTTTACCGAGGAGCAGGTGCGCGCCGAGACCGCCCGCTGCCTGGGCTGCGGCGCCTCGATCGTCGACCCCAACAAGTGCATCGGCTGCGGCCTGTGCACCACCAAGTGCGCGTTTGACGCCATCCATCTGGATCGCGACCGCCCCGAGTGCTCAACGATGGTCAAATACGAGCAAAAGCTCCCAAGCCTGGGCAAGTACGCGCTCAAGCGCGCCATCAAGATTAAGTTCGGTCGCAAGTAAGTAGCCATAACGGGAACGGCGGAAGAAAAAGTGCATGAATTGGGGATCGTCTATCACATCATTCGCGATGTCGAGAACGTGGCGCGCGCCAATGGCGTGCGTCGCGTTTCGAGCGTCACGCTGCTGCTGGGCGAGGTCTCGGGCGTCGTTCCCGACTTGCTACTCGACGCTTGGCGCTGGGCAGCAGATAAAAAGCCTATCGCGCAGGGCGCGGAGCTTATCGTGGAGCCCGTCGAGGCCGTGACACATTGCGAGGCGTGCGGCCGCGACTACGCGACGGTCGAGCACGGCAAGACCTGTCCCCATTGCGGTAGCGGCGAGACATACCTGCTGCAGGGCCAAGAGGTCATGATCAAACAGATCGAGACCCCCGACGAGGACCCGGCAGACGCTGCTCCTGACGGCCTCTCCGACGTCCCCGACGCCGTCGACGCCGCCAACCCCCTCCACATCGCCTAGGATTCCCTATAAGTTGCGGTGAAATAGTTCCTAAATTCAGCCTTCTGGCTCTTAAACAAGAACTATTCCACCGCAACTATTTTGAGTGGTTTCATAGACCATAAGTCACGAAAATAGTCAAGCCATGTCTGTTTAAACAAAATAGCGGCAGTACAAGCGCATTCGCGCTTGCCTAAAATCGATATTAATGAACAGCCTGCTTGTATCTGTAAAATGCATGGCTTGATGAGCGACGCCTTGTCGTGTAATGAGTCAAAAAGCAGTAACGTAATCAACTTGTAACAAACCTAGACGTTTAAACAAATAATCCAACCTTTTGCGGATTTAGCTATAATTCCACAAACCAAACAGCTATACTCCTTTTATGTCGTGTAGGAAATACGTAGACAAAAAGGAGGTTATGTGATGGTAAGTATTGTTCTTGCTAGCCATGGGGACTTGGCAGCTGGAATCAAGCAGACGGGCTCGATGGTCTTTGGCGATCAGCCGTCTGTTGCCGTGGTCTCGCTCGAGCCGAGCATGGGCCCCGACGACTTCCGTGCCAAGGTCGAGGAAGCAGTCGCTTCCTTCGAGGACCAGGAGCAGGTGCTCTTCCTCGTTGATCTGTGGGGCGGCACGCCGTTCAACCAGATCAGCGGGCTTATCGAGGGCCACGATTCCTGGGCTATCGTCACCGGTGTCAACCTGCCTATGCTCATTGAGGCATATTCGCAGCGCTTTGACGCAAAGAACACTGCACATGCGATCGCAAAACATCTCGTGACTGAGGCTAAGGCTGGCGTGCGCGTCAAGCCCGAGTCTCTGGAGCCCGAGGAGAAGAAGCCGGCTGCAGCCGCCGCTGCTCCTGCAGGCGCCATCCCTCCGGGAACGGTCATCGGCGATGGGCACATCAAGATCGCCCACGTCCGTATCGACACCCGTCTGCTTCATGGTCAGGTGGCCACCACGTGGACCAAGCAGATCAACCCCAATCGCATTATCGTGGTTTCCGACGGTGTTGCTCACGACGAGCTCCGCAAGACCATGATCGAGCAGGCTGCCCCTCCGGGAGTCCATGCCAACGTCGTGCCCATCAAGAAGATGGCCGAGGTCGTCAAGGACACGCGCTTTGGTGACACCAAGGCCATGCTGCTCTTTGAGAACCCGCAGGATCTGCTCAAGGCCATCGAGGCCGGCGTCGACATCAAGGAAGTCAACATCGGTTCCATGGCTCACTCCAAGGGCAAGGTCGTCGTCACCAACGCCGTCGCTATGGGCGATGACGACGTCAAGACTCTCGAGGCCCTCAAGGCCAAGGGCGTCAAGTTCGAGGTCCGCAAGGTTCCTTCGGATTCCTCCGAGGATCTCGACGCCATGTTGAAGAAAGCTAAGGCCGAACTGGCCGCTCAAGCATAGTAAAGGAGGGTCCGATACATGTCTGCAATCACTATTCTGCTTGTTGCGATTGTCGCGTTGCTTGCCGGTATGGAAGGCGTTCTGGATGAGTTCCAGTTCCATCAGCCGCTCGTGGCATGCACGCTTATCGGTCTCGTAACCGGTCACCTTCAGGAGGGCATCCTCCTGGGCGGTTCGCTCCAGATGATGGCCCTTGGCTGGGCTAACATCGGCGCCGCTGTCGCGCCTGACGCCGCTCTGGCCTCGGTCGCTTCTTCGATCATCATGGTGCTCGCCCTCAACGGTGGCGCCACCGATTCGGCCAAGGCCGTTACCACCGCTATCGCCGTCGCCGTCCCGCTGTCGGTCGCTGGTCTGTTCCTGACCATGATCTGCCGTACCATTGCTACCGCTATCGCTCACGCCATGGACGGTTGCGCCGAGAAGGGCGACTTCTCCGGCATCGAGCGCTGGCAGTATGCTGCCATCCTCATGCAGGGCCTTCGTATCGCCATCCCGGCAGTGCTTCTGTGCGTCATCCCGGCCGAGGCCGTTACCAACGCGCTTAACGCTATGCCCGACTGGCTGTCCGGCGGCATGGCTGTCGGCGGCGGCATGGTCGCTTCCGTCGGTTACGCCATGGTCATCAACATGATGGCCACCAAGGAGACCTGGCCGTTCTTCGTCCTCGGCTTTGTCCTTGCTGCCATCCCTCAGCTCACGCTGATCGCCCTTGGTCTCATCGGCATCTCCCTTGCCCTCATCTACCTTGGCCTTAAGGATCTGGCCAAGCAGGGTGGCGGCATGGGCGGTGGCTCCGGCGACCCGCTCGGCGACATTCTGAACGATTACGAGTAGGAGGGGAGTGATACATATGGCAGAGAACAAGATTCAGCTCACCAAGGCTGACCGCAAGAAGGTTTGCTTCCGTCATCAGTTCCTTCAGGGCTCGTGGAACTACGAGCGTATGCAGAACGGCGGCTGGTGCTTCGCAATGATCCCTGCGATCAAGAAGCTCTACACCAGCAAGGATGACCAGATTGCCGCTCTTAAGCGCCACCTGGAGTTCTATAACACCCACCCCTATGTTTCCGCCCCCGTCATTGGCGTTACCCTCGCTCTCGAGGAGGAGCGCGCCAACGGTGCCCCGATTGACGACGTCGCCATTCAGGGCGTCAAGGTCGGTATGATGGGCCCGCTCGCCGGCGTCGGCGACCCCGTCTTCTGGTTCACCCTTCGCCCGATTCTGGGCGCTCTGGGCGCTTCCCTGGCCATGTCCGGCAGCATCGTCGGTCCGCTGCTGTTCTTCTTCGCGTGGAACATCATCCGTTACGCTTTCCTGTGGTACACGCAGGAGTTTGGCTACAAGGTCGGCTCCTCCATCGCCAATGACCTCTCCGGTGGTCTGATGGGCAAGGTCACCGAGGGCGCTTCCATCCTGGGTATGTTCATCATCGGCGCCCTGGTCGAGCGCTGGGTGTCCATTTCCTTCACCCCGATCGTCTCCACGGTCAAGCAGTCTGCTGGCGCCTTTATCGACTGGGCTAGCCTGCCCTCCGGTTCCGAGGGTATCAAGGAAGCGCTGACGATGTACAACTCCGTCGGTGCTACCGCCCTTGATCAGATGAAGGTCACCACGCTTCAGGCCAACCTCGATCAGCTCATCCCCGGCCTTGCCGCCGTGTGCCTGACCCTGCTGGTCTGCAAGCTCCTCAAGAAGAAGGTCAGCCCGATCGTCATCATCCTGGCTCTCTTCGCCGTCGGCATCATCGGTCGCTTCTGCGGCTTCATGTAAGCACGCTTCGGCTTAAGACCGAGAATTGCTAGGCAAGGGCTTTTGAGCCATTGAAACGGACCGCACCCGGTGGGTACACTGGATGCGGTCCGATTGTTTTATTTGGAGGGCGAGGCGCGCATGGCGCAATCTCAGAACAGCACGGTCGATCTGGCAACGCCGGCAACCTGCCTGATGGGGCTTACCAGCCACGGTAACGTGATGGTGGGCAATAAGGCGTTCGAGTATTACAACGAGCGCAATCCCGAGGATTATATTCAAATCCCGTGGGACGAGGTCGACTATATTGCCGCCGAGGTTTTACGCGGCACCAAGAAGATCACGCGTTTTGCCATCTTCACCAAGGACAACGGTCACTTTACGTTTTCGACGCGCGACGACAAAGAGACGCTTCGTGCTGTCCGCAAGTACGTCGACGAGGATAAGCTCGTGCGTTCGCCCGACTTTATCGATGTGACGGCCAAGGGCGCCAAGAGCATCCCCTCCGTTATCAAAAACCTCTTCCACAAAGGTAACTAGCTCCTCATAAGTTGCGGTGAAATAGTTCCTAAATACGGCTTTAGATGCTTCAGACAGGAACTATTCCACCGCAACTTCGAAGTCTAGTCATGCGACGTATTGCGATGCAGTAAATCTGCTACACTAGTACAACATGCCTCCGTAGCTCAGGGGATAGAGCACCGCTCTCCTAAAGCGGGTGTCGACGGTTCGAATCCGCCCGGGGGCACCAGAGGAATATCGAGCCCGGTACCGCTACGGTGCCTGGCTCTTCTGGTTCATGCCATGTCAAAAACGAGGCGCCCGCTTGCTGGGGGAGCAAGCGGGCGCCTGTGAGCGAATATGTTTGCGGCGAAAGCCGCGATGAGCGGTGGGGTGGCGACTAGTTGGTCGTACCGGAATCGTCGCCCGTGCTCGTGCCCGAGCCCGAGCCCGAACCAGAAAGTGCGACCGTCAGCGTAATCGTGCTGTCGGTGGACTGCTTGCCAGTGGGGGAGACGCCCGTAACGGTGGCATCCTCGTTACCGCTTACGGGATTGCCGTTCTGGTCACAGAAGCCAATGTTATAGAAACCGGCGTTGTTGAGCGCGGTAACAGCGGCGGAAATGCTCTTACCGTACAGGTTGCCCGGGACGGTGGCCTTGCCGGACTTCTTGGCAATGACGACGGTAATCGTGGCGCCGGGCTTCTGCTTGCCACTGGGGTTCCAGCTGATCACGGTGCCCTCGGTAACCGAGTCGTTCTCCTGGTAGCTCACGTCGACGCCAAAGCCTGCCATATCGAGGGCGTTGCGCGCCTGGGCCTCGGTCATGTCGGTCAGGTCGGGGACGGACGTGGTATCCGGGCCGCTCGAGACCTTGTACGAGATGGTCGTGCCCTTCGCGACTTCCTTACCGGCTTCGGTGCCCTGCTCAAAGACCTGGCCCTCATCGGCCTCGTTGGCCTCCTCGGAGGCGTTGCCCTTCAGGCCAACGCTTGCCAGCGCGGCTTCTGCCTGGTCCTTGGTCAGGCCGACAAGCTTGGGAACCTCAACCTTCTCGGAGGGCTTGGGGCCCTTGGAGATTACCAGGTTCACCTTGGTGCCCTTGGCCTTCTTGGTGTTGCCGTTGGGCGTCTGCTCGGCGACCTTGCCCTCGTCGACATCGTCGTTGTAGCTTTGGTCGATGGTGCCGACCTCGAGGCCGGCTTCCTTGATCAGCTCGACGGCAGTCTGCTGGTCCTTGCCCAGCACATCGGGCACGGTGACCTGCTCGCCGCCAAAGAGTCCTGTGGCAAAGGCCACCACGATGCCGATGACGGCAACCGCTGCCACCACGGCGGCGATGATCTTGTTCTTGTTGGATTTGGGCTTTTCGACCTCGTAGGAGCCGGTGGAGCCCGAAACCGAGCTACGGGCGGTATTTTGGCCGCTCACGCCCGAGACGGGACGCACCATGGCGCGCGTCTGATCGGAAAGCTCGCGAGTCTTGGTGGCGCCCAGTTCACCGGGGGCACCGATGATGCGCGTGGGCTCCGAGACGTTGACGGCACGGCCCGACAGGTAGCTGTTGAGCACCTGACGCAGCTCGTCGGCGGTCTGGAAGCGGTTTGCGGGGTCCTTCTCCATGCACTTGAGGATGATGCGCTCAAGGTCGGCGTCGACACCGGAGTTGATCTGGCTCGGCGGAATAGGCAGCTCGTTGACCTGCTTGAGTGCGACCGAGATAGCGTCGTCACCGTCAAAGGGAACGCGGCCGGTGGCGCACTCATACATCACGACGCCCAGCGAGTAGATATCCGAGGTGGGGCCGAGGTCCTGACCACGTGTCTGCTCGGGGCTGACGTAGTGGGCGGTTCCCAGCACGTTGTTGTCTTGCGTGAGGTGGCTGTTCTTGGCGCGCGCGATGCCAAAGTCCATCACCTTGATGTTGCCGTCGGGCAGCACCATGATGTTTTGCGGCTTAATGTCGCGGTGGATGATCTCGTGCTTGTGGGCGACCGAAAGCGCGGAGCTGATCTGCGAGCCGATCTGGGCGACCTTCTTGGGGTCGAGGGCGCCGTGGCTCTTGATGCCGCTCTTAAGGTCGGTGCCGCGCAGGTACTCCATGACGATGTAATAGGTGTCGCCGTCCTTGCCCCAATCGTAGACGCCCACGATATAGGGGGAGGAGAGACCGGCTGCTGCCTGGGCCTCCTGCTTAAAGCGTGCGGCGAAGGTTGCGTCGCCGGCATATTGCGGCAGCATGATCTTGACGGCTACCGTGCGGTCGAGGACCTGGTCCTGTGCACGGTAGACGGTCGCCATGCCGCCCGTTCCCACCTTATCCTTGAGGAGGTATCTTCCCCCGAGGACCCTCTGTTCCATTCCTGCTCCTAACATAACTATTCGCTCAACGATGTGTGTAGTACCTACGATGTGGCCGCTGGGGCCGTGTGGCGCGTTGCCGCTAACTCTTCGGCCGCGGCGCGCCTCGGGTGTCCGATTCGATCATGGGCATCACGCTCCCTGTGCGGCAAGCGCCGCGGTCAGGACGATACCGGCGATCTTGGCGGCCTTGACGTCATGCTTGTCGAAATCCTCCAAGGCCACCGAGATGGCGACCGTGGGTGAATCGTAAGGTGCAAAGCCAACGAACATAGAGTTGACGTTGGTGCCGCCGGTCTCGGCCGAGCCGGTCTTGCCGGCGACCTTGACGCCGGGGATCTGGGCATCGGTGCCGGTGCCGGACTGGACGACGGCAAGCATGGCCTGCTTGACCTGGTCGGCCGTGGCGGAGCTGACGGCCTGCCCCAGCGAGCGGGACTGCGTGGTCTTGACCACGGTTCCGTCCGGGGCAAGTACCTGGGCTACAAAGTACGGGTCCATGACCACGCCACTGTTGGCGATGGCGGCGGCAATCACGGCGTTTTGCATGACGGTGGTCTGCGGGCCGGGCGTGTGGTCCATGCCGACAGGCTGGCCGGCGCCGGCCCAGGCGGTCTCCCACTCGGTCATGAGCGACGGGTCGGCCATGATGGAGGCCGCGGAGGTCAGGTCCTGGCCGAGCTTTTGGCCGTAGCCAAAGGCGTTGGCAAACTGTACGAGCGTGTTTGCGCCAACTTCGTTTGCCACCTGGCCAAAGACGACGTTGGAGGACACGGCAAAGGCCTGCTGCAGGCTGATGGTGCCGTAGCTCTCGTTGGCATAGTTGGTGACCGGTGCGTTGCCGATATCCATGGAGCCGGGCGCCTGGTAGGTGCTGGTCAGGCTGGCGGTACCGGTCTCGAGTGCCGCGGAAAGCGTAACGACCTTAAACGTGGAGCCCGGCGTGTACAGCGCGTCCATGGCGCGATTGTACATGGAGCCGTCCTCGCCGCCGCCCGTCTGCAGCAGGGCATCGATGTTGGTGTTGTCGTAGGTGGGCGAGCTGGCACATGCGAGCACCGCGCCGGTACGCGGGTCGATGACCACTACAGCGCCCTTAAAGCCCTTGAGTGCCTGCTCGGCCGCCGTCTGGATACGCGAGTCGATGGTGAGCTTGGCGGTGTTGCCCGGCTGGGTCTGGCCCGCGAGCGACGCGATGGCGTTGTTCCAGCTAGAGTAGTCCTTAGAACCGGTGAGCGTGTCGTTCATGACGCTCTCGATGGCGGTGGTGCCATACTGCTGGCTCACGTAGCCAACCACGTGCGCTGCCAGGTTACCGTTGGGGTAGGAGCGTACGTAGGTGCCGTCCTCCTGCTGCAGCGACTCGGCCAGCGTCACGCCGTCGGACGTGATGATGGAGCCGCGCTGGATGTACTTGGAGCGGGCGATGGTGTGGTTGTTGGTCGGCATGTCCTGATAGTCCTTGGCCTTAATGACCTGGACATAGGTGAGGTTGCCGATAAGGATGGCGAACAGCGCCGTAAAGGCGAGCACCGCGCGGGTTAGACGGTTGGCGAGCGCAACGCGGCCGAGCACACCGGATTCAGGCGTGTCGAGCAGGCGACGTCGCATGCGCGAGCCGACGGAATGGCTGCCGCTGCCGTAGGAAGACGAGGTGGCAAAGCGCGTGCCCGTCGGGGCGGCGGCAGATGCGACCTGATCATCGGTGATGGCGGCCATGGTGCCGGTGCCGGTAAGCTCGGCCTCGCGTCCGGTCGCCTCGTCACCGGCGCGCAGCAGGAGCGCGACGATGATAAAGCTCGCCAGCAGCGAGGAGCCGCCCTGGCTCATAAAGGGCAGAGTGACGCCGGTCAGCGGGATCAGGCGGGTGACGCCGCCCACGATCAAAAAGGCCTGGAAGCTGATGGCTGCCGTAAGGCCCGTGGCGCTAAAGGCGGCGAGGTCGGATTTAGCGCGGGCAGCTGTGGTGAGGCCACGCACGGCAAAGAGCATAAACAGGATGAGCACGGCGCCGCCGCCCAAAAGACCCATCTCCTCGCCGATGGCCGAGAAGATAAAGTCGGACTCGACGACGGGGATGTTGTTGGCCATCCCGTTGCCGATGCCAACGCCGACCAGACCGCCGTCGGCAAGCGAGAAGAGCGACTGGACAATCTGGTAGCCCTGGCCCTGGGCGTCCTTAAACGGATCGACCCAAACCTGGAAACGCACCTGAACGTGCGACAGGAACTTGTAGGCGCCCACGGCTCCAACGGCTAAGAGCGCAAGGCCGATAACGACATACGAAAAGCGCCCCGTGGCAACGTAGAGCATCAGCAAGAAGATGGTGTAGAACAGCACGGCCGAACCCAGGTCGCGTTCGAAGACGACGACGAGCAGGCACACACCCCACACGGCAAACAGCGGCAGCAGCAGTCGCAGACGAGGGATCTTAAAGCCCAGGATCTTGCGGTTGGAGATGGAGAGCAGCTCGCGGTTCTCGGCTAGGTAGCCGGCCAGGAACAGGACGATAAAGACCTTGGCGAACTCGCCAGGCTGGATGGTAAAGCCCGCGATGCGAATCCACAGCTTGGAGCCCGAGATCGTGGTGCCGATAAAGA
>OLRV01002689.1_pt1 | contig 13281 bp, 17 predicted proteins | sample 1672421 | NCBI WGS metagenome assembly OLRV01 (sample SAMEA3136684, study PRJEB25190) | human gut metagenome | biome: human gut; feature: human-associated habitat; material: faeces | place: Austria | collected 2013
AAGAACTATTAAAAAGTTGTGAAGTATATAAACAAATTGCTTTATCACAGCTTTCAAAGGAGGAATTAAATAATGCCAAGGCCAAATAGAGATGTGTCAAAAGCAAAAGATTTTAAAGGGGCAATTAAAAGATTATTACAAGAGTTATCAGGTTTTAAAAAATTAATTATTATATCTTTAGTTTTAGCTGCTTTAGGGGCTATACTTACTATCGTTACTCCGAATATATTATCTGATTTAACTGATGAGATATCTAAGGGTCTAACTATTAATACTACTAATATGGAAAAACTACAAGATGATTTGTTAACTAATCTTAACGAAGAAACTTTTGCAGGTATATTAAATCTAAATATTGATGAGAGTACTATTTATAAAGTGAATACTGCTAGTATATCAGCTTTAGATAAAGAAAAGTTTAATAATACTATCAGTGCTATGACTAAAGAAAATGCTACTACTTCATTAGGTAAATTACCAGATAGTGTATTAGATATTATACTTGAAGATTCTACATATAATGATATATTAATAACTAAGGAAGATAAAATAAATCTACTTAAATCATTATCTAATTATAATAGTGAGACTAAAGATTATTCATTTATAACAAATGATATAAAAAATAAGGATATTTACTACTCTTTAGAGGGTTACCTATATCCGGATACTTATGAGTTTTATGAAAATTCATCATTTGAAACAATAGTTAGAACAATGCTTAATAATACTAAAAAGAAATTAAGTACTTTAGATTTAAAAAAAAGTAAGTACTCTATACATGAACTCCTTACAATTGCTTCGATTATAGAACAAGAGGCTGTTAATAAGGAAGATAGAGAAAAAGTAAGTCAAGTTATTTATACAAGACTTGATAAAAAGATGGCTCTTGGAATGGATGTTACAGCATATTATGGATCTCATTTATCTTTAAAAGAGACAATTACGACTAAAGAACTTAATGCAGTTAATCCATATAATACAAGAAATTTATCATTTATTGGTCTTCCTGTAGGCCCAATATGTAACCCGTCACTTGAAAGTATTAATGCAGCACTTAATCCATCAGACACAAACTTTGAATACTTTTATGCTGATATAAATACAGGAAAAGTTTATTTTGCCGAGGATATAAAAGGGTTTTATGAAATTCAAAAGAAATTAGGTGAAAATTAAAAATGAAAGAAAAATTAAAGGAAATAGAGAAATACGCGGAAGAAAATAGTGTTCCGATAATTGAAAAAAATTCAATAGCATTTATTATGAAATATATTCAAGATAATAATGTAAAAAATATATTAGAAATAGGTAGCGCAATTGGTTATTCTGCTATACTAATGGCAAGTGCTAAAGATGATGTTTATGTAACCACTATTGAAAGAGATGAAAAAAGATATTTAGAGTGTGTTAAAAATATTAAAGAATGTGGTCTTGATAAGAAAATTAATGTTGCACTTCAAGATGCTCTAGAGTTAAATATTCCAGTGGAGGCTAAATATGATTTAATTTTTATTGATGCCGCTAAAGGACAATACACAAGATTTTTTGAAAAATATCAATATTTTTTAAAGGATACAGGTGTTATTATAACTGATAATTTAAAATTTCATGGTTATGTTGGTAAAAGTGATACAATTGAAAGTAAGAATTTACGCCAACTAGTATCAAAAATTGAAAGTTATATAGATTTTTTAAAAAACAATGCTGATTTTGAAACAACCTTTTATGATATAGGAGATGGACTTTCAGTTAGTAAGAAGAGAAATCATGAATAAACTTTTTATTATTAAAAGTGAAAAAGAAATTAATTTACTTAAGGAAAATGGGATAGATAATTTTGTTTATCCACTTTTTTCATTTTGTGTTGGCGTAGAAAATGAATTTTCTTTAAGTGAAATTAAGGAAGAAAATAGTTATTTATTTGTAAATAGAGTTCTTGATGAGGAAAGCGCAAATAATTTAAATATGTTACTTCATAAACTTCCAAATAATATAAAAGGGATTATCTTTGATGATGTTGGTATTATTAAAATGCTAGAGGATGTTAAAATAGAAAAGATATTAATGCCAAGTCATTTTGCTTGTAACTATGAAAGCGTTAATATTTATAATGAATATGTAGATAGTGTAGTACTTCCCTTTGATATAACCGAGGATGAAGTAGAGGAAATTATATCTAAATCTTCGAAAAAGGTTTCTTTATATGCTTTTGGTCTTATTGGAAGTGCTTATTCACGAAGATACTTAATTAAAAACTATAGTAAACATGAAAATGTTAAGTATGAAAATCCTTTGGTTATAGAAAATAATAATCATAAATTTATTTTATTTGAAAATGAGTATGGTACATATTTTTATCATTTACCTTATTTTAATGGACTTAATAATTTAAACAAAGATATTAAGTATGCAATATATCATCCAATATGTTTAAGTGAAAATGATTTAAAAGATTTAGTAAATGGAAAAATAAATGTAGAAACAGATCATGGATTTTTACATAATAAAACTATTTATAAAATAAAGGGGGACAAGAAATGATAGAATTACTTGCTCCAGCAGGAGATTTTGAAAGATTAAAATTTGCTTTTTTATATGGTGCAGATGCAGTTTATTTTGGCGGTCAAAATTACTCACTTAGAGCTAATGCAAAAAATTTTGACCTCGAGGATATCAAAAAAGCCACAGGGTATGCTCATAGTTTAAATAAAAAAGTATATGTTACTGTAAATATTGTATTTCATAATGAAAACCTTGATGGTTTAAAGGATTATTTATTATATCTTGAAAATGTTAATGTTGATGGAATTATTGCAAGTGATATTGTAGTTTTAAAAATGATTAAAGATTTAAAACTTAAAACAAAGGTAATTCTTTCTACTCAAGCAAGTACACTTAACTCCTTTACTGCAGAGTTTTATAAAGACTTTGGTGTAGACCAAATAGTTCTTGCAAGGGAGGCATTAACAAATGATATTAAAGCTATAAAGGGTAAAACTGGTCTTGAACTTGAATGTTTTGTCCATGGGGCAATGTGTATGAGCATTTCTGGTAAATGTATATTATCTTCGTTTATGACAGGAAGAGACTCTAACAGGGGTGGATGTGCTCAAATTTGTAGATGGGTTTTTAATGAAGATAAAACTCCATTTACAATGACACCAAAAGATTTAAATATGATTGAAAATATCAAAGAAATGATTGATTTGGGAGTTACTACATTTAAAGTCGAAGGTAGAATGCGTTCTATATACTATATTTCTACAGTTATACTATGCTATCGTAAAATTATTGATAAAATATTAAATAATAATTTAACTGAAAATGATAAATCATATTATTTAAAAATTCTTAATAGGGTTGCAAATAGAGATAGTGCTCCACAGTTTTTTAAAAACCTTCCCAGTGCAAATGATCAATATTATAATTTGCGTGATGAAGAAAGTAATCAAGACTTTTTAGGTATTGTTAAATCATACGATGAAAATACTCATATTGCGGTAATCGAAGAAAGAAATTTCTTTAGAAAAGGATATATTATTCAGTTTTTTGGACCTAATACAGAAACATTTGATTACATAGTAAATGAAATATATAATGAGAATGATGAATTAGTGTTTAGTGGAAGAACTAATGAAGAAGGCAAGATTTTAATTGAAAATTTAAGATATGGAAAATACTATTTTATTGAAAAAGAAGCTCCTGAAGGATATCAAATTAATGATGAGAAGATGTGGTTTGAAATACTTGAGGATGGGAAAATAGTTAAATCAGAATTATCTGATGAAAAAATCATTGTTGAAGTACCTAATACTTTAAAAAATGATTATATGCCATTTATTATGCTAGGAATATCTGCATTAGGTATAGGAGTGATAACTTATGGAACTATTAAAAAAAGAAAATCCAATAAAAAATAAAAGATACTCATTAATAATATTTTTGGGTATCTTTTTACTTCTTCTAGGTATTTCATATAACATATATAATCATTATCAGCAAAAGAAACAAGATAGTGTTGATAATGAGAAGGTAGAGGAGTTTTTTGAAATTAAAGAAGAAAAAGACTCTGATGAAGAAGTAAGTGTTGAAACTCCAACAGTTAAAGAAGAAACTGATAATTATATTGGTGTTTTAGAAATACCAAAAATTAATTTAAAAAAAGGTATAGTAGATAAAACAAGTGCAAGTAATAATGTTAATAAAAATATTTATACTTTAAAGGAAACAACCCTACCAGATGAACAAATAAATAGTCATATAATTTTGGCAGGTCATTCTGGTAATAGTTATATATCTTTTTTTAAAAATCTAAAGAAGTTAGATATGAAAGATAAAATAAACTTTTATTACAAAGGCGTTAAATATATTTATGAAGTGTCTAATAGATATGAGATAGAAAAAACTGGAACAACTGATTTAAAAATCACTAACAAATCAGATATAACACTTATTACTTGTATAAGTGGAACTAACAAACAAGTTGTTTATGTTGGTAATTTAGTTGATAAGGAGAATTATTAAAATGATATTTAATAATAGCGGTATGGGAAAATGTATTGTACTTAAAGAAAATGAAACATATTATTCTTTAATATATGCAATAGAAAGTAAGCAATTTATAGTTGCATCTTATTTAGATAAGACAACAGGTAGTTGGTTAAATGGACATTATTATGGGGATGATTTAGATAGTGCCTTATCAAGTTTTAATAGTGAATCTAAAAAAATTGAGGAAGATTTAGAAAGGTAGTGAAAAAATGGAAGAAGTTGCAGTTTATATTAGTTTAAAAAATAGTAATAGTTATGTAAAAAATAGTATTATTTCACTAGTAAAAAAATATTGTAATCTAAAAAAATATAATTATGAAATTTATTTAGATGAAGTAGAAAATCGTTTAAGTTTAGATAGAAAAGAACTAAATAGATTAATGAACGATATAAAAAAACATAAGTATTCAAAGTTAATTATAAGAGATGTTACACATTTATCAAGAAATATTTATGATAACATCTCTTTTTTACAGTTTTTAGAAGACAACAATTGTAAAATTGAATGTATAGATGGAACTGATTTGTTTTTATATAAAAGAATTGTTGAACATTTTAACAGAAAAAAGGAGGAGAAAATAAGATGAACAATAATGAAAAAGAAATGAGAAATTCAAGAAATAGTTTTGAATTGGAAGGAAATGTTGCTAATATTAATGATATTTATACTAATCAAAATGGTAAAAAAATATTAAGGTTTGATTTAGCACAAAATAACAATGGCAATACTCAATATGTGCCAATTATTTTAAGAGGTGATTTAGTTAATTCTTATGGAAATGAAATACAAAAAGGTGATTGGATTTCTGTAAAGGGTAGAATATCCACATATCAAAAAGATGTTGTAAAAGATGGAAAAACATATAAAGATAAAGCAATTGATATTTTAGGTTTTGAAGTTACGGATAGAAAAAATAATAAAGTTTATACTTCTGATGGACAAATTCATACTAAAACTTCTAACAAAGAAAATACTGAAATAGAAAGATAGCTATGAAATATAAAATATTAAACTATTGGAACGATCAAGATGATTTATATGTTAACTATATAATTAAAAACTTGGAAACAGGTGATCAAGCAAATGTAATAAATTATTATGATGTTTCAGATTTGGATTGTAATTATAATATGGCATCTATGGAAGAAATTGAAAACTCATTATATAGACTTATAGAGCAAGGTAAAGGTAAAGAGTTAACATTACCAAAAGTAAGTAAATTAAGTCCGTTATTAAAATATGTTTATGATTTTGTTTGTGAGAGTGAATCTAATATGTGTCATATTGATTATAATGATTGGGAAGAACTGAAAGAAGAACAAGATTTTACTGATGAAGATTTTGAAACTTTAAACCAAGAAGTAGATGATTATGCTTTGTATGACTATATAACATTAGATGATGGAGAATATAAGATATGTGGTTATGGCTGTTTACAAACAATGTTTAATGATGACAGAAGAAAGGAAAGTGATGAGCTTGAAAGATAAATTAAAAAAAGGTCAAGCATTTCTAGGTGTTGATGATAATAAATATTATTTTTTGGGTTTTGATTATGATGATCAAATTTTCTTTACTACTTTAGATTTATGGAGTGATAAAGAGCAGGGATATATGACTAAAAATAATATTTTTATTAAGGAAGTATTAGAAGAAAAATCAGATATCATAGAAAATTGTACTTGGTATTATCAATCTATGAGGGAATTAGATAATGCCAGTATGGAAGATAAAATCAAAAGATGCTTGGATATAATTGATAACTCTAATACAAGAGAGTTAAAAATAAAACCAACTGAAATAGGTCCATTAGTAAGAGGTCAAGCATATAGTAAAGAGTTTAATCAATATTATGAAGTAATAGGCTTTCTAGTTGATAATAATATTTATGTAGACAATGAATTAAAGACAAAGCAAAAAGGCTTTTTTGCAATATATCATTCTAATTGTGAAAGCACTGTACCATTAATATTTGAAAGGAATTTTAGCGATAAAGATAATTCATTTGATGGTAAGCATTTTGTTGCTGGTAATGATGATAGAGTTGATGTAGAAGATATTATTTGTAATAAAGAAATAGTTAATTCTTATATGAATAAATCTTTAATAGATAGATTAGAAAAGGATAATATAGAAATGTCAAAATAAAATAAACTGAAGTTCTTTGAAAATTAGATTGATAACTGCACTATTTGAGATATGGTGTAGTGTTATTTTTAAAGAACATTCCCTTTCTTGGAACTGTGTAGTTATTAATCAAGTTTATTGATAATTACACAGTTCTTTTTTTGTTGACATAGTTTAAAGAAAGGGTGATTATAATGAAAAATTTATTTAATGTATTAGCAATTAGTCAATTAGAAGGTGGCACATACACTGTTGATACTGTATTAAAAGTAATAAAACAAATTACCGATTGGGCATTGGCAGTAGGTATAGCACTTGCAGGAATTGCCTTAGTAATAAGTTTTATAATGTATGCTGTTGTAGATGTAGATCAAAAGCCAAGAGTAAAAACAAGAATAGTTCAAACATTATTAGGGATTTTTGGAATTATTCTAGCAATATCATTAGTTAATATCATAATTAGGTTATTTACATAGTAGGTTACATATATGATAAAAGTTTTTGATTTGTTAAGAAGTCTAGGTTGGTATATAATAAGTTTTATATATGATTTAATAGATGGACTTTTAGAAATAATAAAAAAATTAAATGCTTTTGATATAATTAATTCATTATCCAATAATCAAACATTTAAAAACTTCTATACTGGAATTATGGCAATAGCAGTAACTTTATTTGCACTTTTCATAATTTGGAAATTTGTAAATAAACTTTTAGATCCAGATGAAGAAAATACATTTAAAAATATAATGATGGAAATAGTTAAGTGTGGAACACTTATAATGATGTCAACATTTTTATTTGTTCAAGTATCAAATTTTTCAATAACACTTTCTAATTATACTGGTAGTATATTTGAAAGTAGTAATAATACAAAAATGAGTGATAATATGCTTACTATGTTTATTTCTTATAAAGATGCTTATAAAAATAGTGATAAATTTGATGAAAAAAAGAGTATAGAAGATTTAGTTAAAGATGGTTCTTTTGATAATGATGAATTGTATCTAGATAAATATGTAACAAAATCAAGAGTGATATTGTCAGACAAAAAAGACTATAAATATGATATTAATTGGCTAATGGCAGTAATAAGTGGAGGTTTCTTCCTTTATAGTTTGTTTTTTGCTGGAATAATGTTAGGTCGTAGGCAAATAGAGTTTTTGTTTTTGTTTTCAATTTCTCCTATAGTATTTGCGACAAGTGTATGCAATAAGCAAAGAAGAGGAGCAGTAATAGAACAACTGGTATCATTAGCACTTCAAAGTGCAGTAGTTATGTTAATAGTAAGTCTAACAGTAATGGTTATGCAAGAAATAAATGCAACAATTTTCTTTACTAATAACTTTTTAAATTTAACTACAAAGTCATTACTTTATTTAGGATGTGCGACATTTATTTTAACAGGAAGTCAGGTTATAAATCGATTTATTGGTGCTAATGTAAGTGCAGCAAGTGGTAGAGAGCAATTAATGTCTTTAATGGGATATGGAAAAATGGCTGGTATTGGTGCAACAATTGGAGCAGGAGCGACAGTAGGTGCTGGACTTGTGGCAACTGGTAGTGCGATGAAAGGTGGAAAAGCAATTGGCTCACAAATACTATCACAAGCAGGGATAGCTTTAGGAACTATGGGAACAACTGGTGAAGGACAAACACCATCAAGAATGCAACAATTTGCCCAAACAATGGGATGTAAGATGTATGCAACAGGTCAAAGGATGAATAGAAAACCAGATGGAAATAAGTTTAGTGCAAGTGATGCCTTTATTAATGCAGGAGCAAATAGTTTGAATGATGCAGTAAGAAAAGTAATGCCACGCTCAAGTTATAATGCTTCTTATTATAGAAGAAGAAAAAATATGATGTAGGAGGTAAAAATGTATATAACACTAAAATCAATTAAAAGAAATTTAGGTTTTAAAGGAATAGAAATATCAGATATTATCATTGCTTTTCCAATGATAATTTTATTTATAATTCTGTTTTGTTTTACGTCACTAAAAATATTATCAGTAATAGGATTGATGATAGGAATATTTTGCTTACTTCCTATTAATGTCAGTAAAAAAAATAGAATGTATAAAGTTGTAGGCTTGATATTTAAATTTTTATTTAGAGAGAAAATATTTGTTTATCAAAAGGAAGGTAGGGTGAATAAATTTGAAAAAGAATCAAGTTAGTAAAGAACAGAAAAGAAAAGATAAAGAACATAAAACTATTGAAAAATTTATTTTAAAAAAAGATAAAATAAAAAATGAATATATAACAAAAAGTATTTTAAATTCCAAATATAAAAATTCACAAGCATTTACCAATTCAGAGTTTGTAAATGACAATGGAATTATAAAACTTCGTAATAATAGTTATGCTAAAGTCTTTTCTGTAGATGCAATAGATTTATCTTTGACATCTAATACTCAAAAACATAATTTTTTTAACCAATTAAAGTATTTATATCAACTGAAAGATTTGAACTTAAGAATATATAAGCTAGATGATAAGATAGATCTTAATGCAAATAAGGATTATTATACAAGACTGATTGAGGAATATTCTAATGAAGAAGAAAAAGTGGAATTTTTAAAAGAGAGATATGATAGATTAGAATTATTAGAAGAGCAAGATTTAACAACAACAAGTAGATATTATTTTGTATTAGTAAATGATAATGATAAAGCATTAGAACATATATCAGAGGAATTAAAAATACATTGCTATAATATGACACCTAGATTAAATGTTAAAACTATAACAAATAAATTAGAAATATATCAATTTTTAGTAAATTTATATATGTCTACTGCCAGTATAGAACAATTGATGTGGAGTGATTTGGTTGAATTAATCACTCCTTTTTTTGTTCAAGAAAATATGGGATATATTAAAACAGATGAAGAAGAAATACAAATTATAACCATTAAAAGAATACCACCGTTTATAGATGAATTGTTCTTTGAAGAATTATTTAATGTACCAGATACTAGGTGTTGCATTCATATAAAAGATACAATTCCTACAGAAGAATTAGTAAGAAGACTTGATAGTAATTATGAGTTTTTAATATCAGAAAGAAGTACAACTAGAAAATTGTCTGATGCAACGCAAATGGATACTGAAAGAGAAAACTTTCAAGCATTAATGACTCAAATTAAAAACGGTGATGAAAAAATAAAGGAAGTAGATTTCATTATTATAATTAATGGTGATAAAAAACAAAGAGAAGAAAAAATAAAAGAACTAAAAAAAATCGCTGATGTTTTTCACATTAAATTAGATGCTCCTCGTATGAGGCAAATGGAAGGTTGGCAATCATTTGATATAACTAAAAATGGTTTTGAAGATTATCATAATTATCTTCCAAGCTTAACATTAGCAGCATCATTCCCTTTGACAATAACACATTTTAATGATGAAACAGGGTATATGATAGGATCAGATATACATACTGCATTGCCTACAATATTTGATTTATTTCATAAAGATGCAACAAGACCTTCAAGTAATTTAGCAATAATTGCATCAACTGGAGGAGGTAAAAGTTTTACTTTAAAGAAAATGATTATTAATGAAATTAATCGTGGAAATAAATGTTTTTTATTTGATGCTGAAGGAGAATATGAAAAATTAATTAGGAAAAATAAAGGAGAATATATTGATATGTATTCTGCAAGTGGTGGAATAATAAATCCACTACAAGTTAGATTTCTTCCAAGTGATAAAGAAGAAAAAGAAGATAGTGATGTTAAATCAATTAATTATGAAGACTGTCCTTTAGCAAAGCATTTAGGTTCACTTGAAACATTTATTAAGTGTGCTTTTGAAGAAATAAAAGAAAGTGAAGTTGTAGTAATGCTTGATATGATAGAAAAATTGTATAAAGTATTTGGTATAACAAAGAATACTAAAATATCTACTTTAGAAAAATATGAAAATACAGATTATCCTATTTTTACTGATTTAATTAATTTCTTACCAGATTATCGTAAGATGATTACAAATCCAGAACAATTAAAAATAGTAGATAAACTCGAAATATTATTAGATAGATTTAAGGTTGGAACTGATGCAATGCTATTTAATGGTTATACTTCAGTAAACCTAGAATCAAATTTAATTGCATTTAATGTAAAGGATTTATTATACAGTAAAAACAAAAGAATTATAACAACACAGTTAGTAAATCTATTAACTTATTTGAATAATATTATTGTTAGAAATAAAATTATAAATGATAAAGAAAATGATAAAAAAAGAATTAAAAATATAGCAGTAATAGTTGATGAATTCCATTTGTATTTAAAAAATACTGACAGTGAAGTTCTTTTAACATTTGAACAAATCGCTCGTAGAATTAGAAAGTATCATGGAGCATTTATTCCAGCAACACAGAGCATCCACGACTTTTTAGGTGATGATGATAGTGTTAGAAGTGCTACAGCTATATTTAACAATTGTCAGTATCAATTGGTAGGAATGCTTAAAGAAGATGACTTAACAACATACTTGAAATTGTTTTATCAAAACCCACTAACAGATACTCAAAAAGAATTTTTAATGCAAGCAGAAATGGGAGAATTTTTGCTTACTATTAATTCTAAAAATAGAATTAGAGTAAAAATTTTAGCAACGCCTTTAGAGTTAGAATTGATGGGAGAAAGTTAAATAATGAAAACATTAACATTAAAGCAGTTAAGAAAAAAGTTTAAAAAAATGTATCTTGATGAATTTGAAGATCCAAATGAATCATTTATGGATTTTTTATTAGATTTAATTCCAAGTGAAGTGTTGAAGGAGATTATAGATAAAGGGAATAAATATTATTATTCTCTTTTCTATAAATATAAATAAAGATGGAAAAGAAAAAGAAAAATATAATACTAAAAGTTATTGGTGGTAGTTCTATCTTAACCATTGCATTTGTTATGGTAATTTTAATATGTGTATTAATGTTGTTTGATTTTTTTGGAGCAAAACTCACAAAAGAAAAAATACAAGATAATGCTGAATATGCTGATGCTTATACAAATGCAGTAAATAAATATTTAAAAGATGGTTATGTTCCATTACAAAGACTTTTATATTTTCATCTTGAAGATACAAGTTTAACATTAGATGCTTTATATAAAATGAATCAGAATGAAGAACAAAAAACTGCTAAAGAAATTAATGAAGTATGTGAAGATCAAAGAGTAAAAAATATGACTGCTTGCTCCGAAAATAACATAGAAGAAAATTCAGATTATTTAATAGTAAGCACAGGACATTTTAATCTTCCACTAGATAAAGATTTTACTGTAACAAGTTTTTTTAATGAACAAAGAATAATTTATGGTGAAAGTAATGTTCATAGTGGATGGGATTTGGCAGTACCAGCCCAGACTCCAGTTTATTCAGTTTGTAATGGTACAGTTGAAAAAGTTACATTCACTCAAAATGAAAATATACCGTACGATCAAAGTGGAAATAAGATTGGAAATCTTATAACAATAAAATGTGATGAAGATTATGAAGATACATATTATGTAGTATTTGCTCATCTTTATCCAAATAGTGCAAAGGTAAAAGTTGGAGATAAAGTTACTCATTGGACTGAAGTTGCTAGTGTAGGAACAACTGGACATTCAACAGGAAATCATCTTCATTATCAAGTAGAAAATTTTAACAGAGAAAAAATAGATGGTATGAAGTTTATAGATTTTACTATGCAGAATCCTAATGTTCGTTTTGAACCAACATTACCAGCAAATAATTTTTCTAATGAAGAATATATAATTCAATAAACTTATTTTTAAAATCATAAGGAAGCACTCTTTATGATATTAATTTTGTGAGGTAGCCACTTTAAAATAAAATAGTAGTCAAAAAAATTCTTGTAAATTAAGGTGTTTTTAATATGAAGTAGCCACTTTCACTATGAGAAGTGGTCTTTTTTGCAAGTGCAAAAATAGTAAGACACCACTAAATTATCCTTGTTTTATAAGGAAAAGTTAGTTTTATGGTGTCGTTCTTCTTATGCCCATTAAAAATATGCAATATTTTTATTAAAAAAACACCTTGAAAATAGTGAAAGTGGCTACTTATAAAATGAGAAAGGAGAACAAAAGTTGATAAAAAGTTTAGTAAGAACTACATTGAGAATTGATAATAATTTAAAAACTAGAATAGAATTATTGGCAATAAAAAATAATTTTAGTTTTAATAAGATGATAACTTATCTGATTGAACTTGGGTATAATTCTTATATTGAAAAATTCGATAAATATTATGAAGAACAAAATAAAAAGATAAAAAAGGATCGTGATATGAATGAATAAAATTAGAATTTATAATGATGAAGAATTGCAAAAAATATCACTTAACTCTAATGTTGAATCTGTTAGAAATAAAAGTCATATTGTTTATAAAAATAGTTTTAAACTTTGGGCTGTAAAAGAAAAAACATTATATCCGGAAAAAACTGCAAGAGAAATTTTTGTAACTGGTGGTTTTGATATGAATATATTAGATGATAGAACTCCACAAAGAAGATTATGTTCTTGGATGAAAAAATATAGAATGTTTGGTGAAGATTATTTTACTGATAAAAATAAATATTCTTA